>Ga0164309_10000178_pt1 | contig 38983 bp, 72 predicted proteins | sample Whisoiple_247_MG_FD_109984 | JGI IMG/M metagenome (GOLD analysis project Ga0164309, IMG submission 109984) | Soil microbial communities amended with fresh organic matter from upstate New York, USA - Whitman soil sample_247_MG | ecosystem: Environmental > Terrestrial > Soil > Unclassified >... | reverse complement strand
TTAAAAAATACTTAGAATGGACGGATTGTTAGAATTTAAAAGCATTTCAGGTACTGTAAAAGATATCGATTATAAAAACCGTATTGTTACTGGTTATCTTGCTAATTTCGGCACCCGTGACCACGATGACGATGTTATTGAAAAAGGGGCTTTTGCAAAATCAATTAAAGAACGAAAAGATAGTATTTATTTTCTTAATCAACACGATTGGTCTAAACCTCATGGAAAGTTTTCGGAATTGAAAGAAGACAATACTGGATTATATTTTGAAAGCATGCCGTTGCCAAACACTTCATATTCTAACGATCTATTGGAATTATATGCACTTGGAATTGTAAACGAACATTCTATTGGATATTCTGTTACAAAAGCATTACAGGGGGAGAATTGGAAACGAACAATTAAAGAAGCAAAACTTTATGAGGGAAGCAATGTAACGTTAGGCGCCAACTCGAAAACTCCATTTTTAGGGTTTAAAAACCATTCTATTGGAGAAATAAACGATCAGGTTTCGGTTATATTGAAAGCAGTTAAAAGCGGACAATTTACAGACGAAACATTTATGCAGTTAGAAATTGCATTAAAACAGCTTCAATTAGAAAGCTATGAATTAGGTAAAAAAACACTCGAAGAGCCGGATGATTCCACTCGAACTGAAGAGCCGTTAATTATAGAGCAAATTAAACAATTTAGACAATCATTAATAATTCAGTAAAATGGAATTAAAAGAACAATTAGAAGGTTTAAAAAATGACCTTACAAACAACTTTGAAACGAAATCAAAGTTAGATATTCAAAATGCAATCGATGCGTTTGAAGTAAAAGCAAAAGCTGAAGAAGCTAAAACAAAAGAATCTTTTGACGCCGAAATCAAAGCTTTAAAAGAGGATTTTCAAACTAAGTCTAAACTGCAACAAGATCACCTTGACGCATTAGACATTCGTTTGAAACAAGCGCAAGGAAATGCGCCTGCCGAAATAAAAACCTTCAATCAGTTATTAGCTGAAACGATCAAAGAAAATGCTGAAGCAATTCAAAGCTTTAGAAAAAGTTCTCCTGATTTGGTTATGGAATTGAAAGCAGTAGGGGATATGAGTATTGCCGCTAACTTTCCGGATGCTACTCCGTGGAATCAAGACGTAAGAGGCGATATTATTCCAAAACCTTATGACAGAGTTTGGTTATCGGATTACCTGCCACAAGGAAGCACAACAAAAGGAAGTGTTATTTATCCAAAACAAAACGGTGGAGAAGGCGGAGCGGCAACATGGGTTGTTGGTTCTGGAAATAAAGCGCAAATGGATTTCGATTTGACTTCTCAATCTGCATTTGTTAAATGGATTGCAGGTTATGTTATTGTTGATCGTGAAATGTTGGACGATTTGGATTTCATGACTTCATACATTCAATCTCAAATGCTTATCAGCTTAAAAGTTGCTGAAAACGATTTCATTTTAAATGGAACAACCGATACTAATCCAGTTCAAGGATTGCTTGATGTTGCTACGGCATATGATGGAACTTTTACCGCGGCAGTTGATAAAATTGTAGATGCGGCATACGGACAAATTCCAGAAGATACTTTTGAGTTCTACCAAGGGAACACGGCAATTTTAAATGTAAGAGACGGTGTTAAAATTGGATTGAACAAAGCAGAAGGATCTGGAGAATACGATTTGCCTCCTGGAACTGTAGCTTTTCAAAACGGGCGTTTACAAGTGGCTGGTTTAAATATTGCGACTACTACTCAATTAGGAGCTAACAATTTCTTGGCATTTGATAGAGCGGCAACATTATTAATCAACCGTCTTGCACCAGAATTAAGAATGTTTGAAGATTCTACTTTGGCTAAACAAAACAAAGTAATGTTTAGAATTGAGGAAAGAATTACTTTAGCGGTATTCAACAATTCAGCAGTAGTAAAAGGAAGCCTTGCAACTCCTTCAGTATAATTTAGTTGTTTAATGTTTTATTGATTATTAAACCCTATTGAAAACGATAGGGTTTTTTATTACCTTTAATTTATGAAAGTAATTATTTATTTAAGCAATTGGAATTTATTGGGCGGTGTGGAAACCTTCACTAAAAACTTCTGCAAAAGAATGTCAAAACACCACGATGTAACTTTGTTGTATGATAACGTAGCTTCACAGCACTTGATTGAAGAAATACAAAAATATTGCAACGTAGAAAAGATAAATTTCAAACAAAGACATAAATGCGATGTGTTTATTTCGGCTTCTGCATGGGGTAAAAGTGCATTTGATGTAATAGATTCAAAAGTTTATATTCAAACGGTTCACGCTGATTATAGGGTGGTTATTTCGGGCTGGGCATTCAAGTATAAAAAGCACCCAAAAGTTACACACCATGTTTGCGTTGGTGAAATTGTAAAAGAAGGTTTTGAAGCGACTACAGGTTTGAAATGTGACGCGGTTATTTATAATTTATTGGATAATACTCATAAATACTCGCCTAAAAAGAAAAACAAAATACTTTCATTGATTACGTGTTCTCGTTTGTCAGGCGAAAAAGGATTTGAGCGAATGCATATAATGGCTAAAAAAATGGATTCATTAGGTATAGACTACTTTTGGAATATATTTGGTGATGATTCACATGCTTACGGAAAACAATTGCTAAAACAGTTTGACGATTGTCCTAATGTGTTTTTTAAAGGTATCACAACTGAGCCATTCAAAGAAATTAACAAAGCAGATTATTTAGTACAGCTATCAGATACCGAAGGATTCGCATATTCTGTTTACGAAGCAATGCAAGTAAAAACTCCTTGCATAATTACACCTTTTGCATCCGGAAAAGAGCAGATTACACACGGAATTAACGGTTATATTGTGCCGTTTGAAATGAATGGAATTGATTATTCAGAAATAGAAAAACGCTTATTAAAAGTACCTGAATTTGAAGAATTAGGCAAAGAAGAACATTGGAATAATTTCTTTGAATTATCAATGCAGTGGTATAAAGAAAATATGGTAACTGTTCGTATTACCGCTATAGTTCAGGTTTACAAAGTTGGTGAAATAGTTGATTTACCAAAAGAACGTGCTTATTCAGCAATCGAAAGAGGGTTGGTGGAGCTAATAGAAAAGCCAATCGATTAGGATTGGCTTTGGTTTATAAAATATTTACATCATTTACTTTTAGTTCGTTTTTCAAATATCTTATTATAAAGTCTCTATGATTATTACTTAAATAAATATTAGGCATTAAAGTTACATTACAAATATATCCGCTCCTTATCTGGCTCCAAGGTTGAGAACGTCCGTCACCCCCTAAAATATATTCGTAATTTCCATTTACAGTTTCTAAAGAGACTAATTTTTCTTCGCCTAATACTATATCTTTTATCACATCGTTTCCGCTAACTTCTGTCATTTTTAATAATTCATCATGACGTTTATTCATAGCCAACAAATCAAAATTAAGCCTTATAATTTCTTTTTTATAAGCTGATATTTCTTCTTCTAATGTCATAATTATTTGTTATTTAATATTAGTTTAATTTCTACCAAATCATAAATGCCTTCAATTTTATATTTGTCTTTTCGTTGTATTTCACAAATAAACTCGCCTTGATAATAAAATTTAAAAATATCCGTTGGTAGCTCAGGTTTTTCAGGAATTTTATATTTTTCGTAATCTATGTGCGGTTTATCAAAATATAACATCGGATCATTAGCAATCCAATGTGGTAAAACATGTGTATTGAAATCTAATTTTATATTTTGTCTAGGCCTATTTTTAAATTTACCCATTAAAAATAAAATTGTACACACAGCACCTACGCCTGTAAAAAAAGCAATTATACAGTTCAAAAAAGTTTCCATAATAATATAAATTAAAAAAGACCCAATAAAACTGAGTCGGCAGTTCTAAAGAGTCTTAATAATATTTTCCATTGTAAAGCTTCCGACTTCTTTACTAAACAAATGTATAACTATTTTTTAAATACGCAAACAATATTTTTACTATCTTTGAAAAAAGTAAATGTTATGAAAATCACATTATTGAAAAATTACTTAAGTCATTTGATAGGAGACAGTATTGATGTTTCAGACAAAAGAGGCGAGTACTTATGTCGTATTAAAACAGCGACTACCAACGAAACAAAACCTGTTAAAAAACATAAAAATAAAAAGTAATGAGTTATTTGGATGTCATAACACTTGAAAGAGCAAAGAACTATCTTCGTATTGATTCGGATTTAACCGAAGATGATGCAGATATTACTTCAATGATTAATGCGTCATTGCGATACGTTGAGCAAAGAACACGACACTTTATGTATGCTCGCAACATTGTTTATAATGGATCCTGCCAAGTAAAAGTTTATGACTATCCTATTAATTCAGTTGTAACCGATCCGGCGCCGTGGTTTGTCGTTCGTTCAACTTATACAATTTATCCTGATGTAAAAACAGTTGAATTGAATGTTGGTTATACTGCGCCAGAATTAGTACCTGATATTTTTATTCAATCTGCTTTGCAAATAATTAAAGTATGGTATTATGAGGCTGAAAAACAAATAAACAGCCAAATGATACCGATTAGTGTAACTGAAGCGTTGGATGTTGAAAAAAGATTTATATAACCTAAAATAAACAAATTATGACCTATTTAAAAAACAGAGAATATATTGAGATTAAAAACGTAGACGGAGTACATTTAGCTTATTTCAAAGGAGAGATGTTGCCTGCGCAAATAAAAACTATTATAACTCAAGACGCTTATGAAGGAGATAATAAAAAAACAGAAGCTACTATAAGTTTTTTAGTTAAGCTAGAGGATTTAAAAAATACCAATACTGTTTTTGAAATACAAGGAGATAAATTAATTGGCGTTATTAATAAAAACAATAATAGAGATAATTCAAATTCATTATAAAGTGCTAGCAAGACAATACGATAAAAGAATTAAAATTTACAGTACAGCTAATGTTCCTGATGGATACGGAGGCAATACTGTAACCGATGTTTTAATAGGCTCATTTTGGGCTGAATTAAAGCAAAATTCCGCATATCGTGATTACAGTATAGGCAAAGCGGACATAAAAGATAATTGGTCATTTAATATTCGTGCTACACCTAAAATTACGCCTGATAACATTGATAATTTAACAATAGAATACAAAGGCGTTAATCGTGTTGTAAATGATATTCGTTATAATGATGAATTATTCAGAGAATTAAATATTATTGCTAATGGCGAGCAAGGGAGTTAAAGGCATTTCAGAAACATTAGCAAAACTAAATAAGTTCAGCAAAGATGTAGAAAAGCAAATTAATGCAAAAATTGAAGCTGCGATAATCCAAATAGAAGCTGATGCAAAAAAACTAGCTCCTAAAAATTTTGGTAAATTAGCGCAAACAATAAGCCATTCAAAAGTAAAAAACCTGACATGGAAAGTTACAGTAAATGAAGTTTACGGTGCTTACATGGAATTTGGAACAGGAACAAAAGTACAAGTTCCTGCTGAATTTACAGAAATAGCAAAATCATTCCAAGGCAAAAAAACAAAAGGAAACTTGAAAGACGCTTTAGAAGCAATAAAAGTTTGGTGTAAATCAAAAGGAATTGACGAAAAAGCCGCTTATCCTATTTTAGCAAAAATATTAGGCGCAGGAGTAAATCCACAGCCATTTTTATATCCGGCTTATAAAAAAGGAGAAAAAGAATTGATTTTAAATTTAGAAACATTAGTTAAGTCAGTAAATAAGAAAATTTGATTATCTTTGAACTATGGCAGTTACAGTAAACCCAGATAAATGGATCAGAAAAGCAGTTTTTGACTTAATAAACAACATTGTAGTAAGTACAAAAATAATAAAATGCTTTGATAGCCGTGTTACTGGGAATGCTAATTTATCAGAATATGTTTTATTGACGGCTCAAACAAAAGAAGTTGATAAAAGTACAAAGTGTGAATACGATTGGGAAACATCATTATTAATTGAGATTTACACACGTTATTCAAGTGCAGGAAATACAGGAAGCAGGGTTTTACTAAATGATATCGAACAGGCAGTTATTGATTTATTAAATCCAAAAATTACGGTTTCTGGATTTACAAATATAACTCAAAACATCACATACGAAAATCAATTAGAAACAGTTACTGACACAGATAATATATTCAGATCATTTTTAAGATTAAATTTAACTTTAAAATAAAAATACAATGGCAGATAAAATTAAAGGCGAAGGACTTATTTTGTATGTTCACGATGGTGCATTGTACCGTCCTGTTGCTTGTCTTACATCTAATTCTTTAGATACTGAATTAGGAGTTATTGAAGCTCAAACAAAGTGCGCTCCAGGCGTTACTGAAACTCAGGCGGGTATTTTTTCATACACATTGACTGCTGATGCGATTGCAATCGACACTACTTCAGTAGGAGGTGATGATACAAAGGCTTCTCACGATTATTTATTAGGTTTACAGCAAGCGAAAACTAATGTAAATTGGAAGATGAACAGCGGATCTACTGATTTGGCTTATTATGGTAACGGAATTTTAACTTCTTTAGGATTGGAAGCTCCTGCTGGTGACGAATTCGCAACTTTTTCATTAACTATTAACGGTTCTGGTGGAATTACAACAAGTGATCCGTTAGCTCCAAGTGTATAATTTATGAATAAAATAGAACTTTTAGGAATAGAATTCCATTTCGGCATTGGTTTTTTAACAGAACTGTTAGATAATACAGGTTATTCATTACAGGAAATAGGATATAAAATGGAATCTGGAGAAGTTTCAATTTATCCTAAATTAATGTATTATTCCCGTTTATATTCAGTTCAAAGAAAACGTCAACAACCTGATTTTGATATGTTCGATATAAATGACCTTATTGATAATAATGGCGGTGTGCTTGGAGATTTTGTAAAAGACTTCGCAAAAGCTTTTTTACAGTCATTATCAAAAGACGTTCCTGTAGAAGAAAATAAAAAAAAAGTGACGAAAGCCAAAAAATAGACTGGCAAAAAGACGTTATTTCATTTGCGATTGGCGAACTTGGAATTTCTACAATGAAACGTGTTTATGACATGTCATTTGCAGAGTTTCAAATTCGCCTTTTTGCATGGAAAAGGACACAGGAAAGAGAATGGGAAAAGGTTCGTTTATTGGCTTGGTACGCTTTGACAGGGTCGCACCAAGATCCAAAAAAATTACCAAAATCAATAACTAATTTCATGAGTTTGGATATTGACAAAAAACAAAATGTAATTTCTGATTCTCATAAAAAAAGGTTTTTAGAAGAGATGGCTGAATATGTAAAACAAATTAATTGATATGGCTTTAGAAGTACAAGTAGGCGCAGATATTAAAGATTTCCAAAAAAAAATACAGGAAGTTGAAAATGACATTCAGCAATTAGCTAATGAAAAGGCTATAAATATAAAATTAGGATTAGACACCAAAGAGCTTGATGCGCATTTAAAAGATGCTAAAAAAACTCTTAATGATTTAAAATCTACAGCTAAAGACGCTGGGATGGATTTTCAAAAGGATTTTGCGCCAAAAGTAGCTAATGGTGGCAACGCATTAATGCAATTTTCACGTATTGCTCAGGACGCGCCATTTGGTATTATGGGTATTGGAAATAATATTACAGCTACAGTTGAAGCTTTTGGTCACCTGCAAAAAGAAACAGGATCTGCAGGTGGTGCCTTAAAAGCATTAGGAGCTTCGATTATAGGATCAGGAGGTATTTTGCTTGCGGTTTCTTTACTTACGTCTGCATTAACATACATGAGTCAAAATAATTTAAGTATTGGAGATGTGCTAGATAAATTATCTGGAAACTTCGACAATCTTAAAAAATCAATGCAAGATGTAAATAATGAAGCTGTTAAAAACTCCGGTGCTGAAATAGCTACATTAAGAGCATTAGTTTCTGTATCTCAAGATGAAACAGCTACAAGAGAAGAACGTTTAGCGGCAGTACAAAAACTGCAAGATGAATATCCGGCATATTTTGGTAATTTAACAAAAGAACAAATATTAAACGGAGAAGTTGCGGACGCTGTTAAATCTGTTACAAATGCTTTAATACAAAAATCAAAAGCACAAATAATATCGAACAGAATAGCTGAAAATGATTTAAAAATACTTCAATTACAACAAGAAGGACAAAAATTATTTGCTGACTTCACGGCTGGAAAAGGTGCTTTTGCATTATTAAAAGGCGCAACTGCTCAACAATTTTTAAAAGCGTCTGCGGATTCTACAGCAAAATCAATTGACGCGTTAAGAAAAGAACAGGAACTATTAAATAGTGAATTAGAAAAAAGCGTAAAAGCATCTAATGCTTTTGAAATAGCTAATAAAAACGCAAGTAATAAAACCAAACCTGTTTTCAAAACACCTCAGGTATCACCTTTAGATGTTTCTATTACCCCTATAGGCTTAGACGGATTAGTATCTTTAGACGCAATGGTTACTCAGGTAGCTAAAAACGTACAAGGTAGAGAGGGTGAAATAAAAACCAGTTTAAAAAATATACCGTATTATTTCAATACAGCAGGACAGCAATCATTATTGGAGTTGCAAAAATTCAATAAGGATCTTTCAGATATAATAAAAGGAGGTATAGCTGATACCTTATCTGGTCTTGGAGAAGCTATAGGAACAGCATTTTCACAAGGAGATAATATAATATCTGCAGTGGGAAAATCATTACTTTCTACATTAGGAGGCGTTTTAGTTGAACTTGGGAAAATGGCTATAACCACAGGTATAGGAATATTGGCCATACAGACAGCTTTAAAATCATTAAATCCTTATGTAGCAATTGGAGCCGGAGTAGCTTTGGTTGCATTGGGTAGCGCAGTCAAAGGATCTGTTAAGAATTTAGGCAATTCATCTAGTTCAAACGCATCGACAGGAAGCTATAATACTGGCAATTCATATAGCTCTCCCGCTTCATCATCTTCATATACAAGCGGTGGCGGTTCATCTGCATCTTATGGAAGCGGAACTGTTGTTTTTGAAATAGCAGGAACAAAATTAATAGGCGTTTTAAGTAATACATTAGATGCTAATACTAAACTTGGAGGAACTTTAGGGTTAACATAATATGGCAAAGAAAATAATTTTAACTTTTAATGATCCAATAGAGGTTGGTGTAGCTCATGAATTCAACTATGATATTTATATTGATGGAGTTAGAATAGTTTATAATTACGGGAATAATAATGTAAACTTACACTATAGAGCTAATGGAACAGGTAATTTAATACCTAATGGTATAGAAAAGCAATTACAGATAAATAATACCATTTTAAGCACGTTAAATTGGCTTAACACATATTACGCACATCCTTTAATTACATATCAAAAAATAGAGAATATAATTGAGGTCTATATTAATTCTGAATCTTCAATAATTCAAAATCTTTATTCTTCTAATATTGGAATTGTTACGGCTCAGGAAGAAATAAATGTTATTGTTGAAGGAGAAATGAAATTAAAGTATTTCTTTGAATATAAAAACCTTGCAAATGACGATTACAGATTTGAAATTTATCAAATAGGATTTACAGGAAGTAGCAAAGAAATAACAGGGCGCGCAAGCATTCAAAAAGCATCCTCAAAAGATCATTTAGATCCGGTAAGAGGAACCTCTGTAAATATAATGTTAGAGGCTAGTGTAGATTTTACATTACAAGATTTGTACTCTCAGAATGAATTAGACTTTCCTGTTAAGTTTTACCGAAATTCAAAGTTAATATTCAGGGGTTTTTTAAATCCTGACGGGGTGTTTCAATCTTTTACACGCGATATTTGGCAAATAAATTTATCCTGCGTTGATGGATTAGGCGCTATCGATAATTTATCGTTCGTAAAAGAAACAGGGCTTAGGTTTATTGGAAAAATGAACTCTCAGGACATTATATTTAATTGTCTTAGACGTACAGGAATGCTTCAGAAAATAAACACCTCTGTAAATATATTTTACGAAGGATACGAAGATTTGCCTAATAAAAATATATTTGAATCAGTTGTTTTAAATACAGATAGATTCATAAAAGAAGATGATGACACCATAATGAGTTGTGGAGATGTATTGAGATCAATTTTAGACATATTTAACGCGTGTATCACACAAGAAGATGGCGAGTGGTATATTTACCGCCCAAATGAATTGTTCCAAAATGCTTATGTAGATTTTAAGAAATACGATATTTCAAATATTTACACAAATACTATTAAAAAGAATTTAAATAAAACATTGGGCAGTCAAATAAACAATTTTTATCCACATCATTGCGGAGGCGATCAGACTATTCAAATAAAAGGAGGAATTTCAGCTTTCAGGATAAATTATAAATATGGATTCGACAAAGGCGTTTTAAATAACGGTAGCTTGTTTCATACTGATGATTTGGATTATCCTTTTTGGACTGTTAATCCAGAATCTTTAATTGGTGGAGGAGGTAGCTATATTACAGGGTCATGGATTTTTAATGACCCTACAACTGATTATGGAGTTTATGCCAGAAGTAGCGGCGTTGGCTCTATGTTATTATTAACATCTGCTCCAATAACTGTAGAGGAGGGTTATAAATTTACATTTAAAGCTACGTATATTTCGCATTCAGAAACAGATGAATTAACGTTTTTTTCTAAGGTAAAAGTAGGAGGTTATTCATTACAAAACGATGGGACGTGGTTATTAGGCGATACGTTTGTTTCTCAATCCGTTATAGGCGAAAGAAAATATATTTTAAATACTGAAAAAATACCTGTTAGCGGGGATTTAACAATTGAAATATGGTCTGCTTCAAATAGATATACAGTTATAGATACACCTATAATGACTACTCAAAAAGATTTTGATATAATAAACACTTTTGACGGCAACAATATTATTGGTGAATTTCATACAGCGCAAAGAGGTGATGGGATTTCTTCTATAGTAAAAGAGAACAAAAAGGTTTATAATGGAGATAATACCGGAATTGCTTATGTAGGGGCGATTTACAAGTTAGACACTTTTACATTAACTGATTTATGGTATAGAAAAAACTTTGTAGAATCAAAACCATTATTAAGAATTGCGACAGAGGATTCGCTTAGAATATTTCAAAAACCTTTACAACTGTTTAATGGCAGTTTTTTTGGATATGTTGCTTATTTATCAGTGCTGAAAATTGATGGTTTAGAAGGAGTTTTTATGTCTATAGAATATTCATACGATACATTTACAAATAAGGGTTCAGCCAAATGGCTTCAATTATTTAGCAATGAATTGCCGGATATAAATTATAAGTTTACATATGACTACGGAGAAACTGTTAAGCCTACAATTATTGGATAATTTTTAATATCTTTGAAATATGGATTTTGTAAACGGAGAAGATAGGATTTTATTCATAAAATACAATGGTATTTATTTGCCTATTGGATGCTTAACAGGCAATACAATAGACGAAACTACCGAAATGATTGACACTACAACTCGTGATAATAAAGGATGGGCGACATCTTCGCCTGTATTGCAATCTTACAGTATTGGGTTTTCAGGATTACAAATAAACTCTACGGCTGTAGGTGGCAACTTTAATGTTGCTTCATACGATAAATTAACCGTTATTAAACGTGATAAAATACGTGTTGAGTGGAAAATACAAGGCAAAATATTTCCGGTTGTTGATTATGGGGAAGGTTACATTACAGATATTGGAAGCGCGGAAAATATAGGTGAGTTTATGAGTTTTTCCGGATCTATTACAGGATTTGGAAAACCATTAAAGACTACTTTAGGGACTGTGTTATTAAACAACGGAGATCCAAATGTGGTTATTCAGACAGATGATGCAGGATTGGAATTATTAAGAACAACTAAATTTTAGATAATGGCTATAGATCCATCATTAATTACAACGGTTCAGGTAAAAGAATTACCGCCTTTGCCAATATCATTAACGGATAATTTTCCGCATGAAGTTGACGATGTTTTGAGCCGGGCAACTATACAACAATTAGTTGATTTTGTTCGCGGACAATCTTCTAGTTACGCATACGAAACAAAAATACTTACTTTGCCACAAGCATCTTCAAACGCTTATATTGAAGCTAATTTTGATATGACACCAGGATCTACTCAAGGACTTGGAAGAGTAGAAGGATTATGGAATGGATGGGCAATACACAACGGAAACAACGGAACTGAAAATCTAGACGGGCAAACACTAATAGGATATGGGGCAAATTATAGTACAATAGGTCAATTCGTTGGAGAAAAAGAACATACTCTTACTATTCCTGAGCTTCCTGTTGTAAGTCCTATAAACGGGTCTTTCTTTAAAAAGGGAACTGGATTCGGAGGATCTTCAGGATTAACCGTTGGGGATAATGGAACTAATAATTTTGCGCCAGGAGAATTAATAGCTCCTTTTGGAGGAGGACAATCACATAATAACATGCAACCATCAATGGTTGCTTTATTTATAATGAAATTACCATGATAGATCCAAATGCAGTAACAACGGCAAGAGTTGGAGAATTACCTTCCGCTCCATTTGAGTTAACAGATAAAATACCTCATGAAATAGAAGAAACTTTGTTTCGAGGCAGTGTTTTACAGCTAGCTGACTTAATAGGTGATTATTTAGGTGCATCTTCAAGTTTGGCATTTAATCCCACTACTGTAGTAGATGGTGGTACATTACCCGATACTGATTCGAATGAATGGATGTTGGTTGGAAAAGGAACTTTTCATAATGTAGGAGGCGGCACAGATATAACTACTACTGAAGAACTAAATGCAGTAACATCTAACGGTTCTTATTGGTCTTTAGCGGTTCAAATACCTGTTAATGTAGAATTAGCAGGTATTACGCAAAATATTAGATCAGGGTATACGGAAACAACTCCAAGTGAGAATGCTATTTATAATGCTTTGGCTTTAAAATTAAATTCTGGTGGATATTCCGGAACAGCTCAAGATATTGTTAATTTAATCAATAGTTTTAAAACGCTACAGGACGGACTTGAATTTGTGGCTAATGGAACAGATAATTTCATAAACATAGGGGTTACAACAAAACCAACAGGAGCTTTTTTAGATTCTGCATTGTTAAGAAAAGGAGATTGGAGTTTTTCAGGAACAACAGTAACATTTACATTTACACCCGTTTTAAACGCTATAATTCAATTTACATAACATGAAAAAAATACTTTTTTTATTATTAATTGCCGTATCGAGTTACGGGCAAACGTTGCAGAATCCGACATACGGAAACACAACAACTAACACGCTTAAAATTAAGACACCCACAACGGTGTCAACGGTTAACTTCTTGTCAACAAACGAAGCGGACGGAAGCGTTAGCAAAATAGCACCGATAAATGTAAATATTCCGTACATGCCTGTAAATTACAGTGCACCCACTCAAACTATAGGGAATCATTTGGCAGGAATTGATACACGTCTTGGCCAGATTTCATCTACAAGCGCAGGACTTACACAAAGAGTTGATTTTACTGCTGATAATACTGTGGTAAATGCTGTTACGTATTTCGCCAGCAGTTTGTCTGGTAAAGGCTCTACGGCTACTGGTTCACCTCCTGCACTGGTATTACCTGACAATACTAAAGCGTTTTTTACAAAAGATGTAATTTCAATTGCACAGATATCACCTACTATCGGTTACGCTGGAGTTTATAGCGGTAATTTAACCGTTTCTGCCTCTCCTACTCCTGTAGCTACAAAGCAAAGGTTTACAGTTGAGATTTATCGTACAAATAATTTAGGCGTTCCAATTGCTTCTGGAGTATCTGGCGCAATTGTTGGGGATTTAGGAGTTACGGTTTTAGCGGTTTTGGATAGTGGAGAACTTAATTTAACTGCTGGATCTATTACAAACATTCCAGTGTCGGGGAGGTTAACGCAAAATGTAACTATAAACACAGGAGAAAGATTGCGTTATCACGTTTCCGCGGCTAAAATTGGAACAGGAGGCGGAAACGTTACTTTTGGCGTTTATTATGGATCATCATATAATTCTTATTACGATGTTCCTGTAGCTATAACAACGGACGCGGTTTTGAATAAAACCCCGTTAACAGGAGTTAATTTAACAGATGTTATAAATAATTTAAATAGTGAGGTATCTGTTAATAATATAGTTCATAAAACAGGAGATGAAAATATAACCTCAGGTATTAAACGATGGTTTGGACAGGCAAGATTCGGTCTTTCAGATTTAGGCAGTTTTATAACTACAGGAAGACATTTAACACAGTTCAATGCAGCAGATCAGCAAACGCCGCTAATAGTGTCAGGAGGTAATTCATCTATAGAATATTTTAAAGATTTATTAGTTCCTCGCTATGCGTGGGCAACAGGATTGCAAAATCCATCTTCTGCAACAATAGATTATGAGCCGTATAACGCATACAGATTTTATTTGTCTAAAAATGTAGCTTATGTAAAAGTTGCTGAGATTGGCGAAGAGGGAAATATTTTTACTAAGGGCAATTTAAGTGAGAATATTACTGAGCTGACTCCTACTATTTCTGGACAGTTAGGCAGAATAAGATATGTAAACAGTTTAAATACAACACAACCTGTAAAACTAGTAATATATTTTCATGGATCGGGTACAAATCAATTAAACCCTTTTACAGATACTGGCAGCAAGTATATAATTGATAAATTACTATCTGAAGGATATATTGTAGCTACAAGCGAAGCGCATGGCAATGCTTGGGGTAATCAAGCCTCTCAGGATGATTATTTGGCCTTATACAATTACATCATAGCTAATTATAATATTAATGATGTTGTTTTCGTTGGGCATTCCATGGGCGGGATAACTTCATTGAACATGATTGCTAAAAATGCAATTCCAGCAGTTAGCCGTTGGTACGGAATTTATCCGGCGACAAATTTAAATGAAGCTTATTTTACTGAAGGGTTTGCCTCAGCAATAGAAACTGCTTACGGGTTTACAGGATCAGCAAATTATGCGGCCGCAACAGCTGGAAACGATCCTCAATTATATGCAGGAAACGCATACGCAAACAAAAAATATACCATGACTGCATCAGCTGGTGATTTGACTATTATCAAAACCACGAATGCCGATCTTTTCAATACAAAATTAACGGGCGCAAGCATAAGTTCTTATATTGTCACAGCAACAGGATTGCATGGAGATATTTCACATTTTATACCTAAGCACATTTTTTCATTTTTTAGAGGTACTACAGTTGTAAAAGCATCTCAAAATGTTTTGACTAGGGTTAATAATGCGGGTGATCTCGTAGATTCTGCAATTTTAGACGATGGAGTTAATGTAAATTTAAGCAGAAATTATAGACTTACTAATTCTACTCCTACTTCTTCTCTTATAAATTCCGCATCTTCAAATAAAAGATGGGATACCAGGATAAGCGCAAATGATTTTCAAATTGTAGAGTCAGGAGTAGCGACTAGGCTAACTCTTATAGCAGGCGGAGGCGCAGTAGTATCTGGTGCATTGACAGCTACAAGCTATACAGGGGACGCAACGCTTACAGGAACGCCAACAGCTCCAACTGCAACGGCAGGAACAAATACAGCTCAGATTGCTACAACTGCTTTTGTTCAGGCTGCAATAGGAACTTCTGGAACATACAATCCTACTTTTATAGGAGTAACAAATGTTTCTTCTGGAACAGCTATATCAAATGCTACTTATACAAAAATTGGAAATATAGTAACAGTTAATTGTTCTGCAAATATTACCGCTACAGTTTCTAATACAAACACTATATTTACAATGACTTTACCTATAAATAGAGCTACTTCTTCTACTTTAAATTTAGGAACAGGAACAGTTTTGTCTGGCGGTTCTAGCAATAATTTTAGCAGTTTAGTGCAATCAAGTTCTACAACAACAGTATCTATCAGGTATTTTCCTAGTGATACGGGAACTAATACAGGATCGTTTATTTTTCAATACGATATTACTAAATAATAATTAAAAATATATAAAAAATGAAAAACTGGAGAACAACAATAGCGGGTATTGCTTTATCATTATACCCTATTATAGATTCGCTTATTCAGGCTTATCAGGCTGGATATTTTACGGATAAAACAGGTAGTCAATTATGGCTAGGAATCGGATTTATTATTTTTGGAGTTTTAGCAAAAGATCATAATGTTAGTGGAGGTAAAACGGTTAATAAATTAGCTGAAGAAGAAAACAAACCGATTGTTGGAGATAGACCAAAAGACCGTTGAAAAATATTCTCTACATATCTTTGCCTATATGCTTCTTATATGGCTTCTTTTGGCGCGAATTGCCCAAAGGAAGCTATTACATTTTGAATGCATTATTTATAAATTATCTATGCGTTTATATGTTTTTGACAGATAGAAAAAGCTTTATAAAGTTTTATCTTTTATCTTTGAGTATTGGTAATTTATTGGATGAATACGTATTTGACAACACAACAATAGGTTACAATGAATATTTTTTTGTCCTAATCCTGCCGATTATTTGGCTTATAAACAATAAGAGAAATGCCCGAAAAACTAATTCAAAGTGAATTCTATCAGTTCTTCATTAAAATATTACTTCCTGCTTTTTTAGCGGTAGGTTTAAAAATAGCAATAGAAATGAAAAGCAGTAAAACAAAAGTAACAGCTTTAAATGTGTTCCTGTCTATGATAATAGGAGTTGGTGGCGCTTATATTTGTTCTGATTGGGTAAGGTCTTATTTTGATGCTGATAACGTTTCAATAGTAATTGCATTAATTGCGATTACCTCGGACAAAATAGGAGAGTTTTTGATTTATAAACTTAATGTAGATATATTTTTAACCGCTTTGACAGAAAGTTTTTTCGACTTTATACTTAACTTAAAAAATAAGAAATGATAAACCGACAAAAGACATACGAAAATATTAAATCACAATTTGGATTGCGGTCGCTTTCGCAAAAACAAGTCGATGGGTTTGAAGCGATTTTTGACGAATGGGAATTACGCAAACTTACCGACTTACGTTTTTTGTATTACATTTTAGCTACAATTTGGCACGAAGTAGGAGGAACGATGCAACCTATTGAAGAAATAGGAAAAGGAAAGGGATTGCGATACGGAAAAAGAGTTTGGTTTGATAATCGTATTTATACAGATATTCCGCATATTTTTTACGGCCGCGGACATACTCAAAACACTTGGCGAGATATTTATATTAAGTTGACTAAATCAAATGTAAAAGGATGGGATTTTGAAAACAACCCGTCATTATTGCTTACAATGGAATGTTCTGTTTGGGCTACATTTCACGCGATGTTAACCGGATTATACACAGGGCGTAAATTAAGCCATTATTTCAACGAGAATATTACTGATGCAGTAGGTGCAAGAAAAATTATAAACGGCACGGATAAAGCTGAAAAAATAGCTGAATATTGGCGTAAGTTTTCTAAATGTATTGTAATAAATTAAAAATATGAAAAAACCATTCTTTCAAACAGTAGTCGGTAAAATAGTCAAACAAATAGGATTGATTGCTTTGTCTATGGTTATAAAAAACCAAAAAGGGATTAAAAATACACCAAATGCCGATAAAGTTGACGATGTATTTAAAAATATTCCTTAACTTTACAATTAATAATTAACATTTAAAAAATTAAGCAATGAGAACATTACTAGCAAAGTTCAAAGTAGGCTCAGTAGTAGATTACGGAAACAAAAACATCGAAGCGAATTTATCAGCAGTAGTTGCCGATTCGGAAGAAAACAAAACTTTCAGTATTTATACTCCTAACGCTTCGGTAAAAATGCATATTACAAATCCTGATGCATTAGATTTTTTTGAAGCTGGCGCAGAATATATTTGCGAGTTTAGAAAAGCATAACACATACGGTTTTTTGGTTGACTGTTATTTTTCATAATTGGTATTTTTAGGTTTTAAAAGGCTTTTCGTTATTCGGAGAGCCTTTTTTTGTTGGGGTTTGAAAATAAAAGTGTTAAAATTTATAAAAGGTGTTGTTTATTAAATAAAAGGTGTTATATTTGTACTCAGATAACAATTAAAAAAATAACCATCATGTCAACTTTATCAAAACAAAAACTTACAGCTGATTTATTAAACTCGGGATTTACTAAAAAAGATTTTACTTTAAAAAAAGTAGGCGGGTTTTTAACTTTGATTGTAACTGAATTAAATCATAAAAGTTTTGAAGCTTATATTTTGGCTAAAAAATATTTCGTAAACCTAGAGTATAAAGGAATTATTTATTCAATATCTTCAATAGAAAAAGAAACTGGATATGTTTTTAATAAATAAAAAATATGCTACGAAAAAATCCCTTGCCGTAACTAGTGAAGGCATGCATTTTAAAGGTCAATTTTTACCAAAAGAAAGTTATATTATTTTAGGAAAAAAAATTGAATTTTTAGGAGAAGCGTTTAATTACGTTTCTCATATCAAATATAATAATGTAGAATATTTTATAAGCAATGAATTATGGGAAGAAAAAAACTAACAAACGAACGGTTTCAAATCCGTTGCCACCCTAAAGTTATAAAAGACGTTAGGAAGTACGCTAAAGAACGAAGCGAAGAATACCAAGAACCAATCGTAAATCATGTAAACCAAAAAATTGAGTAATTATGACTACAACAACGAATCAAGACAGAGAATTTATATCTCAGGTAATATCAAGCTCATTGCTTGAAGATTCTATTGAATACATTAAAAACAATTTTAGCGCACAAGACATATATGGCGAAGATGTTTTTACTGAATGGGCAGAAGAAAACGGATATTCAAAAGAAGAGTGGTAACAATGCACCCAACCCTAATAACCCACTACGGACACCGTTTAAAACTAAAGAAAAGCCGTATTTACATGAAATCGCTTCGTTACGTGTTGATATCTAGAAACAGAATTGTAACAACTGTCAACACAATAACGCACTACACAAGCGAGATTAAACAGCAAGCGAAGGTGTTTTTAAGAAACGCTGATAATATTAACCGATTTAATAATTAGATATTATGAAACAAAAGAAAGTAAAACCGCAACCGATTACGGCAGTTGAATTAGTGGATAAATTGCTATCTGAAAACCAAGGCATAACAACACCTGAATTAATGATTGAGTTCGCTAAAATTAAAGTTACTGAAGCTTTACACGAAACAAGCCAACATTTTAAAAACCCTGAAAATGTAAGTTATATCAAGAATCATTATGACCTTGATAAAATTAATTAACCTATTTTAAAACCTAAAACGAAAATGGATTTATCAAAAACAATTATTCCGAAATCAGACCAGTTAAACGCTGATGACTTGATTGCAGGATCAAAGATTATAAAAATTAGAGACATAAAAGGAGGCGAAGATGAAGCGCAACCAGTGTCTATTTATTTTTATGGAGACAATAATAAGCCTTTTAAGCCGTGCAAGTCAGTACGCAGAATATTAGTTCAATTATGGGGCGTAGATGGATTGCAATACATTGGACGCAGATTGACAATTTTTCGTGATGATAGCGTAAAATGGGCGGGTGTTGAAATTGGAGGAATCAGAATCAGCCAAGCTTCACACATTTCAGGAGAAACACGCGTACTTGTAACAACTGCCAAAAACAAACGTGTTCCAATGACAATTGATATGTTGCCGTTGGTTGAATTGAAAGACTTAGAAGGCGCAAAAAAAGCATTGAAAGAAGGTAAAATAAAACTCGATGCTGTTTTAGAAAAATACGATTTAACTAACGAACAATTAAAAGATTTACAAAATGGAAATTAAAAATTTCAAGTGCAGGGCTTCAAAGATTGGTATATTAATGACTGGCCACTCAGGAAAATCTTATAAAGAGCAATACGATGATGCTTTGTTGAAAAAAGAATCTCTAAACAAGCGTTTGGAGGAATTCAAAAACAAAGAATGTAAATCGGCTTTGCAGATTGTAAACGAAAAAATTCCTGAGGCAGAAAAAGAAATCGAAAGGCTAAAACCTCTTATTAATGAAATAATATTAAGTGAAACAGCAAAATCATACTGTAAAGAATGGCTTATTTCTGAGCTTACAGGCAAGAAAAAAGAAGTTAGGTCAAAATACCTTTCTCGTGGTAAAGCGATGGAGGAAAGCGCAATTAAACGTATTGGAAAACATTACGGTTGTGACTTGGCAAAAAATGAAGAGCCTTTAGAAAATGAATACTTTACCGGAACTTACGACACTAACACAAATGAAATCGTTATTGATGCAAAAGTGCCTTTTGATTGCTTTACGTTTCCTTATTTTGAAACAGAACCAGATAAAAACTATTACGGTCAAATCCAGGTTTATCAGGAATTGAAAAAATTAAGAAAAGGGAGTCTTTTTTTCTGCCTAGAAAACGGAAGTCACGAACAAATCGATAAGCTTTCTTGGGAAATCGCAAGAGAAATGGATAAAGATGAACCGGATATTGAAGATTGGGATATGGCAGAAGCAGAATTAAGCTACGATCATTTACCTGAAGGATTAAGAAAAAAAGTTTTTGAGTTTGATTATGATGAAAATTATATTAGACTCGCTGAAAAATACGTTTTAGCTTCTCGAAAATATATTGAGAACGAATTAATACCAATGTTAAATTTGTAATATGCCAACAGTTCAAGAAATAAGACAGGCTATGATTAAAAACCCACATCATAGCCTTTGGGATAAACCTTTGCATAAATGGACTGAACAGGAACAAAAAGAATTTGACAAGCTGGAAGAAAAAAAGAAACGAAATTGGAAAGCTGTTAATTCTGTAAAGGTTATGCGTATTCGTGACGGATTTGAATATCCTTCAATATCCGAATGCAGGAGGCAAAACGGATTTTGCAAAGTAATAATGGATAGAAAACTAAAATTAGGAACAGAATTTAAAACCATTTGACATGAACCCAAGCGAAATAGAAGTAGTAGAACCTGAAATTGTGGAGTATGAAGTACAGCCAGGAGCAGAAGGATAAATTGCGTACCAAAAACAAAGAAAAGTTTCGTGTGCAATTCTGTATAGAAAGCAGAGTAAAAAATCAATATCCAGTAAAAGTAGAAGTCAAAGATGGTTTTTACATCGTAGAATCAATTTTAAACAATAAATAAAACACAAATAATTATGAAAACAAGCATTACAATTATCGTTATTTACGGAGCTATTATTTTAGCCTTATTAATTGGAGAAGTAAGATGTATTTACAAAGCATTAACTTGTAATTGGGAGCCAATAGGAAAAGCCGAAATAATTTATACAGCATCTGTATGTACTGGATTAGGTTCAATTGTCGGATGGTTCGACATTGAGGATAAATAATATATATTTTACACATAGATACAAAACCACTCACTAACCGAGTGGTTTTTTTGTGGCGAAAAAATAAATTGAAAATATTTTAATAAAAGCGTTATTTATTTAAAATGTATTTGTATATTTGTTGAACCAATAACGGTAAAACAAAAAATATTTAATTATGAACTTTAGAGAAAAACCAAAAGAAACATTTAACAAAGTCCGTTTCTTAGATTACTACATGGAAGGTCATGCTGGATTTATTGCTGGCGGTTGTTTCAAAAATATATTTAAGAATCAAAAAATAAAGGATTTAGACATTTTCTTCGAGAAAGAATCTGATTTTTTAAGTGCAAAATCATTTTTTGAATCAAATGAAGATTATATTTTTTCATACGAAAACAATAACACGGTCTCTTTTAAAAACAAGAAAACGAACATTCGTATAGAATTAATTCGTCACACATACGGAACAGCAATTGAAATAATTTCTATGTTTGATTTTTCAATTACTCGTTTCGCTTATGCTCGTAAAACTGAAGAAGAAGGAATTTTATATTACAATGTGTTTGTAGATACGTTCTTCGAAGATTTAACGTGTAATAAATTGGTTATTGACGGAAATTTAATGTTTCCTGTTTCAAGTTTTGAGCGTTCTTATAGATACCGTTCTTATGGATTTGGTTTATGTAAAGAATCAAAATCAAAACTTATTGAAGCTTTAAAAACTTCAAACACTGATGATTTAAGCAATGATTTATATTTTGGATTAGACTAATAAAAAAAACATAAAATGAAAAAAGAATCAACTTACAGAAACGCAGGAAGAAACCCAATCCCGAACCCGATCAGAAAAAATTTCTTAATTCCAATGAGCCGAGAAAAGGAAGTAATGGATTTCATTCGTAACGTTCAAAAAGAAGAAATTGAAAAAGAGAAAAACAAAAGTGTTAAAGTTTAATAAAAGCGTTATTTATTAAAATAAGTTTCATACATTTGTCAAACAAAAACAAAGAAACCATGAAATCAATCATAATGACCAGCGCACATAAAATATTCAAAAACGGAAATGTAACTTTTTCGGAGGCTTTGACTTTGGCTTGGTCATATTTCAAAAAAGGATTTAAAGCTGTTATTGTTAAAATGAATAAGCTAGTGAAGTCTGCAGGACTTGGATACGAAACTGTTTATTTTAATCAATTGACTTACGTTAACATTGCATTTAAAAGAGAATCAGTAAATAATGCCGGTGCAGTTCACTGGTACGATGGAAAAACATTCAATAACGATTAGATTATGGAAGATAAAAAACAATTTTGCGAGGGATGCGAAGAACTCGTAGAAAAATTAGAAGATTATACAGGTCGTGATTTATGCGAGTCCTGCTCTGAAAAGTATGATAATAAAACCGGATGGTGTTCATTAAGTTGCTGTTTAGGCAACGGATGCGACCAAACATGTTAACCCCTAAACCCAACCAAAATGCAAGAAGAAAAGAAATATCATTTACGCAAGCTAGCCATTATTGAAATGATAGAGGAGTGTGACGAGCGTATATTGAGAGAGAAGCAATTTACTGCAAGATTTGAAAGAGGTGTAATTGTAAACAATATAAGCGCAAGAAACATCACACGTTACCAAGAAATTAAAAACTATCTAACCGAAAGATATAACCGATAAAAATTGAAATCATGAAAATAACCGAAGTATCAAAAACATGGTCAATAGATCAGATTCCAGGAACTATGCATGGTCATACTGTTTGTACCGCAACACATCCGGACAAACCAAATCACTCAGGACATTCAAGGGGCAGAAAAATACATCTTGTTAAAACATTAGATAAAACATTTTGCAACATGAAAGTTGACGAGTTTGCGCCTAAAGATTATAGATTTTATTCTATGACCTCAAACGGAACTTGTAAGAGTTGTTTAAACGCTATAAAAACCACAAAGAAATGAAAACCAAAACCATATTCCGCAACCACAATATTAATCTATTGAAGAAGATAATGGAGGACAGCGAAAACATGAAAGCATTGAAGAAAACTATTAAAGAAATTGGAATATGCCTTAATTAGATACGATATGGAAGCATTTAAAGGAACAAAAACCGAATGGCACGCAGTAGAATTTGCGGGATTCATAATATTGAAAGATTCTGATTTTTACGAAGGAAAAAACATTTTAGATTATTCGGATGTTGGAGAAGAGGTGGCTAATGCAAACGCTAAGCTTGCAAAACATTCTTTCGAACTTTTAGACATGGTTATGAGTCTTAATTTTGAACTATCAAGCTGTTTGCAAAAATTATCTAGCTACAGAGAAGAAATAGATTTCCAAACATGTTCTGAAGCTAACGAACTAATCCAAAAAATAATATCATGAAAACAGCATTACAGCAACTTTTACAAAAAATAGAAGAATACCAAAAAGAAAGTGGAGTTTTATCTATAAATATAGGTGTTTTAAAAAAAGAAATAAATGACACTTATATCGGTATAGAAAAACAACAAATAGAAAAAGCTTATCATTCTGGATTAGCACACGAATTCGGATGCATGGAAGATTACAAGTATTACGCAAGTACATTTTCATACGCCAAAGACGAAAAATTTGATAAACCTTTAAAAGATGTGTAGTTATGAAACTATTTAGATACGACTATTGTAATTGGTATGAAGAATATACCTCAGCAGACCATTTAAATTTAAGCGACTTTGAAGTAATTAGAGAAACTAATAAAGGCTTTTGGATAGTAGTTAACGGAAAAGAAAAATTTGTTCTTTCTGGAGAGGGAAAAAGATTTGCTTATGTAAATATAGAATTAGCCTTGAAATCTTATATAAAAAGAAAGAAAAGGCAAATACAAATAAGTAAGCATCAAATAAAACGAGCTAAAACTCGCTTTCAATTGCAGAAAAAATACAGGAACAAATTGATTATATTTAACCAGCCAATTTATAACTTAAAAACAAAACAAAGATGAAAACGGCAATGCATGGAATTATTCAGAGTGATTTTAAGCCTAGATTTTGCGGGAATTGTTGTTTTTTAAATATTACCGAAGAACAACAGTCTAAACAGAAAAACAAAGACAGACATATTTGTAATAGATATAAAAAAGTATTGCTTCATAATGGATATCATCCTGAATTACCCGTATTAAATGAATGCGATTACAATGATAATATTTAAAACAATTAATTATGAAATACGCAATTGAAATACTAGAAGCGCAACTTGAGGAAATAAACAAACCTATTCCGGAAGATGCAGAATATGAAGAAGAAGATTTAATCGGTGCGGTTTTACACAATAAGCAAACAACAGATATTAAACTCGCTTTGAAAATACTTAATCAGTTTGTCGAAAACAGTAAAACACACAATATTATAAAAAACTAACGCCAAAAGGCACAAAATAGGAGATTATGAAAGAGAAACTAAAATCGGGAACGATATTAATATTAAAACAAAATTTTCCACCATATCCAATAGGTACAGAGTTTAAAATAAGTTATGGCGTTGATGGAAGAATGATTTTAAATACTCCTTACTTTGGGGAAATACTGCCTAATGGAGAAAAAATACCGTCAATGAGTGTAAAAATGTATTATGAATACGAAAATATTTTTGAAAATTTTGGAGGATGGCAAGAATGGTTTGAATTAAAACAATATACTGAAATAGAAGAGTGGAGCAGTCATTGCATAAAAACAAAAGGAAAGCCGTTAACAAAAGAAATTATAGAAAAAATAAAAAATTTACTTAAATAATACAACAAAATTCCATACATTTACATAAAACAAGGCTAGTGAAAATTAGCCTTTTGTTTGAATTAGAAATTAACACTTAGTAAAATGCAACCATTAAAAATAGATAGAACAAAATTAAAGACTGTAGAAAATTACGCTAAGACTTATAATTTATCAAAACCTACCGTTTATAAGCGAATTGGAGACGGATTATTGACCAAAGTAATAATTGACGGAGTTACTTTTGTATTAGTAGAGTAATTTTTTTCTTTAAAATTTAACAATTAGTAAAGTTATGAGCGATAAATTAGGATTTACATTCTACCCAAAAGATTGGTGGACTTCGGAAAGTTATTTCGAATTATCACCAATACAAAGATATTATTATTTAGAATGTCTTTTTATAATGTATTCAAATGATGGTTTAATGAAAACCCAAAAAACCCAATTTGAAAACCGAACACGAACCCAAGTAAAAACCGAAGATTGGGAAATTGTAGTTTCTAAGTTCATAATTGATAAAGATTGTTATACTCATGAATCAGTCAACAAAAGACTAAGAAAGGCGGTAGCTAACAGGGAAAACGGTAAGAAAGGTGGCAGACCGCCAAAACCCAAAGAACCCAAAAAAGAAACCCAAAATAACCCACCTTTAGAAAGAGAAAAAGAAAGTGAAAGTGAAAAGGAAATTAAAGAGACTAATAATAATGATAGAATTTTTAATGATTTATTAATTTCTGAAATCTGGTTGGAAAGTACCGCTATGCAATCAAAGCAAAAATTTACACCGGTTCAGGTTAAGGCGCAACTTAAAAAATACAATGACATGATTAATGTGCAATTTGACAATAAGATAAACAAGACAGAATATTGCACGCACTTTGTTAATTGGCTAAATAAGCAAGAAAAACAAAATTCAATTTCAAACATACCAGACCCTAATAAACGAAAAAGATTTGACCAATGACAAACTATACACCAATTAAAATAGAAAAAACCAGAATCATAAATTTGGATAAAGGCAAATTACCGCCTCAGGCAGTTGATTTGGAAGAAGCGGTTTTGGGCGCAATGATGATAGATAAAACCGGATTACATGAAGCAATGGAATTATTATCTTGTGATGTTTTTTACAAAGACTCAAATAAAAGCATTTTTGAGGCGATTTCAGAGCTTTATAATAAAAACCAACCTATTGACTTATTGACAATATCAAACGAGCTTAAAAGAGCCGGAAAATTAGATTTAGCAGGAGGTGATTTTTATTTGATCCAACTAACTCAAAAAATTGCTTCATCCGCACATATCGATTATCATTCCAGAATATTGTTACAGAAGTACGTTCAAAGAAGATGTATAGCTACATCATCAGAATTAATTGAAAGTTCTTATTCTGAAGATGTAGATGTTTTTGAATTGTTAGAAAAGGTTTATAAAGACTATGGAGAAGTTTCAGATTTAATTACAGTCGGAAAAGTTGAAAGTTTTAAAGATAATGTACACGCATTTTTAAATAATTCAGGTTCCGGAAAAACAGGAATACCTTCATCATTAACTAAACTAAACAAAAAACTAAACGGATATCAAAATTCAGATTTGATTATTTTGGCAGCACGTCCAGGAATGGGAAAAACTGCTTTTGTTTTAAATGAGGTTTTAGAATGCGGTTTAAATGGGATTCCAGTAGCTTTTTTTAGTCTTGAAATGAGTACAAAGCAAATTATAGGAAGGTTATTAAGTATTGTTTCAGGAGTAGATATAACCAAAATAAACAACTTTAATTTATCACATGAAGAAGTTTTATATTTAAAACAATGTTCTGATTTATTAGCTTCATTGCCTATTTTTATAGATGATAAAGGAGGAATTAGTCCAATTGAATTAAAGATTAAAGCAAACAAATTAAAGCGTGAACACGGTATTAAAATGATTGTTGTTGATTATTTGCAATTAATGCGAGTTAAAAACAAGAAAATGAATAATAAGGAAAATGAAGTTTCAGAAATATCATCTTCACTTAAAAACTTAGCAAAAGATTTAGATGTTCCGGTTATTGCACTTAGCCAACTTTCAAGAAATGTAGAGCAAAGAGGTTCGAGTAAAAGACCTTTGCTTTCAGATTTAAGGGATTCAGGATCTATTGAACAGGACGCAGATATTGTTTTGTTTATTTACAGACCTGAATATTATAAGATTGAGCAATGGGATGACGACGAACAATCTCCAACGGAAAACACTGCAGAAATTGATGTTGCTAAATACCGTAATGGAGAAACCGGATATTGTAGAACCGGATGCGAATTAAAATATATGCGATTTATGGATGTTGACCATTTAGGACAAGATTTAACAGGACGTTATTTTAGAAATGAATCAAAACCAAAAACACCTAAACAAGAAATAAAAGAATTTGAATTACCAAAAGTAAGTGCAAGTGATGCATTCGACAAACCAGAACAAGATACACCTTTTTAGCTATGCCAAAATTATCAGAAAGCAAAGTTATTTTATTGCAGTATGCAATTAGTAACGGTAACAAAATAAGTAAACGTGAAGCTATTGATGTTATTGGACATCTTTATAAAAATATAGCTAAAAACAGAATAGGAAAAGTTTTAGCGGATATGGTAAACACCGGAACTTTAAAGAGAGTTAGAAACGGATATTTTGAAGTTATTCCAGATAGAGAAACGGTTTTAACTAATGCATTAAAAGATTGCTTAGAATTACTTTATGAATGCAATCCACCTGATCACTTATTTGAAACGTACTCAAATACAATTATGAATTACAGTAATTTAGTACGTGATTGAAATAGAATACGAAAAAATAAAAAAGTTATTTACTGTAAATATTAATTAACAATGGAACAAGAATACAATGATTCATTTGAAAATATTATGCCTTTAATAAAATCAAAAAGCGTAAATTTAATAATTCCTGATTTCCCTTATGGAACAACAAAATGTAAATGGGATAATTTAGTGGATTTAGAATTATTTTGGGAAGAAGCTGATAGAGTATTGGTTGATAACGGCTGTGTTGTATGTACCGCTCAATTTCCATTCACGGCAATTTTAGCTATGAGTAATTTAAAAAATTTACGTTATGATTGGACATGGCAAAAAACACATCCTACAGGGCATTTAAATGCTAAGAAAATGCCAATGAAAGCGCATGAAAACGTATTAGTGTTTTATAAAAAACTTCCAACTTATAACGCTCAAAAAACACAAGGGCATAAAAGAAAACAAGCCATTAAGGGTGTTGATAAATCAGAAGTTTACGGAGATCAAAACTCAAAAGGAATAAGTTATGATAGTACGGAAAGATATCCTTTAAGCGTTCAGGTTTTTGCAAGTGACAAACAGAAATCAAACATAAATCCAACTCAAAAACCTGAATCACTAATAGAGTATTTTGTAAAAACATATACAAATGAAGGCGATACTGTTCTAGATCCATGCAGAGGCTCAAACACTGCAGGCGTTGTTTGTGATAGATTAAAAAGAAATTATATTGGAATAGAAAAAGATTTAGAGCAATTTGAAAAAGGATTAGAACGACGTAAAAAAGCATTATTATGAAAAGAGTAATATTAGAAAGTCCTTACGCAGGACATGTACAAAGAAACATACGGTACGCAAGATTATGTGTAAAAGATAGCTTAAGTCGTGGAGAAGCTCCAATAGCATCACATTTACTTTACACGCAAGAAGGAATATTAGATGATGGAAATCCAGACGAAAGACTGCAGGGAATTAATGCGGGTTTAAAATGGAAAGAAGTTGCAGATTTGCAAGTTTTTTATATTGATTATGGTATATCTGAAGGTATGCGTTACGGAATGGATTACGCCAAAGAGCATAATATACCATTTGAAACTAGAAAAATATTATGAATCACACTATAAACATTAAGCCGTTATCAGTTAATGAAGCTTTTAACGGCATTCGTACACGTAGCAAAAAATACGATGCGTTTATAAAATCAATGATGTTTCTATTGCCGAAACAAATCGAATACCCTGATCCGTTAAATATTAAATTAGCGATTGAGTTCGGATTTAGCTCTAAAGCAAGTGACCTGGATAACCATTTAAAATCGTTAATTGATTGTTTAGTAAAGAAGTATAAAACGGACGATAAACATATACAAGAAATTCACGCATTTAAAGCAATAGTTAAAAAGGGCGAAGAATATATTAAGTTTCGTATTTATTAACCCCTACCCCAAAATTGAGCCTTATTTGAAAACTAAAAATAAATAGAGAAATTATGAGAGCAACAGAATTAAGAATTAGAAACTTAATACAAGCTTACGGAGAGATTGCAGAAATAACGCTTATAGGTACTGAAGGTATATCTGCAAAATATGACGGTGGAAATGGAAAATGTACAGTTAAATTTAGTAATCCTACTTTACAGCCAATACCATTAACAGAAGAATGGTTGATTAAGTTTGGGTTTACAATACACGATAAAAAATATTCTTTAAATTACGGCGGAGAAAGTATGCGTTTTGCTATTTTAGAAACTAAGAGAGAACCTTTTGTTTTATTCTTCCATGGTAAATTTGGATTCAATATAAATGAAGGACGTAAAAACGGAGATTACTGTATTGAAACTGTACATCAACTACAAAACCTATTTCACGCACTTACAGGACAAGAATTAACCACGAAACAATTAAAAAATATTTGATATGAGAATTAAAAAGACAAAGACACAAAGAGGATTTTATTCAATAGAGTTCCAAGACAGATACAACGCTAAATGTTCTATTCAAAAATCAAGCTTAGCAACTGAAGACGCTATTTGGTTCGGTGTAGATGATGCAGACCCAAAAATATTAAAACATGGCTCAGGTTGGCAACCATTTGAAATACATAAAGAGGTTTTATTTACAACCAGAATGCATCTAACACAAAAACAAGTAAAAAAGCTATTACCTATTCTGCAGAAGTTTGCAGATACCGGAGAGCTTTAACCACCAATAAATATTTAAGATAACTTTAAAAGTAAATGGGAATGAAACGAAAGAAATTACAAAACGGAGATAATGTAAAGTTTATTAGCGGAAACTTTGAAGGATTGTACGGAACTATTATAAAAACAGATTTTAATAGCAAAGACAAAAGAGCGATTTACGGATATTTACACTCTGTACAGTTGTCAAATGGCAATATTGGATTTATTGAAAAATCGGAACATTGGCGTTATGTTTAACCCACCCAAAGCGAATATTAACTAAAAAAAATAGATTATGAGAACAGAAGAAGAAATAAAGAATAAAATTAACCACTTTATTGAACTTATTAAATTAGATAATAATTATCTACAAAAAAAAGATATAGATGTTTTAGAAATGGAATCTGTGGAAAATCATACTTATTTACAACAATGCAAAATAGCTATTTTAGAATGGGTATTAGAAACAGAAAATATTTCGTATGACTTACCAAAAAGAAATAAAAATGACTAAAGAACACAAATTCCCGTACAATTGGACACTAAAAGACGCAGTATTTACAAAAGATAAGGGTGATGTATTTTCGTGTTATGCTTGTGGTGGAGGCTCTACAATGGGTTATAAGCTGGCTGGATTTAACGTTTTAGGATGCAATGAAATTGACCCAAAAATGATGAAAGCATATCGTAAAAACCATAATCCTAAATATTCGTTTTTAGAACCAATACAACATTTTAAATTAAGGACCACAAGAGAAAAAGCAATTGAAAGATTTGGAAGTGTTGAAAATTATGAATTAGCAGGAGGAGATGAAAAATGGTTAATGCCGGCTGAACTTTATAAATTAAGAATTTTAGATGGTAGTCCTCCATGTTCATCATTCAGTATGATGGGAAACAGGGAAGATGATTGGGGTAAAGAAAAGAAATTCAAAGAAGGACAGGCTAATCAGGTTTTAGATACATTATTTTTTGATTTTATTGATTTGGCAAAAGAATTACAACCCGAAGTTGTTGTAGCTGAAAATGTAGAAGGGCTTCTTTTAGGAGCTGCTAAATCATATGTAATTGAAATTTATAAACAATTCGATAAGGCAGGATATAGTGTTCAACATTTTTTATTGAATGGTGCAAAAATGGGCGTTCCTCAAAAAAGAAAAAGAGTTTTCTTTATAGCATTAAGAAAAGACTTATGTGAAAATTTTATGGAATCAACAGATTTATTTACTCAAACGCCTAAATTAGAAATGATTTTTAATGAAAAAGAAATACCAGTTAAGGAGTTTGATAGTGGTAAGCCAGGTCATCCATTAGCACCATCAATAAAAGAACATTGGGAAGCAACTCCACAAGGTTCTTCTGTTTGTAATTATTTAAGAAGTTTAGGGCATAAGGAAAAGTTTTTTAGTTATAGAAAAGTTAATCCTAATAATCCATTTTGTACAATTTTAAGTGGTTACGATAGTGGAGAATTTAGACATGATATGCCAACTTACTTTCATAAGGATGATTTAACAAAAGGAGGTTCTTATCCAGGTGACTATGATTTCTTAGATTTAAAACCAAAGTATTTAATAGGAATGTCAGTACCTCCAGTTATGACTGCACAAATAGCCTCAAATATTTACGATCAATGGTTAAGTAAGTTATGACCGAAATCCTACGCTTCTGGCGAGACACACCAAAAGAAACCAAAAAACAAATCATGCACTCACGCAACATTACCACAATAACATTCGAACAAATAAAGAGTATTTATTTAGAATTGAAAAAATAAACCTAATAACGTATTACGCATATTAAATTAATAACTATATTTACAAAGAATTTAAAACCTAAAATTATGAATTACGAAAATCCAAAAGAAGTGCATTTAATGGTATGGGAAGAAAATCCTAATAAAAGAAATACCAACAACGAAATTAAATTTAATATTCCTAAAAATACGACTATTGAAGTAAGGGATAAAATAAGAGCAAAAATTGGTAACGGTAAATATTCGTGTTACGAAATTACCGAGATAAAAGAAGTAAGACCTTCATCAATATCGACAATGAATTATGTAACCGCTTTAACTAAATGGTATGCAGAATAAGAAACCAGTAGGACACCCGCCAAACCCACCGGATTATAAAACACTTCAAGTTCGTGGAGTGCCGTCAAAACTTTACAAACAACTTCAATTATACTGCAGGGAAGAAATTGAGAAGTATAAAAAAAGTGTTAAAGTTTAATAAACGTATTGCGTATATCAAAAACATTCGTATCTTTGAATCATAATAATAAACCTAAAAACAATTAATTATGTACACAGAATCATTTATGTTCGTTGGAAATTTACTTCAAGATGGTAAAATCGAAGAAGTAGTATTCAAGAAAAAAGGATTTAGAGTAAGATTCAAAGGTGAACCGCAATTATTTCATTACAAGTACACCGAACAATCAATAATCAGCTTCCTTGAACTTTACGAAACTTATTAAATCTAAAACCCAACCAAGCGGGGCTAAAATCCCGCTTAAAAAACTTAAATATTATGAAAATAGAAATTGAAGAAAATTACATTACTGTAGATGGGGTTAAATATGTTCCTGATGTTAAAAAAGAATTACAATCAGGTAAATGGTACGTTGGTTATCATTATGCCGATCGTTTTTTAGCATGTATAACTTTAACTGACGAAATAGAAACTCACGACAAAGGCTATGGATTTAATAAATATGGTTGGTGCCCTGAATTATCATTTTTAAAGACTTTCGATTATGGTTTTGAAGAAGCCACCGAACAAGAAGTTTTTGAAGCTTTGAAAAATGAAGCGGTTAAGCGTTATAAAATTGGAAATCATGTAAAATCATTTTTTCATAAAGGCAATCCTATACTAGAAATAAAAGAACTTGATTTTGGATTAAACAATCAAAAAGGAATCAACTGCATCGGTACTACTTATCTTATGCCTGTAGTATTTGAAAACGGACAATGGGCAGAAATTATCCCAGTTATCACAAAACAAGAAGCCGAAGCGTTATTAAGCAAGAAAATCGTATAACCATGCCAGAAACCAAAACATTCACAAAAAAGACTGAATTAGTATTTACTACTATTGAGATTGAGAAACTTAAAGTATTTTTGAATAGAAAATTCATAGCGGTTTTTAAATATGGCAATTCTAAATCAAATCTACAAGAAAAAGTAATTACAGGAATAAGTATAGTACATTGTATTAGCCAAGCTTCAAAATTCCTAGACTGCGAAATAGACGAAAGACATTATATAATTAAATAACTTGGATTATGGAATTTAAAGGAACAAAAGGAGAGTGGGTAAATGATGGTAAAAATGTTATTGTTAAAAAATCATCTGGTCTTGGTAAATTAATTTGCGAATGTATCTCAAAGCAATTTAACAGCTATCATAATACAGAAGAAGAAACAAGAGCCAACGCAAAACTAATTTCGTGTGCTCCTGAAATGCTGGAAATGTTAAAAAACAGTATTAAAGAAATAAACCATTTGAAAGAAACTTATAAAGACATTGGACATTGTGGCAAATATTTACACCAATGCAATGAACTAATCCAAAAAGCAACAACATGACCGAACTAACCCAAATCTACCTGCTTTTAACCGAAATAACTATTGCAAGCGTATTACTAATTAAAACATTAAAAACAATATACCATCCTATAATAAACAAATGCATTGTTTGTTTTTCGTTATGGTATCAATTAACAACTAAAGAATTATGAAAAAATATATTACTTATGCCAGCTGTTTAATTATGCAAATCCCTGTATTTTTTACGCCTTTATATTTTATAGGTATTTTGGGTAGTGTAATTATATTAGGACTTATTATAGCCTCATTAGCTAATGACTTAAAAAATTAAAGCCATGAAAACAAAAACACAAATTATCATATTTTTTACAGTAGTATTTTTATTGGTGTCTGCATTATGGCACTACGCTACGGCACAAACCAAAATAAACGCATTAGCAGGATTTAAATCATTCGAGATAGGTATAACTATAACAAACAAAGAATCGGAGCTTATTTGCGGTGTTTCCGCGTCCATTGTTGATGCAAACGTGTCAGAGAAGCGCGCTAATACAAACGACAAAGGGAAACACCACGAATTTAATGGGGTTGTTGTGCCGGCTTGCTTTATCCTTACAGGTGCAAAATTCGAAAAACTTAATATTATAGGGAAAATCGGGGGTTCGTTCGTATCACAGTCAATAAACAACGAACCTACAAATGATTTATTCCTAGCGCTTGGGATAATGGCGAGTTATGATGTTGATGAACGGTTTTCGGTTATTGGTTCGTATGATAGTGTTAACAGTGTTCAACTTGGAGTATCTTTTGAATTATGAAAAATTTCACACTAAAAGAATATTTTGTTTTTGTTTCAGAATTTTCTATCTGCATTTTTAAATTTGCATTGTTAGCCATTTTATTATGGGCTATAGTTGGATTATTTATTTTAATATTCGCTAAAAAATGACAAAAAACGAACAAAAAACAGCAAACCTGACACTTAAATTCTGCATCACAGTAGCGATAATTGCAGTAGTTAGCTTTGTGGTGGTAATGGGTAAAAAATAATTTGTAACTTTGATTTATGGAACTTACAGAGAAACAAGAAAAATTTTGCCAGGCATATATTGAATTAAGCGACAAAAGTAAAGCTTATAGAGTTGCTTATGATGCAGATGCAATGAATTCTAATTCGGTTGCCGTAGCTGCTCAGGAAGTATTTAAAAACCCTAATGTAACCCTAAGGATTGAAGAATTGCAAAAAGAGCTTAGAGAGCGAAATAAGGTTAAAATTGACGATGTTATAGGATATCTTGCAGATATGATTAAATTTGACATTGCTGAGATATATGAGGAAAATGGTAGAATGAAATCAATACATGATATACCTAAGCCGCATCGTGAAATGATATTGTCAGTTAAGGTTTATGAAGATTTTATGAATGTTGATGGACAAAGAGAAAAAATAGGCGAAACCAAAGAGGTTCGTTTATTAAATAAGCTTGATGTTATTGAAAAGTTTATGAAACACTTTGGAGCGTATGAAAAAGATAACGGGCAAAAGAATCAAAGCCAAGTAACTATATTCCAATTGCCTGACAATGGCAGAAAGTAATGTAAAAATAATTACGCCACAAGAAGGATATCAATTAGATTTCGCTTCTTCTCCTGCTGATATTTGCATCGGTGGCGGTGCTGCAGGAGTTGGGAAAACTTTCTCATTGCTTTTAGAGCCTATAAGACACAAAGATATTGAAGGCTTCGGATCAGTTATCTTCAGAAGAACAAACCCACAAATTAGAAACGAGGGCGGATTATGGGATACGTCAATACAATTATACTCCTGTTTAGATGCTATTCCGAGACAAAGCAGTTTAGAATGGATGTTTGGTAAATCAAAACTAAAATTCTCTAATTTAGAATACGAAAAAAATATTTACGATTGGCAAGGCTCGCAAATACCATTGATTGGGTTTGACGAGCTTACGCATTTTACAAAGAAAATGTTCTTTTACTTGCTTACTCGTAATCGTTCTGTTTGTGGCGTAAATCCATATGTTAGAGCAACATGTAATCCTGACCCTGATTCATGGGTTGCTGAGTTTATATCGTGGTGGATAGACCAAGATACAGGTTTTGCAATACCGGAAAGACGAGGAGTTTTACGTTATTTAATTGTTGATGGTGAAAATTATATTTGGGGCGATTCAAAAGAAGAAGTCATTCAAAAAGGATGGCACATTTTAGAAGATGTAGTTTTAAAATCAAAAATAGATCCGAGTGAATTCGTGAAATCAGTTACTTTTATCGGTGGATCAATTTACGATAACAAAGAACTTTTAAAAGAAAATCCTGCATACTTAGGTAATTTATTAGCACAGGATAAAGATACTCAAGCGGCACTTTTGCATTCTAACTGGAAAACTGTAATATCAGATAATGATATTTATGATTATGCTTCAACAAGAGGATTGTTTAATAACACATATCAATTAGAAGATTCAACTCCATACATAACAGCGGATATTGCATTGAAAGGATCTGACAAATTCATTGTTGGTGGTTGGTTAGGAAGGGAATTAGTTAAAATAAAAATACTTAATAAAAGTGATGGTAAAGAAGTGATTGACGCTATTACTGATATGGCTAAAGAAATTAAATGCCAGAACAAAAACATAACCTACGATGCTGATGGAGTTGGAGGTTTTATAGATGGGTTTATAGTTGGGGCAATACCGTTTAACAATGGAGCTTCTCCTTTTCCTAATCCGGACTTGCCTGATAACGCAACTAAAGAAGAAAAAGAAAAAAAAGAGAATTACCAAAACCTAAAAACACAATGTTATTATCGTTCTGGAGACAAAGTAAATAAAGGGTTGTATAAGATATCTGAAGAAGTAGCCAATACAATGTATGATGATAAAAATACTTTTAAACAACGCTTCATGTTCGAAAGAAAAGCAATAAAGCGTAAAAAAGCAGATATGGATGGGAAGCTCCAGATTATAGGTAAAGATGAAATGAAAACTAAATTAAACGGAGAATCACCCGATGTAATGGATATGTTTATGATGCGTGAAAGGTTTGATTTAGATAAAGCACCGGCATTTTTCATAATGTAAATAAAAAATTATATATCTTTGTGTCTATGGCAAATATATTTAAACTCGGTTACGATTATTTAAGAGGTAATAAAGCAACTAAAAACGCTTATAATCAAGCTTTTTATGAGTGGATTGGTATCGGATATGTAAAGTACGATCACAAAAATAAAACATATCTTGAAAAAGGATACAATGAGAATCCGACTATTTACTCAATTATCAACAAATCAACTGTAAAGCTTGTTTCCGTTCCTTACGCCATAAAGGAAATAGACGATAAGCAACAATACCAAAAACTGCAACAACTTGACATTGCAACCAAAGGAAATATTTCTTTACAGCAATATGTTAAGCGAAACAAAATAGAGCTAAAAGCCTATAAGGATAAAGAAAAGCCGTTCCCATTAGAACAGCCTAACCCTAATCAAACATGGACGGATATTTGGGGATTATATAAAACTTATCTTGATCTTATTGGTAACTTTTATTTATACACTCCAAAGCCAGAAAACGGAATAAACAAAGGCGTGCCAAAATTAGCCTACGCATTGCCGGCTCATTTAATTCAAATTGTTTTGAAGAAAAACGCTAATCTGTTGATGGATGAAAATCCAATTGATTATTATATGCTTATTGATGGTGATGGATATATTCAGTTTCCTGTTGAAGATGTTATACATGTAAAAACTGTAAACCCTAATTACGATCGTTCAGGTAGTCATTTGTATGGTCAATCTCGTTTAAGAGCAGGTTTACGTAATATGCAGTCGCAAAACAGCGCAATTGACACCAATATTCAAATGCTTAAATCTGCAGGGGCTTACGGATTCTTGTACGGAAAAGGAACCCCTTTAACACCTGACCAAGCAACATCATTAAAAGAGCGTTTAGTTGAAATGGATAAAGATCCGGGGCGTTTGGGTAAAATAGGAGCTTCATCTGCTGAGATTGGATTCCAAAGAATTTCATTGACTACAGATGAATTAAAGCCTTTTGATTATTTGAATTGGGACCAAAAGCAGTTATGCAACGTTTTGAATTATCCTGATGAATTGTTGAATAATGATGGTACGGCTCGTTTAGGCGGTGGTTCTGAAACATTAGAAGCAAAGAAAACGCTTATAACAGAAAATATTAAACCTGATTTATGTTTGCTTCAGGACGCTTTGAATAAGTCGTTTATCCCATTATTTCCAGGTTATGAAAATAGCGTTATTGAATGGGACGTCACGGAGCTTCCAGAAATGCAAGCGGATATGAAGCAATTGGCTGAAGCTTTGCAATTGATGGGTACAACGTATAACGAAAGAAGAACCGTATTTAAATACGAAACTTTGGATCAGGAAGGTATGGACTCTGTATGGATTCCTTCAGGGCAAAAAAGAATTGATGATGTTAGTGATGGTGTTTTAAACGAGCCTTTGTAATGGATTGGAATAAACAACGAAACATATACGATCGTAAAGCTTATCAAATTGTTCAGAAACACATTAAAACTATTCTGAACGGAATACCTGTTGATAACACAACATTAGATAATTACGAGATAGTAATAGCTTTAAATATCACGCCTGAACAGATTTACAGAATGTTCCGTGAAATTTACATTACAATCGGAATAAACTACGGGAATAAAGTTAATTTGACTTTAGAAAAGGTAAAAAAAGCAAATGTTTTGTTTAATGAAGCCTTATTAAAAGAAATTTTACTATTTTTGTCTAGTGAAGGAGGTGTAAAGATCACTTCTGTTCGTGAAACATTGATTGCCGACATTGTAAAATCATTACAAGAAAAATTAGGTGAAAACGGAACTATTATTGATTTACGAAACGCATTACAGGCTATAATTTCAAAGTCACAGACATTTTATAAATGGCAGTCACTCAGAATAGCAAGAACAGAAACAACTTCGGCATCTAATTTTAGCGCAATTAAAACAGCTGAAATGTCTGATTTGGTTTTAGATAAAGTTTGGATTTCTATACAGGACAATAGAACAAGGGTAATACCTTACGATCATTTAGATATGAATAACCAAAAACAAGAACTTAATAAACCTTTTTTTGTTGGAGGTGAAAACATCAATTATCCGGGTGATACAAAGGCAAGTGCAGGAAATGTTATTAATTGCAGATGTATGGTTGCATTTATTCCTAAACGTGACGCAGAAGGTAATTTAATATTAAAAAATACTTAGAATGGACGGATTGTTAGAATTTAAAAGCATTTCAGGTACTGTAAAAGATATCGATTATAAAAACCGTATTGTTACTGGTTATCTTGCTAATTTCGGCACCCGTGACCA
>Ga0164309_10000177_pt1 | contig 39098 bp, 26 predicted proteins | sample Whisoiple_247_MG_FD_109984 | JGI IMG/M metagenome (GOLD analysis project Ga0164309, IMG submission 109984) | Soil microbial communities amended with fresh organic matter from upstate New York, USA - Whitman soil sample_247_MG | ecosystem: Environmental > Terrestrial > Soil > Unclassified >... | reverse complement strand
GGATAGAGAGCGGCTTTGGCCTCACCAATGCGCGCCGTGGCGGACATCAATTCCATCTCCGCCTTGCGCACGTCCGGGCGCTGCTCGAGCAGCTGCGCGGGCAAACCGACGGGAACCTCCGGCGGAACCGGTTGCTCTTCCGGGGAGCGATTACGCAGGATCTCGCCCGGCGGTCGACCCACTAGGAACGAGATCTCGTGCTCTTTCTGAGAGACGAGCTTTTCCAGGTTGTAGACCAACGCCTGCACGCGGTGAAATTCTGCCTCTGCCTGGCGCAGATCGACCTCGTGCGTGACTTGGCCTTCGAAGCGCAGGCGCGCGTATTCGACGTGCTCTTGTCGCGACTTCAACGTCTCTTGCGTGATGGCCAAGCGACGATCGAGCCCGCGCAGGTCGACGTAGGCCATGGCGACGTCCGAGACCAACGAGACGGCGACCGCGCGGCGGGCCTCTTCGGTCGCGAGCATCGAGGCTTTGGCAGCTTCGCCGGCGCGGCGAATTCGCCCGAAAAAGTCGAGCTCCCACGAGAAGCCGACGCCCACGTTATAGAGCCCTGTGGCGTTACTCCCGCCGCCCTCGGGCACGTGGGTGAGGCTACCGTCGCTCGGATTGATGCCACCGCCGAGCGCTTGCACGTTCACGTGCGGGTACAGATCGGCTTTGCTGATGCCGTAGGTGGCCCGAGCCTCTTCGATGCGCTCGATTGCGATCTTGAGATCGCTATTTTCCTTCAGTGCGACCGTGATCAAATCGCGAAGCTGCGGGTCCTTGAACTGCTCCCACCAAGGCACGTTCGCGATCGACTCTTGCGCAGCCGCGTTCGGCTGAGCACCCCGAAAGTTCGCCGGGGTAACAACGGGCGGCCGCTCGTAGTTCGGCCCCACTTTGCAACCGATCGCGACGACACCGCACACCAGGCACGAAGCCCAACCAAATCGCAGAGCCATCTCAGTGTGCCTCGCTGGCGCTGGGCGCCGGAGCTAGGGGCGAGGTCGCGGGCGGAGTCGCGGACGCCTGTTTTTTGCGGCCCAAGCCCTGAACGAATGCGTAATTTCCCGGGATCAAGAACACGCCGAAGAAGGTTGCGACGAGCATGCCGAAGAACACCGCGCAGCCCATCACGTTCTGCGACCCAGCGCCTGCGCCTTGGGCACGCATCAGCGGAATCACGCCCAAGATGAAGGCGAACGCGGTCATCAGAATGGGGCGGAAGCGGAGACGTGCCGACTCCAACGCGGCAGACTGCGGATCCATACCTTCGTCCTGTTTGGCTTTCGCGAATTCGACGATCAAGATCGCGTTCTTCGCGGCAAGGCCGATCAGCATGATGTTGCCGATCTGGACGTACACGTTGTTGTCGTAGCCCATCAGCCAAACCCCGAAGAACGAGCCGAGCACGACCAACGGAGAGCCCAAGAGCACAGCCCACGGCAAGCGCCAATTCTCGTACAGCGCGGCGAGCAACAAGAACACGAAGATGATCGCCATGGCCAACGTGGGCGCAGCAGGCGGCGCGACCTTCTCCTGATACGACATCGAGGAGTACGCGAAGCCGAGCTCGGCCGGCATCGTCTGCTTGAACACGTCTTCGAGCGCGGCGAGTGCCTGGCCGGAGGTGTAGCCCTGCCCGGGAATGCCGCTGATTTCGACGGAACGGAACAGATTGAAGCGGTTCGTGATCTCGGTGCCGGGTTGGCGGTTCACGTTCATCAACGTGGACAGCGGGATCATCGTGTCGGTCGTTTTGCTACGGACGTAGATCTCGCCGATGTCCTCGGGCTTTTGCCGATTCGCGGCTTCTGCCTGCACGTACACGCGGAACAAGCGACCGAAGCGGTTGAAGTCGTTGACGTAGCTGCCACCGAGCGAGGAGCTCAGCGCTTGAAACGCCTCATTGACCGGCACCCCCAGCTTGCGCGCCTTTTCGCGGTCGAGCTCCACGCCGAGCTGCGGGTAGTTCGGGTTGAACGACGTGAAGAGGTTGGCGAGCTCCGGTCTCTGACGAGCCGCGGTGAGGAAAGTGGTGGTCTGTGCGCCCAGCTGATCCACGCTCAGCGAGCCGCTGCGATCTTGAATCAGGAAATTGAAGCCGGACGAGGACCCGAAGCCGGAGATGGTCGGGATGTTGAACGGGAAGATGATCGCTTCCGGAATGCCCGCGAACTCACGCTTGAGCTTGGCCATGATGGCCTGAGCCTTGAGCTCCGGGTTCTTTCGCTCCTCCCAGGGGTGCAGGCGCACGAAGATCGAGCCGAAATTCGGCTGATAGGTGCTGGTCACGGCGCCGTAGCCACCGATCGTCTGGAACGAATCGATGCCTTCGGTCTTGGCCAGGATGTCTTCGACCTGCTTGAGCACGGCGCTCGTGCGCACCAGCGACGCGCCGGGCGGTAGCTGCAAGTTCACGCCGATCAGCCCCTGATCCTCTTCAGGAACGAAGCCGGCCGGAATCAAGCTGCCGAAGAAACCAGCACCAACGCCGACGACACCAACCAAGATGATGGTCAGGAACGAGCGGCGGACCAGCAACTTCGCGGTGCCGACATAGCCGTTGGTCACCTTGTCGAAGCCGGTGTTGAAGCCCTTGAAGAACTTACCCAAGAGGCCGACCTTGCCTCCGTGCGACGGCGCCTTGAGCAGCATGCAGCTGAGCGCCGGCGAGAGCGAGAGCGCGCTGAACGCGGACAAGATCACGGAGATGGCAATCGTCAGCGCGAACTGCTGGTACATGCGGCCGGTCAGGCCCGGAATGAACGCCACCGGTAAGAACACCGCGGACAGGATCAGCGCGATGCCGATCACCGGCGCGGACACCTCCTTCATGGCTTGAATCGTCGCTTCGCGCGGATTCAAGCCATGCTCGAGGTGATGCATGACGGCCTCGACCACGACGATGGCGTCGTCGACCACGATGCCGATCGCCAGCACCAAGCCGAACATCGATAGCGTGTTGATCGAGAAGCCGAGCAACGGGAAGAAGATGAACGTGCCAACCAGCGACACGGGCACCGTGAGCAACGGGATCAACGTCGCACGCAAGTTCTGCAAGAAGATGAACACGACCAAGGTGACCAAGATCACCGCTTCCACGAAGGTGTGGACGATCGATTCGATCGAGGCGTTCACCGCGGGCGTCGTGTCGTAAACGATCTTGTAGTCGAGGTCGGTCGGGAACTGCGCCTTGGCGCGTTCCATCGTCGCGTAGATCTCCTTGGCGGCTTCGAGCTGGTTGGCGCCGGGCAAGAGGTAGAGCGCCATCGCGCCGGAGGCCTTGCCGTTCAAGCGACCGAAGGCGTCGTAACCCTGCGAGCCGAGCTCGGCGCGACCGATGTCCTTGATGCGGATCTGCGAGCCATCTTTGGTCTCGCGCACGATGATGTTTTCGAACTCTTCCGGCTGAATCAAGCGGCCGGGAGCGCTCACGGTGTACGTAAACTTCTGATCCGCGGGTGACGGCGAGGCGCCCACGCGCCCCGTCGGCGCTTGCAGGTTTTGCTCCTTGATCGCCTGAATCACGTCATTCGGCGTGAGACCGAGCTGGGCCATGCGGTCCGGGCGAAACCAGATGCGCATGCCGTAGTCGGTGCCACCGAACAGGTCGACCTGCGCGATACCGGGAATACGCAGCAACTGATCGCGCAGGTTGATGCCGCAATAGTTGACGAGGAAGGGCGCGTCGTACGTCCCCTTGGGTGAATAGAGGCCGATCAGCATCAAGATGCTGGGGCTCATCTTCTTGACCGTGACACCTTGGGCCACCACGTCTTGCGGCAAGCGCGCTTGCGCCGCAGACACGCGATTTTGCGTGAGGACGTTGGCCATGTCCTGGTTCACGCCGACGCCGAAGTTCACGTCGAGCTGCATGCGGCCGTCGCTGGTGTTCGACGACTTCATGTAGATCATGTTCTCGACGCCGTTGACCTCTTGCTCGATCGGCGTAGCGACGGATTGCTCGACGCTGATCGCCGATGCGCCCGGATAGTTCGCGGTCACACGGATGTTCGGTGGCGCGAGGAACGGATACTGCTCGACCGAGAGGCCCTTGAGCGAAAAGACGCCGAGCATGACGATCAGAATCGCGATCACGATCGCGACGATCGGACGTCGGATGAAGAAGCCCGCCATGGTTCAGCCTCCGGATGCGGTCGTGGAAGCCGATGGGGCCGGGGTGGGGGCAGGCTTTGCTGCGTTCAAGTCCGCCGCAGGCTTCTCTTCGAGTGGGACGAGCGTCGGCTTGACCTTGACCCCGCCGCGCACCTTTTGGATCCCTTCAACCACGACCCGCTCACCCGGGTTGAGCCCTGAATCCAAGATCACCAGGTTGCCGATGCGTTCTGCGGGCTTGACCACGCGCATCTCCACTGTGTCGTCCGCCTTGACGACGGCAACGCTGTTGATGCCCTGCGCTTCCACCACCGCGCCCTGAGTCACGAGCACCGCGTTCTTCTTGATCGAGACCGCGGCGCGAACACGCGCGAATTGTCCCGGCCGCACGATGTTCCCAGGATTGGGAAACGACGCTTCGAGGCGAATCGTTCCGGTCTTGTCGTCGACGTTGCGATCCACGAAGGACAAGGTGCCGGGGTACGGATGCGTCGAGCCGTCCGCCAGGACCATCTGGAATTGCAGCGGCGGACCTTCATCACCCGCGGCATTGACTGCAGCGCCTGCGGCACCCGTGCCACCAGCGGCGACGAGCCTGGCTTCACGCCTTTTTGCGTAAAACAGGTAGTCACGCTCCGAGACACTGAAACGCACCTTGATCGGATCGATCTTCGACATCTTGGTGAGCAGCGTGGTGCTGCCTTTGCCTACCAAGGTGCCTGGGAAGACTTCAGTGACACCGATCAGGCCGTCATCGGGCGCGAGTACCGTGGTGTACCCGAGATCGATCTGAGCCTTTTGCACCTGCGCTTGTGCTGCGGCGACAGCTGACTGCTGCGCGCGCTCGTTGGCTTTTGCTGTCTCCAAATCTTGAACGGAGACCGCGTTCTTGGCGACTAGGGGCTCGTAGCGCACGACGTCTTGGTGGACGCGCAGCGCCTCTGCTTGGGCCTGCGCCACCTTGGCCTTCGCTTCGGCCAGCGTCGCGACGAACGGTCGGCTGTCGATGGTGTACAGCTTCTGGCCCTTCTTCACGAAGGTGCCGTCCTTGAAGTTGACGGTCTCGAGAAACCCCTCGACGCGAGCCGAGATGTCGATCTCTGCATTGCCGCGCGTTTGGCCCACCGCGTCGACCGTGATCGGCACATCACGAGAGACGGCTTCGGCGATCTTGACTACGGGCGGCGGAGGAGGCGCAGCCGCCTTTGGGTCCGCCTTGTCGCAACCGATGAATGCGAGGAGTGAAAGGACTAGGACGGCACGCGGCGCGCATATGGCTGGCAGGTTCATTTCATCAACGTTTTTTGGGCGCGGAGCCAAGGCCCTTACGTAAGAACCCCTGCTGATTTGCACCGAAAGCGTGCGCAGTCGTCGCGCGTCCAGGCACCGAAGTCAATTCCAATGCCGGGACGATCGTTTTTGGCGCAACGTTCCGGCGACTCACCACTAGGCCGATTGTACCGCTCCCCCGTCGCTTAGGTTCCAGCCACCCTGAAACAAATTCAGTATTCCAACTCGCTGCCTCCGATGCAGCAATCGCAATCCAACTTCAGATCGAAACGATCTCGCGACGCGTTCGTTTCTTCATGCGCATCGAATGAACGAATCCGCCTAACCTCCAAGTATGCCAAGGCCGCTCGCTCGAGATGCCCTCGGGCTCGGACTCAGAACCCGCCACTATCGTGAGTTGCATGAGCCGTGGCCGGAACTCCAATATTTCGAAATCATCAGCGAGAATTTTCTGAGTGACGCCGAGGGACCTCGGTACCACCTGGATCGGGTACGCGAGCGTTACCCGATTGTGCTGCACGGCGTGGGGCTGAACCTGCTGGGTTCGGAGCCGCCATCCAATCACTACCTCGATCGGGTGGCCGCATTGGCTGAGTTGGTCGACGCGCCGTTCGTGACTGACCACCTGTGTTGGACGGGTTCGCATGGGCTCTCGCACCATGATTTGTTGCCAGTGCCGTATCTGCCCGAGCTGGTCGAGCTCGCCGCAGAGCGCGCACGCCAGGTGCAGCAGCACCTAGGTAGGCCGTTTGGGCTGGAGAACCTATCGAGCTATGTCGAGTTCGCGGCTTCTTCCATGACCGAGTAAGACTTCTACGCCGGAGTCGTGGAGCGTGCCGATTGCTGGTTCATGCTCGACATCAACAACATCTATGTTTCGAGCCAGAACCATCGATTTTCAGCGTCCGACTATCTGGCTCGGGTCGATTTCTCGCGCGTGCTGCAGGTCCACATCGCGGGGCACACTCGCGAGCCCAACGGCACCATTATCGACACCCACGATCAACCGGTGGCTGACGCGGTCTGGAAGCTCTACGCGGACGCATTCCGCAAACAACCATTTCCGACCTTGCTCGAGTGGGATGCACAGATCCCACCGCTCGCCGACGCACTGTCCGAGCTCTGGCGAGCCAAGGCGGAGCGGGCGTGAGCTGGCCCAACTCACCGGAGTGGTTGCGCGAGCTCCAAGGGCGCTTCAGCGAGCTATTGCGCACGCCGCTGGATCGCTCGACGGGTAGCTTGCGCGCGATTAGCTCGACGTACGATCCCGAGCTGGTCGAAGCCGCGTTGCCCAGTCCAACGCTCGGCAGCGCCGAACGTCTCGCCATCTACCAGCGCCAGTATTGGTTTCGCCTGTTCACGGTCCTGCAAGAGCTGTATCCGCTCACGTCGCGCCTGCTCGGCTATTGGCGCTTCAACGAGCTTGCGGCGCATCATCTGCTCGAGCGCCCGCCACGTGGCTACGAGCTCGACGCCATCGGTGACGATTTCGAACTCAGCGTCGCCGCTCGGCTATCGGAAGAAGAGGGCGACAGCGACTGGCCGATCGACCCCGCAGCGGTGCTCGAGGCAGCGCGCGTGGATGCGGCGTTCTATCGCGTCACGCGCGCGCCACACAGCGCCCCCTTTCGCCCCGGGCCCACCGACGCTGCTCACTTCGGCGACAGCTGCTTGCGCCTGTCGCCCGCGGCCGCGCTCGTGCAAGAGAGCTGGCCGTTGTCCGAACTGCGCGCGCGCTTGCTGGATCGACAAGACGAACCGCAAATCAAACTCGCCGAACGTTTGCCAACAACGCGCCACTGGCTGCTCTTGCGTCACGAGACCAAGCTCGGTCTGCTCGCGCTGGAGCCGCGCGAAGCCGAGCTGCTCGATTTGCTGCAACGACTGCCGCTCGAGCAAGCCTTGGGTCGACTCGAAGCCGCCGCGGCTCCCGCCGAACGGGAGCGACTGCCCGAGCAAACTCAGGGTTGGCTCGCCCGAAGTGTGCGGGTGGGCGTGTGGGTAGGCTTTGCCGAAGCGCGAAAATAGGAACGGGGCCTAAGAGCTCTAAAACCGGAATGGATTTTTACGTGGCGCACTGGTGACAAGCTGCCCCGCGTCTGGTCGAACGAGCGAGGCCGCGCTAGCCTGTGCTCACAATGGAATCCGACCTTCGCGATAGCTTTGCCGTCAGCAGTCCCGCACCGAGCTCGAAACTGCTGCACGCCGCCCTCGCCGGCATTCTCGCGCTTTCCGTGACCGGATGCGGAGGCGACGACCCCAAGCCGGCGGCGGGGATCACATCATCCAAGGTGGTCGATCCGCTCGACGCGGATGGCTTCAAGGCTCTATGTGACGCGCGCAGCGGCACCGTCGAGGTCATGCCTCACTGCAATGGGTTTGCTACGGGCCCCGGCTTCTCTTACGACGTCGGGACCAGTGCAATCTCGGAGCACACTTGCGCGGGTACCAACACCTGCGGGGGTTGGAACTGCCTCACCGGCGCTGCCAATCAGTAGCGATATTCGATCTGGCGTTTGATCGTGTACTTCACGGGTAGCTCGCCGTTCGGGCCTTTGACATGGATCGCCATGTCTTCGAGGAACTGAGCGGCGTAGTACTCCGTGGTCGCCGGGTCGATCACGAGCGTGTCTTCGAGCTTCAAGTCCATGCCGGTCACGGACACCTGGCTCGGATCGCCACCCTGTGACTTGACGAAGGCGCCCACTCGCTGCGCCACTTCCGCGTAGATCGCCGAGCGATCGACTTCGTATTCGCGACGCGCTTGAACGCAGCGCTGGGCGCCGCACGGGGCTTCCGCGAGCACGCGGATCTGGCGCGTGGTGCCCATGCTTGCGTCATTGGCCATCCACGTGCTGCCCGGCTGAGCCGGACGCCCCACGAAATCCGAATGGAGCTCGACGCTGCGTTCGATGGCCAGTGCCTTGAGGCGCTCCGGTGAAAACACACGGCGGATGAAGGGCTGAGCCTCGGGTGAGCCGAGCGCGACGAGCGCGTTCGAGAACTGCTCGGTGCCACGCACGTCGACCACGTTGCTGTCTTTGTCGGTGAGCACGTCGATCGTCACGTTGCTCGCTTTGACCTCGTCACCGCGCAGGGTCTCCGCTCCGTTCACGTTGATCTTCAAACCGAGGAGCGTCAACGAGCGTTTGAAGAGGTTGGTCTCGCGGTGCACTACCACGGACCATTCCATCACCCATTCTTCGCTGTTGCGTAGGGACGAACCGGGGATCGAAAACTCCTCCGAACGGCGCATTCGCTCTTGATGGGGGCGATCGAGGGTCGGCGCGTAGACGAACGTCGCAGCTTTCGCGTCGGCCGCCGTGTTCGATTGTTTCTCCAGGTTGGAGGGTTCGCAGGCGGTAAGCAGCACTCCCAACAAAGCAAGTCGCACGAACGATTTCATCGGACCTCCAAAAGGCGAGTGACCGTTTAGTTGGATTCGAGACCCAACGCAACCAGCCTTCACGCGCGCGCTTAGTACTACTTGATCGTGCCAAGACTGACTGAGTAGTGTTAGGTCTCGCTCGCCGACGGGGCCGCGGGAGACTGTTTCACTTGCCGCCGGTACGCGCCCGGCGTCGTTCTGGTGACGCGGGTGAACGCGCGAGTGAACGAGATCGCCGACTCGTAGCCGACGCGGCTCGCTATTTCCGCGATGGTCAGCTCCTCACGCAGCAACGACCGCGCGGCGACGATGCGCTGCTTGGTCAGGTAGTCGAGCGGGGTACTACCCGTTTTGCCGCGAAATTTGGCTGCAAACGAGGCCCGTGACATGCCGGAACGCGCCGCCAGTGTTTCGACCGTCCAAGGGTGCGCGAGATCGTCGTGCATGTCGCGCAGCGCCCGGCGCAACTGCGGATCGGCGATCGCCGCGAGTAGCCCCTCTTTGGGTAGCTCGCTTCGTTGCACGTAGAATCGCACTGCCGAAATGAACAGCGCCTCCGCGAGACGGCGCACGATCGGCAGCGAGCCGAGCTCTTCCTGGATCTCACCCCGCAGCAGCTCGGCCAGCGCATGCAACGAGCTGCTGCGATTGGCCTCGATACGCAAGTGAATGAACGGTGGCAATGCGCCGACCAGCGTGCCCGCGTCGTCCTCCGCGAGCTGTAAGGCCACGCTCACGAGCGTGCTGGTCGAGCCTCCACCGCCATAACGGATGAGGAACGACTTTCGCAGCGACTCGAGCTCCCGGCAATCGATACAACGCGAGTTGCGGCGATCCGACACGGAATAAGCGGCGCCGTCGAGTACGAGGAACAAATCACCGGTTTGAAGCTCGAGCGGCTCGGGCAGCGCTGCAGTGCGCAGCCAGCACGTTCCGCCAGCGACGAGCACGAACTTGATTTGCCCGCGGTGCATGACCCGATGTCCCCACGGCGCGCTCGCTTCGAACCGTGTGTAGAACGCATTTTGTAGGCGAAGCGAGCCGATGAGATGGCTAAGCGAATCCATGTCCTGATCCGGCGGTTAGACGAATGGTTTATTAATTGATACTCGGTGTCATTGATAGTCTATCTCATGGGACGTAGGGTGCAACACAGGCAACGAACAGTTCGAAGCCCAAACGACGAGGAAAACACATGTTGCAGTTCTATTTTCATCCGTCCCCCAACCCCATGAAGGTGGCGCTCATGCTCGGCGAGCTCGGGCTCCCCTTCGAGACCGTCGCGGTCGACATCTTCAAGGGTGAGCAACACGAGCCTGGATTCCGTCGACTCAATCCGAACGGGAAAGTGCCGGTCATCGTCGACGATGGAGTCACTGTCTTCGACTCGCACGCCATTTTGCTGTACTTGGCCGAGAAGCATCAGCGCTTCCTGCCCTCAAATCCTCGCGCACGAGCCGCAACGCTGTCCTGGTTGCAATTCGTGGCCACCGGTCTGTCGCCGTTCTCCGGGCAAGCCGTGCACTTCTTGCACTACGCGCCTGAACCCCTACCCTACGCGAAGAACCGTTATCTCAAAGAAGTCGAACGCCACTACCAAGTGCTCGAAACGCGACTCAGCGAAGCCCGCTTTCTGGGTGGCGACGAATACAGCATCGCAGACATGGCACTCTGGGGCTGGGCTCGCGGCGCGGCGTACATTTTCGGCGACAAGGCTCTGACCGCTTACCCCAAGGTCCAACAGCTCGTGCAAACCCTGACTCAGCGCCCAGCCGCACAGAAAGCCGCCGAGCTAGCCAAGCCCCTCAAACTCAAGACCGATTTCGACGAACAGACGCGCCGCGCGCTGTTCCCGCAAAATCTCTGAACGAACTCGAACGCCCGAGCTAGAGCACTTCTTCCGACACCACTCGCGCGTACACCAGGCGTTGACCGCCTCCGGCGAGATCGGCCAAATCGAAATCGCCGTGGGGCACGAGGCCGTTGGGGTCGAGGGACGGGCGCGCCGCGCTGATCGCGGAGTCCCCGACCTCTTTGCCGCTCGGGCGTTGAACCTTTGCCTTCACGCTGAACGTCACGCGCAGACCGCGCGCGCCAGGCGGCACGCGCAGGCGCTTCTTGACCGCCAGCGCTCGAAACGAACCGAGTGCCGCCGCCCACTCGGAACCCGCTCCCCTCACCAGCTCGGCGCTGAGTACGCCGCCATCAGCGCCGACGGTGACGGCAAACATTGCCTCACCACGCACGGGCCCCGCTTCACGAACTGCAGCGCTCAGCGTACCGACGAGCGCACCCCCGCGCGCCAAACCACGCTGCACGTCGTCCGCCGCCAACGCATTTTCGAGCCGCTTCTGCGGATCGGGCTTGGGCTTGGTGTCGGGCTTACGAACGCTGGGCAACGGGTCACTCGGTTGACCGAGGAAGAAGTGCCCGTCCAAACCGAGGTCGATCTTGCGCGCCGGTTCGGTCGGTGCGGGCTCGCCCGGAGCTGCTTGCGCGACACCCGCCGCGAGTGCGTCATCGGACGACGGAGCGTCGGCGAGCGCGGGTAGATCTGAGTGGGGAGCGAGGTGCGGGTTGGTGCGCGCGTGCGCCGAAGAGACTGTGCTCGCCGATTCGGCGACGGCTGCGCCAACGGACGGTGCCGACGTAGGTTCGTTTGCTGCGGGCACGTCATCAAGCGGCGCGTCAGCGAGCGGAATCTCTTCGATATCGATGGACTGTTCCGCGACTCGTTCCGACGAACGCAACGGGGTAGCCGCGTTGTGCCGCGCATGAATCAGCAAAAAACAGCCATGCAGGGCAAGGGCTCCAAGCAAGGCATTCTGGAAACGCGGCACGGCGTACTTTAGAGTGGGATGGGGCGACTGCAAGGGGGGCCTGGGTAACGAGATGTAACCGTCAACGCCTCCTCGCATATTCGTCGAGAAAAAGGCGGCCATTGTCGATGCGCTGACATGACGGCAATCGCCGGCGCCGATGTCGCACTGCGGTCGAAAGGCTCACTGGGGGCATTATGTCGCCACGATCGTGGCGATAACCCCTCTAAGTACTCCAATTTCGAGGGTCTGTATCAGGTGTGATTGTTGCAAGAGTACGCGCGGAATTATGCCCCCGAGTACGAGCAATGCGCACCCGTTGCCAAGCGAGCAAGACCGAATGCCAAACCTTCGACGTCGCGTCGTGGTGGCGGAGGACAATGAGGACTTTCGCGAGCTGATTGCGACGGTCCTTGTCCGCGCCGGGTACGAAGTCGACAGCTGTCCCAATGGGCAAGAGGCGTTGGAACGTCTTTTGGCAAAGCCGGCCGATCTCGTGCTCCTCGACCTGGTGATGCCCGTGATGGATGGTTGGCAATTTCGAACTGCGCAACGAGCCGATCAATCGATCGCCGATGTGCCCGTCGTGGTCATGACGTCAGAGACCAGTCCGCAAGCGACGGCGATTCACGCGGATGCCTACGTTCGGAAGCCTTTTGATTGGCATGAGCTGCTACGCGAGATCGAGCGCGTGTTTTTGGAGCGCGAGCGACACGAGCAGGCCGCGCGTCTCGAAGAGACTGACCGACTCGCGCTGCTCGGCACGGTGGCGGCTGGTGTGGGTCACGAGATCAACAACCCCTTGTCATTCGCCATCGGGAACCTCGAAATAGTCGACGAGGCGATGCCTGCGTTACGAACCGAGGTGACCGGTCTCGTGGGCACGAACGCGACCGTCGAACAACGCGAATCACTCGAACGCGTGTTGCGCCGGTTCGATGAGGTGCGCGGTTTGCTAGCAGACAGTCGAGCCGGCGTTGGACGGGTGCGCATGCTGGTGCGCAACCTGCGCAGCTTATCGGCGCGCCCTACCGAGCGGCGTGAGCTGCTCGATTTGCCGAAGGTCGTCGACGCGAGCGTCTCGATGGCTTCGGGTCAGATCAAGTATCGCGCGACCCTGGCCCGCGACTACGGCGCTTCGCCACGGGTCTTCGGAGATGAGGGACGCCTGTGCCAGGTTTTCCTGAATCTCCTGGTCAACGCCGCTCAGTCGATGCCTGCTGGCCGCTTCGAGAGCAATCGCATCGACGTCAGCACGCGGATCGAAGGAACCTTTGCGGTAGTCGAGATCCGCGACACGGGTCGCGGCATGTCGCAGACGCTTCAGAGCCGAATCTACGAGCCGTTCTTCACGACCAAAGGCGCCGAAGGCGGGACGGGCCTCGGTCTTTCGATTTCCCGAGACATCGTCGCGGCGCACGGCGGCCGCATCGAAGTCCAATCAGTGCCTGAGCGCGGCAGCGTGTTTCGCGTGTTCCTTCCGCTTCCGAACAAAGGTGAAGCGGAACGCCGAGCGGCGTCGAGTGCGCCGCCTCCAGCCTCCGCCGTGCTGCCTACAGCCGCGAACAGCGTCCGTCCGCGCGTCTGGGTTTTGGATGACGAGCCCATGGTCGGCCAAATCATCTCCCGGTCGTTACAGGTGAGCTGCGAAGTCTGGGTGGCGCGCGAGCCACGCGAACTATTTGCGCGTTTGGAAGCCGGCGAGACGTTCGACGTGTGTTGTTGCGATCTGATGATGCCGCAAATGACGGGGATGCAGGTTCGCGCGCGAATCGCCGCGGAGTGGCCGCAGCTGCTTTCGCGCATGATCTTCATTACTGGCGGCCCGTCCACCCAGGAAGGACGAGACTTCATTTCACGGCCCGACGTGCTCGTGCTCGACAAGCCGTTCGACGTCGAAAATCTGCGTTCTACCGTGCGGAACGTCTTGAGTGCAGCCGCCAAGAGCGCGGGAGCATCGGTATTGTCTTAAGAAGACTGCTGACTGGTCGTCCATAGTGCTCGAAGGTCGGATGAATGCGCACCCGCTGACGAGCGTCCTCCAAAGGCGCAGGCTCTTGCCCCTCGCCCTCGTCGCGCTCGCGTACCTACTCGCCGCCAGATTCGGTCTCTCGCTTGCCTTTGCGACACAGCAGGTCACCGCGGTGTGGCCACCCACCGGAATTGCGATCGCATCGCTAACGCTATTTGGAGCTCGAGTTTGGCCAGCGCTCTTCTTCGGAGCGTTTGCCGCAAACGCCGTCGTGGGTGAGACCCTGCTGACGGCGTTCGGCATCGCGTTGGGCAACACGGCTGGGCCGCTCTTGGCGGTCTGGTTATTGCGGCGCTTCGCTCGCTTTCAGGCCGACCTTGCTACGGTTCGCGATGTCTTTTCGCTGGTCGTGTTGGGGGCGGCGCTCAGCATGACGGTCACGGCGACCAACGGCGTTGCCCAGCTCGCGCTTGCCGGAATTGTGCCTTGGTCCAGCTATGGCTCGGTTTGGGGGCTGTGGTGGGTTGGCGACGCAATGGGGGTGCTGCTGTTCGCCCCGTTCTTCCTCACCCTGTTGGCTCGACACAGCCCCTACGGGCGTTGGCTCGAGCGAGCGCTCCTGATCGCGGGCAGCTTTGCCGCAGCCTCGATTGCGTTTTCGGCGGATGGCGTATTTTCGTACACCACCAGTAACTACCACCTTCAATACGCAGTCTTTCCGTTCATCATTTGGGCGGCGCTGCGCTTCGGGCCGCGTGAGACATCGCAAGTCGTTCTACTGGTATCGTGTGTAGCAATCGAGGCAACCGTCCACGATCGCGGTCCATTCGGCGCCCGCACCTTGCAGCTCGACGAACGACTGGCACTGCTCGAGATGTTCATGGCGGTGGTGACCATCACCGGGCTGACGATCGCAGCAGTCACCGCAGAGCGTTCGGCTGCCGAAACGGCGCTCCGCGCAGCAAGTGACGCCCGCTTTCGCACGTTGTTCGATGGCTCCCCGCTTTCATTGTGGGAAGAGGACTTCTCGAGCGTCCGCGAGTACGTGAACGACCTGGGTGCGGTAGGCGCTGGCCAACTGGAGGGGTATTTCCGTCTGCATCCCGAGGCGGTCGTGGAGGCGGCAAAGCGGGTCCGAGTGCTGGCGGTCAATCAAGCCACCCTAGATCTGTATGGGGCCGCAAACGAAGCAGAGTTCCTCAAGACGCTGCCAGCGACGTTCGGCCCGGAGGCACTCGCGACGTTCGCGCAGGAGCTTTGCGCTCTCGCCGATGGCAAGACGCACTTCGAGGCAGAAACCGTGACGATCGCTGCCTCGGGCCGAAGGAACGCCGTGGGCGTGCGGCTCCACGTCATTCCAGGCTACGAAAAGAGCTGGGCGCGCGTGGCCGTCTCGCTCTTCGACTTGACGGCGTACAAGGAAAGCGAGCACCGCCTGCGTGAGTCACTGCGCGAAAAGAACGTGCTGCTCAGCGAAGTACACCATCGCGTGAAGAACAATCTGCAAATTGTCTCGAGCTTGCTCAACTTGCAGGGCAGCAATCTCGAGCAACCGCAGGCTCGCCGAGCATTCGCGGAGGCGCGCAGTCGCATTCAATCGATCGCGCTGGTGCACGAAAAGCTGTACCAATCCCCCAACCTCTCTCACGTATCGTTCACCGACTACACCAGCGAATTGCTGAACGCGCTGAATCACGCGCAGGCGGGTTCGACCCGCGGTATCGCGCTCGAGCTGCGAGGGGACGCGGTCGAGCTGAACACGGACGTTGCCATCACCTGCGGGTTGATCCTCAATGAATTGGTCACCAACGCGCTCAAATACGCTTTTCCAGAAGGCCGTCGTGGGGCGATCGTCGTCGAGATCCGCCAGACTGCCCCAAACACCATCGCGCTTTCGGTTCGGGATGACGGCGTTGGATTGCCGCATGAGGTCGACACGAAAGCTCCTGCGTCGGTCGGACTGAGCCTGGTTACTGCCCTCGCATCACAGCTCGATGCCGAGCTCGCCGTGAAGCGCGATCCCGGGACGGAATTCCGGCTCGATTTCCAGGTCGAACCGAGTCAAAGCCAACGCCTCCAGCAATTGGTTGCAGAAAGCGCCGCCTGACTTGGCCGCAATACTGATTGTCGAAGACGACGCGATCATCGCCGAGGACCTGCGGCGAACGCTGATTCGACTCGGCTACGTGGTGGCGGGGATCGCACGCTCGAGCGGTGCTGCGCTCGACGCGGTTGCGTCCACCAAACCGGACTTGGTGCTGATGGACATCAAACTCAAAGGCGCCGCGGACGGGGTGCAAACCGTGGCGCTGCTCAGAGCTCATTCGAGCCTCCCGGTCGTCTATTTGACGTCTCATTCGGACGCTGCAACGTTCGAACGTGCTCGCGCCACGAATCCGCAAGGTTATCTATTGAAACCATTCCACGAGCACGAGCTGCAAGCGACGGTCGCCGCCGCCCTTTGCGCCCCGACGCCGAGCGCGTCCTAAGGGCCCTAGCTGCTCGGCGGGAACTCGGAGTCTTCGTGAGCGTGGATCGGGAAGACGATCGCCCAGGACGTTCCGTTCGCCGCGATGAGCGAATGCGAACCGCGCAGCTGGCGCACGAGGTTGCTGACCAGCAAAAGCCCCAATGATTCGTGCGAATTTTGCCCAGCGGGCAAGCCGACTCCGTTGTCACTCACGCGCAGTTCGTAGTCTGCGCCGCTCGCGACGAATGACACCGTCACACAGCGCGAGTCACCTCGGTTGCCGACGAACGCGTGCTTGAAGGCGTTCGTCACCAGCTCATTGACGATCAGGCCTACTGGGACACACCGATCGAGATCGAGAAAGACCTGGTCGACCGTGACGACGGTATCGACGAAGAATGGGCTAGCGTTCGCGCGCCTCAGTTCCGCGACCAGCCCGCGCAGGTACGTGGCCAAATCGACGCGATCCAGGTCCTCCGACTGATAGAGGCGTTCGTGGATCAACGCGATCGAGTGCACGCGAGCGATCGAGTCATTGAACACGTCCAGCGACTTGGGATCATTGACGTATTCACGCCCCAGCCGCAGCACGCTGGCGATCACCTGCAGGTTGTTTTTGACCCGATGATGAACCTCCTTGAGCAGAGTCACCTTTTGAGTGAAGGACTCGAGCAGCGCTCGGTGAGCTTGATCGCGCTCGTCATGGGCCCGACGCAGCTCGGTAACGTCCCGAATCAGCGACATGGTGGCGCGCCGACCACCGAACTCGATGTTCACCGAGTCCACCTCCAGATCGACTTGAACGCCGTCTCGCCGCGCAAACCGCATGATCTGCGGCGCGATGCTCTCCTCTCGTTCGAGCATTCGCACGCGATCGACGAGGACCTGGCGCGACTCCGGAGTGACGAAGTCAGCGGCGTCGCGTCCGACCAGCTCGTGTTCGAAGTCGAAACCGTACAGGCGAACGAGCGCCGGGTTGGCATACACGATGATCCGACCCACTCGCACGCCGATCCCGACCGACGCGCGTTGCGAAAGCGTGCGAAAGTTGGCCTCGGATTTCAGCAATGCCTGCTCAGTCGCGTATTGCTCCGAGACGTCTTGGATGATCGCAATCGTCGCGGGCTTGCCCTCGAACGTCGCGGCCATGCTCGAAACCTTGACGGTAATCGACTGGCCGTCGCGTTGACGACATTCGATTAGGCCCGGTTCTGGGTAAACACCAGTCGCCATGCGCGCGTAGCGCTCCTCGATGGCGGTCATCGAGTTGGGATGAACCACCATCAACGTTTCGTGGCCGACGAGCTCCGCCTCGCTGTCATAGCCGAGCATTTGGACCAGTGCCCGGTTCACGTAGCGCATCGTGCGCCCGTGACTCACACAAATGCCGACGGGCACCGAGTTGAATAAAGCGCGAAAGCTTGCCTCCGATTCCGCAACCTTCTCCGACATGCGCACGTGTTCGGTGATGTCCCGAAACGTAACGACAGCCCCCGTTGGACGTTCATCACGGGGCCCCTGGATGGCGGCGGCGTTTGCGCTGATCCACTGCGTTTGCCGGCCCGGGGCCTGCAATCCCATGACGCAGTCGTTGACCATTCCGCCCGAGCGCAAGACGCGCACGGCCGGTCGCTCTTCGTCCGGCATGCGTGTGCCATCGCGCCGGATCAGCGGCGCGAGGGGCGGCCCGTTGGCGTTCTGCCGAGTGAGCGTTTCGCGAGTCGCGCTCAGGATTCGCTCGGCAGCTGCGTTGCTGGCGACGACGGCCCCGGATTCGTCCTGCAGCACGACGCCTTCTGCCATTGCGTCGAACAGCGTGCGCAAGCGCAGTTCGTTCGCGTCATGGGGTTCGCGCGCCGTCCAATTGGCGGGCAGCAACGCTGCCGCCTGCCTGGCGCATAACGCCAAGCTGCGTCGAGCCGACGCTTCCAAGCCAGGCCGGGGTTGCTCATCCGCGACGCAAATCACACCGATCGGCCGCTGAGATTCCGAAAGTATCGGCGCGGCGGCACAGAAGGCCAACTCCGGGGACTCCAGCTCCGAGGGTCCCGACAAATGGCGTGCGTCCAGAACATGTCGACAACAGGTCGCTGCTTGCTGCACCAGGCGACCTTCGGCTCCGAACCACGCCACGAGTTGCAGCGACGAACCAGCAACGAGAAATAGCAGGCCAACGGGCGCCCCCAGCGCGTGCGCGGCCAATTCCGCGAGCCCGCTCAGTCCGCCCTGAGCGACCTCGTGAGGATGAGTCTCTTCAGTTGCTCGATCCATCGCGTGCAACATGTCGAGCGACCGCGGCCAGCAACGCATTCATGCTGAAGGGCTTCTCGAGCACCGCATTGGTCTTGCGCAGCAGCACCTCAGCCTGCTCGGGTTTCAAGCCACCGGTCAGAAATACGACGCGAAGCGAGAGCTTCTCGTCAATTTTCTCGATTGCATCGAGCACTTCGAGCCCCGTCAGCGTGGGCATACTCATGTCGCACAGGATCACGTCGAAGCGTTCACCGTTGGCGAGGCGAAACAGCGCGAGATGGGGATCGCGCTCTTCGACCACGTCGTGGCGGTCATTGAGGAGTCGAACGATGCTGTGTCGAACGGTCTCCTCGTCGTCGATGACGAGCACGCGGCCTCGTCGACCCGGCGGTGGCGCTGTGCTGGGCAGCGGGCGCTTCTTGGCACTTCCCATCGCCTGAGGCAGGCAAACGCGGAAGGTCGTTCCCCGGCCGACCTCGCTCTGCACGGCAATTCGTCCGCCCAGTTCTTCGATCGTGTTCATGCTGATCGAGAGGCCGAGACCGAGCCCTGCTCCCGTTCCCTTCGTCGAAAAGAAGGGCTCGAAGATGCGTCGCTGCGTCTCCGATGACATGCCGTTCCCGGAATCTCGGACGTCGACGATGGCTCTGCCTTCGTCATCCACACTCGTCGTAATTTCCACCCGATGCACCAACCCGAGTGAACCAACTTTCGGACTTCGGGCTTCGATCGCGTTGGCGATTAGATTGGCAAACACTTGCACCAATCGTCCCTCATTGGCATCGACGAGCGGCGTGGTACCGAGCGTGAGCGAAATCGAGGTATCGGGGCCGGCGAGATGACGCGACATCTTCAGCGCGGAGTCGAGAACTTGAGGCAAATCCAAAAATTCACGCCGAGCCTCCCCTGCGCGCGAGAACTTCTTCAGGTCAGCGATGATCTTTCGCAGGTGCGAGGCCGCCTTGGCCGCGTCAGTCAAGGCCTGCTGCGTCGCGACGAGCTTTTGCGTCAGCCACTCTGGCACATCGAGCAGCTCGACATCGGCCTGTAGCTCGGTCACGCGATGTGAAGCGAACTCGACGTTTGCGGAGGCGGCAGCGAGCGGATTGTTGAGTTCGTGCGCCACCCCAGCGGCCATCGTTGCAATCGAAGCAAGGCGTTCGGAAAGCGCCAAGCGTTCCTCGAGTCGACGCTTGTCCGTGATATCGCGAAAGACGACCACGCTGCCCAAGACATTGCCGTGCGCATCGACGATCGGCGCAATCGAGTCGTCTACCTCTTTACTTTCGCCGATGCGATCCAGAATGCGGGCGCCGAGTGGCAGCTCGGCGCGGAATCCACCGCGAATCGCTGTCGAAATGGTGGTTTCGATGCGCTCCCCTTTGGCGGTGACCACCCGGAACACTTCGTGAATCGGCTTGAGGTGAGCCTCTTCCCGCGTCCACCCGGTCACCTTTTCAGCGACCGGGTTCATGAACGTGACGCGCTCCTGGGCGTCGGTTGCGATCACGGCGTCTCCGACCGAGTCGAGCGTCGTGGAAAACCAGCGCTCGCGACGATCGAGCGACTGCTCGAGCTCGTGTTTGCGCAGCGCCACTTCGATCGAGCTGCGCAGATCGCGCTCGTTGAATGGTTTGAGGATGTACCCGTGTGGGCTCGTCTCTTTGGCACGCGATAGCGTGGCCTCGTCCGAGTGCGAGGTCAGATAAATCACCGGGATGCTCCAACGTTTGCGGATCGCCGCGGTCGTCTGGATCCCGTCCAAGCGCCCAGCAAGCTTGATGTCCATCAAGACCAAATCAGGCTGAGTCGATTCGACACCGAGCAGGGCCTCGACGCCCGCACGCGCGATCCCGGCAACGTCGTAGCCCAGGCGCTTCAGCGTGCGCGAAATGTCCTCACAAACGATGGCTTCGTCTTCAACGACGAAGATCCGGCGCGCCGCCTCTCCGGTCGTTTGAGCTAGTCCTTTGCTGACCTCGATCCCGGCACCGTACATGTAGGCCTGAAACGGCTCACGGGGAGGCCTATTTTAGCCCCGCTGCTCAAATTGTGCTGCATCAGCCAAAGCAACCCGCTCGCCGGGTGTCTATGCGGGGTGGAGATGCCCGGTGGGTGCCTAGGCGACAACCGCGCCAAGCGCGCGCCGAGCCGTCGATCTTGATGCGCCCTGTTCGACGGTGTAGTCGATCTTCGGGGGCACGGAACCGTGGGCGGTTTTCGTTGTCCAGGTACATACATGAAGCGAACCATTGTCGGGTTGGGCCTAGTGGTTGCGCTCGTCGGCGCGGGCTGTCAGCGGCGCGGCGCTTCGGGCGGCGTATCGCCCAAGCAAACGTTTGCGGAGCTGCGCACCATCAAGGGCGCGCTTCGCGTGTCGGCGCCCGGCGAGCCGGGCAGAACACCGTATCGGCGCGAGCGCATCGTCGAAGGCGAAGCGGTCGATGTGCCGGAAGGAGGGCTCGCCTGGATGCGGCGCGACGGCGGCGCGACCTGGCTGATCTCCGGCCCCGCTCAACTCGTGGTCAAGAGCAACGCCGTGGAGCTACGAGCCGGGCGCGCTTTCGTCGATGGTGAACAGGGGGAACCGGTCAGCGTCGTTACACCGAAGGGAGCGCTCGAGCTTTCTGACGCGCGTGCCAGCGTCGAGGTCGGCAAGCAGGTGACGGCGTACGTGCTGCGCGGCACCGCTCGCTCGGGCGACGCAGAGCGGGCGAGCGCCGGCGAGCTACTCACCCTTTTGGGTGATGGAAAGGTCACGCGCAGCCCCATGCTGTCGTGGCAAGACTGGACGGGCGGCCTCGGCACGGCGGACGCCTCGGCGGATCCAGCGCCGTTCGGCATCGGCACGGTGGGTGCGCGCAAGCCCGGCGACCAAGGCCAGCCTCGCTTCTCGCTGGTCATTCAGCGGCTCGACGTAAAAGTGACGATCGACCACGATTTCGCGGTGACGGAGGTGGATCAAACCTTCGTCAATCCCAGCGTCGACACGGTGGAAGGCATCTTCAGCTTTCGCACACCGATCGGCGGCACGCTGCAACGCTTCGGCGTGGACCGCGATGGCGAGCTCGTGTGGGGCCGCGTCAAAGAGAGCCAAGAAGCCGTGCGGCAGTACGAGAGCAACGTGTATCAAGGCTCTCAAGAGGATCCGGCGTTGCTGCAGTGGCGGTCGCCGGGTGTGTACGACGCGCGGCTCTACCCGATCAAAGGCGGAACGACGCGGCGCGTAGTCACACGCTACGCCGAATGGCTCTCCCGTCAGGGCCAGCACGGGGAGCGACGACTGTACGTGTATCCGATGGCTGCAGAGGGCGCCAAGGGCTCACTACCGCGCATCGAAGAGCTGACCGTCAAGTTCGACCTGAGCCAAGCAGCAGCCAGCTCCGTCCGCGCGGGGATGGGTGGCACGCGCAACGGCAACGAGCTCGTGGTCAAGGCATTCGACTTCACGCCGCGCGCCGATCTGTCGGTCGAGCTGTTCGACAACGGTCAATCCGGCGCGGTCGCCTACCGCGCGCCTCATGACTTACCGCCCGAAGAAGCTCCTGAAAGCGGCGGCAAAGGCTTTGCTCGCGACGTCTCGCGTGAGGAAGCCGATTACATCGCCATTCCGCTCCGCGCTCCGGCGCCGCCCGCGGGCGAAAGTACCGGGCTCGATCTGGCGCTGGTCATCGATACCTCCGCGGCGACCGAGCCGTCGGCGCTGGCGATCTCGCGCACCATCGCCTCCTCACTGCTAGCGCACTTGGGCTCGGACGATCGCGCCGCGCTCTGGGCCGGTGACGCGACGTTGCGCCCCGTCGCCGAGGGCTCGGGCTCGCTGACCAAGCTCGACGCCGACAAGCGAAAGCAATGGCTGGCTGGCCTTTCGGCGGTCGAACGCGGCGGAGCGACGGATATCGGCGCGCTCTTGACGCAAGCGGCAAGCAAGCTCGACCCCAAGCGGCACGGAGCCGTGCTCTACGTGGGGGACGGTGTTCCCTCGGTGGGCGAGCTCGCTCCCAAAGTCCTGAGCGAACGCCTAGCGCGTCTACCGACCGGAACACGTCTGTTGGCAGCCGCGGTCGGCAGTCAGCCCAACCTTCCGCTGCTGGCCAGCATCGTGCGTGGTGCTCCGGTGGAGCAAGTGTCTGACGCTTACGGCGCCGCGCGTTCGGCGCTGCGCTTGTTGGAAGCTGCGGGGCGCTCGTCGTGGCTCGGAGCCAAGGTTGATCTAGGGCCGAGCGTGGAGCGTGTTTTGCCGCGCGTCTTGCCCCCGATCACCGCCGACGAAACGACGATGATCGTGGGGCGCGTCAACGGCGCAGCTGTGCCTAGCTCGCTCGAGCTTTCGAGCAGTGAAGGCTCCGTGAAGCAGCGCCTGGCCGTGCGCCACCTGCGTGACTACGGCGATCTGCGGCGCCGCTGGGCCGAAGAGCGCTTCGATGAATTGCGCGAGAGCGGCGCTGGGCGCGCGTCATTGGTCGACATTGGGCGGCGCTTTGGTCTCGTGACCCCGTTCACGTCACTGTACGTGCCCACGCGCCGCGAGCGCGAGCAAGAGCACGAAGACAAGCCCGACTTGGTCTCGAGCGAAGAACGCAGAGAAGAGCGCGCTCGGCGTTGGCGACCGTGGTGGAACGGCAAAGGAGAGCCAACTGCCGCCATCGCGATGAGCGCGATCGCGGACAACAAAGAGGGCGGCACCGGCACTCGCGCCAAAGGTGAAGAGGGCTCGATGGGCAGTCCTGTCCCTCTCTCGCTCTCGCTGCTCGAAGACAAGCCCAACGAGAAACAAGCGTCTGCGGCGCCCAGAGCTGACGGGGCGCCCAAAGACGCGCCTCAATCGTCACGCAGAGAAATGCTGGAGGAAGCCAAAGAGTTTGGCATGATCGACCTCCGCCACGACGGTGACGAGCTGTCAGGTTCCCTCTACCCAGAGGCGCCTGCTGCGACGGTGAGCCCGAGCCCCGCAGCAAAGCCCGCCGCCGCAGCGAGTCCCCCGATGGCCAGCCCTCGCCCGGCGATCCGCCACATGGCAGCAAGGAGCCTCGACGTGGCCAGCGCTGGTGCAGCGGTCAAGAGCGCGACAGGCGGCGGCCTTGGCTTGTCCGGCATCGGCGCGGGCCCTATAGGGGATAGCTCGCCCAAGATGCCGACGCCGAAGGGCGTTGCTTCTATCGGCGAGCTAGCCCTCTCGGGCGGTAGCATCGGCAATGCGACTCGCGTCGTCGCGGGGATGCGTGCCGGCTTCCGTGCTTGCTATCACCGCGGACTGGTCGAAAACCCCGACGTGTCGGGCCGAATTCAACTGGCTGTCCGCGTCGGCGTAGAGGGTGAAGTCGCGGAGGTCACGCCGTCTGTAACGGGAGACCTGCCGCCTGCAGTGATCTCGTGCGTGGTCGCGCGCGCTCGCGCCTCTCAGTTCGAAAGGCCCGACAACGGAAGCGTGATCATCAATGTTCCCGTCACGTTCGACACCGAGTACCGGCCCCCGCCGCCGGATGATGGCGACGGCATCTTCTCGACGAAGGTAAAGGTGTCAGTAACGAGCAGGAGCATCGGCGTCATCACCCACGAGCGCGCGCCGTGCGGCAAAGGCGCCGATCTGCCGCTCAGCGAGCGGCTCGTGCTGTGGCGCGAACGGCTCGGCAGCAGCGTGAGCATCGACCTGGCGCTGCGCGTTTATCGAGCGGCGCTCGCCGACTGCGAAGCGAGTGACTGGCGTGAGCGCTCCGCCCTTTTGGTGCAGATTGTCGACAGTATGGGCTCGATCCGTGATCGCGTCGCGCTCTGGCGCGCGCTGCTCACGATGAGCCCGACCGCCGCGGACGCGGTGTATCGGTTCATGCTGCTGCGCGTGCAAACCTCGCAAGATCTGAAAGAGTTGCACGAGGCACTCGGCCTGACACAAATCGAACCGCAGCTGCTCGACGCGCTGCTGAAAAAGGCCAAAGACCCGGCCGAGCGCCTGGCGCTGCTGCGCGGAGCCGCCGAAAAGTTTGCGAACGACACGGAACTTTCGCTCTTGGTGCTCGACGCCTACGAAGACGCCGGAGACGAGGCGGGCGGTCGCGCTTGGGCGCGCAAGCTACGGCGTCGCGCCGACGCTTCGAGCCACGTGCGCACCAACGTCGGTGAGTACTACTTGCGGCTCTCCGGTCGCGCCAAGGGCGCACAGTCCGAGCGCGACACCGAGGAGGCGCGGCGCACCTTCGGTGAGCTCGTCGAGTTCGCGCCGGAAGATCCGTTGTCGCGTCGCCGCCTGGGCGATCTGCTGCGCGCGCACGGTTGGTACGAAGAGGCGCGGAGGCAGTACGAAACGCTGGCTGCACTGACGCCCGATGATGCGAGCGTGCCGCTCTTGCTGGCGGCCGCCAACCAAGGCACCGGCAAAGTCGAAGAAGCCGTGCGTTGGGCCGAAAAGGCAGCAGCGACCGGTTCACCCGACGGCGAAAGTCAGATGGCCCTGGCGGCGCGTGCCTTGGCCAGCGCGTTCTTGTGCTGGGCTCGACAAGACTCGGCGCGCGACGGTAACACCCTCGAGGTCGAGCGCCTGCGCGGCCGTGCCGCGCGACTGGCCGCGTCGGAACAAGGTCAGGGCGTGCGCGTCATCCTCAGCTGGGCGCACCCGGAGTTACGGCCCGCGCTCTGGAGCAACGCGCTTGGCTCGATGATGCCAGCGCCGGACAACCTACCGCTGCTCGGCGTGGCTCAGGTGTTCGTACCCAGCACACCCACGCCAGAGATCGAACTGCATTTGGATCCCGAGGACGCCGCGCGCGCCGCTCGGTTAGAACTCAAAGCAACGCTCACCGTGCTAGTCGCAGAGGGAACTCCCCAAGAACGCCTGGCGCGCTTGGACGTCGCGTTCAAGAACCAAGCGGGCAGACCACTCGATAGAGTCAAGCTGCGCTTCGAAGACGGCGCGCTCAAGGAGATCCAATGAGCACGTTCGGCATCCAGCAGCGGGCACTGCTCGGCTCGCTATTGCTGTCGCTGCTGAGCTGGCCGCTCGTGTCGTGTCATGGGCGCTCGCAAGCGCCACTGGTCTTTACGGTCGGCGATATCCAAGCGGTGCACACGGAAGTGACGGTCAGCAAGCGCCCGGTGCAAGGCGAGCAGCGTCTCTCCGATGGCGACAGCGTCGCGACCGGTCCTGACGGACGCGCTCGTTTGCGCCTGGATGACGGCACCATCGTGGCCGTCGACGCTGCGACGCGCTTCACGCTTCACGGTAGCAAGCTCGAGCTCGAGAGTGGTCGCGTGTTCGTGCAAGGCGGCGCCGCGGCTCGCACCGAAGTGACGCTGCGAGGTGCATCGACCACGGTGGCTTCGAGCGCCGCAGCGTTCGATAGTCAGAGCCCACAGGCCAAGGTGTATTGCGCTCAGGGCGAGTTGATGCTGAACGCGGCCGGCAGCCAACTGCGCGTCAGCAGCGGCGAGACGGCCACACTCGACGGCAAGGACAACCGCGTCGCTCCCGAAAAGGCCTTCGAAGATTGGACCGGTGGCTTGGCAGTGCCGTGGACGAGCCCGCTCGGCGAACGCAGCGCGATCCCGAGCGCTCGCGCGATCAACGATCGCTCGGATCCTGGCACGGACCTCGTGATCCGCGCGCAGAAGGTGGCCGTCGACATCGACGGAGAGCTGGCCGTCACCAAGACGCGCACCACGTACTTCAATGGCGGCAGCTCGTCGCAACACGCCAAGCTCCAGCTCTCCTTGCCGAGCGGTGCGATCGTGCGCGGCGTGACGCGCACGATCGGCGGAAACACGAGCTCTGCCACTTTACAGGCCGCTCGCGAATCCGGTGCAACCGGCGCTGCGCTGGAGTTCGCGGGCGGCGGCTGGCTGAGCGGTGACTTGGGTAGCGTTCCAGCGGGACAAACGCTCGACTTCGAACTCGAGTACGCCGAGTGGCTGCCCACGCGAGGCGATCGCGCGGCGTACCGCTTCCCAATGGCGGCCAGCGAAAGTAAGGGCATCGTCGGCGAGCTCTCGGTCGATGTCGACGTGAGCCGCAGCAAAAGTCCGTTCTTGACCGCGAGCGCCAGTTCGACCGTCAAAGACGGCGTCGTTCACTACCGGCAAGCCGACCTTCGACCCACGGGCGATCTGGTGGTCGAGCTGTCGCCCAACGTGGTGCGGCGCAACACAGCTCGCGCCTACGTCGTGAGCGCTCCGCGCGCGAACGAGGATCCATTCGTGATGATCCGCACCGAGGTGCCGGAACGCAGCGAAGCGGGGGTGACGCTCGCGGTCGTCATTGATTCCTCGATGAGCGTGGGCAGTGCGGCGTTGGAAACCGAACGCGCCGTCGTCGACGCCATCGTGGAAGGCCTCGGTCCGCGTGATTCTCTGGTGGTTTTGGCGGCGGACCAGACCGTGCGTGCCATGGGGCCAACCACTCCAACCGCCGTATCCCCTGCCGTGCGCGGCCAAGTGCGGGCCGCGCTCGGCTCGCTGCGCGCCGGTGGCGCGTCGAATGTCGGCAGCGCGCTCCAACAGGCGGCCGATATCCTCGACTCACCGAGCCGTGGTGAGTTGGCCGGCTCGGGAATGGTCGTGTACATCGGCGATGGCCGGCCCTCGGTGGGAGAGCCCGACGCCGAGCACATCCGGCGGCTAATCGGGCGGCGCGTGGGCGGTCTGCCGCGGCTAGGCGCGGTGGCTGTCGGTGCGAGCGCCGATCGCTGGATGCTGGCAAAACTGGTAACAGGTGTCGGCGCCGTCTACGAGGTGGGCGACCGCGCCGATGCCGCACGAGCCGGCGCGAAATTGCTCGCCGACGCGCTGCAACCGACGCTCCGTGACGTGGAGCTCGATCTTGGCTCGACCGTCGATCGCATTTATCCACGCGAGGGTCGCGCGGTGCTCGCGGGCTCGACCGTCACCGTGCTGGGTCGACTGCGCGGCAAGTTGCCGACGCACGTCGGTTTCCGTTTCCGCGACGGCAGCAAGCTCGTCCAAGAATCGCGGCCGGTCTATCGCACCGTGGCACCGCATGGACAAGACATCCTCAAGCGCTGGGTAACCGCGCGCATCGAGGACGTCGCCACGCGCGGCGAGGGTGTCGAGCCAGCGATCGTGCTCGCGGTCGAAAACCAGCTACTCACCCCGTGGACGAGCTGGTTCTTCCCGCAAGAAACCGGCTCCGAGTCGCTCGCGCATCGGCTCTTGGACCTTTCACCGCTGTATGACACCCCTTTCGCGACGCAAGCCGACGATACGGTCGTGACCGGTTCGACGCTGCTCGAACCGCCGCGCACTTTCGGTGGTGGCGTCTCGCTGCGTGAGGCTGCCGAAGCAGCCGTACGGCGAGTGCTGATGAGCGCCGCGGGAGCCGTGCGTGCCTGCCGCGACGCGCGGGCCGCCACGCGCCCGGAAATCAGCCGAGAATTCAGCCTGGATCTGTCAATCAACGGCGACGGTCACGCCACTCGGGTGCACGTGGAGCTAGTGGGCAACCGGGGCGGAGATCGCGTGCTCGAACGCTGTATCGAGGGCGTGGTCAAGAGCCTCCCGTTCTTCGCCGCAGGCGCGGTCGTGAACGTTAGGCAAGAGCTCACGGTTCCCGAGGGTCGCTCGTCGCGTCGCACTCAATGCTCGGCAGCGTCGAAGGTCTCGCTACCGCTGCGCAAGAGTATCTGGCGTGCGCGTAGCTCCGTCAGCCGCGAACGCTTCTCGGACGCGTACATTGCTGCAGCGCGCGCCTGTGAGCTCCCCACCTGGACTGACCGACGCGCCCTGCTTCTGCTCTATCTAGAGGGTAACCCTGACCTCGAAGCCTGGCTGCAAATGGCGACGGCCCTCGAGCAAGCAGGAGAGACCGATGCGGCCGCCTTCTTGAGGCGCGAAACCCTGCGCCGCGTCACGAGTTTCGAGCAGCTGCAGCGGCTCAGCAGCTTACTCACGCGGGACGAGCCCAAGATCGACGACGAGCTCAACAAAGCCTACAAACAGGCTGAATCCGACACGGAACGGCTGGCGGTCACGCGCCGCTTTTTACGGCTCGCCCCGCACAACGGTCTGGCCCGCCGCCGACTGCTTTCGCTCCTCGAGGCGCTCGGCCAAAAAGAGGCGCTGATCGCCGAGATCGAAAACCTACGCGGTGAACCCGTCGCGGACGCAGGCCTGTTGGCACAAGGCGCATCGGCTCTGCGACGGATCGGGCAAGACGCCGAAGGCCGTCGCGCTTTCGGCGAACTGATTGAGCGCGCACCGCGGGATCCCTGGACCCTTGCGTATGTCGGCGACCGCTTGCGCGCCGAGGGCATGTTCGACGAGGCCGGAGCCGCGTACGACAGCTTGGCGCGCGCGCTGCCGAACGACGCGGCGGTAGCCTTGAGGCTCGCCTTGTCGCACGCCGGCGCAGGTCGGCTCGACGTCTCGACGCGCCTCTTGGATCGCATCGCTCAGACAGGCGGGCGCGGCGACGACGGCCGCCTGGGTGAGCTCGCTTCGATCACGCAAGCCGTGCTGCTCGCGGGCGCGCGCGGCGGAACGGACGCGGAGATCGATGCTGAACTCGATCGGCGCTTGCTACGCACAGCGCTGCCGGACGTGCAAAGCATCGTCATGGTTCAATCGCCGCCCTCGGATGATCCAATCCAAGTCAGCGTCGTGCGCGCAAAGGGGGAAAAGGTGGCGCAATCGGCCGACCTCGATGCGCGCGAACTCGGCGTTGCCGCGATCCGCATCGAACGCGGCGACGGCACCGCGCGCATCTCACTCAAGCGCACGTTAGAGCTTGGTCCGTCGCGCCCCGCGCGCGCGAAGGTTGCGGCGCTGATTCTGAATCGCGAGAGCAACGAGCCGCGGCTCGTGACCAAAGAGGTCGAGGTATCCGCGGATGGCAAGTCGGTAGTGCTCGAGTTCGACGGAGAAGCCTTTCTATGACCGAAGAGGATGATCGCGAATCTGTACCCCCGTCGGAGCCGACGGTCCCGACGATCGAGCCCGCCGCCCCGGAGATCGAGTCCATATCCCGACTGGTCGAGCCACCGACGCTGCCCCAAGGTGCACCGTTCGATGGTTGGGTCAGGCCGCCGCGCGTTCAGCGCCCGATGATCGGCGCAACGCTTTGGTGCTTTGGTGCGTTGTTCTGGGCCTACCTAGTCGTGGGCGAGATCGTCGTTTGGACCGCGTTCCCGGAAGCGTTGGGTATCCTCGCGGTGCTCATCGCGTTCGGTCTGGCCTGGCACCGCGCGACCAGCCAGTTGCCACAAGCCCCTCGCTGGCGCTGGCTTCTCCCGGGCATCGTTGCCTTCTTTTCATGGGTGTTCACGCTGCTCATCAGCAGCGCAGCGTTCAGCACGGGCGGGCGTAAGGAGGCCGAGCTGGTCGCACTCCTGCTGTGGGCTTTTGCGGGCGCCAGCTATGCGCTGGGCCGCCACCTGACGGCTCAGCAGGCCGTGCCCATGAACCCGAATGCACGCGCTGGGCGGATCGCGCTGTGGCTGATCGCGGGCATTGCGACGCTGATGGCTGGCGTCAATATCATCAGCTACGCGTGACGTCGAGTTCCCCCAGTCCGCGTCACGGCATCGCTTCGAGACTGTAGAACGCGAGCGCGTTCGGCGCTGCAATCACGAGTTGATTGCCGAAGAAGGCGAGTGCACCGAGGTCCGGTTGACGGAACGGTTGCCCGTCGTCGTGAACGACGCTGCCAATGGCTCTGCCCGTGCGGTCGAGCAGCGTAATCCCCTCGAATAGACCACCCCACAGGACGAATCCGTTGCAGGTGGCAACTCCACTGTCACGTTCCGAATCGGGGGCGTAGTCCGTGAAGGATTCGCGCGTGAAGCCGGGAGGGAATTGGATCAAGTCGAGTGTGCCGCTGCCCATGCCGACGAGCAGTTTGCCGTCGAGAAACGCGAGATCGCTCGGGCCGATACCGGTCGGGACCCAGCCGAACGGGGACTCGAAGTCGCCTGTTCCTTCGCCTGTCTTGGCGTCGAGTGTGCTGACGTCGGTAGGGCCGGTGCCTGCAACCGAAATGTAGATGGTGTCGGATGACACTTCGATCCCGTAAAAGTCCGACCCTGACGGGAGGACCCAGCCTCGAGTCTGAAACTGAACCAGGATCTTTTGCGTGGGCAGTGCATAGCGCGTGATGGTGGCTAGCGCGTTGCCGTGGGTGGCGCTGAGCAGCCAAACGCTCGTCGAGTCAGCGGCCACGCCAACGACGTTCGGAACCGGCGAGACGAGCGTGCGAGTCTTACGGGCGGCGTACGTAGTGGTTGTGGCGTCGAGCGCCGTGCATGGGCCGCCGACGAGCGGCGGGGCGGAGCTATTAGTCCCTGCTCCGCCACTGGCAGGCGGGACTGCCGTGCTGCCCCCTCGACCACCGGCTCCGCCACTGGCAGGCGTGACCGCCGCGCTGCCGCCTCCACCACCCGAGGCGGTATTGCCGGACGCCCCGTCAGCGAGGCTCACGCCACCGGCAAGGGATTGCCCAAAGCCGTTCCCGCCGCTTCCCGAGGCAGCGCCGCCGCTCGCGGAGCCAGCGCTTTGAGCACCGGACCTGCCTCCGCGGTTGGTCCCGGTATTGCCGCCTCCGTCCTTGCTGCCAAACGTTCCAACCACGCCGCCGGAACCGGCGTGAGCTCCGTCCGTTGTGCCCACGACAGTAGCCCCGCAGCCGACCGCGGAACACGGCGAAGCGATCGCAAGCAAGAGGAAACTGATTCCGGATTTCATGCGCACTGCTTGTTCGGGTTTCGAGCCAATCGGGATCGCACTGAGTGGGCCAAGGTCGGCTTTGCGATCACACACTCAGAACGTTCGACGCAAAATCGTCTCCCCGTTGCCCACGGCCCACACGACGCCTGAAGCGTTGCCCCATACGGCGTTCAATCCCTCCCTCACCCCGGCTGGCTCGACCTCGAGCGCTGAGCCTCGCCAGCGCAGGATGGTGCCTGCCTCGCCCACGATCCAGAGATTATTTGGTCCACTTCCCCAGATGTCGGTCAGAAAGCGTTTGCCGCCGAGCAGGCCATCGGTCGGCAGCAGCGTGCAGGTGCCCCCTTGCCAGCGCGCGACCGCGCCGCCCTCACCAACGGTCCAAATCGCATCGGATACACCCCACACCGCATTCCAACCGCCAATGCCGGGGCATTCGTGAACTTCGAACTCCGTCCCATTCCAATGCAGCAAAGGACCGGCGCTGCCGACGACGAACACTTCCGTCGCTGAACTACTCCAGAGCCCGTGCGGGACGAAGCCGTCGATGAACGGTAGCGCGAGCTCATGCCAAGCGCTGCCATCCCAATGGGAAAGGCGATAGCTCTTCGTGTTGTCGGCTGACGTGGGCAAGGTACACGCCCAAACATCGTTGGCGGCATTCTCCCAGACGATTTGCGCCTTTTGCTCGTGAAGGGACCACGAGCTCCCGTCGCTGTGTTCGAGGCCCCAGTAGTCCTCGGCCAACCAAAGATCGGACATCGAGAGGCCAGCGAGCCGCGGAGGTTGGTAGAGGTGCTCTGGGCCAGCCGTGAAGGGCAGCCACGCACCATCCTTGAAACGCCCCACGCCCCCGCTCGAGGGCGCCTTGTAGCCGGGAGTCGCTGTCGCAATCAACGCGCTGTCGGCGTCGTCGGACCATACGTCGGTGTACGTCGACACGTAGCCCACGAAGTCGAACGGGTTGTCGTGTGGTGCTGGCGGATCCTGGTGGCTCAACGTTGCCCACGGTCCGATCGCAGCGCTGCCGCCACTCGAGACGCCGCCCGAGGCATTGCCGCCCAGCGGCAGATCCACTGCAAGGGTACCTGCCGAGCCGCCGATCGCCGCGCGAGTACCGCCGTTCGACGCACCGCTCACCGCGGTCGCGCCGCCACTGGCGATAACCGGCGCGGTCGCACCACCACCTGCAATAACGGGCGCGCCCCCAGCGCCGAACTCCGCGAACTCGAGCAACCCGGAACGCCCACCGCAGCCCAGAAGCGACAATGCGCCAAACCCAAACGCTCGTCGTAGATTCATGCTGACCTCGCCGGCACCGGTCCGGATCCGCTGCGAATCCTACTACCAAATGGAGGCCCATGAATGGAGGGACAGCGACGCCGCGATCACACCGGCAATTCGGTCGGTCGCTGTCTCGGGACAAAAAAACAGCGACCGACGGGGCGTGCGAAGACGTAGCGCGAAGTGTCGTTACGGGAGCGCGGGCTCGGCGCCAGTCGCGCAATTCGAGCCCGAGCAATTGAGCAGGTTTTGCACGAAGATCGCGCGGCGCGGGATTTCGACCTCTTTCAGGAATGCCGAGAGATGGCCTTGGCCGTCGGCGTTCGTCGGAGCAAGTGGCGAGATGTGATAAAACGTTTGCAGATTTTGTGGAAAAGTCGCGCCAGCCGGGAGGTTCGTGTTGACCTCGTTCTGGTGGCATCCGTTGCAGGTCTGACCCGCGAAGGCGTGACGAACGGGCTCACTCACGTTGCTGAACGACGAGAATTGCCAGGTCTTCGGTGTCGGGTCCTCGGATGATTGCGGGCCAATCAAGCCGTTGGGAATCACAGCAAACGTCGTTTGAACGTCGACCGAGTTGCCGTTGAGGAACGACGCCAGATCGACGTTCGTGGCGCCGCCAGGCGTCATCGCGATGTCGGCCGGTGTCTGCGCCGTACCTGCTTGTTGCAGCGTGCCGCCGTTCTGAAGGTGGAACTCGCGCAGCTGCCAGAGCGGCGACGCGGCCGTATTCAGCGCGATTTCGTTGAGGCGCACTTGGTTGATGGACGAGCCATTGGGGCGGCCCGGGCTGGTGTTCGCTTTGACGAACAGATCGGTGATGCTCTGCAGGGTCGTGTTGAATGCTGCGCTGCCCGGGGTGAGCGTGTTCAGCTGGTGGAACTTCTGCACCCAAGCCTTGCGGGTGAGCGAGGTGGGCAGACCGAACTCGAAAATCACCGTGATCGCCGAGTTGGGAATGCCGAAGACGAAGCGACCTTCACCCGAGCCCGTCGCGTGGAGATCCGTGCGGTTCACGATCGCGAGCAGCTTGAATGGCGTCGTGGCCCAATCGATGGCGCCGTTGGTGCCGTCCGTGGCGGTCGGCCAGTTGAGTGCGCCGATGTTGCGCGCATCGTCCGCGAAGCTGTTGATGTTGCCAGCTTGCGCGATTTGTTGCAGCCACGCCTTGGTGAATTGCGAGTCGGACATGCCCGCGGGCGCCATTTGGCCCATCAGGAAGCGGAAGCTCCACGGCCCATTCGTGGCGCTGTTCGCGCGCGCGTCTTGAATCGTGCTCGGGTGGGACATGACCAGCTCGCGATCGCCGAAAATGCCCGTCGCTAGGCAGCTTCCGGAGCAAGTCACTGGGCGAAAGCTCGACGCAGTAGCGCCGTTGATGTTCTCCGGACTCGGCGAGAAGGACGCTCCGGCCTTGCTATAGTTGAGCGTGTAAGACCCAGGCACGACGTCGAACTTGAAGTTCCCGTCTGCATCGGTGATGACCGTGGCTTGAGAACCACCGCTGAGGGACACGGTAACGCCCGGAACGCCGATGCGTCCAAACCCGACGTGTCCGGCGAGTCTGATGGTGCTGGTCAATGCGGCGGCCGAGTCCTCGACTTCGGACTCGTCTGGTAATTGGGCGCAGCCTGCCGCGAGGCCAGTAACGGCCAACAGCCCCGCCAACTGCGATCGGAAATTGAACGCACGTAAGATCGACATCTCAAAAACCCCTTTTTCGTGGCAGCCAACGCGACCCCACAAACGCATTAGAGGAACGAGCCGCGTCGACCTTCGCTCACGATGTCGATTTTTTTGTTCGACCGAGAAGCGCGCCTAGAGGTTACCTAGGACGGTTAACAAAGACTCTTCGCCAACGTCGGGGCATCCGCGCTTGCCTCATCGAGTAGTCAACAAATCGATTCTCACGCGCAGCTCCGCTGCCAGCGCTGGCGGCACGCGATCGAGGAATGCCTCCGAATCGACGCTGGTCATTGCTGGGAGCATCCACCCCAGCATCATCCATTGGTCAGGAGGAGCGGTCCGTTCGACCGAGCGGCGCCCGAAGGCGATGGCTTCGTCGGCCGAAAGAACCGCGCGAATGTCTGGCTCGAACAAGCGTTCCTCCTCGTCCAGATGGGCCAGATACCTCGCCGTGAAGGCGCAGGCTGCCAGATACAAGGCCGCGATTGGCTGATGAGTCGTTAATGCGGCGCGCTCTTCGTCGAGTGCCTCATGCGCACTCTGCATGCGCGCGAAGATTTGCGGGGTTCGATCGCGCAGGCTTGGTAAGAGCAGTAAATCCTCGTTTTCTCCGTGGTGGGCAACGAAGTGCAATGCCTCGCTGAGCGTGGCGCGAGCCGCAACCTCGCGCGCAGGGTCACCATCGGCGCGACCGAGATCTACGCAGGCGGCAAAAAGCGCACGACGGATCCCTTTGTGAACGTTGCTGAATAGATCGGGTTTGGTTGGGCTAGTCATGCCCCAAACATGGGCCCGAGCCGTTCTTCGGAATTGGACAAAACCGACATTCCTCAGCGGGAGCGCATGAGGTATTTACGGGGCGACGTGCCTGCGAAGCGCCGAAAATCTCGAATGAAGTGGGATTGATCGTAGTAACCGGCGTCGAGCGCCGCCACCGTCAACGAAGGTGCGCTAGTGGCTCCAGCTATCGCGAGCTCGAAGCGACGCAGCGTGACAAAGCGCTTTGGGCTCACGCCGACGCGCGCGGTAAAGCGCCGCTCCAACTGTCGCTCGCTCACGCCGAGAGCCATCGCAACGGCAGACACACTGGGTTCGTCGTGAGTAGTCGATAGCAACGTGGTCGCGCGCGTTACCAGAGCATCGTCTTCGAAGGGGAACTCAGTCAACCAGCGCGCGACGACTGCGATGCGTGCGGCGGTATCACCGGCTGCGCCGAGCTCCTCATGTACCTGCGCGACCCGCGCGCGCGGAAGGATTGCGTCCAACGCGACGCTGCGGCCCGTGAGCTCAGCGGCAGGAAGGCCCAGACACGCGGCTCCTGCGGGCGTGAAGCGTACGAGCACCGACCCGGTGTTCGCCTCATACGAGTAGGTCTTCGCGCTTGCTTGGATGCCGGTGACGCCCGCCAACGCCAGGTAGTCCTCGCCCGCCCGTACACGACCGCGAAATTGGAAGCCGAGAACGATGCTCGTCGAGGGCAGAACAAACGAAGTGCCACCATCCGCCTCGACGACGTCGATACTGACGACGCGACTTCGAAGTGCCGGATGAGCGCAGAAACGCGGCATTGACTGGAGCTTATCACGCCATTCGAACGCGACACCGACGTGTAACTCGAAGGCTGACGATTCTGTCATAATGACTCGCTCCGCAAAGCAGCGTTGACGTGCGACGCCACGCGGGCCACGAGTGGACAGATGCCCGGCGGTAGCTTGATTGCGCTCCTCGACGACATCGCGTCCGTTCTCGACGACGTGGCGGTGCTGACTAAGGTTGCCACTAAGAAAACCGCGGGCGTGCTGGGTGATGATCTCGCGCTCAACGCACAGCAAGTCGCGGGGGTGCGCGCCGAGCGAGAGCTACCGGTGGTCTGGGCAGTGGCCAAGGGCTCGCTGGTCAATAAGGCCATTTTGGTGCCGTGCGCGCTCGCAATTAGCGCGTTCGCGCCTTGGGCAGTCACTCCGTTGTTGATGGTGGGCGGCGCGTTCTTGTGTTTCGAGGGCTGCGAAAAGCTGGCACATCGCCTGCTTCACGGCCCTTCCGCTCAGAGCGAAGAGAAAGCCGGCCATGTCACGGCGGGCAACGCCACGGTCGATCTCGTCGCACTCGAGAAGGCGAAGGTGAAGGGCGCGGTGCGCACTGATTTCGTGCTTTCGGCAGAGATCGTCACGATTGCGCTGGGTACGGTCCAAGCCGCTCCGTTTGCTACGCAACTGAGCGTGCTCGTCGGGCTCTCGCTGCTGATGACGGTCGGGGTGTATGGCTTGGTCGCCGGAATCGTCAAGATCGACGATCTGGGCGCGCTGCTCACGGCGCGCAGCGCTCTCGCTCACGGCTTCGCCCGAACGGCGCAGCGCAACCTCGGCGTCGCCATCGTGCGCGCGGCGCCTTGGCTGATGAAGGCCCTGTCCACGGCGGGCACGATTGCGATGTTCCTGGTGGGCGGAGGCATCCTCGCGCATGGCTTGCCGTTCGCCCACGACTCGATTCATCACCTCGTCGACTCAGCAGCAAACATGCCCGTCGTCGGCGCGCCATTGTCTGCCCTGCTACCGTCTTTGTTCGACCTGATACTCGGCGTCATCGCAGGCTCGCTGATCTTGGCCGTCGTCAGCCAGATTCAACGCCTGCGCAAGGCGCAGGCGAACGCATAGCAGGCCTGTTCCCGCGTTCATGTTATTACGCCCTCATGTCAGAGTCGCTCGCGGCGCGGTTGGAAGCCACCGTTCGCCGGTTGTCCGGTGAAATTGGGGAACGCCATTTCCGTCGCGCGCACGCGCTGGACGAAGCGCTGAATTTCATCCGTGAAGAGCTGGGTCGCTCGCACGTGACGGCGACCGACCATTCCTTTGAAGTGTCGGGGCGCCAGTTCACCAACGTCGAGGTGCTCGTTCCGTCCCGACCCGGCGCGAGCGCACGCGGGTGTATCGTCGTCGGAGCTCACTACGACACGGTTCCCGGCACCCCAGGCGCCGACGACAACGCGACCGGCGTAGCGGCGTTGCTCGAGCTCGCCCGACAACTCGCGCACGAGCGCCTCGAACGCAGCTTGCGCCTGGTGTTCTTCCCAAACGAGGAGCCTCCGTTCTTTCCCGATGCAGGCATGGGAAGCGCCGCGTATGCAGCAGAGCTGCGGCGCGCCGAAGTCGACGTGCACACGATGATTTCCCTGGAAATGCTCGGGTATTACAGCGATCACCCCAAGAGTCAGCGCTACCCACCAGGGCTTTCGCTCTTTTATCCAGACCGGGGTAACTTCATCGGCTTCGTGAGCAATTTGGACTCGCGCAAGCGCCTTCGCGAGCTCAAGGACGCCTTCATCGCGAGCAGCGACTTTCCTTGTGAGAGCTTGGCAGCTCCCGAATGGACCGTCGTCGTTGGCTTGAGCGACCACAGCTCCTTCTGGAAGCAAGGCTATCCAGGCTTGATGGTGACCGACACCGCGTTCATGCGAAATCCGCACTATCATCAGGCCAGCGACACGGCGGACACACTCGACTTCGAACGATTCGCGAAGGTCACCGAGGGGCTGGTGGGGGCCGTGAAGCGGCTGGCTCTATCGCGCTCGGGCTTTTGACTTTGCCGTCCGCCGAGGCTTCACTTTCGGTCTGGCCAGGGCTTTGGGTTTGGCGGCGGCTTTAGGTTTGGCGGCGCCTTTTGTCTTGGTTTTGGCCTTGGCTTTCGCAGCGCGAGTCGATGCAGACTTCGGCTTGGGTGTCGGCAGCGCCTTTGCGGTCAGGCGAATCAATTCGGACAGCCAGTCATTGTCTTCCCATTGGTCGCCCCCGACGACGAACCAAGGCTTGGCCCCCGGATAGGGCCGCCCCTCGGTCACCGTCCCGATGAACTTCTTGCCTGCGTCGGTCGGTTTGACGAACAGTTGATCGTCGCACACCAGCGCGACCACCTTTTCGGTCGAGTAGAGCGCGTATTCGCCGAACATTTTACGCGCGGTCACGTCGCGCACGCCCGACATTTGCTCGAGAATGAAATCGACGATCTGCTGTTTGGACCCCATGCCGCACTTCTAGCTTCTCGCGAGCCAGATTGCAGCCCCGAGCTACGCGACGCTCACTGCCGCTCCACGCCCGCTAGCCCAAATTCTCAGCCGAACACGTCCGCGAATTTGCCGCTGACTTCGCCGAACTTATCGTCAGCGTAGCCCGCGGCCTGCATGGCGCTGATCAAGACTTGGCCGGGATGCGTGCCTTGTGGGGCGACGATGTGCCGACCTGGCGCGAGGCCGCCGGCGCGACCGCCGACCAACAGGACCATGCGATCGACCGAATGAGTCTGGAAGTTGCTGGTCGCGTCGTTCAGCTGAATGCCGTGGCCGGCTTCTGGCATGAAGATCATGACCGTGTTGTCGAGCACATTGCCCGCGCCCTCTGGTGTGCGCTTGAGCTTGTCCATCAGGTACGCATAGTGGCCGATGTGCCAGCCGAGGCATCTGCTGACCGGCTCTTGGCCGCGCGTGGTCTCGTCGCCGTTGTGCCCGCATTCGTGCAGGTCGGCACGGATCGGCATGCCGAAGTCGCTCGAGATCTGAAACACGTTCATGTGCGACTGAAAGACCGTGATTTGTAACGTGGCAACGCGGGTGATGTCGCACACGAAGGCCATGTGGATCAGATCGGCGAGCAGGCGCGCGCGCGAGTCTTCGTCGCTGTAACCGGTATTGGTGCCAATGCTCGAGGAATCGGAGCCCGCGTTGTCTCCGCCGAGCGGGAGATCGTTGCTCGGCGCTGCAGGTTTTTGGCACTGAGCGCCGGTGGTGGGCGGCGCGGCCGCGATGCGCATTTCGAGCGCGCGGATCTCGTCGAAGTGCGCTTCCAAGCGCGCTTTGTCGGCGGCGCCGACTTTGCTCAAGATGCGTTCACGCTTGTCGCTGATCAGCGACAGTACGCTCTTGCGCGCGCGTAGCTCGAAGTCGTGCGCGGCTTGTTGACCATCGTCTTTGGGCACGAAGCTGTCGAACAGCGAGCCGTACACGATGCTCGGGTTGATTTGCGCTTCGATGGCCTTGCCGCCAGCGGCATAGGAGATGTACTGGCGACCGGCGAACTCGGAGCCCGAGAGGTACCAGTTGGGCTGTGCGCGGAGCACGAGCGAGCTGCGCGTGGTCTTGTTCAAGCCCGCGACGATCTGATCGCTGGTGATGCTGGC
>Ga0164309_10000174_pt1 | contig 39493 bp, 32 predicted proteins | sample Whisoiple_247_MG_FD_109984 | JGI IMG/M metagenome (GOLD analysis project Ga0164309, IMG submission 109984) | Soil microbial communities amended with fresh organic matter from upstate New York, USA - Whitman soil sample_247_MG | ecosystem: Environmental > Terrestrial > Soil > Unclassified >... | reverse complement strand
GATCGAGGCGATCTCTGAGCTAACGGACATCACGGCGACTGAGACTGAATGGACGATCGGTGCGGCGGCGACATTGACGCGCCTCGATGAGAAGATCGGCGATGAATATCCCGAACTGCGCGACATGCTGCTCGACCGAAGTCCGCCGGACGAGCTCGTGACTGCCTACCGCGAGGTCGCCGTTCGCCGCGGTTTTGGGCTCAAACCCGCGTGGGATCTGCTCGCGGGCGTCGAGAGCGATCTCGGTCGGGTCCGCTTCGAGGACGATGAAGCGCTGCTCACCTATTGCTACCGAGTCGCCGGAACGGTGAGCTTGATGATGTGCGGAGTGCTCGGCCTCACGCAGGCTGCCGCTCGGGCGCGTGCAGTGCAGCTCGGCATTGCCATGCAGCTGACCAACGTCTGTCGCGATGTGCGCGAAGACGCCCTGCTCGGGCGCGTCTATTTGCCCCGAACGCGCCTGGCTAGAGCCGGCCTGTCCGCGGATCAAATGGAGCCAGCGGCGCTCTTGAAGCTGCACGACGAGCCGAGGGGATGCCTCCGCCAGGCGACGATCGAGCTGCTCGGGGCGGCCGACTGCGTCTATACCCTGGCCGCTGGCGGCTACCGCTACATTCCCACACGCCCACGTCTGGCCATTCTGGTAGCTGCGCGGCTGTATCAAGGCATTGGCCGCCGGCTCGTGCGCGAGGGCGGCGACGCCCTGAGCGGCCGGACGGTGGTGCCGGCGTGGGAGAAGGCGCTCCTCGTCGCGTCGGCCGCTGCATCCTGGCTCTCTGGCGCGCTACTTCCGCAGCATCAAGCGCTCCTGCTAGGGAGTCGAGACTCGAGCGGCGCTCCGCTCCGTCGGGTGTCCGTTCCCGTCCCGCCCGGCCAGCCGTGACCTACCGCATCCGCACCGTTGCCGAACTGACCGGCATCCCCCGAAACACCCTGATCGCGTGGGAACGGCGCTACGGCGTGGTGCGTCCAACCCGCCACGAAAACGGCTACCGCAGCTACAGCGACGAGGACATTGCACGCCTGCTCCGCATCAAGAATGCGCAGGCGGCCGGACTCAAGGTGAGCGAGGCCATGGCCCTCATCGAGCATCAGGAGTCCGGGCCCGTGACCACTCACCCCGATGCGAGCGGCACCACGGACGCGCCCCTCTCCTCGCTCGAAAACCAGCTCGCTCGCTTGCGGGAAGAACTGGTCCGCGCGCTCGTCGAGTACGACAAGGAAGGGGCCACCCGCATCATCGCACGGCTCACGCCGCTTCCCTTCAGCCGCCGCTTGGAGGCGGTGTACTTTCCCGCGCTGCGCGAGATCGGCGACCGCTGGGAACGGGGCGAGATTTCGATCGTTCAGGAACACTACGCGAGCGCCATCCTGCGCTCGCATTTCGCGAGTCTCCTGGTCGAGGTGGGACCATCGAACCCTCGCGCCGTGCACGCCGCTTGCACGACCTTCCCCGGCGACTTGCACGAGATGTCCGCCTTGGCCTTGGCGATTCAGCTGTCTCTGGACGGCTTTCGAGTCTCCTATCTGGGACCCAACCTGCCAGCACAAGAGGTCACGCGCTTCGTTGGCCAACAGCACCCTCGCTTGCTCTGCGTGTCGGTCGTCCTGCCCGTCAGCCAGGAGAGCATTCGCGAGTACGCCGAAGCCGTCTCGCCGACGTTGGAACCAAGCGGCGCCCTCATCCTGGGCGGAAGACACCTCACCGGCATGTCGTTCCCCCACGCGAGCAACGTCAGCCTGCGACCGGAGTGGGGCATCGACTTTTCCCTGCCCTCCTGAGCCACAGCTTCACGTCGCCCGGCACTCGAAATGACCGCCGTACTCGTCGCCGTTGTGCTGCTCCTGGCCGCACCCCTCCTCCTGCCGAGGCTACTCGCCGGGTGGATTCGACGTCGCCTCGGCGGCTACGTGCAGCTCGTCGAGCGGCCTGACGAGACGCTCCCGCTCCGGCCGACGCACGCGCCGTCGGTCGCCATCATCGGGGCTGGCATCGCTGGGCTGACGGCCGCCCACACCCTGGCCGAACGCGGCTACCGCGTTTGCGTGCTGGAGAAGAACCCCTACCTCGGCGGCAAGCTCGGCAGCTGGCCGCTCGAGCTCCAACCGGGGAGAACCGTCCAGGTCAGCCACGGCTTTCACGCCTTCTTCCGGCACTACCACAACCTGAACCGTCTGCTCGACACGCTTGGCCTCCGCGGGGCGCTCCGCTCGATCGGCGACTACGTGATCCTGAGCCGTGATGGGCGCGCCCAACGTTTCGCTCGCCTACCGAAGACACCCGTTCTCAACCTGCTCGGTATGCTCGTGCAGGGAGCATTCGGCCTGCGCGACGCCCTCGGGGCGCCCGGGCGCGACTGCTACGGCGTCTTCCTCGAGTACGAAGCCGATCGCACGTTCTCGGCGTTCGACGGATTGAGCTACGCCGATTTCGTCGACCGCGCGCGTGTCCCACCGAAGCTCGAGCTCGCCTTCGGTACGTTCGCGCGTGCGTTCTTCGCTAGCCCTGATCGACTCTCCCTGGCCGAGCTCATCAAGGCATTCCACTTCTATTATCTGAGCCACGATGGTGGTCTCATTTACGATTTTCCCACCGATGACTACGGCCCCTGGCTGCTCGAACCCTTGCACCGCCATCTCGCCCAGCGTGGGGTCGAGATCCTCACGGGTCGTGAGGTGAACCTGGTGGAACGAACCGATGGTGGCTTCCTCGTCGATGGGCGGTCTTTCGACCGCGTGGTGCTCGCCGCCGATGCGGCTGCCACCGCCGCCATCGCCCAGCGTTCCCGGGGATGGTCCAGCCAGACCGTCTCGGCCCTCGAGGGCCTGGTGGCAGGGCAGCGCTACGCGGTCTGGCGGATCTGGATCGACCGCGACGTGAGGGAAGATCTGCCGGTGTTCGTGATCACCGAAAAAGCACGCGTGCTCGACTCCGTGACCATCTATCACCGTTTCGAGGAGTCGACTCGAAGAGACGTCGCCCGCCACGGTGGCTACGTGCTCGAGCTTCATTGTTACGCCGTCCCCGACAGCTGCGCCGACGAAGAGGTGAGGCCAGCGTTCCTGGCCGACCTCACCGAGTACTTCCCCGAGCTCGAGGGCCTGACCATCCGACACGAGTCCTTTCAGCTTCGGGCTGACTTCACCGCCTTCCACGTGGGGCTTTTCTCGCGACGACCGGAGGTCACCACGCTGACTCCGGGCCTCTATTGCGCGGGCGACTGGGTCAAGCTCCCCTTCCCGGCGATGCTCCTCGAGGCCGCGTGTTCGAGCGGGCTCTGCGCGGCCAACGCGCTCCTGCGTGAGGATGGCCTACGGACGGAGCCCGTCTTGGCTGTGCCGCAGCGCGGACTCATGGCGGGGGTCGCTGCCCCTCGCCGACGCCAGGCGATCCTGGGCAGCTCGTAACGCCGAGACCTGAAGGGGTCGGCACGCTAAGCTAGTCCATGTCGATTCGCTCCGTGTGCTTCGATCTCGGCGGCGTCATCGTCCGCATCTGCCACTCGTTCGTCGAAGCGGCGGCGGCGGGCGGCCTGCCTCATTTGGACGATCCGAGCCTGACCGAGCCCGACGCGATCGCGCGCCGCCGAGAGCTGATCCTCGCGCACCAGGTTGGCGCGATGACCTTCGATGAATACTGCAACGGCATGTCGGCTGCCGTAGGCGGCCGCTACGCACCAGCGCAGGTTCGCGCGCTGCATGCCGCCTGGCTGATCGAGGAGTACCCGGGGGTGCTCGAGCTCCTGACCGAGCTGCGCGCCGAGCCCGAGCTGCGGGTGGCGTGCCTCAGCAACACCAACGACGGCCACTGGGACCAAATGCACGACAATCCCGGCTCTTTTCGGGCGTTTTCGCAGCTCGAGCTCCGGCTCGCTTCGCACCTGCTCCGGCTCGCCAAGCCCGATCCGGCCATCTACCAAGCCGCGCTGACGGAGCTCGGCTGCGCGCCGGGCGAAGTGCTGTTCTTCGACGACCTACCGGAGAACATCGCGGCGGCGCGCGAAGCGGGCTGGCACGCAGAGCGCATCGATCCGCTGGGCGACACCGCCGCGCAAATGCGAGGGCACCTGCGCGCGCACGGCGTGCTCGCGCCTCAGGCCTGAGCTGGCCGACCGTAGGTCGTCTGCACGTGGGCAGCGCCCGCGTGCCGCGAGAAGCCGATCTTGCCACCGCTGGCGTCGACCACGACCGTGCCGCCCGGCTCGTATTCGCCGCGGAGCACCGCCTCGGCCAGGGGGTTTTCGACCAGGCGCTGCACCGCCCGCTTCAGCGGCCTGGCGCCGAACTGCGGATCGAAGCCTTGTGCCGCGATCGCGTCCTTGGCCGCGTCCGTGACATGCAACGCCAGCTCCCGCGCTTCGAGCCGAACCGCCAGGCGCTCGAGCTGCACGTCCACGATGTGACGGATCTGCTCACGTCCGAGGCGCCGGTAGACGATGGTCTCGTCCAAGCGATTGAGGAACTCGGGCCGGAAGTGACTCCGCAAGGCAACCTCGGCCGCCTCGTCGAGCCGGCGTTGCTTGTCCTCGTCGGACAGATCGCGGCGCTCCTCGACCGCGGCCATCTCGGCCGAGCCGAGATTGCTGGTCAGGATGACCACCGTGTTCTTGAAGTCCACGGTGCGACCTTGGCCGTCCGTGAGCCGCCCGTCGTCGAGCAGCTGCAAGAGCACGTTGAACACATCCGGATGCGCTTTTTCGACTTCGTCGAACAGGACGACCGAGAACGGCCGCCGCCGAACGGGCTCGGTCAACTGACCGCCCTCGTCGTAGCCGACGTAGCCGGGCGGCGCGCCGATCAGCCGTGAAACCGCGTGTTTTTCCATGTACTCGCTCATGTCGATGCGCGTCATGGCGCGCTCGTCGTCGAACAAGAACTCGGCCAAGGCCCGCGCCGTCTCCGTCTTGCCGACGCCCGTCGGCCCGAGGAACAAGAACGACCCGATCGGCCGCTTGTCGTCCCCGAGCCCCGCGCGGGAACGCCGCACCGCATTGGCGACCGCCGTCAGTGCATCGCGTTGGCCGATGACGCGCTTTTCGAGGTCCGCCTCCATGCTGAGGAGCTTCTCCATTTCGCTCTTCAGCATGCGAACGACCGGAATGCCGGTCCACTTGCTGACGATGCCCGCCACGTCCTCGTCGGTGACTTCCTCTTTGAGGAAGGAGCCTTTCTCCTGGATGCGGGCAAGCTCGACCCGCGCCTCTTCGAGGGCCTTTTCGTGCGCCGGCACCTCGCCGTAGCGAATTTCGGCTGCACGCTGCAAGTCGCCCTTACGCTGCGCGATCTCTTGCGCCGTGCGCAGCTCCTCGACCACGCGCTTCTCCTCTTGGATCTTCGTGATGATCTCTTTCTCTTTGAGCCACTGCGCCTTCTTGCCGTCGCGCTCGCTGGTCAGCTCGCCAAGCTCGTGGCGCAGCTCCTCGAGCCGGACTTCGCTCGCCTTGTTCTTCTCGCGCTTGAGCGCCTGTTCTTCGACCTGGAGCTGCACCAAGCGGCGCTCGTATTGGTCGATCTCGAACGGCATCGAGTCGATCTCCAGCTTGATCTTGCTGGCAGCCTCGTCGATGAGGTCGATGGCTTTGTCCGGCAAGAAACGCTCGGTGATGTAGCGCGTGCTGAGCGTCACCGCGGCGACGATGGCGGAGTCCTGAATGCGGATGCCGTGATGCACCTCGTAGCGCTCCTTCAGGCCACGCAGGATGGCGATGGCGTCTTCCTGGCTCGGCTGGTCGACCAGCACCGGCTGGAACCGGCGCTCGAGGGCCGCGTCCTTTTCGATGTGCTTGCGGTACTCGTCGAGCGTGGTGGCGCCGATCGCCCGCACTTCACCGCGCGCCAGGGCGGGTTTCAGCATGTTGGCCGCGTCCATCGCGCCTTCGGCCGCGCCGGCGCCGACCAGCGTGTGCAGCTCGTCGATGAACAGGATGATCTGCCCCGCCGCGGATTCCACTTCCTTGAGCACCGCCTTGAGGCGCTCCTCGAATTCTCCGCGGAACTTCGAGCCCGCAACCATGGAGGCGAGATCGAGCGCGAGCAAGCGCTTGTCCTTGAGGCCCTCGGGCACATCACCGGAGGCAATGCGGTGCGCGAGGCCCTCGGCAATGGCCGTCTTGCCGACGCCGGGCTCACCGATCAAGACGGGGTTGTTCTTCGTGCGGCGACTGAGCACCTGCATGACGCGCCGAATCTCTTCGTCGCGACCGATCACGGGGTCGACTTTGCCCGAACGAGCCAGGGCCGTCAGATCGCGCGTGTATTTATCGAGCGCCTGGAATTTGCCTTCGGGATCCTTGTCCGAGACGCGCTGATTTCCCCGCGCCTTCTGTAAGGCTTCGAGCAGCTTGCCGTGGGAGAGGCCGAAGTCCGCAAAAATGCGGGCGAGCTTCTCCTTGTCCTTGCTCGCCGCGAGGACGAAGTGCTCGGTGGAGACGAACTCGTCCTTCAGGTGCTTCGCCTCGTCTTCTGCCAGGGCAAAAAACGCTGGAAAGCGCCGACCCACTCGCGGCTCGGCGCCGCCCTGCACTTTCGGCAGCTTGCCGAGCTCGGCTTCCAGGGCGGTGGCCACGCGATCCGCATGGGCGCCCGCCAGCTCGACCAGCGGCGCGCCAATGCCCTGCTCCTGCCGGAGAACCGCGAGGAGCACGTGCTCGGGCAGGATTTCGGGATGGCCGGCGCGGAGCGCCAGGCTATGGGCAGCCTGAATGGCTTCTTGGCTCTTGGTGGTGAGGCGTTCGAAGTTCATCGTTTCAGGATCTCCGGGGATTTTCGCCCACATCGGGCGTGGGGACGCGGGCCAAACGGGCAGACCGATAGGCCTCGGAAGGGAAGCCGGGGGCGCGCAGCTCGCGGGGCTGGCCAGCGGAAGGGGGTCGCTGGCGCACACCTCGCGGAGGAGCGGGGCAGGAGGGGCGAGGAGCACGCCCCCGGTGAAGAGAACGTAAGGTCGCTTCCCGCCCGCGCAAGGGGCCTGGGCCGGACGGCGCGACGCCCTCAGATATCGAGGTTTTGCACGTTCAGCGCGTTGTCTTCGATGAAGCGGCGCCGCGGCTCGACCTGGTCGCCCATGAGCACGCTGAACATCTCCTCGGCGCGCACCGGGTCCCGCACCTCGACCCGCAGCAACGTGCGCGCATCGGGGTTCATGGTCGTCTCCCACAGCTGGTCGGCGTTCATTTCGCCGAGACCCTTGTAGCGCTGGATGTCGATGCCTTTGCGGCCGCGTTCGGACAGCAGCTGGTCGAGGGCCTCCGGCGTCTCCACCACGATGGGCTCGCCGCGCTCGGGGCGAACCGTGTACGGGGCCGGCCCGATGGACTGGATGTCCTCCTCGATGCTGACCAGCTCGTGATACTCGCCCGTGTCCGCGATCTCTGCCGTCAGGCGCGCAGGCTTGGAGGAGGCGCCCGGCCGGAACTTGACCACAATGTGACTGCCGTCCGTGTCGTCGTGCGCGAGGCGCACGGAGAGCGGCATCAGATCCGGATAGCGCGCCAGGAGCGTCGTCTCCAGGATGGCTCGCGCTTGCTCCAGACGAGCCTCGTCGGCGAAGGTATCCACCCGCACGGCGGCTTGGCGAATGGCAGCCGAAATGACCCGGCTGTCGCAGCGGCGGTCGAGGCGCCGCAGGTGGTCTTGGACGGAGCGCAGCCGTGACGCCAGGTTGAACAGGGGCAGCCCGGACAGCTCGGGCCCGCCGGAGCTCTGCAGCACGATGCCTTCGATCCCGCTCTCGATGAGGAAGCGGTTCAGCGAGCCCTGATCCTTGATGTATCGGATCTTCTTGTTCTTTTTGACGCCGAAGAGCGGCGGCTGGGCGATGTACAGGTAGCCCTTTTCGATGAGCTCCGGCATCTGCCGGTAAAAGAACGTGAGCAGGAGCGTCCGGATGTGACTGCCGTCGACGTCGGCGTCGGTCATCAGAATGACCTTGTGGTAGCGGAGCTTGCTGATCTCGAACGTGCCCTTGTCCGTGATGCCGCAGCCGAGGGCCGAGATGAGGGTGGCGACCGCTTCGGAAGACAGCATGCGATCGAGCCGCGCGCGTTCGACGTTCAGGATCTTGCCGCGGAGCGGCAGAATGGCCTGAAAGTGCCGGTCGCGACCCTGCTTGGCGCTGCCGCCGGCCGAGTCACCCTCGACGATGTAGAGCTCGGAAATGCTCGGGTCCTTGCTCTGACAGTCGGCGAGCTTGCCGGAGAGCGCCGTCGTGTCCATCACGCCCTTGCGCACGACCTCACGGGCCTTGCGCGCCGCTTCGCGCGCCTTGGCAGCCAAAATGGCCTTGTCGATGATCTTGCGCGCGGTCGTCGGGTGCTCTTCGAAGTAGCGCCCAATCTGCTCGACCACCGCCGTCTCCACGATGCCCTTCACTTCACTCGATACGAGCTTGCTCTTGGTCTGCGAGTCGAAGCTGGCATCCGGGTGCTTGACGTGGATGACGCAGATGACGCCCTCGCGACAGTCGTCGCCGGTGAGGCCGTTCTTCACGTCTTTGAACAGGTTGTTGGCCTGTCCGTAGTTGTTGAGCAGACGCGTGAGCGCCGAGCGCAGACCGGTCAGATGGGTGCCGCCGTCCTTGTTGGAGACGTTGTTCGTGTAGCAAAGGATCTGCTCGGCAAACGCGCTGGTCCACTGGATGGCCAGGTCGACGATGATGTCGGCGCGACCATCACCGAGCGGCGTCGCATGCTCGAAGGCGATCACGTCCTCGTGGATGGGCTCCTTGTTTTCGGCGATGTGCGCCACGAACTCACGGATGCCGCCCTCGTACAGGAACGTTTCGTGGCGGCCCTCTTCGCGCTCGTCGAGCAAGCGGATCTTGAGGCCGGAGTTCAGGAACGCGATCTCGCGCAAACGCTGCGACAGGATGTCGTAGCTGTACTCGGTGATGGTGAAGATTTGGGTGTCGGGCTTGAACGTGATCCGCGTGCCCGTCTTCTTCGTGGCCTCGCCGGCCTCGAGCGGCGCCTGGGGCACGCCGCGCTCGTAGCGCTGGCGATGCACGCGCCCTTCGCGGTGGATCTCGACCTTCAAGAACTCGCTGACCGCATTGACCGCGCTCACGCCCACGCCGTGCAGACCCGCCGAGACCTTGTAGCTCGAGTGGTCGAACTTGCCGCCCGCGTGCAGCACCGTCATCACCACCTCGACGGCGCTGACACCCTTGTCGTGCATGCCGACCGGAATGCCGCGGCCATCGTCGGTCACGGTGACCGAGCCGTCGTGATTGACGGAGACGTCGACGTTCTTGCAGTGCCCCGCCAGGTGCTCGTCGACGGAGTTGTCGATCACCTCCCAGACGAGGTGGTGCAAGGCGGAGCCGTCGTGCACGTCGCCGATGTACATGCCCGGGCGCTTACGAACTGCCTCCAGGCCCTCGAGCACCTGAATGTTCTTGGAGCCGTAGTCCTCTTCGGCCGCGCTCATCGTGGCTGGTGCGATAGCCACGGCGCCAGGTCGGGCGCTAGCGCCCGCAGGGCTCGCCAGATTGGATTCGGAGATGTCACTCAAGGCACTACCACCAGCGGTTTTCCGGAGCGAAAAGGGTCTTTCCGTATAGTCCCGGAGCGCTCCGCAAGCAAGGTGAGCGCCCCCTACCCAGCACTCTCCCACAGCCATTTTCAGCTGCGATTCGGGTCCGTGCCGTTGCTGGTCTGGAGCGCGCCCTGGTCCAGGCGAAAATTCGACCGCTCGCCACTCTTCACGGCCACTCGATCGAACAATTCCGGGCGCGTCGTAGTCACGAAGACTTGACTCTCGCTGCGTTCCAAAAACGAAAACACTGCCCCCAGGCGCTGCTCGTCGAGCTCGCTCGACACGTCGTCCAAGAGCAGGATTGGCTCCTGATCGGTCGCGCCGCGCACGACCTCGAGCTCCGCCATTTTGAGCCCAAGCGTGATCAAGCGTTGCTGGCCCTGGCTGGCATGGCTGCGCGCCAGCCGCTGGTCGACCGAGAGCTCGAGGTCGTCCCGATGCGGCCCGAAAGTAGCGGTACCACGCCGCGCGTCGATAGTGCGGCGAGCCTCTAGCTCTCGTTTGAAGCGCTCGCCGTCGCTGGTGCCCAGAGGGACGTGCCTTGCCTCGACGCGGAGCGCCGTGGGCACGAGCTGGCTCATGCTCGCCGCAAAGGCCTCGCGTACCCGCTCGGCCGCCAGCGCGTAGCCAGCGGCCATCTTGCTCCCGTGTTCGGCCATCACCGCCTCGAATGCCCGCAGCTCGGCCGGCTGTGTCCCGGGACGCGACAGCAGCACCTGACGCTCGCGCAGCGCGACCCGATACGCTTGGCTGGCCGTGGCCGCCGCCGGATCGAGGTAGAGTAGGAGCCGGGAAAGGAGCGTCCGGCGCCCGCTCGACGGCCCGGTGCACAGCGCCAGATCGGCTGGGTGGAAGGCGATCACGGGCGTCTTGATGGCGTAGTCGAGGTGTCGCCGCACGTTCTTTCCGTCCAGCGAAAAGGAGCGGCTGCGCGGACCGAGCGTCGCGACTTGATCCCTGAGCAGGCCCAAAGCCTCGATGCGGCCGGCGACGCGGGCACCTGGCTGACCGCTCTTGACCGCTTCACCCAAGTGATTGGTGCGAAAGCTCTTGGTCGTGCAAAGGACGTAGAGGGCTTCGACCAGGCTGGTCTTGCCGTGACCGTTCGGCCCGTAGAGGAGGTTCAGGCGCGGCGCTGCATCGAGCGTGATCGCCCCGATGTTGCGGAAGTCCTGAACGATCAGACGACGGATGAGGGTACGACCGGCCACATCGCCACGCCCAACATCAGATGCGCATGGGCATCACGACGGCCAGGTAGTCTCGATCGCTGGCGTCGCCGCCGGGGCGAATGACCGCCGGATCCAGCTCGCCGCTGATGCCCAAGATGACCTCGTCGTCCGTGATCGCGCCGAGCACGTCGAGAAAATAGCGGGCGTTCAGCCCGATGGTCAGCGTCGGCCCGCGATGATCCACGGCCAATTCGTCGAAGCCCTCACCGGCTTCCGGACTTTCGCTCTCGACCCGGAGGAGACCCTCGGACAGCGTGATCTTGACCCCACCCGTCCGGTCGCTCGCCGCTAGCGAAACGGCCTTGAGCGCGTCGGCCAAGAAGGTGCGCGGAGCCCGCACGACGTGCTCGCTCTGCGCCGGAATGACCTGCTGGTACGGCGGGAACTGCGCATCGACGAGCTTGACGCTGAAGCGAAAGCCCGCGAGCTCGGCGAACACGTTGGGCCCGCTTTCGATCAGCCGGATCTTGGGCACCGTCTCGGCCGAGGCTTCTGCAACGGCTTCGTCGCACAGCCGCCGGAGCTCCATGATGCCTTTGAGAGGAATCAGCATGGAGCCGGTGGTCTTCACTTCGGCGGCACGGATTTCCATTTTCGACAGGCGATGACCGTCGGTCGTCACCATGCGCAGCCGGTTCTTTTCCAGCTCCAGCAAAGCGCTGGACAAGTGCAGCCGAGTCTCGTCGGTCGAGATCGAGAAGTGCGTGCTCGAGATCAGACGGGAGACCACGGCCGCGTCGAGCTCCAGCGGTTCGCCTTTCTCCGGTCGCGGCAGGCTGGGGAACTCTTCACCGGGCACACCGTGAATGGTGTAGCGACGTGCCGTCGTCAGTGAGCGAATCGTGGTGGCCGAGCCGTCGCTGACCTCGATGACCAGCTGCCCCTCGGGCATCATGCGCACGCGCTCGTACAGGTCCTTGGCACCGACGGCGACCGTGCCGGGCTTCGTCACGTCGGCTGCGACCTCACCCGTGACGGCCAGCACGAGGTCGGTCGCGGAGAGCCGGAGCCCACCTTGGCTTGCCTCCAAGAGGACGTTGCCCAAGACGGGCATGGTGCTTTTCTTGTCGGCTACGCCTTGGCAGCGAGCCAATACCCGCGACAGGTCCTTCTTGCTGACTGTGACGTGCATGAACAGACGAGGTTTAGTGGTCCCCTCCGCACAAGACCAGAGGCGCATGCGCTCTCGGCTCTCGGCTCTCGGAACACCCTCTTCGATCGGAAGAATGAAATTTAAAGAAATACTCGTCGTAGTCGTAGGGGGTGTGGATGCCGTTGAAAACCCAGCAAGATACTGAAATTGCTTGAGTATTGTGGCAGGCCTGCTGTGGCCAGGCCAATGTTCACAAACCGGAGGAACTGAGGGGTATCCGGCGCTTCCCCAGGCCGTCCTGCTCGAGGCCCCAGGAGAGCCCCCGCGCTATCCCCAGGCCAGGCACAGGGCAGAGGCCCTCCCGCCGCCCCGGCTCAGGAGGCCGCAGCCGGCTCGGTCTCGAGTCGAGCCAGGGCCAGGACGAGCTCCCGGCGAGCTCGCTCGTAAGTCTGGGGCCCGATCTCCCCGCCGGCCCGCGCAGCCTCGAGCGAGCGAAGGTCCAGCAAGAGCAAGCGCCTGGCCTCGCGGACCTCGCCCGCGCCAGCACCTTGGCGTGTCCGGCGCGAGAACCAGAGGCCGGTCAGGGCCAGAGCGACCGCAGCGCCCACGGCGTACCAGCGTTCGGGGCCAATCGTGGGCAGGCCATTGAGCTCGACCGTCAGATTGGGGAGCGACTGCTCGCCGGGCACCGCCAGCCGCCGCGTGACGAGCACGCGTGTGCCGTCGGGGCCGCGCGCCTCCTGGACCGGCTCGAACCCTGCGACCTTGAGCGACATACCTGGCGCGTACTCGGTGATGACGCGCATTTCGGCGACGTTCGGTGGCAGCGAGAACTGGAAAGCTTCCGACTCCGCAAGGCCCGCGGGCATTCGGAAGTTCAGGCGCACGTCTTTTTGGCCCGGGGGAAAGCTACCCGCCAGCCGGGCGCCATGAGCCCCGTCCTGCACGACGCCGCCCTCGACCGCTTCGAACCCGCTCAGGCCACTCGGTAAGTCCAAGCGCAAGCCACTCGGCACCCAGGTCTTGTCGCCCAGGGCGAAGACCCGGAAGAGCACGTCGAAAACGAACTGTCCTTCGCGCAGCTGGATGAAGATGAAGCCGCGCAGGCCGACCATGGCTTCGGTCGGGCTCGGGGTGCTGTCGAACACTGGGACCACGATGCGGTAGCCGGAGCTAGGCGGCGGGCGAAACTCGGGCACCTCGTAGTCGGCGCCGAGTGCGCGCACGCTGACCTTGGCCACACTGCGGACGCTGGTTTCGACACCGTCGAAGGTCACCTCACCAGTCGGTCCGGTGCGTGCGCTCAGGTCGTGCTTCGTGTCGCCTTCTGCGATGTTTTGCAGGGTTTTGTGCAGGATGACGGTGGCCCCCGGCAGCGGGGTCTCGCCATCCTTCCGAACCGAGACCACGACGCGTCCAGCGGGCAGCGTGCCGTCCGGAGCGGATTGAATGCCGGGACCGAAGCCGGGACCAGCCATGCCCGGGTGGCCACCGGGGTGGCCGCTCGGATGCGGCGGATCGGCGGCGAAGGCCGGAAGAGCTGCGGCGAGCGCGATGCAAAGGAAGCTGCCCGTGATGAAGCGTTTCATTCGGACTTCGCCTTTGCCTTCTTCCGGCCCTTCTTGGGCTTACCCGCCCCGGCGGGAAGGTCTGCGCTTTGGAGAAACTTCTGCACGCGAGCTTCGGCCAGCTCGACGCGTGAGCTCAAGCTGGAGTCCGCTTCGGCGATGAGACGTTTCGCTTCCGCGCGGAAGTGCGTCGAAGCGACGCGGAAGTCTTCCTCGGTGATCTTCCCCACGGCACGCTCGTATTCGAGATCTTTGAGCGTGCGCAGGACGGCTCGTTTCTGCTCCTCGGCCGCGGTCGGCGCCGCCAGGGAGAGGGCCTCGTCGAGCGAGAGGTCGCTCGACCCGCCGAGGTGCTCGAGGCTGGCCCAGGCCAATGCGATGACCAGGCACAGGGCCCCTGCAGCGAGGACCAAGACGGCGATGGGCAAGCCGAGCGCAAGCCCCGTCGCCAGGGCGAGCACGGCGGTCAAAAGGACCAAGCCTTTGGATGCGAGGGTCACGGAGCGGTGGACTCTGCCGTAGTCGAGGCGAGGTCGGCTGGCGAGGTCTCGGGCATCCAGCCGGTCCCGAAGGGGCGAGCGACGCTCATGGACAGCAGGATGGTCAGGAAAATACCCGTCGCTCCGGCCAGGGCTGCTCGGCCGTAGCGCCATGTGGAGCGCTGCTCGAGTCCGACCTCGGGCCAGAGCGAGACCAGGCAGCCGGAGATCAGAATCAAAAGGCCCACCCAAATCCAGCTCACGAAGGGGTTCACGTGGAAGTTGAAGGTGGCGCGCTTGGTTTGCGGGTCGGCCGTGGCCAAAACGATGTAGAGGTCGCTCCGTGGACCTCGCCGCAAAGCGACCTCCGTCGTCGTTTGGGGCGGGCTCTGGTACATGAACTTCGCGGGGCTCATGCGCGCGTAGGGGCGGCCGGCCTTCTTCACGTCGAGGTCGGCGAACAGCATGCGCCGTCCCTCCGTGGCCTGCTCCTCTGCCGAGCAGGCCGGATTTCCGGGGCACATGCGGGTGCCGCGATAGGTCACTTCGTAGCCGGCGATGTGATGCGTGGCGCCGGGCATCAGGCTCACTTCATCCACGACCGACCAGGCCGTGCCGACGAAGCCGAGGAACATGCCGACGACGCCCAGGTGCACGACGTAGCCGCCGTAGCGGCGCCGGCTCTTGGCGACCAAGCGGACCAGGGCCAAAAGCACCGCCTCCGGTTCGCCCTTCTTCTCGGTGGAGGACATGCGCGCGCGCGTGCCACGCCAGAATTCCTGGGCGATCACTGCGATATTGAAGGCACCGAGCGTCACCGTGAGCCCCGGGAAGAACTGGCTGACGGCCGAGAAGGCCTGCGCCCCGAAGCCGGATTCCACGCTCGACGGGGGCACGATGGCGGGCACCCCGAAGCGCGCCCCGAAGGTGAAGTGCACGAGGGCCGTGGCGGCCGCTATGGCGAGCGGGAAGCGGAAGGCCTGGCGCAAGGCCGACGGGCTCGTCTTGCGCCAACCGAAGAGCGGAGCCAGGCCCATCAGGGCGAAGATCGCGAGGCCCACGACGCTCATCCACTTGTTGTAGAAGGGCGGCCCCACGGTCACCTCCTGCCCAGTGAACGCTTCGGACAGCAGCGGGAAGGTCGTCGAAACCAGCACGAACGTCATGCCACCGAGCAGGGCCCAGTTGTTGATGACGAACATGGCCTCGCGGCTGGCGACGGATTCCACCTCGGCGCGCGTGCGCAAGAGCGGGATGCGCCAGACGATGAGGCCGGCCGCCGCCCCAATGGCCAAGCCCAAGAACCACACGAAATACGGACCGATGTCGCTCTTGGCGAACGAATGCACGCTGGCGATGAGCCCGCTTCGCGTCAAGAACGTGCCGAAGATGGTCAAGGCGAAGGTGATCGCGATCAGCACCACGTTCCACACCCGGAACATGTTGCGCCGCTCCTGAATGATGGTGGAGTGGACGTAGGCGGCGGCGGTGAACCAGGGCAGGCAGGCGGCGTTTTCGACCGGATCCCAGGCCCAGAAGCCACCCCAGCCGAGCTCCTCGTACGCCCAGGCCATACCGAGCACGTTGCCGATGCTGAGGAACAGGAACGCCACCAGCATCCATTTGCGCACGGCGACGATCCACTCGTTTTGCAAACGGCCCGTGATGAGCGCGGCGATGGCGAAGGCGAACGGCACGCTGCAGCCGACGAAGCCCATGTAGAGCATGGGCGGGTGAATGATCATCCAGTAGTTCTGGAGCAGCGGGTTCAAGCCGGACCCATCGGCCTGAGCGCCGCCCAGGTTCTGCTCGAACGGGTTGGCGGCAAACATCATCAAGATGGCGAAAAACGCCACGATCACCATCAGGGTCGCAATGACGTAGCCCTGGAGCTCGCGGTAGCGCCCCTGCATCCAGCGCACGCAGGCCGAGGTGTAGCCCGCGAGTAACAGGCTCCACCACAGGAGAGAACCGTCCTGCCCGCCCCACAGAGCGGTGAGCAGGTAGGTGGTGGTCATGCTGCGATCGCTGTAGCGCGACACGTAGCGGATGCGGAAATCGTGCGTCAAAAACCCGTAGGCCAAGAGCAGCACACCGCACAGCACGAGCGCGGACGTCGCGTAAGCGCCGAGTCGCGCAGAGGCGAGTAGGCGGGCCTGGCCGCGCCCCGCCATCACCGCGACGGCGAAGGTGTAGGCCGACAGGACCAGAACGCCGAAGAGGAGCAGCGTGCCGAAACCGGGGAGGGAGAGCCACATGGCGCCGGGAGCTTAGCCCTCCCGCGGCGCGGCAACAGGCTAGGGCTCCAGATCGCTGACGGTTGTTCCCAGCTCGGCTCCGAGCAGCACGCGCCGGATGTTGCCAGGCGCCATGCGAAAGACGCGAATCGGCAGGCCGTTTTCGCGGCACAGGGCGATGGCTGTCGAATCCATGACTTTCAGTCGATCGGTCAAGAACCTGTCGTACGTCACGTGCGGCAATAGCTCCGCATCGGGGAAGCGCTCCGGATCCTGGGTGTAGACGCCGCCGACCTTGGTGGCCTTGAACAAGGCGTCTGCCCGGATCTCCATGGCGCGCAGGGAGGCAGCCGTATCGGTGGAAAAGAATGGGTTGCCTGTACCAGCCGCGAAAATAACGACATGCCCCCGGGACAGATGGCGCATGGCGCGCCGCCGGATGTACGGCTCGGCGACGTTCTTGACCTCGATGGCCGTCATGACCCGCGTCGGCACCGAGCAGCGCTCGAGCGCATCTTGCAGGGCCAGCGCATTGATGATCGTGGCGAGCATGCCCATGTGGTCGCTCTGGGTGCGATCCATCCCCTGACTGGCGCCCTTGAGCCCCCGGAAGATGTTGCCACCTCCGACCACGAGGCCAATCTCGACTCCGGTGCTTCGCACCTCGGCAATTTCGGCGGCCGTGCTGCGCAGCGTCTCGGGATCGATGCCGCCGCCGCCAGCCGCCAGCGCCTCGCCGCTCAGCTTCAGCAGCACCCGTCTGTATTTCAGCTGGTCGCGGAGCGCCGGGTCGATGTTCCGAGGGGGCAGCGAGTCGCGCTGATCAGCATCCACGGGGCCCGGTGTTAGCGGCACTAGCCAGGCGCGGCAATCCCGACCGGTTGACCCGCCGAAACTTCAGGCACTATCTCTACCCCTGCATGTACGTCGTGGTGTCCTCCGCTCGCGTCTGGCTCGTCCTGGTCGCCCTGGCCGGTTTTGCAGGCTGCGCGAAAAAGGAGCAGGGCACCCAGACGCCGAGCGTCGACGCGCGCGACCCGGTCACGGGCCTCACGGCAGCCGAAGGGGCCGAGGTGCTGGCGAAGGTCGGCGATCGGACCATCACGCTCGGACAGTATGCAGCGAGCCTGGCACGGATGGATCGCTTCGAGCGGCTCCGTTATCAGAGCGAGGACCGCCAGAAGGAGCTGCTGGACGAGATGATCAAGGTCGAGATCTTGGCGCAGGAAGCCCGCCGGCGCGGCCTCGCCGATGATCCCGAGGTCCAGCTCCGCGTCATGCAGGCCCTCCGGGATGAGCTCTTGCTCGACCTCAAGCGCAACTTGCCCAAGCCCGAACAGCTGAGCGAGCGCGACGTGCGGGCGTACTACGACAGCCACAAGAACGAGCTGACCGAGCCCAAGCGCCACCGCGTGCTCGTCCTCATCGTGGGTTCGAAGCAGCTGGCCGAGCAGGTGGCGAAAGACGCCCAGGCGGCCAGCGGCCAGCGCTGGGCCGAGCTCGCCAAGCGCTATTCTCTCGATCGCCGAGGCTCACAGACCGAGGCCGCTCCCGAGCTGGCTGGCGACCTGGGCTTCGTGTCGGCCCCCGGTGAAGCGCGCGGCGAAAATGTGGAGGTGCCGCCGGAGGTGCGGGCCGCGGTCTTTCGGCTCAGTGAAATCGGGCAAGTGTTGGCCGAGCCGGTCCAGGCCGGCGGCAAGTATTACATCGTCCGGCTGGGCGGGATCAGTGCAGCGCGGGATCGGAGCCTGGCCGATGCCGACGGGACCATCCGCGCCGAGCTCTTGCGGCAGCGGTACTTGACGGAAGAGCGAGCGCTTCTGGACCGGCTCGCCAAACAGTACCCGGTCGCGGTCGATCGTCCGCTGCTCGACCGTCTGGCGCGTGAGGTGGAAGGCGGCCAAAAGAGGCCATGAACGAGCGAGTGCTGCGCGTGCTCGGTGAGGCCGAGGACGCCGTCGATGAATCGCCGCCCGAGGGCAGCTGGCAGAAGGAGCTGCAGGCCAGCCTGCGCAGCGCGGATGACCTGCGCGCGGCGCTCTCGCTGACCGACGGAGAGTACCAAGCGGCGCAGCGCGCCGAGGCCTCGGGTCTGCCGCTGTCCATCACGCCCCACTACCTGTCCTTGATCGACCGGAACGACCCGAGCTGTCCCATCCGGCGTCAGGTCGTTCCCGCCCCCCAGGAGGGTGAGCCAAGCCTGGGCGACCTGCGCGATCCCTTGGGCGAAGAAGCACACGAAGCGGCCCCAGAGCTCATCGTGCGCTATCCGGATCGAGCGCTCCTCCTTTCGACCGACCGCTGTGCCGTTTACTGCCGGTTTTGCACCCGAAGCCGCATGGTCGGTGCAGGTGGCGGGCCGCGCAGCCTGAAGCGGCTGGAGCCAGCACTCGAGTACCTGCGGGCGCATCCCGAAATCAAAGACGTCATCATCAGTGGTGGCGATCCGCTGGCGATGGGCACGCGTCGGCTGGTCGAGCTCGTGCGCGTCGTGCGGAGCGTGCCCTCGGTGGAGACGATTCGCTTGGCGACGCGGGTGCCCGTCGTCCTGCCGCGCCGCATCGATGCCGAGCTTTTGGCGGCGCTCCGACCCCTGCACCCGCTGTGGGTCATGACTCACTTCAACCACCCTCGTGAGCTCGCCCCGGACGCCACGGCCGCGCTCGAGCGCCTGGCGGACGCGGGTTTTCCCGTCATGAATCAGACGGTGCTGCTCGCCGGCGTCAACGACGACGCGGCCGTTCTGACCGAGCTTTTTCGCGGTCTGGTCCGCCACCGCGCCCGCCCCTACTACCTCTTGCAGATGGACCCCGTTTCGGGTTCGGGTCACCTGCGGACGCCCGTCGCACGCGGCCTCGAGATCATGGAGGCCTTGCAGGGCAAGCTGAGCGGCATCGCGCTGCCCAAGCTGATCGTCGACACACCCGGAGGGTTCGGCAAGGTCCCGCTCAGTCCGGACTACGTCGTCTCGACTGCGGACGGACGCACGACGCTGCGCACTCCGCGGGGCAACCAGGTCGACTACTTCGATCCCCAGAGGTAGCGCGTGCTGGTCGACCGGCCCCGCTTGCGCACTGCCCTCTTGGCCCTCGTCCTGCTCGGCTGCGCCGGCACGCCCCGAGCGCCCAAGCCCGCGCCTCCGCACGGCGAGGCGCCAAAGTCCCTCGAAACCCGGCTCCAGGCTGCGCGCCAGGCGATGCGGCACGGCGACGATACGGTGGCGGAAAAGGAGCTCAGGGCACTTGCCGCGCAGGGCTCGGCGGAAGCCAAGTGCCTTTTGGGCGACCTCCTGCTCCTGACGGGACGCCCGGACGAAGTGCTGCGGCTCGTGCCCCCGCCGCCGTCCACAGAGGACACGCGACTGCTTCTGCTGCGCGCGCGCGCCCAGCACCAACTGGGCGAGGTCGAGGCCGCCGAGGGCACGCTGTCGGGCGTCGTCATCGACCAGGTTCCGCTCCTGCTTGGGCTCGAAATCCGGCTGGCTCGCGGCACTTGGCTGCTCGAACGGGGCAAGAAGAGCGACGCCGAGCGCGAGCTCTTGGCAATGATTGACGCCTACGATGGCGCGCCCCTCGCGAGCGCCGCGAAGGAACAACGCGCTCTTGCCCTCGCTCTCATCGGCCGCGCTGCCCACCTGCTGGGGGCTTTCCAAGACGCCAATCAGGCCTTCGAAGAGGCGGAGCAGTTGGCCGCCCCGAGCCTCCCGCTCTTGCTCTGGCGTGGCGAGCTCTTCCTAGAGAAGTACGACGCCGGGCATGCGCGCGAGGTGCTGGACGAAGCTGCGGCCCTCGAGCCCAAGCACCCCGAGGTCCTGTTCCTCCGCGCCGCGCTCGAGCTCGAAACGACCTTGAACGTCCGGCTGGCGAGTGACCTCGCCACGCAGGCGCTCGCCCGCAACCCGTATCACCAGCGCGCTCGGGCGCTCTTGGCCGGGGCCAAGCTCCGCGACCTGGATTTCACCGCTGCCGAGCGCATCTTGGCCGAGGGTCTGGCGCAGCGGCCCCGCGATTTGGACCTCTTGTCGGTAGCCGCGGCGGTTCGCTTTCTGGCCGAAGACCAGGCGGGCTTCGAAGCGCGGGTGGAGGAGGTGCTCGGCTTCAACCCGCTCTACGGCCGCCTGTTCTTGGTCGTCAGCGAGTACGCCGAATGGGAGCACCGCTACGCCGACATGGAGCGCCTGTTGCGACGGGCTGCGCGCATCGATCCCGAGGACGGCCCCGTTCGCGGACGTCTCGGACTCACCCTCGTCCGTTCCGGCTCCGACAGCGCCGGCATCATCGAGCTCCGGCGCGCCTTCGAGCTCGACCCGTACGACGTCCGCGTGCTCAACACGCTCGAGCTGTTCGAGACGATTCTGCCCGCGCGCTACGTGGAGAAGCGCGACGGCGCCTTCAGCTTCCGCCTGCCCAAGGCCGACGAGGGCCTCTTGATGCGCTACGTGCCGTCGCTCTTGCGGGACGCGCACGAGGACATGGCGGCACGTTACGGCTTCGTCCCCAAGGAGCCGACGCTCATCGAAATCTACGAATCCCGCGAGCATTTCGCCGTGCGCACCAGCGGCTTGCCCCACATCGGCATCGCCGGCGTGTGCTTCGGCAGCAAGCTGGCGACCGTGAGCCCGAGTGGCAGTCCCGGGAACCTCGGCATGACCTTGTGGCACGAGCTTGCGCACGTGTTCCACATTGGCCTCTCCAAGAGCCGGGTGCCGCGCTGGCTGACCGAAGGCCTGGCCGAGTGGGAAACGGCGCGCCTCGGCCGTGGCTGGAGCCGTGAGCTCGACCCCGAGCTGTGGGCGGCGCTCGAAGACGACCGTTTGCCCTCGATCGAGAACATGAACCGAGCCTTCACCCAGGCCGAACGGATGGAGGACGTGGCGGTCGCCTACTATGGCTCCGGACGTATCGCCGCGTTCTTGGTCGAGCACGGCGGCATGCAGAAGACGCGTGATCTTCTGGCGGATCTAGGCCAGCGAGGTTTGCGGCCCGAAGCGCTGGCCGAGGCCTTCGGGCAGAGCACGGCCGAGCTCGACCGTGCGTTCCGCTCTTGGGTGCGTCGTGATCTCGCTCGCTACGAGGGAAAGTTCGTCGAGCGGCCACGCGGCCTGAGCTTGGAGCAAGCCGAGCAGGCGGGGACGGCTCCGGGTGCCAGCCGAGCAGCTCGGCTCGACCTCGCCCGAGCCGAGCTCGAATCGGGGCGACCCGGACCAGCAGAGAAGCGGCTCGACGCGCTCGTCGCCGAGAAGCTCGATGCGGAGGTCGGCTACGTGCTCGCTCAGCTGTATTTGGCCACGGATCGCTCCGAGCAGGGCGTCCGGCTCCTCGAACGCGTGCTCCAGGGCGGTGCTGACGGCGCTGACTTGCGGCTCCTGGCTGCCCGCCTGCACCTGGCTCGGCAGGCGGTGCCCGAGGCCACGCGGGAGCTCGAGCGCGCAGCGGAGCTCGATCCAAGGCGCGCCGAGACTTGGGCGCTCGTGGCGAGCATGGCGCGACAAGCGAACGACCTCGAGAGGGAGCTCGGAGCCGTCGCGCGTTGGGCGGCACTCTCCGAGCACGATGGCGCGGTCCATCGCCGATTGCTGGAGCTCTTGCTGCAGCTCGGCCCAGCCGGTGAGAGCGAGCCGCTCGTAGTGCATGCGCTTTGGTCGGACCTGTCGAGCCAGCTGACGCACCGCCTGGCTGCGCGCGTGTACGAGCGGCTCGGCAAGATGGGCGAGGCGGACTTCGAGTGGGAGTCGGCGCTGCTCTGCCCCGGCCCGACGGGCGAGACGCGTGAGGAGTGGGCGAAGTCGCTCGAAGGGCGCGGTCTGCGGGCGCGGGCGACGGCCGTTCGTCGGGGCCCGCCCCACTGATCCCTGGATCTCGCCCGCCCCGTGATATGGGCCGGGGAGCCGGAACCGAAGCCCGCTCGCCATGCCCCGCTCACAACCTGCGTCCAGTCAGCCCGCCCGAGGCCGGGCCCTGCCCATCCTGGTGCCGGAGGACCAGCGCTACGACTGTTCGTCGTGCCCTGCGCGCTGCTGCACGTCGCCGTGGGGCATCCCCGTCTCGCCGGAAGAGATCGAGCGCATCGCGTCGGACGAAATCACTCAGACGCGCCTCGACGCCCGTCAGCAGCGCATCCTGCGCGCTGGCGTCTTGCCGATGGTCGAGCGCGATCGCAATTTGCGCTGCGTCTTCTTGGACGATGACCTGCTCTGCAGCCTGCACAAGGCGCGCGGGCACGCGTTCATCCCGGCGACCTGTCAGGCCTATCCGTTCGGCTTCCAGACCCAGGAGAGTGGGCGCCCAGTTGCGCTGCTCTCCCGCTACTGTCCGTCCATCCGCGATCGGCGCGGGGCCGCGGTGGAGCCCCTTTTGCCCCAGAAGCTGGATCAGGCCGGCGGCGCGCGCCCCCTGAGTGCGAGCCTCGGGCTGCGCTCGGGGCGCGTCCTCGGCAAGGAGCAGTTTGCTTGGCTGGCCGACACCTGGCGGGAAGTGCTCGCCCGCGTGGCCGTGCCCGAAGCACTGGTCCGGTTGTTCGAAGCCACCGATCGCTTCGATGGTGCGCTCGTCCGGGATGCAGCGCCGTCCGCGGCGGCGCTCGAGGCTGCGTGGCAGAACGCCGAGCCCGACCGGCCGGTGGAGCTCACGCGGAGGCGGCAAGGCTTCTCCAATCGCATCCTGCTGGCTTACCTCCTGGGCGGCCTGTCCTACCCATCTCGGGTGCTTCTGCCGCACCGCACGCGGCCGATTTCCTTTTGGGAGCGGCTCAGGAGCCTCGGCAACCGGCTCGCTTGGCTTCTGTCCCTCGGCCAAGTGGATCTGTACCTCGTGCCCGGGCGGGTTCCTGTCCGCCGGGTGGCGGGCGTTCGGTCCGTGCTGCTCGGACCCCACGCCTCCGTCGTGGCCGAGTACCTGCGTGAAGTGCTGTGGCGGCGCCAAGGCATGCACAAGAAGACCTATCTCCACCGGATCTTGGTCGACCTCGCTTTGATGGCCGTGGTGATCTCGCGGCACGCCAAGGCTGCAGCCGCTGCTCGGGGCGCCAACGAGGCGGACGAGGCGCAGGTGCGGGAAGCGATCGGTGTCGCCGAGCTGCTGTTCTCCCACCAAGCGGATCAGGCCGAAGGCCTCTTGCTCTCGACTCTGCGCGTCAAGCTGCTCTCGGACGAGCGACAGTTCCGAACTCTGCTCTCGGCAGAGCTCTAACCTCGAGGCCCCATGCATCTCTCCCAGCTCGGTGAACGGATCGAACAACTGGCGACCGCAGGTCTGCTCCGCTTGCCGGACGATGACCTCCACCGGGCCCAGTTGGCCAAGCGCCACGACCTGCTCGACCTGAGCAGTAACGACTACCTGGGCCTGCGGGGCGGTCCGACCGGGCCGGTTGTTTCACGTGAAACACCCCTGCCGGAGGCAACCCGGCGCAGCCCCGGCGTTTCACGTGAAACACAGCTGGAGTGGGGGGCGGGCTCCTCCCGCCTTCTGTACGGCACCGTCCCCCCCCACCTGGAGGTCGAGACGGCCGTCGCGCGCTGGCTCGGCCATTCGGCGGCGCTCCTCTTCACCTCGGGCTACGCGGCCAACGTTGGCGCCCTCGCCGCTCTCCTCGATCCGGAGGACTGCGTCGTCTCCGACGCCTTGAACCACGCGTCCCTGATCGACGGCATTCGGCTGAGTCGCGCGCGTCCCAGCATCGTGGCGCACCTCGACTTGGCCGAGGTGGAGCAAGCCCTGAGCGCTGGCCGGGACCGGCCTGCCCGCTGGGTGGTCACGGAGAGCTACTTTTCCATGGACGGGGACGGGCCCGACCTTGTGGCCTTGCGGGCACTTTGCGACCGCTTCGACGCCCATCTCTACGTTGACGAAGCGCATGGTCTCGGGGTGTTCGGGCGGCGCGGGGCGGGGCGCCTCCAGGAAGCGGGGGTCACCGCCGAGGTGGTGATGGCCCCGTTCGGCAAGGCCGTGGGTGCTCAGGGGGCGTGCGTTTGCTCGTCGTCCTTGGTGCGAACCTGGCTCTGGAATCGGGCCCGGTCGTTCGTGTTCTCGACGGCGCTCTCGCCCGTGCTGGCGGAGGGCGTGGTGAGTCAAATCCGCCGGGCGAAGGACGCAGGGTCTGCTCGGGCGCGCCTGGTGGAGGTCGTCCGGGCGGTGCGCGAGGGGCTCATCGCGCAAGGATGGCCGCTCGGGTTGGGCTCGTTCGGGCCCATCGTGGCGCTCGAGGTCGGCGCCCCAGCGCGGGCCATTGAGCTTGCCGCCGCCCTCGAGAAGGAAGGCATCCTCGTGCAGGCGGTCCGACCCCCCACGGTGCCCGAAGGCCGATCCCGCATTCGCCTGACCCTCCACTCGCAGCTGCGGGTCACCCAAGTCGAACGGCTCCTGCGCCTCACCGCGCAGTTCGTGCCACCGCCTGGACAACACCCGTGAAGCGCTTGGTGCTGCTCGGCACGGGAACCGGCGTCGGCAAGACGTACGTCGGCGCTACCTTGGTCAGTGCGTGGCGCGCCCGCGGAAGCGCCGCGTGGGGGCTCAAGCCCATCGAATCTGGGATCGCTCCCGGCGCCGCGGCGAGCGATGCCGAGCTCTTGCGCGCGGGGGACGCGCGTCTCGTCTCGGGGCACTACCGGGCCTTGCCCGAGGCGCTCTCCCCCCACTTGGCTGCGGCGCATGCGGGCCAGACGCTGTCCATCGCCGAAGCAGCCGATTGGGTTCGCGAGGCCGAGACGCGCCAGTGTGCCCTACATGACAACGCACCGCATGCCATGTCACTCATTGAGACCGCGGGCGGAGCCTTCACGCCCCTGTCGGCCAGCGCCACGTGCGCCGATCTGGCGGAGGCGCTGCGGCCGGCCCAGGTCCTCTTGGTCGCGCCCGACGCGCTCGGGGTCCTGCACGACGTGACGGCCACGCTCCTCGCGCTCCGGGGGCTCGGCTGCGGCGTCGACTTCGTGCTCCTGTCGGGGGCGCGTGCCGTCGACGACTCGACCGGAACGAACGCGGCCGAGCTCGAGCGCGTCGTCTTCCCGCGCCTGGGCCCTGCGGCGCCGAGCGAGCGTCGCGTGTTCGTCTTGCCCGCCGGTTCGAGGGACGTGACGGCCCTGCTCGACGTCTGGTCGTCCCGATCGGCCCTGCCCTAGGAGGCGCCTGCCGCCACCTGGGCCGAGCGCACGAGGCCGGAGCTCAGGCACACCTCGCGGGCTCCGAGCTGTTCGATCACGTCCCGCTGGTGGCTGACGATGAACACGATCGCGCCGAGCGTCGCCTGCTCGCGGATCACCTCCAAAAGCCAGCCGGCCGCTAGTTGGTCGAGGCCGGTCCAGGGCTCGTCGAGCAGGAGGAAATCCGGTTCGGTCATGAGCGCCCGCCCGAGCGCCACGCGCTGGAGCTGGCCGCGACTGAGGGAGTGCACGGGCTTTCTGCCGAATTCCTGCATGCCCATGCGCTCCTCGACCGCCGCCACGCGCGCCGGCGGCGCGCCGTGCAGCTCGGCGGTGAGCGCCAGGTTCTCCCGCGCCGACAGCTCCAAGTACGCCTGCGGTTGATGTGAGACCCACCCGATCCGCGCGCGAGCGGCGCGCGGATCGAGCGCCCTACCCTGCCCGGTCAGGTATTGGACCTTGCCGCGGGTGGGCTTGGCTTGGGTGCTCAGAATGGAGAGCAGCGTGCTCTTGCCCGCGCCGTTCGGCCCGGTCAGAACGGTGACGCTCCCGGCTCCGAGGCTCAGGCTGACCCCCCGCAATACGGAGGTCGACCCGAACGTCTTCACCACGCCCTCGACCGCGACCCGGGTGAGCAGCCGCTCCACGAAGCTCCCCTATCATAGAAGCGGCGGGGTTTTGGCGCTCCGAGGCCGAAATCCGGAGCCGCTCCGGGCGGGCGCGTCAGAAATGCTACGCTCCCAGGTGCGCATGAAGGTCTCCGCCCTTGCCGTCCAACCCGATTACCTCGAGCGGCTCTCTCGGTTGCGTCGGGCGGTGAGTGGCGCCCTCGAAGGCAAGGAGGCGGTCGTCGAGCTGTCGCTCGTCGCGCTCCTCGCTCGTGGGCACATGCTGCTCGAAGACGTGCCGGGTGTCGGCAAGACGACACTAGCTCGAGCCCTCGCTCGTGCGGTGGGCGGCGACATGCGTCGCGTGCAATTCACGAGTGACCTGCTCCCCGGTGACGTGCTCGGCGTGAGCGTGCTCGATCCGGCGACGGCGCAGTTCGTCCTGCGGCGCGGCCCGGTCTTCACCAACGTGCTCTTGGCTGACGAGATCAACCGCGCGAGTCCGCGCACGCAATCGGCGCTGCTCGAAGCCATGAACGAGGGCCAGGTGTCGATCGACGGCCAGACGGTGGACCTGCCGGCCCCGTTTTTCGTGGTTGCCACTCAGAATCCGCAAGATTTCGCCGGCACGTATCCGCTGCCGGAATCTCAGCTCGACCGCTTCATGATGCGGATCGACATCGGCTACCCGCCGGCCCAAGTGGAGACGCGCTTGATGCTCGAGCCGCAGCGCGACCGGGCCGAGGACGTGCCTCGGGTGCTCGATCCGCCAGGTCTGCTCGATTTGCAGGAAGCGGTCTCGGACGTGCGCATCGACCACGCGCTCGGCGCTTACCTCCAGGCCATCATTTCGGCGACGAGAAACAGCCCGGCCCTGTCGATCGGTGCTTCGACGCGAGCCGGCATGAGCCTCGCTCGCTCCGCTCGCGCTCGCGCTCTGCTCGACGGTCGGGACCACTGCATTCCCGACGACATCTACCGCTTGGCGGTGCCGGTCTTGGCGCACCGTGTCCGCTTGGCGGCACACGCCGAAGGCTACGTCCCGGCGCGTGACGAAGCCGAATCGGTAGTCAAAGGCATCGTGGACCGGGTGCCGGTTCCGCTCTGACGGAGGCTGGCCCCTTGAAGCAGAGCCGCTCCAGCCCCGACAAGGCCGAGAAGCGGCCGAGGCACGCCGCCCAGCGAGTGCGTTCGCGCTGGCGTCCGCCGCGCCGTCTCAAAGCGACTCGGGAAGGTCGCTACTTCATCGCGATCACGTTTGGCGTGGGGTTCGTCGGCATCCTCACCGCCAATAACCTCCTCTACGTGCTGCTCGGCATGTTGCTCTCGCTCATCATCGTCTCGGGCGTCTTGAGCGAAGCCAGCCTGCGTCAGGTGCGCGTGACGCGAAGGCTACCGCAGCGAGCCCAAGTCGGGCGGCCGCACTTGGTGGAGATCGAGGTCTTCAACGACAAGAAGCGGATGCCCTCGTACGCCATCGAGATCGAAGATCTCCGAGCTGGGCAGCCGGCGGACAAGCGCTGCTTCTTCCTCAAAGTGGCACCCGGATCGTCGCAGGTAGCGGCCTACCGGCGGACTCCTGGGCGGCGGGGTCTCGATCGGTACGTCGCCTTTCGCGTCGCAACGCGCTTTCCCTTCGGGTTCTTCGAGAAATCGCGCGAGATCGAGCTCGAAGGGGACCTAGTCATCTACCCGGCCGTCGATCCGGTGCGCCTGCCGCACAGCCTGGATGGGCAGGCGCGCGAGGGAGTCGAGGTTGCTCGGCGCGGCACGGGTGACGAGATCCTGGGCCTCCGTCCCATGCGTGAGGGTGACGATCCGCGGGACATCTATTGGAAGCGGAGCGCTGGTCCGACGGGACCCGTCGTGCGCGAGCGGGCGCGCGAAGTGCGTAGTCAGGTCAAGCTCCGGCTCGACAACGTGCACCCAGGGGAGACGCCCGAGAGCTACGAGGTCGACCGCTTCGAGCGCAAAGTGCGGGAGGTGGCTTCCCTGGCGGTGGCCCACCTGCGGCGCGGAGACACCGTCCGCATCCAGGCCGCGTCGGGCACGAGCACGGCCGCCAGCCCCGCCAGTGGCGCGGACGCGGCCCTCCGGTTCTTGGCGCTCATCGAGCTCGAGCGGGCGGGCGACCAAGGCGCACCGCACGTGCGCTTGTTGTCGGACGCGCCCCCCGAGCCGCCGTCGACACCTCTGCGCGGGGCCGGACAAACGCGCTCGCAGCGGGCACCAGCTCTCGGCGGCGCGGAGTTCGGCCTGGGGGAGGACGAGCGATGAGGTTCGGCCTGGTTCACCGCTTGATGACCGACGCGCTGGCGGTGATCGGTCTTTTGGCGTTGGTCGCCAGCGGCAAGATGAGCTCGGCGGTCGCCAGCGTCGTGCTGGTCGGTCTGGCCGTGGCCCTGGCCTTGCCGGATCGGTTCAAGCAGCAGTCGGTGGTCCGCATGCTCGGCACCGTGCTGCCGCTGCTCGCCCTGGCCGCTCAGGTGGCGCGCCTCCTGGCCGGCGCCGATCCGATCCCCGTCGTGGTCGAGTTTGCCGCGCTCTTGCAAGTGGCTCGTCTCGCGACGCGGCGCGGTGCCGCGCACGACCACCAGGTCGTCCTTTTGTCCCTGCTCCACCTGATCGCCGGCACCGTGCTGGGCGGTGGGCTCACCTATGCCTTGGCGCTGATCGGCTTTTTGATTCTCACGCCAGGGGCGCTCGTCTTGAGCCACCTCCGCCGGGAGGTGGAGGGCAACTATCGGCAAGGCGCGCGCGATCGCACGGGTATGCCCGTGGACGTGCCGCGCATCTTGCGCAGTCGGCGCGTGATCGGTCGAGGCTTCCTGGCGTTCACCTGCCTGCTCGCCGTTCCGGTCTTCTTGTTCACGGCGTTCCTGTTCGTGCTCTTTCCCCGGGTCGGGTTCACCTGGCTGACGGTGCCGGCCATCGAGCCCCGGCGCATGGTCGGCTTTTCCGATCAGGTGGACCTGGGTGGCGTCGGCACGATTCGTTCCGATCCGACACTGGTCATGCGCGTGCGCCCGCACGACTTGCCCGCCGAGCCGCCCCAGCGCAAGAACCTGTACCTGCGCGGGGCGCTGTTCGATTCCTACGATGGGCGAACCTGGGCGCGGCATGGCGGCGGCGCGGAGATCCTGCAGCAGTTCGGCGAGCTCACGATTCTCCGTCGACATCCGCGTCGCGGTAGCGATCGCACCCTGGGCATCGAGCTCGAAGCGATCCAGCCGCCCGTGGTGTTCCTGCCGGGGGATGCGGTCGCCCTGCGCGTGCTCGATGGGAACCGTCCGTACTTCATGCAGCCACCGATCCGGCAGGGCACGCGCGGCGGCCTCGAGTACGAGCAGACCAAAATGACCGGGCTGAAGTACGAGGTGTATCTGCCGCCGAAGGGTCTCGTCGTTCCCGAGGGCAGCAGCGAACAGCAGCTGGCGCGGCACCTGACCATCCCGCGCAACCTGTCGGAACGGGTGCGAAAGCTCACCCTCGACATGACGCGGGGACAGACGGAGCCCGTGGGCATTGCGCGCGCTCTGGAACGAGGCCTGCGCGAAGGTTACCGCTACGATCTGAGCTCGCCTTCCGGCGCCGCGGCGGATCCGCTCGATCACTTCTTGTTCGAGTCCAAGCGCGGGCACTGCGAGTTTTACTCGACGGCGATGGCCATGATGCTGCGCGTGCGCGGTGTCCCCTCGCGCAACGTCACCGGCTTCGTCGGCGGCACCTACAACCGTTTCGGGGGCTTCTACGCGGTGCGGCAGGGCGACGCTCACTCGTGGGTCGAGGCCTACCTGCCCGACCTCGGCTGGACTCGGTTCGATCCGACCCCGCCGTCCAGTGCCGCGCCGCAAGCGGCGACCGAAGGCTTCCTGGTCATGCTTCGCGAAATGGTGGAGGCGGCCGCCCAAGGCTGGCAGCGGAACGTCGAAGGCTTCGATCTGCAGCGGCAAATGGGTCTGGCGCGGTCGCTGCGCGACTTCTTCCGCTCGGAGGACGAGCAGGGCGCGAGCGGGCCCAAGGTGCAGCACCTCGACTGGCGTCGCGTGGGGCTGGCGCTTGCGGCCGCCAGCTTGATCGGTGGCCTTCTCGTGTGGCGACTGCGGCGCAGGCGCGCCCAGAAAACGCCGCGGGAAGCACGGGCCCTCAGCCGGCAGCGTTCGATCGAGCTCTACTTGAAGCTCGAAGCGGCCCTGCGTGCCCGGGGCGTGCCCCGCCCCAGCGGTACGCCGCCGAGAACTCACGCCGAGGCGCTGGAGCAAGCCGGACACCCGGTGGGTCCGGAAACGCGGGCGCTGACGGACATCTACCTCGGGGCGCGCTACGGCGGCGACGAGCTGGGGGCCGACGCCGAGCGCTCGTTTCGTGCGCGCGTTCAAGCCCTTCGCGCCGGTGCTGATGGCCGCGCTCGCTCGCAGTCGCTACCGCACTGAGCTACCGCACTGAGGTGGCGAGCTCGGCTCGAGCCCAGGCCAAGCCTTCGTCGCAACGCCCGGGGGCTCCTTTTGCCGCCGCGCCGCGCGGCCCCGCGAGGGCCAATAGGTGCGCACCCCGCCGCACGACGACGAGTGGCCCGAGCGCGCCGCGGTCCGTGCAGTACGCGTCGCCCGGCTTGGCCTTGTCGTGGGCGAAGGCGCGCAGGTAGCGCGCTGCTGCCGCTTCGTCGTCCAGCACGAGGTGCCAGGTCAGGATGCGCTCTTGGCCGCGAGAAAAGACGGCGATGCGATCTCCGCCCCAGCCGCCTGCGCTCGTCGCCGCCTCGGGTCGCGGTTGCCACTCTTCGAAGAGCAGGCGCACGCTCTGCTCACCCCACACGTCCGACAGCACCTTCTGCCAGCCGCTGCCCGCTGGCGGGACGACGTCCACGAGGACCGGTGCCTCACGGGCCAGGAAGCGTTCGACGTGCAGCACCTGCTCGGTGGACGCGGGGGGCTTTTCGAACGCACTGTTGACGAGCTTCCAGCCGCCTTGCCGGCGGAGCGCGTGGACGAACAGCAAACCGTCCCGGTAGGGCGCGATCAGGGATCTGCGCACGATGGGCGGCACTCCGTCGTCGCCGGCCACGTCCGCAGCAGCGTCGAACCCCACCAGGATCTGCGCGGTGGGAAGGTCCAGCGCCGTCCTTTTCGCGCCGCCGGTCTGCTCGGCAGCCAGGGAAAACAGGCTGTCGTACATGGCGCTCATGGCGTCGCCTTCGGCCACGGCACTGAGCGCGCTCGAGCGGTCGGTGCCGTCTTCCTTCCACGCGCTGAAGTCGTCCAAGTGGTAGGTCTGGTCCTGCAGCGCGTGGACGAGCTCGTGATAGAGCGTCGCCTCGAGCTCGGCGCCTTCCAGATGGTCGCGGATGAACAGCGCGTTCAGGCGCGGGTCGTAGAGGCCGGCCAGTTGCTGCTTGAGCAGCCCGAGCACGGTGCCTTCGTAGTCGAAGTCGAGCGGCACGACGCCGAGCAGGCGCAGCATCTCCTCGGTTCCAGCCAGGGCATGGGGTGGTACCTCCCGCGCAAACGAGCCCTTCAGATGCTCGAGCAGGTCGGCCTCGGCAATGCGCAGGCCTCGCACCGGCGCCCCGGCGGTGAGCTCTCGCACCTCCTGGACGCGGCGCAGCTCGCTGTCCAAGGACACCGGCGTCCCCGGCGGAAGTGGCGCGGCGTCCGTCTTTTCGGCAGCGGCCGGGCGAGCCGGGGCCGCGTGAGCCTGCGGCCGCTCAGGGGATTTCGTGCTCTCTGGCTTGGGCCCACAGCCCGCAACTGCGAGCACCGAGCCGAGCACCAAGCCGAGACTTCTCAGCCGGTGCCGGCGGGCCTTGGAGCCCGAGCTCACTCGTGCCTTCTTCCGGCGCTCGCTCGCTGCCGGAGCAACGCGACACGAGCCTTGCGATCCGGGTGGCCGAAGATCGCCGCCCCTGCCACGAGCACGTTGGCACCCGCTGCGGCAACCTGGCTGGCGTTGTCTTCCGAAATACCGCCGTCGACTTCGATGTCCACCCTGAGACCTCGTGCGTCGACCGTGTTTCTGAGCTGTTCGATCTTGCCGTACACGAGCGGCAGGAACTTCTGCCCCCCGAAGCCAGGGTTGACGCTCATGACCAGCACCTGATCGACCCGATCGAGCAAGTCTTCGATCGCGCTCGCCGGGGTTTCAGGATTGAGCGTAATGCAGGCCTTTTTCCCCAGCTGATGGATGCGGTCGAACATGGCCCCAAGGTCCCCTTCCACCTCCACGTGAATGCCGATGACGTCGGCTCCGGCTCGAGCGAAGGCATCCAGGTAGCGAGCGGGCTCGCTCATCATCAAGTGGACGTCGAGCGGCAAGTGCGTCGAGCGGCGAACGGCTTCCACCACCACCGGACCGATGGTGAGGTTCGGCACGAAATGGCCGTCCATCACGTCGACGTGGATGTAGTCGGCTCCGGCAGCCGTGACCTCCTCGACTTCTTTCGCGAGCGCCCCGAAATCGGCGCTCAGGATGGAGGGGGCGATTTTGATGGCCGGGGTCATAGGGGGCGGCTTGATCAAGGGTGGCTCGATAGAGGGCGCTCGATACCTGACGCTGGGGCGCGAGCCAACCGGTTGGCGGAGAAACGTTCCTTGCTGGAGCCAAAGAGAAGGGTAGCATCCGCCGAGAGATGATCACCCGCCCCCTCGGCAAACAGGACTACCACCACATCGTGCAAGTGATCGATCGCTGGTGGGGCGGACCAACCAGCGCGCTGGCGCACCCGATCTTCTTCTACGAGCTTGGCTCACTCGCGCGCGTCGTCGAACACGACGGAATCATGGTCGGCTTTCTGTTCGGCTTCGTGGCGCCGGGTCCGCCCAAGACGGGCTACGTCCATTTGGTCGGCATTCATCCCGACTACCGCCGTCGGGGCGTCGGCAAGGTCCTCTACCAGTCGTTCGAGGAAGAGGCCCGAGCGGCGGGCTGTCGCCGGCTGAAGGCCATCGCGAACGTCGGCAACGAAGGCTCGGTCGCATTCCACGAAGCCCAGGGCTGGGTGGGACGCGAGGTCGAGGATTACGCGGGTCCCGCGCGGCCCCGCATCGTGTTCAGCAAGAACCTCTAGGAGCGAGCGATGTCCGAGAGCGCCCGGCCGCCCACCGCCCTAGAATCCAAGGTTCCGGCCGCGGATTTGCGCAACATCGGTCTGTTCGGCGCCTTGCCGGAGCGAGTGCTCGAGGAATTGGGAGCCGAGCTCCAGCTGCTCGAGTTACCGGCGGGCAGCTACGTGTTCCGCGAAGGCGAAGCAGGCAGCTGCATGTTCGTCGTCTTGCAAGGCGACGTCGAGGTGCTCAAAAAGTCACGCGGCGGCATCGACACACGGGTGGCCGTGCTCGGACCGGGTGACTGGTTCGGCGAGATGACCATCATCGACGTGCAGCCGCGTTCGGCGACGGTGCAGACGGTCTCGCCTGGTCGTCTCATCAAGATCACCGCCGCCGATCTCGATCGTCTGTATCGCTCGGACGTGAAGGCCTATGCGCTCATCGTGCAGAACATCGCGCGTGAGCTGAGTCGCCGTCTGCGCGTCGCCGACGGAATCCTGGCGGATCTCATCGCGAACGTGACCGAAACGTACGTGCGTCGGCGCCCCTGAGTTGCGCTCCTCAGCCCGCGCTACGGTGCTGCGGTGTCGCCCGCCGCGCCGCCGTGGCCCAGGCCACCGAAGCCGCCGATACCCGTGGGATCGCCCTCGCACGAGCTGACCCCGAGTGGGCTCGTGATGCAGCCGTCGCTGCACACTTCGAGTAGCGTGGACACCTCCGCGCAGCCGGTCGGATTCGACACCTGCCAGAGCTCATTTCCGACGCACTCGCTCCGCGTCGCCTGTGGCGAGCAGCCACCGGGGCCACCGCCGGAGGCGGAGGTGCCGCCCGTTCCAATGGGAGGAACGTAAACGCCGCCGTCGTCTGCGGAAGGGAGGTCGGGGCCTGGACCGAGCACGCTCGGTGGACTCGGACCGATCACCCCGCAGCTGGCCGCGGACGCCAGCGTGAGCAGGAGCGAGACGACGTCGCGAAGGTGCAGCCTCGGGCCACGTCGCCGAGGGGTGCGGCGTGCTGGAGCGCTCATGGCCCGCCTCCGCCTGGTCCGCCCCCTCCGCCGAATCCGCCGGCGCCGCCCTCACCCGTGCCGGCGCCCCCGTCGGAGCTCGCGCCGCCGGTGGTCGTCGGCGAACCGCCGCCGGTGGCTGTCGCGCCGCCAGCGCCGAGCAGGCCACCTGATCCAGCAGCGGACGGCGGATCTGGGGCAGGGCTGAGTGCACAGGCCGCGGCAAGTGCGCCAGCGAGAAGGGCGCCGAGGACCAGCCGGCCCCCCTTCACGGCTGGCCTCCGCTGCCGCCGGTGCCACCCGCGCTAGGGCAGGCCGCCTTGCCGCCCGTACCGCCGGCGCCGGTGGAGGCCTCCGCGCAACCGCCGCTGCCGCTCGTGCCACCGCTACTGCCGCCCACGCCGCCAGTACCAGCGTCAGCACCAGCGCCACCGGTGGCAATGCTCCCGACGCCGCCGCCGGTGCCAGCGCCCGGTGACCCGGTCACGTAGTCCGGGAGATCCGGGGACGGACCGAGCACGCAGCCGCTCGCGGCGAGCGCGAGCAGCAGGAGCCCCGTTCGCCGGAGCGGTGACCCCGTCATGGCGCTCCCCCGAATCCGCCCACGCCGTCGTCTCCGCCGAACCCCGCTGTCGAGGCGAACGGGAGGCAACAGGGGCTGCCACCGGAGCCCGCTCCCGGTGAGCTGGTCGGAGGCCCGTCGACCATGCCGCCGTCCGTGGAGCCCTCGTTACCGCCGTCGAGGTTGATACCGCCGTCGCCCGGGCCGGTGCCGGACGAGGGGATGTCGATGCCCCCTCCGAGCCCGCAGCCGGCCGCTATCAGGCCGATGAGTACGACGATTCGACGCAGCATCCCGGCTCACCCTAGCATGAACTGGGCCAGGTTGGGCCAAGCGGCTCGTCGGCCGACTGCGGCGCGCATGCAGGGGGAAAATAGCTGAGCATGGATTGCTCCATCCTCAGAGGAATCCAGTCATCAAAGACTCATTGGCACACTTGGCACACCCGGATCCGCTTGTCCGCTGGGTCGCTCAAGCCCCGCGCAGGCGGCGCGCACGATCCAGCGTCGCGAGAAGGGGCGCAGCATCACCGCGCTCCAGGTCGCGAGCCAGTCCCTCGAGCCGTCCCCCGAAATCCCGGAGTGCCGCCCCGATCTCGGCGCCGTTGGTCTCGAAGATGTCGCGCCACATCTCCGCCGGTCCACCAGCTACCCGTGTGGCCGAAGCAAAGCCGGGCCCTGCCGCTGCCGTCGCCCGGGCGTCCGTGGCCAAGACCGAGAGCAGGCTGGCCACGACCTGCGGCAGGTGGCTGGTGTACGCGACGGAGTGGTCGTGCACTTCGGGCTCGAGCTCGATGGCCGTTGCCCCGCAGCCGACGATGAAGGTTCGGACGAGCTCGGTCGCCGGCTGGCTCGAATGAGTCGGGCACAGGATCCACGTGCGTCCGTCGAACAGCGCCTCGCTCGCGTGCGCGAGGCCGGCGTCCGGACGACCCGCCATCGGGTGGGCGGGGACGAAACGCGTTCCGGTTGCGAGCCCTGCGGCGACCTCGGCAACGCGAACCTTGGTCGAGCCGGTGTCGGTGACCACCCCTGGCGTCCGCGCGAGCACCGCCGGCAGAGAGTCGATGATGTGACTGACGGGTGTGCACAGGATCGTGAGCTCCGAGCGCGCGAGGGCTTGCTCGGTCAGGGCGACGTCGCTCGCGGCGACCCAGGTATCTGCCACGTCGGTGCGCGTGCGATCAGGTGTGCGGTCGATGGCGACGATGTGCTCCGCCAGGCCTGCACGCCGCGCAGCCAGGCAGACGGAGCCGCCGATCAATCCGGCGCCGATGACGGTCAGCTGGGCGAGGGCCATGGTGGGACCTTATAGCCAATCCCGGTCGTATGGTCGCTGCTGACGAGGCAGGCTATGGTCGACTGGACCCCTTGGACAGCGCCGCCCCATCTTCGATCGATGCCGACCCCATCGTCGGGCAGCTCGTGACCGGTCGCTACCGCGTCAAGGGCCGGATCGGTGAAGGCGGCATGGGCACTGTCTACCTGGCCGTGCACGAGGCCATCGAGAAGAAGGTCGCCCTCAAGATCCTGAATCGTGAGTATTCAGCCAACCGAGAGGTCGTCGATCGCTTCAAGCTGGAGGCGGTGAGCGCCTCGCGCATCAAGCACCCCAACGTCATCGACGTGTTCGATTTCGGGCAAACCGAGGACGGCGCGTGTTTCATCGCGATGGAGCTGCTCGAGGGGCACGACTTGGGCGAGCTCCTCAGCATGCGCGGGTTCATCGACCCGCCCGAGGCCATTCGCATCCTGCTCCAGGTGGCCAAAGCGCTTGGGCTCGCCCACAGCCGCGGCGTGGTGCATCGCGACCTGAAGCCGGAGAACGTGTTCTTGCAGAACACGCCCGAGGGTGAGCGCATCGTCAAAATCGTGGACTTCGGGATCGCGCAGCTGCGCGGCAAGGAAGAGGCTGGCCCGCAGGAAGGCAGGCGACGCCGACTGACGAAGACCGGCATGATTTTCGGCACGCCCGAATACATGGCGCCCGAGCAAGCGCGCGGGGTCGAGGTCGACCATCGCACCGACGTCTATGCAGCGGGCATCATCCTCTACGAGATGCTCTCCGGCGGCGTGCCCTTCGTCGGTGACAGCTTCCTCGAGGTGCTCAACCAGCACGTCCTCGATCCAGTGCCGCCCCTGCGCACGTACAAGCCCGACCTCACGATCTCCGTCGAGCTCGAGGAGGTCGTCACGCGCATGCTCGAGAAGCGGCCGGACGATCGCTTTCCCAACATGAAAGAGGTGTCCCTGGCCCTCTTGGCGACGCCCGAGGGGCGCACCATGCGAGCGAAGTTGACGTCGTCGGGAGGCTTTGGGGCCGAGTTCGACGTCGCCACCAGCTTGCTGTCCACGGACACCACCATGGACGGCAACGGCCGCAAGCGATCGGCGAAAACCGAATCTGGTCATCCGCCGCCGATGCCCGTGGAGGATCGGCACAGCCCGCCCACGGGAATTTTGGGCACTCGGGACCGAACGCCGCCGGGCCGAGAGCTGTCCCCGACCTCGAGCGGTCAGGGCTCGCCTCTTCCGCTCATTTTCGGTCTGATCACGCTCTTGCTGCTGGTCGGCATTGGCGCCACCTGGTCGTTCCTGTCGCGTTCGGGGGCCTCAACCGATGCCGAGAAGCCCATGGAAAAGCCCGCGAGTGCGGCCACGCTGCCTCCGGCCGCCCAGGCTCCGGCGGCCAGTGCAGAGCCGGCGGCACCAGCCGCACAGGCGCCGGTGGCCCAGAAGGCGGGCAGCACGGTGAGGCTATCGATCGTGACCGAGCCGGCCGGCGCCGTGGTGCTGGAGGACGGTTTTCAGGTGTGCGACGCGTCGCCCTGCGAGCTCGAGGTCGACGCCGGGGCGGCGGTGACCCTGGTGGCCCGGAAGGGGCCCCAGACCGGGCAGGCCAAGGTGCTGGCGCACAAGGACCAGAGTGTGACCATCGCACTGCGTGCACCAGTCAAGAAGGCTGCGCCGGCGCCGAAGCTGTGCGAAGTGACCGTGGACGGTCTGAAGATCCTCCGCCCCTGCGAGTGAGTGCGGATATGGCTAAGGCGGGGGCCGGATTTTCGGTAGAGTTCGCGTCGATGAGACTCGTGCTGCTCGTTCTGACCCTGTGCCTGCTCTGGGTCTCGCCCGCCCTCGCCCAGACCAGCGCGACCGACAAGGCCGCGGCCGAGGCCTTGTTCGACGAAGGCGTGAAGCTGCTCGGCAAGGGTCAGTACGAGGCCGCCTGCAAGAAGCTCGAGGACAGCGAGCGGGTGGACCCGGGCATCGGGACCTTGCTCTACCTGGCGGATTGCTACGAGAAGCTCGGCAAGACCGCGAGCGCTTGGGCCACGTTTCGCGCGGCGGCATCGATGGCTCAGAACGCTGGCCAGGCCGAGCGCGCGCGGGCTGGCATGGAGCGGGCCGACAAGCTCGAAGGCAAGCTCGTGCGCCTGAGCATCGACGCGGCGCCGGAAACGAGGGCGCTGACCGGCCTCACCATCAAACGAGGCGCTGAGGTCGTCCCGCTCACCCTGCTCGGCACCGAGTTTCCCGTCGATCCCGGGGACTACGAGATCGTTGCCAGCGCGCCCGGCTACCTTCCGTTTTCCACCAAGGTGACGGTCGGGGGGGCAGCGGCGAGTCAAACCGTGGCCATTCCGGCGCTCGAAGTCGATCCCAACGCACCAGAGCCGGCGGCCGAGGAGCCGGCGGCGGAGGAGCCAGCGGCGCCGGCCGAGCAGAAGCAGGCGGAGCCGCCTCGTGGTCGCACCCAGCGCACGGTCGGCCTCGTGCTGGGTGGCCTGGGCGTGGTCGGCCTGGGCGTGGGCAGCGTGTTCGGTGTCCTGGCCATCGACAAGAACAACCAAGCCAAACAGGCCGGGTGTGATGGCGCCGGTTGCCCCGATGCGAATGGCGTCGCGCTCACGGACGCCGCACTCGACAGCGCCGGCCTCTCGACGGGATTTTTCATTGCGGGCGGGGCGCTCCTCGCCACGGGCGCGGTCGTGTACTTCACGGCGCCGCATTCGCAGAAGGAGACGGCGCTCGTGCGCAGCATCCGCGTGGCCGCTCGACCAGGTGGCCTATCCTTGCAGGTCGGAGGTACGTTCTGATGGTCAGCGCGATCCGGTTCCGCGGCGCGCTCAAGGTCGCTTTGCTCGGGATGATCTCGATCGGTTGCGCCGACTTGATCGGCCTGCAGAAGCGCACCGAAACAGATGGCGGCAGCGGCGGTGGCAGCGGCAGCGGCAGCGTCGTCGACGAGGAGACCGCAATCGAAACGACGCAGCAGTGCGTCGACTACTGCGACGACGTCATGGCCGGATGCCAGGCGGCGCATGCCGTCTACACGACGCGTGCCGCCTGCATCGGCGTGTGCAATGCGCTCGAGCCGGGCGACGAAGACGAGCCAGCGGGCAACACGGTCGCCTGTCGGCATCGCCAGGCCAACCTGGCCGCCAGCCAGGACGCGCCCGAGGAGTTTTGCCCAGCTGCCGGACCGGCCGGCGGCGAAGCGTGCGGCGACGACTGTGAGGCCTACTGTCGCCTGCTCGAGGCCGCGTGCCCCGAGGAATACGAGGGCGTTCTCGACTGCGAGAGTGCCTGCGGCGGCCTGACCGACGGCGGGCCGTTCAACACGAACGACTACTACACGGGCGACACTCTGGATTGCCGCTTGATCCACGTCAGCGTTTCGTTCGTCGATCCGGCGAACCATTGCTCGCACTCGAAGTTCTTGGCCGATGCCTTCTGCACCAACGAGGCTACCGACACGGGGGAGCCGAGTTGCGAAGCGTTCTGTCGCAACGTTTTCGGTGCGTGTCCCGGCGACCGCATGATGTACGAATCGCAGTCGCAGTGCATGGCCACCTGCGCACAGTGGCCGCTCGGGAGCACCGCGGATCGCAATGTGCTGACGGTGGGCTGCCGCCAGTTCCACGCAGGCGCCGCGCTGGCGGAGCCGGATGTGCATTGCCATCATCTCGGTCCGGGTGGCGACGGCGTCTGCACG
>Ga0164309_10000173_pt1 | contig 39498 bp, 27 predicted proteins | sample Whisoiple_247_MG_FD_109984 | JGI IMG/M metagenome (GOLD analysis project Ga0164309, IMG submission 109984) | Soil microbial communities amended with fresh organic matter from upstate New York, USA - Whitman soil sample_247_MG | ecosystem: Environmental > Terrestrial > Soil > Unclassified >... | reverse complement strand
GCGTCCGCAAGTCACGCGCAACGCCTTCCAGCGCGTTTACGACATGGTGATCTCCTACGGTACCGAGGAGTACATCGACAACAAGAAGAAGCTGGTCCGCTACAACTTCTTCCGCGACGAGATCGACGAAGGCAAGGATGCCGTGTTCGGCCTCGACATCCCGCTGATGCGGTTGATGAACGTGCTCAAGGCGGCCTCTGAGGGCTACGGTCCGGAGCGTCGCGTCATTCTGTTGCACGGGCCAGTCGGCTCCAGCAAATCCACCATCGCGCGGCTACTCAAGAAAGGCCTCGAGCGTTATTCGACGACGCACGAAGGCGCGCTCTTCACGTTCAAATGGGTGAACCTTGCCGAAACGGGCCTCGCCAGCGGCGAAGCGGACGTGTTCGACTCGCCGATGCACGAAGAGCCCCTGCGCTTGATCCCGCAAGAGTGGCGCGAACAGTCGATCAAGAAGCTCGGCCTCTCGAACGAGAAGTTCCGCGTCAAGGTCGACGGCGATCTCGACCCCGCGAGCCGCTTCATCTTCCAAGGCCTGATCAAGCGCTACGAGGGTGATTGGGGCAAGGTGATGACCAATCACATCCGGGTCAAGCGCCTGGTCCTGAGCGAGAAGGATCGCGTCGGCATCGGCACCTTCCAGCCCAAGGACGAAAAGAACCAAGACTCGACCGAGCTCTCGGGTGACATCAACTACCGCAAGATCGCCGAGTACGGCTCGGACTCCGATCCGCGCGCGTTCAACTTCGACGGCGAGTTCAACATCGCCAACCGCGGCATCGTCGAATTCGTCGAAGTGCTCAAGCTCGACGTCGCGTTCTTGTACGACTTGCTCGGCGCCTCGCAAGAGCACCGCATCAAGCCCAAGAAGTTCGCACAAACCGACATCGACGAGGTCATCATCGGCCACACCAACGAGGCCGAGTACAAGCGCCTACTGAACAACGAGTTCATGGAGGCCTTGCGTGACCGCACGATCAAGATCGACGTGCCCTACATCACGCGCCTGACGGACGAGATTCGCATCTACGAGAAGGACTTCAATCACGAGAAGGTGCGCGGCCGTCACATCGCGCCGCACACGCTCGAGGTCGCGTCGATGTGGGCCGTGCTCTCGCGCTTGGAAGAGCCCAAGAAGCACAACTTGGCCACGCTGCAGAAGATGAAGCTGTACGACGGCAAAGTGCTGCCCGGCTACACGCAAGACACCGTGAAGGAGCTGCGCAAAGAGTCCAAGCGCGAGGGCATGGAAGGCATCAGCCCCCGCTACGTGCAGGACAAGATCTCCAACGCGCTCGTGAGCGACGTGGGCGAAGGCACGATCAACCCGTTCATGGTTTTGAACGAGCTGGAGAAGGGCCTCACCCACCACTCGCTGATCACCAACGAAGACGGTCGCAAGCGCTACCGCGATCTGATCGGCGTGGTGAAGCGCGAGTACGAAGAGATCGTCAAGAACGAGGTGCAGCGTGCGATCAGCGCCGACGAAGACGCGATCAGCAAGCTTGCCGCGAACTACATCGACAACATCAAGGCCTACGCGCTCAAAGAGAAGGTCAAGAACCGCTACACCGGCCAGGATGAAGAGCCCGATGAGCGCTTGATGCGCTCGATCGAAGAAAAGATCGACATCCCGGAAAATCGCAAGGACGACTTCCGGCGCGAGATCATGAACTTCATCGGCGCCAAAGCGGTCGAAGGCAAAAAGTTCGACTGGCAAACCAACGATCGCCTACGCCGCGCGCTCGAGCTCAAGCTGTTCGAAGATCAAAAGGACAGCATCAAGCTCAAGACGCTCGTCAGTGCCGTCGTCGACAAAGAGACGCAAGAGAAGATCGACATCATCAAGAGCCGCCTCATGCGCTACTTCGGCTACAACGAAGTCAGCGCGACCGACGTACTCAACTACGTCGCCAGCATCTTCGCCCGAGGCGACGCGAAGAGCTGAGCGGTCCGAGCCAGAGCCCCCCAGCGCGCTGCGCTGGGGGCGTCAGGCTGCGCGCGTCGCTGTGACCAGTCGTGCGACGCGTTCCACGACGTCTGCGCGCGCTGCCGCATATTCGTCGCGCTCCAACGCCTCGCCATGGATGCCCCATGCCTCCCAGCCACCGTTGACTGCGCACTCCGGCAAACTCGAATGCATTCGTTCGGGGAGCACGCGGACCGCGCCTGCGAGCGCATGCGCAACCGGAAGACCGCCTTGTTCGAGGCACCACTCGACGACATCCCAACCGTGTGCGGCATGCCGTCCTTCGTCGGCGGCGATTTGCTTGAGCAGGGCGATAATCTTCGGGTGCTGAGCGCGCCGCGCAAGCTTCGCGATGACGCGCGCGGATACTCCTTCATGCAGGGCGCCGTCGACCAGTGACAATACCGCGAGCTCCGCGAGTGCCACGCCGCGCACGCGCGACAGCGTGTGGACACGCTGCGCTTCCGGAAACGGCCCGGGGCTCTCGCGCCTTCCGTCCAGCGCGAACGCGAGCGCGAAACAGGCCTCCGTGTGGCGGATCTCGTCCAGCGCGTCTTGGTTGGCGCTCGCTACGAGCGCGGGTGGCGCGCCGAGCGCCATCAGATCCAGCGTGAGGCGCGCGAAGCTCGCGACCGAGGCGTGCTCGGTGCGGCCGTTCTCGCGCCATTGCTCGCCGACACCGGGCGGCGCGTGAGTCACGCCGTCGAGTTCGAGCGCTTCATCGACCCAATCCGCGCCATCGGTGACGGGGGGCAGCAGCACGCGGCCGAAGCGTCGCAACTGGCGGCCGCGGGCGAAGCCAACGGTTGCAAACAAGGTCGTCAACGCGCCGAACGCGGCCATTGCCAAACCAAGCAAGCCGAACGCGCAGTTCAGTAGTGGACCGAGCGGGCCACGCATCACGTTTTGTCCGCGCCACAGGTTGGCTAGCCCACTGACTGAGCCGGCCAACGCGAGCAGCGTCGACGAACCGAAGCCAGGGACGCCAATCCAGGCAGCGGCGGCGCGTGAACGACCGAACCAGGCTTCCACGACGCAGGTCACTAAGAATGCTGCGGTCGCGAGCCCGAGCAAGACCAGCGGAGTGAACGGCCGTCTCGGCCGGGGCTTTCTCGGCACGCGCTCGCTACGCGGTGCAGCGGTGCTGTCAGGTCCCAGCGTTTCGACGTGTTGCACGCGAAGCCTCCCTTTGGTTCTTGAAAGTAGCTACGCCCGGCAACGCGATTGTCTTCCGGCTTCGGTGCGGACGCTAAGAAAACAAGCTTTCGAGCTCCAAACACCCAGGCAAGGGGTCGCCTCGAAGCGAGAACACCGGTTCACGCGCTGCGAACTGCCGTTCGTGGGGTGTTGTCGCACCTAGTTAAATTCAGCCCGCTTTTTGCCGTATTGCGCTTGGCACACCGACTGCAATCGAAGCAAACAACCATGAACCGAGCCTTGTGCCTGCTAGCCGCGCTTCCGCTGACCCTCACTCTCACTGGCTGCCCCAAAGAGGGCGAGCTCACCTCCGCTGAAGCCCAAGAGTCGCTGCAGCAAGCTTCCGCCTCGTCGCAAGCCGAAAACTTGGCGGCCGCGAGCGTCGATATCTCGACGAACTTCACCATCGGTGGGGCGCTCGAAAAAGCCGCCGGCGAACTGAAGACCTTCATCGACTCACAATTGCCCTGTGCGGACGTCAGCCTCAACGGCGCAACGCTGACCATCGAGTACGGCGTGAACCCCGGCAACTGCGTGTACCGCGGCCACACCTTCAGCGGTTCGAGCTCGCTCACCGTCAGCAAAAACGCGATGAACGAAGTCGAAGTCGACCACGTGTGGACCGGCCTCTCCAACGGCGTGGTCAAACTCGACGGCACCGCGAAAGTCACCTGGAACTTCAGCGACCAAACTCGCCACGTCGTCCACGACGTCACCTGGACGCAAATCGGCACTGGCCGCACCGGCAAAGGCACCGGCGATCGCACCCAAAAACCGCTCTCCGGCGGCATCACCGAAGGCATCCAAGTCGACGGCACGCGCAGCTGGACCGGCGCACGCGGCACCTGGGACCTCGCCATCGACGGCGTACAGATGCGTTGGTCCGACCCCGTGCCGCAATCCGGCAGCTATTCGCTGCACACCCCGTTCGACAAGAGCGTCTCGATGAGCTTCTCCCGCGTCGACAGCGACACGATCAAAGTGACGGTCGCGGGCGCGAAGCGCGAGTTCAGCTTCACGGTGTCGAAGGCTGGCGCGATCGCGTCTAATTGAGCTGCGCGATCGATGACGTCAACGCAAGAGCAGTGACGGTGCGGGCCAGCTCGGTGCTTTCGAGCGCGTGAAGGGAGGCTCAGTCGCTACTTCACACAGCTCGGGGTCTTTGAGCATCCAAGTTTCGGGAAGGCCCCAGCGGCGAGCTTCACGCCAAATGAGTACGCCGCGGGCGATCACCGCCTGGCCGAGCACCGGCAAGCTACAGCAAATGCGCGATGAATCGCCGTGACACCAGGAACCTTCCAGGGCCACGCTTTCGTCGCCGTTCGTGACCAGGGTATAGGCATCTGCATCCGCCGAGCAGCAGCGCCCCTGTCTGCCTTCCGGTCCTTTCGGCTCGCAGTACATATCGGAGTACGAACTGAGCAGCTGAGTGAGCTTCAGATCTCCGCGCACTGAAACTCGCGTCCCCTCGAAACCGTCGCCGAGCGCGACCAGTTCGGATGGAGTCATGCCGTTTGCGTCGGGAGCGCACGGCGGCAACTGTCGTACTCTACGCCCGCAATTGTTGCGAATCGCGCAGTTGCGCTGAGTCGGATCTTTGTCCTCCCAAGCCACGGAAGATTGCGCCAGGCTGCGGTGAATTCGAATTGGCTCTTGGCCTGCGGCGTCACGTGAATACCCCTCACCCCAGCAATACAGCTTTCCGGCCTTGTCGATGGTGCACGCGCTGTAGCGCTCACTCGGCGCGACGGTGATCTCCCAGTCCGCGTTGGGCGCGCTAATGCCGCCAAAGCAGAGCGGGAACCAATCATCGTCTCTGTGGACGCTCAGGCAGAAGCCGCTCGGGCTCGCAGAGCCAAAAACGCCGGAATAGCGTCGCGCGCGATCCACCAACACAGGCGAGCGAGCGCAGGCGGCGTGCGGTGCCGCTATTGGCCCGCTGCTGCTCGGCCAAGCTCTGCTGAGCTCTGGCGGGCATGCGTCGCTGCTGCCGAAAAGACCGTCACGGCTCGCACCCACGCAGTAGAGCCCCTTTTCCGCGTACGCTCTGCAGGCGAACAGATCGCCCACGACGAATTCCTCACCCGAACCGAGAGCGGTATCGTTGTTGGCGAATTTGCGAAGCGTTGCTTCGTCCACGAGGGCGCAGGGCAGACGAAGTCCGTCGGATTCGCAGATCGGTTGGGGCAGCAAAGCGCTCCTCGATCCCCAGCAAAACCCGTTCGCGCAGCCTACGATGGCTCCATGTGTGACGGGCGTTGAATCGTGCACGAATTTGGCTTCGGAAAATGGGTCGAAGGGCACGAGCCAGGACTCGATGTGGTCCGGAGCGAACGCGGCTTCTGGCGCGCCCTCCAAAAAGTCTGGTGCTCGCCAGCAGCGCAAGTGGCTGTCCTGGGCTGCTTGCGCTGTGTCTTCCTCGTGCACACACAGACGATCAGGACCCACCGAGAAGTCCTTACCATCGAGCCAAGGCACGCTTTTGGCGACAATTGCCGAGTCTGAGCTCGCGTCGTGAGCAGTGGTCCAACATTCGAACGAGTCATCCTCGTGCCTTCCACAGCCCCAGCCGTCTCCCAACTGAATGAGCCGCCAGGGCGCCTCGGACGCTGAGCGAGCGGGCACGGCGTGCGCAAAGTTCTCTTGGTGTTTAGGAAGCGACTTGATGAACCGGCGTCGCTCAGCGCGACGCTGCATGCGCTCGCGTTCGTGAGCCGGCGAATTCGCGTCTTCGCTCGGCTCACTCGGCTCACCCGGCGCGGGACTGGCCGACAGAGACGCCTCCGGTGGCGCTGTCACGACCGCGCGCCGCTCTACACTTTCCGGCGAATCACAATGATTCGTCAACATCAGCACGCTCCCGGCCAACCACCGAGACGCATTCCCAAGCCGAGCCGCAAGCCGCGCGAGCAAGCGCGCAGCGTAACATGGGTTTTTTATGGTTAGCTGTCGCGGTGCGCGTGCCCGCGTCGCGTAGCTCGAGATACGCAAAGCTCTCGTCACGAACTCCGCCGTTCCCACAAGTTTGCGTCGAGTCGAGAACGATCGGCGCGGCGATTCCCGCGGCGACGACGAGCGTCGGACAGTGTAGTCTGGGCCCAGCAAAATGGGCGGAATTCTTGGAGATGCGACGCGCGGTGGTCGGCGAGGCTCGCACGCAAAGATCAAGGGCTGCTGCTTTTTTGGCGCCCTCTGCACGCTCGCTCTGAGCCACTCGGCGTTTGCGCAAGCGTCCGCAACGCCAAAGCCTACGTCGCGCGCGAGCGCAGCGAGTCAGTATGACGCGCGCTATATCAGCATCGAAGCGACGCGCATCGGCGGGTACGCGACTTCGGCCACGCCGGGTCATTCACCCGCATATGTGTTGCCGACCGATACTTGGGACGCTTACCAAGGTCGTGCCCGGCTGAAGTTGGGTTTGCTCGAGTTCTATGACGCCGTAGATCGGCCTGATTTGCGTTCGAAGGCGCTCAATCACTACATCCTTCAGACCAGCTTTGGCGTCGTGGGCTTCGGTCTAGTGCTGGGCGGCGGCATCTACGAATACGTTCATCTCAATCGCGAGCCATCGTCGGCGCCGGCCGGCGGCTGGATCATGATGGGAGCGGGCCTTGCCTGCCTGGTGACCGCTTACATCATTGGACCGCGACCCATCCCCGCGGACGAAGCGGTCGCGTTGGCCAATCAACACAACGCGCGCATTCGCGTCGAATTGGGGCTGCCGCAGCCGATCGACGGTGCTTCCGAACACGATCGACTGCTCCGCTTCGTGCGCACGGCCCCGGCTCTCCCTGCGCGACTCGGCACGCAAGGGTTCAACCTCGCCCTGAACTTCTGACCTGCGCGGAGCTGTGTGCAGAGCGCGTGGAGATTCCGTGGAGACGCGCCGCGTGCCCTTCATTCAATGAGTCGGCAATGCTAGCTCTCGATCATGCGCATTGCTTGGAAGCGCGTGGGCATCCGCGTGCTGTGCCTCATCCTCGGTCTGGCAGCGGCACGCCTATTCGCGCCCTGGATCTGCGGCCTCGATGCACACGCGTGGTTCGAGGGCGACGCGAGTCTCCAAGACGGGCTCGCTGAGGAGCTGATCGCCTTCGAACTGAGTGACGACTCCGAACGCACTCGAGCGTCGCAGGGGGCCTCGAGCGACCGATTTGCGGGCGAATGGGCGCTCGTCACTCATCAAATGACCGCGCTCGGTCTGGCGCAGTTGTGTCTCGCCCACTCGGAGCGCTGCGCGCGCTACGCACCGCTCGCCACGCAGGCGGCACTCAAATCCTTTCTGCCCGAGATGCGCGATTTCGGCACTCGAGCGTGGCACGGCGAGGATGCGCTAGCGAGCGTCGCGAGTAGCCACGGCCACGCCTATCTCGCCTATTCGGCGCTGGCGGTCAGCATGGCGCGGCTCGTCGACCCGGCGTTTCCCTCGCGCGACGCCAAGCTTCACGACGCACTGATCGCGGCCTATGAGCGACGGCTGCTCGCCTCCGACACCGGCTTGATCGAGACCTACCCGAATGAGGCATACCCGACCGATGTCGCCGCCGTGGCCGCGGCGATTGCTGTGCACGGCCGCGCCACTCGGAGCAATCACGCGCGCGTGCTCGAACATTGGGTGAAGCGCGTGCGCACGCGCCAGATCGACTCCCAAAGCGGCTTCGTCTTTCAGCGCATGGGGGCGCTGAGCGGCAAGCCGCACGACGTACCACGCGGTTCGGGCACGGGCCTCGCGGCGTATTACGCGGGCTTCGTGGATCGCGGCTTGGCGGAGCAGCTCGCGGAAGCGCTCTTTCAGCACGAAAAGGGCTTCTGCGGCTTCGGCGCGATCGGTGAGTTCGGAGAGGGCCACACCGGGCTCGGTGATATCGATAGTGGCCCAGTGCTGTTCGGCGTCTCCGTGGCCGCGACTGGCTTTGCGCTCGCGCCTGCGCGCGCGCTCGGCCATCGTGATTCATTCGAGCATTTGTATCGAACTACGGCGCTGTTCGGCTTGCCCACGACCTTCGGCAAAGGGTTCTGGTTCTCGAGCGGAGGGCCGATCGGCAATGCCCTCTTGTTTGCGTTTCTCACGTCAGGTCCGGAGCTCGCGTCGTGATCACGCGCCCAGGCGTACGCGAAGTCGCTCGCTGGCTCGCGCAAGAGTCGCGCAGGTACCGCGGATTGATCGTGCTCTGGCTCGTCTATGAGGCCTCGCAGCTCGCGTTCTTCTACCTCTCGCGTCGCCACGGATTGCTTCAGGGCGTGAGCGTCGTGAGTTTGGGCGTGCTGGCTTTTGGCGTGTGGGTGCTCGTGCTGCGTTTCGCGGTCTTGTTCTACTTGCCGCTCGCGCTCGTGTCGCGTGTGGCTCACCGGTGGTGGTGGGGCGAGCGGGCGCGGCCCTCGCGCATTTAGCGCACAGCCCTCGCTGTTGCCGTCGCATGTCGTGTAGACTCGTGAGTCATGGGGAACTTCATGCGGTCCGGGGCGGAAGCGAAGCGGGGCAGAGCCGTGTGGGTCGCTGGCATGGCGATACTCGTTGCATGGACTTTCACGGGGTGCGGTAGCGCGGGTGGGCACGACGCCGTTGGTGGACGCGCGAACGGCACGGCAGGCCGCAGCACTGGGAACGGAGGTGACGTCGGCGCGGCGGGTGACGACGTTGGTGCCGCGGGCGATATCACTCCGATGGGTGGTCGTGTCACCGCGATGGGTGGTCGTAGAGAGCAGGCGGGCGGCAGTGCCGGCGTAAAGGACAGCTCGGGTGGTGGCACCGCGAGTGGTGGCGTGTCGGGTGCGGGTGGCGGCGCTTCGAGTCGAGTGACGGCACTGACGGCGGGCTTCTCTCACTCCTGCGCGCTCGTCGATGGCGGAGTTCGATGTTGGGGGCTCAACCGCATCGGAGCGCTCGGTAACGGCACCACCACGGACAGCGCAATCCCGGTTCAGGTCGAAGGCCTCACCTCCGGCGTGACGGCGATCTCTGCCGGCGCTGATTCGACCTGCGCGCTCGTCGATGGCGGCGTCGAATGTTGGGGTGGGCCCAAAGTGCCGGCCGGCATCGAGGGCCTCGCTTCAGGGGTTACCGCGGTCGCTCGTGGCGACCAACACATCTGCGTGCTGCTCGGCGACAAACCGTTGTGTTGGGGACACAACAGCTACGGTCAGCTTGCGGACCCAGGAAACTACCTGGATCGCAGTACGCCAACGCCAGCTTTCGGGTTGTCTGGCGGCGTATCGCTGATCGCCACGGGCGTGATGCACAGCTGCGCCTACGCAGACGGTGCCATGTGGTGCGCAGGGGCATTCGGACCGCCCGAAACCCATGTGGCAGTTCCGGTGGAGGGCTTTACGGGGACCGTCACGCAAATGGCGGCAGGACACGGGTTCACCTGTGCCGTCATGGCCGGCGCGGCCGTGTGCTGGGGCACGAATCAGTACGGCGTGCTCGGGCGCGGCGACGATCCGGCGAGCAACACGCCGGTTATCGTCAGCGGACTGACCAGCGGAGTCACGGCCGTCGCGACGACGAATGATCACGTCTGTGCAATCGTCAATGGTGCCGCAAAGTGTTGGGGTAGAAACGACTACGGCGCGCTCGGCAATGACACCAAGCTCAAGAGCGCCATCCCAGTGCAGGTGTCGGGACTGACGAGCGACGTTACGGCGATCGCGTGCGGAAGCATGCACAGCTGCGCGGTCGTCGCTGGGATGGTGAAGTGTTGGGGAAGAAATGAGTTTGGCCAATTGGGCAACGGGAGCCAAGAGGACAGCGCCGTTCCCGTGACCGTTCAGTTGGACCCGTAGATTGGCGTTTATTCCTTCCGCACCCATTGCGCGAAACCGTGTAGGCCCGGGATCTGATAGCTCCAAAACGCTTCGATCGCTTCGCGGAGCACGCGCGGCTTGTCGCTGTGGGCGAGGATGGTTGCGATCATGACGCGCGTGTTCTCGAAGATTCGCGTGAGGACGAGGCGCGCGGGAGCCGTGATTTTGACGTTCTCGCCGTCGCGGCGGATTTGCTCGATCGTGCTCTCGAGAAGCAACGTGACGAACAGCTCCCCGTAGTGCTCGTAGGCGCTGCCCTGTGCGCGATCGAGCAACACGACCACGGCGAGCCGATGCTCGATCCAGAACTCGAGCATCTCTGCGCCATGGTCGTTGCGGCGCTCGAACGGTGACGTGCTCGATTGCGCGGCGAGCGCGCGCACGCGTTGTTGCAGCAAGCGTTCGAAGCGCGCGGCGAGTTCAGGCGTGATGGCGGCTTCGAAGAGCTCGGCCTTGCTTGGAAAGTAGCGATAGAGGCTGGCTGCGCCGAGTCCGGCTTGCTCGGCGATCGCGTTCATGGTTGCGCCGAGGTAGCCCTGTGCGGCGAACACTTCGAGCCCCGCGCTCAAGATGCGAGCGCGGATTTCGGGTTTCTGAACTTGCGGCATCAGCGCTGGATGATGCGCGGAAACGAGTACGGTGCCCAGCGGTCTCGCCAGGGTTGCGCGGCTTCTAGCTCGTAGGCCAAACGCAGCAGGGGCTCGTCATTGCCGACGTTGGCGGCGAAGTGCACGCCTATCGGCAGCTGTTCATCCGACCAATGTAGCGGAACCGACATAGCCGGGCAGCCGGCGATGTTGTGAATGGGGGTGTAGCCGACGGCGCGCGCCATGCGGGCCATGATCTCTTCGTATCCGAGGAGTGGGGAGAGATGGCCGAGCCGCCACGGCAGCTCACTGACCGTCGGGGTGAGGACGACGTCGCAGTCGGCGAATACGCGAAGGTACTTGCTCACCGCTTGCGCGAACGTAGCGCGCACCCAGTCCATCGCGGTTGCGCCGCGGCGTTGGAAGTTGCCAATCACGCCCCAAGTGAAGGGTTCGAGCTCGTCACCGCGCACGGCAGCTCCGCGCATGCCGGCGATCATTTCGACGAGTCCCGCCATTGCCGCTCCGGCACTCGTGAAAAACGCGTCGCCGAGAGCAGCGCCGTCTGCGACGGGGGCATCGATGGGCCTTACTTCGTGGCCGAGCGCCGTGCACAGTGCGACGGCTTCGTCGAATGCACGTCGGACCGCGGGGTCGGGCTCAATGCCTATGGCGGTGCGTGTGAACGCCGCGATCCGAAGTCGCTTGGAACTCGCTTCGCGAACGTAACCGATGGCAGGGAATGGCCCGCTCTGCGCCTCAGTCACCGACAGGAACAAGGCGCTGTCGCGCACCGAGCGAGAAACGCAATGATCGCTGACCAGAGCCGCGAAATCTGCCCCTCCGGGAATGGCCAGCGCGGTACGTCCGCGACTCGGTTTGAAGCCAAATAGGCCGCATACGGACGCGGGAATGCGAATCGAACCTCCGCCGTCGTTCGCATGAGCGAGCGGCACGATCCCGGCGGCCACTGCAGCTGCGGCACCGCCCGAAGAGCCCGCTGCCGAGCGCGAGAGATCCCACGGATTGTGCGTCACTCCCTCCTGCAACGTCTCGGTGCTGCCGAGCAAGCCGAGTTCGGAGGTCGCGCTCTTGCCGACAACGACCAAGCCAGAGCGATCGAGCTGTTCGCCATAAGGCGTTGGCGGTGCCTGCAGGTTATGCGCGAACAAACGCGAGCCCATGCCCCAACGCAGTCCCGGATAGGGAAACATGTCTTTGGCCAAGGTCGGTACGCCGTTGAACGGGCCATCAGCGGGCTCGAACGCGCGCGCGCGTGCCCAATCCAAAGTGACGGTCGAATGAATCAATGGCTCACAGCGTTCGAAACGCGCCGCGCAGGCGTCGAGCAGCTCTGCTCGACTGAGCTCGCCCTGGGCGACCAGCTCCGCCTGCGCCACGCCATCCAACCGAGCCAGAAAATCTAGGTCTTTCGCGGTCATTTTGCGCTCCTTGGTTCCAAACGCGAATAGTATAATCGCGTTTGGGTTGAGCGCAAGGAGCACTAGCAACCACTCCCGGAAGATTGAACCGCCGAACCGCAGAGGCCGCAGAGATCAGAAGGAGATCAGAAGTGTCCCATCCAGGTGAGGTTCAGGCTGTGATCGATGTCCGCCGTTCCCGCGGGCGAGTACTGGGGCCAGATCGCGTACTCGGCCAGGAACGAGGTGTTGTCGTTGAACTTGATGCCGACGCCGGGGACGTGCAGCACCTCCTGCACCGAGAGATCGGAGTAACGAGCGATGCTCAAGTTGTAGCGAACGGTGACGGGCGCAATCGTGTATTCGGCGCCGGCTAGCAGGTAGGTGTTGTGGGCGGACGCGCGCGGGGGCACGGGCGGATTCGCGTTGGGATTGCCCGGATAGGGATAGGCTTCGACGCTTTTGCCTGATTGGTGCAGGACTTCGCCCCAGAATCCGAGCCCGCCCCAGGTGAGTTTGGTGTCGACGGCGCCGCGCCACACCGAGTTCGAACCGCTCGGGAGATCGGCTTCGAAGTGTTCACCGGTGAAGCCGAATTCGAGCTTGGCCTTTCTTGATAATTGGATGAACGGCTGAACGCGCGCGAGCAGCGTGTTGCGGCGCCGCGCGTTCGGAATCGAAATCGTGTCACGGCCGACCAGCGATGCGTTGGTGTGCCCGTCGACGACGAAGAACTGCGCCCAGAAGGCTGCGCCTGCGCGTTCTCCGAGCGTGCCCTCGAGCGAAAGACCGGCGTTTGGGTCGAGTTTGAGCCCTTCGTAGACTTGGATGTTGCCGTAGAAGGTGCCGTCCCAAAATAGGCCCAGCTGTTTGTAGATCTTACCGACTTTGAGCACGACCGGCGCGGCGTCGTAGAACAGATACGCTTCTTGGATCCAAGCGAGGCTCTCATAATACGAGCGCATCTTTTCGTTGCTGAGTCGCGGCTCCAAGTGCAGGCCAAACGGCTTCCAGCGCGCGTCGAAGCGCAGATTGGAATAGACCAGGAACTGATTCTTCCAGCCGTTGGTGGGCTGATAGAAATAGAGCGCGATGCCGCCGCTCAGGTGGACGTGCTTCGTCCAATCATCTTGGGTTTCGGCGGGTGGTTTCGGGACGGGCTTCTTTTCGGGGGCGGGGGCGGGTTCTACGCCGGGGCCTGGCACTGCCGATGCCGTGCTCGAGAGTGCCAACATGGTTAGCGCGAGCAACCCCGAGCTGCGCGCTGATCTTTGAATCACGACTTCTACGCTAGCAAGAAAACTTGCGGCTGGGCAGCCGTGGACTCGTGAGTTTGAATGAGTATCGTGTGCTGCGCGCATTCCACACTGCGCGAGCAAGTACTAAGCTTTCGCCATGCTGCGCGCGATTGCGTCTTGGTCGAGCGTCGTTGGCATCGCGTTGTGCGCGAGCTGCGGCGGCTCTGACGGCGGTGCCGACCCGAATCATGGCGGCAGCATGTCCGCGGCTGGTCGCAGTACGGGTGGTGGTGCAGGGACTGCGCCAGCGGTTGGGAGTGGTGGCAGTGCTGGCGTTTCCAGCGCGGGTTCGGCGGCGGTCAACGGTGGCTCTGCCAGCGCAGGGGCAGCGAATGGTGGCGCTGCTGGGTCCGGCGCCAGCGCGCCGACGACGAACGCGGCCGCCTCCAAGAGCGCACTCGAACAATTGAAGGCATGGCTTGCGATGGACGCGGCAGGCCGTCCTGCGTTGGCGGAGCAAGGATTCGCCAAAGTGGCGCTCACGAAGTCGGACGCACGTGAGGCGCAGCAGCTGCTCACCGCAGACTATACGACTCAACTCAAGGCCACGCGCGCGTCCGAGGTCGGTGCGACCGAGACGAGCGCAAAGACGATCACCGCCAATGGCGTGAAGATGAAATACTACCGCGCGGAGCGCGGTCAAAAGCCGGCAACGGGCTGGAATTTGTTCATTTCCATGCATGGCGGAGGCAACGCGGACGCCGCGACGAACGACAGCCAGTGGGAAAATCAGATCGATTTGGTCGATGGCTACAATCCGAAAAATGCGATTTGGATCGCGCCGCGCGCGCCATCCAACGAGTGGAACCTGTGGTTCCGCGACGAGATCGATCCGCTGTTCGAGCGCATGATCGCCAATCTGGTGGCGTTCGAAGGAGTGGATCCGAATCACGTCTACTTGAATGGCTACTCGGCGGGCGGCGACGGTTGCTATCAGATGGGGCCGCGCATGGCGGACGCTTGGGCCGGTGTGGGCATGAGCGCGGGGCATCCGAACGACGCTTCACCGCTGAGTCTGCGTAACACGGCGTTCGCGATTCACGTTGGCGGCGATGACACGTCGTACGATCGCAATCTGAAGGCTGCTGAATGGGGCATGAAGCTCGACAGTTTGGCGGCGGCGGATCCCGGTGCTTACGTCCACCAATGGCAGGTCCACGCCGGAAAGCCGCATTGGATGGATTTGGAAGATGCGGTGAGCATTCCCTTCTTGCAGATGAATGCTCGTAATCCGATTCCGAACAAGGTGGTTTGGCGACAATCGGGCTCGCTGCGCACGCGCTTCTATTGGCTCGCGGTCGACAAGGCGGACGTCGCAGCAGGTGCCGAGATCACATCGGCCTACTCCGGCCAAAGCATCGAGCTCTCGGGCGTATCGAAAGTGAAGCGCATCACGCTACGGGTCACGGACGGGATGCTCGATCAGGATCAAGCCGTGAGCGTGAAGCGCGACGGCAAAGAGCTGTTCTCGGGCCTCGTGCCGCGCACGATTGGAGTGCTCTACGCGACACTCGCCGATCGCGGTGATCCGAGTTTGGTGTACAGTGGGGAGCTTTCGGTCAAGCTCGATTGAGGGGAAAATTGCCGTGATTCGTGGGCGAATACTTTGGGGGATGGCGCTGCTCGGGGCTGCAGCTTGTGGGCGCGCGTCTGACGCAAACCCTGGGCCGAGTGGCGGGGGCGCGTCGAACAGTGCGGCAGGGTCGAGCAGCGCGGGAACATCGAATGGTGCGGCGGGATCGAGCAACGCGGGTGCGCCGAGCAACGCGGGTGCGCCGAGCAACGCGGGTGCGCCGAGCAACGCGGGTGCGGGCACGTCGGGAAGTGCCGGTGCTTCGGGTAGCGCGGGCACAGCCGGAAGTGCGGGTGCGTCGGAAGCGTGCACCAGCGGAGCTGGGACTGCGATTGAAACGGTCGCCGTTGGGGATGATTTCAGCTGCGCGTTGACCACGGCAGGGGGTGTGCGTTGTTGGGGCCGGAACAACGCGGGTCAGCTGGGCGACGGCACTGGTGCCGATCGCGCAACGCTGGCAACGACGGATGTCCTCAGCGGTGTGCAATCGATCGTCACCGGGGCGCATCACGCGTGTGCGTTGACCACGACTGGAGATGTGCGTTGCTGGGGCAGCAATTCACAAGGTCAGCTGGGCGACAGCTCGGTTCCAACGGGCATGGCCGGCGATCCGCGCAGTAGGAAACCAACTGCGGCCGTCTTGAGCGGCGTTCGAGCCATCGCGGCCGGTAGCCAATCGACTTGCGCGCTCACCACGGCCGGCGGCGTTCGCTGTTGGGGGCAAGGCTTCAAGACCGTCCCGCCTGCGCTCGATCTGCTCACAGGCGTTCAAGCCATTGCGGTGGGTGGTACGCAGATCTGTGCCCTGATGACGAGCGGCGGTGCTCGGTGTTGGTCGGCGTTTGCCATCGCTCCAGCGCCCACGACCGACTTGCTCAGTGATGTGCAGGCCATTCGTGTGGGAGGGGGCCACGTCTGCGCGCTGATGACGAGCAGGGGGCTGCGCTGTTGGGGTGCCAATCAGTATGGTCAGCTCGGTGATGGAACCACGAGCGATCGCTCGACGCCGCCCGCGACGGACGTACTGAGCAACGTGCGTGCGTTCGACACTGGGACTGAATTCACGTGCGCAGTGCTTTCGGCCGGAGGAGTCCGTTGTTGGGGGCGCAACTATGCGGGACAACTGGGTGACGGCAGCAAGAGCGATCGCCCGACACCGCCCAGCACGGATGTGCTCGATGCGGTGAGGTCAGTCGCGACCGGCAATGCTCACGCTTGCGCGGTCACGACCAGCGGTGGCGTTGAATGCTGGGGAACCAACCGTTTCGGCGAGCTCGGTTTGGGCACGTTCGACAGCCCATCCAGCGCGGAGCCCCCCAAGACCGACACCCTAACCAACGTTGCGAGCGTTGCCGCCGGGTTCGCTCACACCTGTGCGCTGATGCAAAACGGCGGCGTTCGTTGTTGGGGAGAGAACTTCGGCGGGCAGCTGGGCGATGGCACCACGGTGAGTCGAGAGGCGCCGCCGATCAGCGATCTGCAGAGTGGTTTCACGGCGCTTGCGCTGGGCCGTGACTACACCTGCGGGGTGAATTCCCATCAAGGCTTGCGCTGCTGGGGCTACAACAATTTCGGTCAGCTGGGTGATCTCAACGCGGGCGGCGCGTCTGTGCCGACGGTAGATGTGCTTGCGAACGTGGCAGCGGTGTCTGCTGGCGGCTACCACGCTTGCGCGTTGACTACGACTGGAGGCGTTCGCTGTTGGGGACTCAATGGCAGTGGTCAAGTCGGTGTCGGCCAGGCAAGTGACTCCGAGGCACCGACGAAGACTGACGTGCTGAAGAGCGTGCAAGCGATCGCCGTGGGAGCGGAGCACAGCTGCGCCTTGACCAAAGCCGGCGGCGTGCGCTGTTGGGGCAGCAACCAGTTGGGCCAACTCGGCGATGGCACGACCGAAAACGTCCTCGCTCCGGCAGCGAGCAACGTACTGGACAGCGTCCAAGCGATCGCCGCCGGCGCGACTCACACCTGCGCCTTGACGACGACCGGTGGCGTCCGCTGCTGGGGTTCGAATTTCGACGGAGAGCTCGGAGACGGAACCAACACTCATCACAGCATTCCGTCGGCGGACGTATTGAGTGGTGTGGCCGCCATCACCGCTGGCTACGGGCATACCTGCGTGCTGACCAGCAACGGCGGTGTTCGCTGCTGGGGGCAAAACATGTACGGTCAACTGGGCGACGGCTCGACCGACTCGCGCGCGACTCCGCCGACGAGCGACGCGCTCAGCGGCGTCTCTGCAATCGCCGCGGGGGCGAATCACACCTGCGCGCTGATGACCAACGGCGGTGTTCGCTGCTGGGGTGCCAATGACAGCGGTCAGCTCGGCACGGTTCCGCCGGACCGCTTCCACCCCGCGCTCGTCGAGGGAACGTGCCAGTAGCTGAAGTCATTTGGGTGAGTCGTGCGAAACGGCGGCGCGTTCACTCGGCGCTCGTCGAGGGGACACTGCGCGTGCCTGTTCGATCGCGAGCATGAGGTCCTCGGTGCGGTACGGTTTGCGCAAAAAGGCTTGAAATGAGGCCGGATCGAGCGCGCGTTCGGATGCGGCTTCCAAGTAGCCCGACGAGAGCACTATCGGAACGCGCGACCCAGTTTCGCGAATGCGTCGGATGACGTCCAGGCCGGTCATGTCGCCCATCATGAAGTCGAGCACGATCACGTCCGGCGTGTGCTGGGCAAAACGCGCGAGGCCGCCTTCACCGCTGCCGGCTTCGTCCACTCGATAGCCGCGCAGCTCGAGCGCTCGACGCAGATGAGCTCGAACCAGCTGCTCGTCGTCGATCACCAGCACCTCGCAGGGGGCGAGCGCCGCCGCATCGCGAGCGACGACTCCGGACCGTGGCGGGCTGCTGGCGGGCAGCAGCACCGAAAAGCAGCTGCCTTCGCCAACCGTGCTCTCGACTAGAATGGCGCCCTTGTGTGAAGTGACGATGCCTAGGCAAGCTGCGAGACCCAAGCCGTGTCCGGAGTCTTTGGTCGTGAAAAATGGCTCGAATACGCGATCGCGCGTGGCTTCGTTCATGCCCACGCCGGTGTCTTTGACTTCGAGCAGCACCCACGAGCCGGGGGCGACCGTGGCACCCAGGGCGTCGTTCCAGCGTGCGTCAGGGTGGGCGATGCGCGTGACGCGCACTTGCACTTTCCCTTGCCGGCCGTCGAGTGCGTCGGAGGCGTTGGTGAGCAGGTTCATCACGACTTGGGTGAGCGTCGCGCGGTCGCCGAGCACCGAGCACGCCGGCTCGATCGATAGCTCGAGTTCCATCTTTTTCGACAAGGTGGCGCTCAGGAGTTGCTTCAGCTCGCGCAGTAGGTCACCGATGTCGACCGGATCGTTGCGCGCGGGCTCGCGCTGGCCTGCATACGCAAGCATTTGACGAGTGAGATCTGCGGCGCGTTCACCTGCGGTACGGATTGCGAGCGCTGACTCGCGTTCGTCCTCTGCCGTGAGGGTCATGAGCAAGAGGTCCGCGTTGCCCAGAATTCCGACCAACAGATTGTTGAAGTCGTGGGCGATGCCGCCGGTGAGTACACCTAGGCTTTCCAGGCGTTGGCTGCGCTCGATCTGTTGCTCCAAGCGGCGGCGCTCGGCCTCCATGCGTCGCGCTGGGCGCAGATCGCGAATTCCGGCCACGCGCACGGGCAGCCCGTCGAAGGTGGAGGCAACGGCCTGAATTTGCACCGGGACTACCTCGCCTTGCGCGCTGACGAACGCGCTCTCGTACGAGAAAATACGTCCGCCGAGCACGGTCTGCTGAGTGCGCGCGCGCTCGCTGGGCGCGATGTGATCGAACAAGCTGTGCCCGATCAGCTGCTCGGGCTTGTAGCCCATCAGCTCTTCGACGCGGCCACCCATCTCGATGATGATGCCGTCGCGGCTGACCGAGAAGTAGTCGAACGCGACCGCAGCCAGATCGCGGAGCCGCCTCTCACTCTCGCGCAGGAGGGCGTTGGTGCGTTCGCGCTCGGTCACGTCTCGCACGGCTACGACACGCACGGGGCGATTCCCGAGCTTGCCTTGCTTGGACAGGATCTCGGCGCGAAAGCGCGAGCCGTCTTTGCGCACGCCGGTGATCAGGTACGCGCCTTCCTCGCCGTCGCGCAGCCGCTTTTGCACCGCGGCCAAGTCCTCCGGCGCGATGCAGCGAGCCATCGTCTGGCGGCCGAGCATTTCGGTCTGTTCGTAACCAACGAGCTCTGCCAAGCGCTGATTGGTCTCGATCACGACGCCCGCGTCGGCGTTGATCATGATGCCCTCGAACGATGCCGCGGACAGCAGTTCGTAGCGCTCGGCGAGCTCTCCGCGCTCTTCGTGCTCGATCGCGCGCATGAAACCGAGTTGCAGCGCACAGCGCAGTGAAGCATCGAGCGAGACGCGGTCGAAGCCCGGTTGGGCCGCGACCAGAGAGAGCTTGTGGCCGTGATGTTCGAACTCGAAGTGCGCAGGGCCTTCGAGTGACTCCTGTACCAGGCCGTGAGTCCGCAACAGCTCGAGCGCGGCCGCGAGCGCGAGTTTCGGATCCTCGGCGGCGAGTGCGCTGAGCACTTGCGGCAATAGATCAGCGAGCTCGCGCGCAAGGGAGTCGGTCATGGGTAGGGTGCCCAGTGGCCCTTGGAGGTCTGAGACCATAACCTGGCGACTCGGGATCTCAAATTGCGCAATGGTCATTACGTCCTCGCGAGTTTGTTGCGAGTTGTTGCATTCGAGAGCACCCCGAGCGGGGTGTTTTCCCCACGATGAGCGCGGTGCCGGCGATCTTGTTTCCGAACCGAAACAGGGGCGGTCGCGCTACTCTCTAGCTCGAAATATGCCGCCGAAGGCTGTGACGGCACGCGACGTAGCGCGTGACCATCAACCCCAAAAATTCACTGAGGGACGGACTGCGGGATTGGCACGAGTGAGCGTTGCTGAGCGGGCGTGCCCGCGGGCACAGTCGCAACGCTTGGCGGGGGAACTTGGCTCGAGGAGGCGATCGCAGTGTTTGCGGCGGGTGGTGCCGGGGGCAAGCGGTTCGCGTAAGCGCGCCAGGCGCCGTCGAGGAATGCGCGCTCTTCGGCACGGAGCGTGCCGGGGCGCTCGCGTTCGATCTCGGTGGCCACGCTCAACCAGTGTTGCGCGTGGGGCAGGTCGCCGAGTGCCACGAAGGTTGCACCGCGGTAGGCTGCGTATGCCGCGCGCTGCTGGAGCGCCGCGCGCGCTACGCGCGGTTCGCTGCGCGCGAACACTTCGTCGGCCTCGACGTAGCGACCCTCGCCGTACAGGTCCGCGCCACGTTGGATGTAGTGGCTCGACCCGCAGGCAGGGAGGAGAACGAGGCACGCCGCTAGACTCAATTCGAGCAGGGCGTTTCGACTCATTCGACAAGAATACGGGCGCCTTCGGCGCAAAGCTAGCGTCGTACTAGAAGCGGCCGCTTTGGCCGAGAAATGTTGGCCTGAGCGCACGTCAGCGCACTCTGCCGCTGTTTGTAGGTGACGCGTGCGGTCAGCGGATTTTGACACGGGTGTGCCACGGGCTCGTGCCGGATCATTCGGGGGTTTACCGAACTGCTACCTTTGCCAGTTGGCACTGTGCCATGGCACTATCGGCCGCGCTTTGGGGCTGGACCGCGCAGCCCCCTCGACCTCGAAACGAACTTCGTGTGCCAAGGAGAGATCTGATGGGCCCCCGCTTTACCTCGTTGCTTATCGCTGTGTTCGCAAGTTCCACGTTGTTGCTCACCTCCACCGCCGGCGCCGCACCCAAGGCCAAGGCAGAGACCGCCAAAGAAAAGGCCGCTCGCGAGCAAGCCGAGAAGGAGCAGGCCGAGAAGGAAAAGGCGGCCAAGGAGCAAGCCGAGAAGGAGCAGGCGGAAAAGGAACAGGCTGAGAAGGAGCAGGCGGAAAAGGCCGAGGCTGAAAAAGCACAGGCCGACAAGGACGCGGCAGCCAAGGAGAAGTCGGACAAAGAAGCCGAGGCGGTCGCCGAGGCTGAAGCGGGCAGCTCCCCCATCGAGCAACCGGGCAAGACGTACTACGGCGTGGGTCTCCGTTACCGCGGGATCATCGTGCCGAAGTTCATGATGAACATCTTCGGCTCCGGCGGGACGACGATCCTCGCGAACGGTGTGGGTCCGGAGTTCGTGATTCGCAAGGATAACTTCGAGTACGAATTTTCGGCGATGTACGCGGGCTACGGCATGGATGACACGCCGTTCAAAGCCAAGTCCGACGGCCCGGACGCCTGGGAAATCGTCCAGAGCAAGCTGAAGATCCTGTATCTGACCGCGGACTTCGATTGGACGCACAACTTCAAGCCAGAGATTGGCATCAACTACGGCTTTGGCGCGGGCATCGGCTTCGTGTGGGGGCCGCTGTATCGCACCCAGGCCTATCCGGGCCCGGGCGCAAACAACGACACCGGCGAAGGCTTCGTGAAGTGCACCTCGCCGGGCGTTCCGAACCCGGCGTACTGCGGTGGCGACAACAATCACTACAACGGCTACACCGAGCCGAACTGGGCCAACGGCGGCTCGAAGCCGATCATCTTCCCGTGGCTCGCCGTACAAACCGGCTTGCGTTACAAGCCACACCGCAACTTCATCGCGCGTCTCGATTTGGGCTTCTCGACGAGCGGTCCCTTCTTCGGCATCGGCGCGGACTACGGGCTCTGAGAGGTGGGGGGTTTGGTGGTGGCCGAGCTGGAGTTACCGAACCGGTATGAGCCGCTCGCTCAACTCGGCAAGGGGGGTGGGGGCGAGGTTTGGGCGGTTCGCGATCGCCATTCCGGGCGCAAGTATGCGCTGAAAGTGCTGGCCGAAGAGGCGAGCGAGCGCGAGATGTCCGCGCTCGTTCGCGAGGCCGTCGCGCTCTCCGGCTTGGAGGGTTTGGGGGTTCCGCGTGTCGTGCGTTTCGGGCGTTTGCCTCGCAGTGGGCGCGCGTTTTTGGTGCGCGAGTTGGTCGAAGGCCAAAGCCTCGAAGAGGTGATGGACGAAGGCGCGAGTCTGCGCGCGCTGAACGCGTTGGCGCGCGCGGCCGATCAGTTGACGGTGCTGCATCGCGCGGGGCTGTTTCACGGTGACGTGAAGCCAGCCAACATCGTGGTCGAGTTGGGCGGGCGCGCGACGTTCGTGGATCTCGGTTTGGCGGCGCCGTTTCGCGACGGTGGAAGCCAAGCCGAGGGTTTGACGCCGCGCTACGCGGCTCCCGAATTGCTGCGTGGTGCGCCGCTCACCGTGCGCGCCGAAGTGTACGCGCTCGGTGTCACGCTCAACGAAATCGTGAGCGAGAGTCGGCGCTCGAGCTTGAACAACCGCATGCTGCGCGAGCTGATGGCGGTCGCCGAGCGAGCGATGTTGGCGCAGCCGACCGAGCGCTTTCCCTCGGTCGATGAGTTTGCGAGCGCGCTTCGGCGTGCTGCGGGGCTCTCGGCGACGCCCGAAGCGGACGCTGAGCAAGTCGCGCTTTGGCCCGTGGTCGGCGTCGAAACGACGTCAGCGCAGCTGCTCGATCGCGTGCGTGCGCTCGAACCGGGTGAGCATTTGCGGATCGTGGGCGTGCCGGGTTCGGGGCGAACGGCGCTGCTGCGTCGCGTCGCGTGGTCACTCGGTGTGCTCGGCAGCAGCTTGGCCTGGATCGAGGATGTGTCGTCGGCTTCGAGCTTGAATGCGGAGCTCGGCGCGCATGCGTCGCTGCTCGGCGTAGTCGTCTTGGTCGACGACGCGGACGCGCTCAGCGAGTCGAGCCTTGCGACACTGATCGAAGCGCGCGCGCAGGGCGCACGTCTCGTGACGGTGGGCGGCGGATCGTGGCCGGACCCGGTGAGCGACTTTGCTGTGCCGCCGCTCGACGAGCAGGCGGCGATCGATCTGCTACGTCGCGCGGTGCCATCGCTGACGCAAAGCTTGCTCAAGCGTGTGTTCGAAGTGTCGGAGGGGCGCCCCGGGGAGCTGCGCCGTTTGGTGCGCATCATCGCCAGCGACGCGGTGGCTTCTGCCGACGATTTGGAGCGGGTTTTGGGCTCGGCCGAACCGCGATCGGTGCCGCCCTCGGATCCGCTGACGCGCGCGCGGTTTTTCTTGGAGCGCGGCCGCTACAACGACGTCAAAGCGGCGCTCGAGGCGCTCGGCGACGATGATCGAGTCGAAGCGGGCATCGCTCGCGCGCGGCTGCGTCTTGGCCTGGGCGACACTGCTGGCGCGGCCAGTTTGCTGCAAGCGCTGAGCGAACGTGATGATGCGACCGAGCGCGAGCGTAGCTTCGTTGCGCTGTACCTCGCGCGCACGCAGATCAGTCTGAACGACTATCCGCGAGCGCTCTCGCTGCTCGAACCGTTGCTCGACGGTGATCCGCTGCTGTCGAGCGAGGCGCTCTCGTTTCGAGGACTCGCGCTGTCCATGTCGGGCAAGCACGACGAAGCGCGCACCACGCTGGAGCTCGCGCTGTCACGCGCGACCGAGGTCGGCGCGGATCGCCTAGAGGCGATTGCGCTCACTTCGCTCGGCTTCGTCGCTCAACGTTGTGACCGTATCGAAGAAGCGGGCGAAATCTATCTGCGCGCGGTGAGCGCCGCCGAGCGCGCCAGTGACGCCGGCGCGCTCGCGACAATTCAGCTGAATTTGGCTGGATTGCTCAAGATTCGCGGCGATATCGCGGGCGCCATCGAGCACTTCGAGGCCGCCGTCGACATGGGCCGTCGCGCCGGCCGTCGTTCGAGCGCGCTGCAAGCGTTGTTGAACCTGGCCAACGCGGATCTCTTTTTGGGTCGTTTGGCGCGTGCGCGCACCGCGATCGACACGCTCGAAGAGCAGCGCGCGGAGCTCAACACGGTGATGTGCGCGCAGCTGCTCGGGCTCACCGCCGAGCTCCAACTCCGCGACGGCAACATCGACGCTGCGGTCGAAAAATTCGACGCTTGTGCACGCGCATTCGAGGAACTGGGTCGTGGTGTGGATGCGGCCGAAGCGCGGCTCGAGGGCGTGCTCGTTGCGGTGCGCGCTCCGCGTCCCGACTTGATGAAGCTGCGCAGCTGGTTGAGCCGTTCCGAGGCGGACCTCGCGGGCGCTTCAGTGCATCGCTCACTGTTTCTGCTGGCGTCCGCGCGCCTGAAAGATCTGCTCGGTGACGAGCTGGGTGCCCGTGCCAACTTGGATGACTCGCTGGCCGCCGCACGCGCGTGCGCCCAAAAAGACTGGGTTTGGCGCGCGCTCGAAGCTCGCGCCGAGTTGGAAGAGGCCGGGGGTCAACCGCTGTTGGCGCGACGCGATCGCGAAGAAGCGCTGGCCGTGCTGGAAGAAATCGGCGCGCGCCTGCCGCGCGACTTGCGCGAGGTGTATTGGAACGACACTCGCCGGCGCACGCTGCGCGCCTCGGTTCCGGCGGCGATCGGCGTAGCAGCTACGGAGTTCTTGCCCTTCGCGAGCTTGAAGAATGCGCCCTTGCCGCCGCGTTCGAACTCGAGCCTGCACGCGGGCACCAGCGCGTCGATCTCGCAACTCAGCTCGACGCCCCTCGAGCAGCGCCTGTCGCGCATTCTCGAGATCACGAGCCGGCTCGCGGGCGAGCTCGATCTCGCGCGCTTGACCGAGCGCGTGACGGACTACGCCCTGGAGCTGTCGCGCGCCGAGCATGGCTTCGTGCTGCTCAAGCAGAGCTCGGGCGCGCTCACCGTGTACACTCAACGTTCGCGCGGTGCGGACGACGCGCACGCGGAGTTCTCGCGTTCGATCGCCGAGTCCGTCGTCAAGAGCGGTGAACCCGTGTTGACACTGAACGCGCAAAGTGACGCGCGCATGCAGAACTTTGCGTCAGTGCACCAAATGATGCTCGAATCGGTGGTCTGTGTGCCAATCCTGGCGCCGCACGGCGAGGTGATTGGCGCGCTGTACCTGGAGACGCGTCTGCGTTCCGGCAGCCACTTCGAGCGCGAGCTGCCCACGCTACGCGCGTTTGCCGATCAAGTGGCGATTGCGCTCGAGAACGCGCGGTTGATCAACGAAAATAAGCAGCGCGCCGACGCGCTGGCTACCACGAACGCAGCGCTCGAAGACGCGCAAGAACGCCTGCGTGAGCTCTTGGACGGACGCACCGAGCAACTCAAACGCACGCGCCAAAAGCTACGCGATGCGCGCGAGACGTTGTACGGCCACTTCGGTTACCAAGGACTGGTCGGCACCAGCGAGGCCATGCGCCGGGTGTACGCGATCATCGACCGCGTGCGAGATACGGACGTGCCGGTGCTCATCACCGGCGAGAGCGGAACCGGCAAAGAAGTGGTGGCACGCGCGATTCATGCCGCGTCCGCGCGCTCCAAGGCTCGCACGCTGGGCGTGAACTGCGGTGCGATTCCGGAGAACTTGCTGGAAAGCGAGCTGTTCGGTCATGTGAAGGGCGCGTTCACGGGCGCCGACCGCGAGCGCAAGGGTCTGTTCCGCGATTGCCAGGGTGGCACGATCTTGCTCGACGAAATCGGCGAGACACCGCTCAAGATGCAAGCCGGCTTGTTGCGAGTCTTACAAGAGCGGCGCGTGCGTCCGGTCGGTGGCAATCGCGAAGAAGAGATCGACGTGCGGATGCTCTTTGCGACCAATCGCGACTTGGAGCAGATGGTCGCGGCCGGTAAGTTTCGCGAGGATTTGTATTATCGCATTCACGTGGTCGAGATCCGCGTGCCTGCGCTGCGCGAACGCGTGGAAGACATTCCGCAGTTGGTCGACCACTTCTTGGGTTTGTTCGCCGCGCGTTACAAGCGCGACAAGAACGGGCTGACCAAAGAGGCCATGCAGCGGCTCAGCCAGTACAGCTGGCCCGGCAACGTGCGGCAGCTGGAAAACGTGCTGCTCAATGCCTGGGTGCTGAGTGAGGACCTCGAGCTCGACGCTGGAGACTTCGATCTCCCGGACGGCTGGGTTTCGGGCCCAGCGGCCGCGCCGCGTGTCGCGCGTGAAGCGACTCCGCGTGGCGCGACGATCAAATTGCGCAAAGGCGGCGTGTCCGAGCACCGTCGGGAAGAGCGCGACCGAATCTTGGAGGCGCTGCGCGAGAGCAATTGGAACCGCGTGAAGGCCGCAGAAATCAGCGGTATCCCGCGGCGTACGTTCTATCGCCGGCTGCGCGAATACGGCATTCAGTAGTCGAGTTTGCGAGGTCGCGACCGCTCAGCCGTCCGACTTCGCGTGCGCGGTAGGTGGAGCGACTCGCCTGCAAAAATCCGTCGATTGTGTCGACGGTCGACTGTGTGAAAATGTAGGTGTTGCGCGTTCGTTGACAGAGGAAAGGCGCTCAGCGTACCGTCCGCACGCACCGGGAACCAGGGAATTTTGGCTGTTTAGTGCCACCCGGGGTTGCCGTGACTCGACCCATCATCTGCCTCGGGAGGCATCTCCATGCTGCGCTCTTCGCGTACGATCGCGTCGCTCATCCGCTCACTAGTGCTGGGAACCGCAACCACGACCACGATGGTCTTGGTGGCTGCCTCGGTCGTTGGCTGCAAAGACGAGAGTCAACCCGACTACTGGGTGGAAAAGCTCGATGACCCGGCGTGGCGCGCGCGCGCCGTCAAACGCTTGGAGCAATTCTTCGAAGACTCGGTCACCAAGAACGGCGATTTGAAGTCTGAAGGCGTGCAAACGCTGATCAACAAGACCGTCGATCCGCTGACCAAGACCTACGTCGAAGGTTACGACACGCTCGACGGCAAGACGCGCGTTTCGCTGATCAAGCTGCTCGCGGCTTACAAGGACAAGCGTATCGAGCCGGCGATCAAGAAGGCGTTCGACGAATTCGCCAAGCATCCGCAGACTTCCAAAGAGGATCAAGACCTCAAATGGGCGGCAATCGCGACCGAGGACCTCAAACTCGCGGGCGTTTCCGATTCGCTGCTGCAGGCGTTTTTGAAGCTGAAATCCAGCACGATGCTGGGTGGCGTGGCCTACCGTGACGTGAACGACGCGATGCGCGTCGCGCCGTCCAAGGCTTGGGTCGGCCCGCTCACGAAGATGCTCGAGCCGGAGATGGTTCAGCCCAAGACCAACAAAGACAAAGATCTGATCGACCCGTACCGCGATCAGCAGTTCTGGCAGGTGGCGTCGGCGGAGGTGCTCGGTCGCATCGGCGATCCGGCTGCAGTCGAACCGCTGCTCAAGGTGATGCTCGATCCGGCCAAGGGCGACGTGCAGTCGACCGCGGTGCTCGCACTCGTGAAGATCGGCAAGCCCGCCGCTGACGCAGCCGTTGCGTTGTTGCAGGGCAAGAACGAAGCGCTCGCCACGTTCAACGCGCGGCGCATCAAGGAGGTCACGGGCACGGACGCCAAGGGCAAGCCGTACATCGCGACCGCTGCGTTGATCCTCGGCACGATCGGGCGCCCGGACACCATCGGTCCGATGGTGGAAGCGCTCAAGGCCGAGACCGACGACAGCAACAAAGCCGTGATCGCCCGTGAACTCGCGAAGATCCCGGCCACCGACGAGTCCAAGCAAGCGTTCAAGAAGGCGTTCGAATCGATCTCGCTCGACGCCGAAATCCCGAACGGCGGCGGCGCGCTCGAGGTGTTGACCGAGTCAGCGGGTCAATTCTTCGATCCCTCGATGGTCGACTGGTTGCTCGGGCGCGTGGCCAAGCTCAAGGGCAGCGACGAAGACAAGAAGGGCTTGCAGCTCGCCGTCACCGTCACCGTGATGAAGCTGGCCAAGCCGGATCAGCTCGCCACGGTGAAGGTCGCCGTGGACAAGTACGGCACCAAGTTGGAGAAGGACGCTTTCGCGGGTGTCGAGGAGCTGCTAAAGGCCTGTGGCGACCGCGTGGCTTGCTACGTCACGGCGCTGCAGAAGGGCGAGAATCAAGATCGCGCCAAGCAGTTCATCGGCATCAAAGCTGGCTACATGATCGGCATCTTGGGTGACGAGCAAAGCCGCGATGAGGTCGTGAAGGGCATCGATTCGGTAACGAACGCCGCGCTGCGCGCCGTGTCTGCGACGGTCATCGATCGCCTCTCGCCGAAGGGATCCAAGGATGTCGCGGCCAAGCTGAACACGGTCATCGAGCGCAACGCCAAGTCGCCCGATCGCGAGAAATCCGCCGGTGATTCGCCGCTCAAGCAGGTGATGTACCGCCTGGAATCGCGCGCGAGCTGAGTCGAACGCAGGCATGTCGAGCCTCCGCATCGAGGTCGCTTCCGGCGGCAGCGCCGGCCGCGTATTCGACGCGGAGCTCGACAGCGTTCACATTGGGCGCGCACCGTCGAATGATTTGGTGCTGAGCGACGCGCTGGTTTCCAGCGAGCACGCGCGCATCGTCAGCAGCGTCGACGGATTCGTGCTCGAAGATCTGAGCAGCACGAACGGCACGTGGCTGCTGCGCGGAGCCGAACTGCACGCTCTGGGTGAAGGGCGGCGAGCGATGGCGCTCTCACCCGGTGATCGAGTCAGGCTTGGCGGACCCGACGCGGAAGGTGTCGAGCTGCGCGTCGACTTCGCGCCCGACACGGACACGCTGGAAATTGCGCTGCTCAGGCCGCTGAGTGAGCTGGCCAAGGGCGCGCCGCTCGCGGCTGGAGACGACCGACTGCAGCTCTTGGTGCAAGCGCTGCGCGAGGTCGTGAGCCACGAGGGGCTGTCCGACGTGGTGAGCGGCATTGCCGACGCCGCGCTGTTGCTCGTGCCTCGCGCGACTCACGCGACCGTCGTGCTGCGCCAAGAGGACAGCGAAGCGACGGAAGCTCGCAAGGCCGTCGGTTTCGTGCCCGTGGTCACGCGGGTTCGCGGACCTTTGGGACCGCGCGCGCCAGAAGCCGCGGTGCGCGTCACGCGCAGCGTCGTGCGCAAAGTGATCTCGGAGCGGGCTGCAGTGCTCGCTGCAGATGCGCCGAGTGAGACCTTCAGCTCCGAGTCGTTGCTCGGCGCCAGCATTCGCAGCACGATCGGTATCCCGCTCTGGAAGGACGACGCCATTTTGGGCGTGCTGCAGCTGGATAACCGCGACGCGCCGGCCATGTTCGAAGCGCGCGACGTGGACGCGCTGGGCGTCTTGGCCGTGAGTGCCTCGCTCGCGATCGCCAACGCGGAGCTGATTCAACGCTTGCGCCTGACGCGCGCCGAGCTGAGAAAAGAGAACCAATACCTGCGCGGTCGCGAGCGCGCGCGCACCGCGGAAGTGCAAATCATCGGTGAAAGCCGCGCGATGGCCGAGCTCTTGCGCCAGCTCGACAAAGTCGTCGATACGCGCGTGAGCGTGCTGATCGAAGGCGAAACCGGCGTCGGCAAAGAGCTGATCGCCTCGAGTGTGCACTATCGCTCGAAGCGCAAAGACAAGCTGTTCGTGGCCCAGAACTGCGCGGCGTTCCCCGAGAATTTGCTGGAGAGCGAGCTCTTCGGGCACAAACGCGGCGCGTTCACCGGCGCGACCGACGAGAAGAAGGGCTTGTTCGAGATCGCCGATGGCGGCACGCTGTTCTTGGACGAACTCGGTGAGATGCCGTTGTCGCTCCAGGCCAAGCTGCTGCGCGCGCTTCAAGAAGGCGAGATCCGCCCGATTGGCGCCACGCAGTCGAAGCAAGTCAACGTGCGCATCGTCGCGGCGACGAACAAGAACCTCGAAGCCGAGGTCAAGGCCGGACGCTTCCGCGAAGATCTCTATTACCGACTCAAGGTGTTTCCGATCCGCGTCCCGCCCTTGCGCGAACGCCGCGACGACATCGCGCCACTCGCACGCTTCTTCCTCGATCGCTACACGCGCGAAATGGGCAAATCCGTGCCCGGCTTCGCCCAAGAAACCCTGGAAATCCTCAGCGCCTACGATTTCCCAGGCAACGTGCGCGAACTCGAGAACGAAGTGCAGCGCTTGGTCATCCAAGCCGACGACAACGCCTTCCTCACGCCCGAGCTCCTCAGCCCCCGCGTCCGCCAAATCGAAACGGTGCTCCTCAGCGCAAACGCCGCCAAGGGCTCCCTCAAAGAAATGGTCGACCAAGTCGAGCGCCACATCCTGATCGAAGCCCTCCGCGAACACGGCAACAACAAAACCGCCGCCGCCAAAACCCTCGGCATCACCCGCGAAGGCCTACACAAAAAACTAAAACAGCTCGGCGTCGGCTAATCCACCCTTCGGCGTCCGGGTGAGAGGGAGAGGACTAACCGCCGAGCCGCAGAGGCCGCAGAGATCAGAGAGAGAAGAGATCGGGGGGGCGCGCACTTCTGCGCTTTGCGTCGTAGATGAATCGAAGTTCGACGTGCACTAGAGACCCAAATCTCTTTCTGATCTCTGTGGCCTCTGCGGCTCGGCGGTTCAAATCTCAGGGATCGCCCTGAGCGGTCCGCACGTGGGCTAGGCACGCTGGGTGAGAGGATGAGAGGGAGGGACTAACCGCCGAGCCGCAGAGGCCGCAGAGATCAGAGAGAGAGGGATTTGGGGTTGCCGCAGTTCGACGGTTGTCGCCGTAGGTACGGCGACGATCGGCGGTGTGCGCGCCCCCCAAATCTCTTTCTGATCTCTGTGACCTCTGCGGCTCGGCGGTTCAATCTCAGGGATCAGAGCGAGAGGGATTTGGGGTTGCCGCAGTTCGACGGTTGGCGCCGTCGGAACGGCGAAGAGCGGCGGTGTACGAGCCCCCAAAATCTCTTTCTGATCTCTGTGGCCTCTGCGGCTCGGCGGTTCAATCTCAGGGCTCGTTTTGAGCGCACGCCGAGTGGGCTAAGGATCGCTGAGTGAGAGTCGAGATGCGGGCTACGCGCCGTGCTTGGTCGTCTGGGCCCGCTAACCCAAAATTTCAGCTGCGGGCGCTTTCGAGTTTTTCGAGGATGGTGTCGTGCAGTAGGCCGTTCGAGGCGACGACGCCGCGATCGTTGTCGAGGCGTTCGCTGCGGTAGTCGATGAGGTCGCCGCGGGAATCGGTCAGTTTGCCGCCGGCGGCGTTGATGAGCGCTTCGGCGGCGCAGGCGTCCCAGCGTTTGCCGGCGTAGTGGGGGGCTACGTAGGCGTCGGCGGCGCCGTGAGCGACGACGGAGGCTTTGAGTCCGGCGCTGCCGAGTGCGACTAGTTCGCGGGCGCCGAGTGCGCCGAGCGCACGTTCGAGCGCGGGGTTGCGGTGTGAGCGCGAACCGACGATGCGCGCGTCGCTCAACGTACCGAGTGCGCTCACGGTGATCGGTTTTTCGGCGCCTTGCGGGTCGAGTTGATAGGCGCCGCTGCCCACTTCACCGAGCCAGGAGATGCCGCTTTCGGGGGCGTGAATCACCGCGGCTGCGGGGCGATCGCCTTCGACGTAGCCGATCATCACGACGAATTCGCCGTTGCGGGCGACGAACTCGCGCGTGCCGTCCAGCGGATCGACGAAGAAGATGCGCTCGGCCCTGCGATACTCGGCGAACGTCTCGGGTTCGCTCTCTTCGGCCACGATGGGCACGTTTGGGAAGAGCTTGCTCAGTCGATCGCAGATCAGCTCGTTGGCTCGGCGATCGGCTTCGGTGACCGGATCGCGCGGGGCTTTGAAGTCGACGCTGAACTTCGTGGCGTACACCTCGAGGATCAACACGGCGGCCTCGCGAGCGATGCCGTCGAGCGTGCGAAGGAGGCTCGAAGGGGTGCCCGCGCTCGTCGCCATCACGCGGAGGCCTTTAGGTTGTCCAAGCGGATCTGCAGTGCGTCGAGCGCTTCCGGAGTCAGGTAGGGGTGCGAACCGGCTTCGCGCACGAGCTGATCGAGCTGCACGCCACTGCGCGGGCCGAGCACGGCGCAGCTCACCAGGTTGTTCGAGAGAACGTAGCGCAGCGCCGCAGCGCGCAGGGTAGCGACGGTGACGCCGTTCACGCACGGGCGAATGGCGTTGAGCTGCGAGATGCGGCGCTTGATGTCGTCCGTTGTCCAGCGCTCGGAGCGGTGATCGTCCCGGGCGAAGGCTTTGTCGTATGGCCATTGGCCGCACAAGAGGCCATGCGCGAGCACCGAGCGCGCCAAGATCGCGATGTTGCTGTTGCGGAACTCCATCTCGAGCTGTCGCATGGTGCGGCTGTGGAAGGCGTTGTAGGCGAGCTCGAGCACGCGCACGCCCTGGTGCATCGCGATGCGGGCGGCATCCGCGCCTTCGACGCTCGCGCCCCACGCGCGAATGCTGCCGGCGTTCTGCAGCTCTTGGAGCACGGCCCCGGCTTCACCACGCGCGATCGTGCTCTCGGAGGGATTGTGCAGCAGCACGACGTCGATCACGTCGCGCTTGAGGCGTTCGCGGGAGCGCTCGAAGCTTTCGCGGATGAATGCTGGCTTGAAGCACTTTCGCGCGGGCGACACTTCACGATCGGTGCCGAGCTTGGTCACGATCACCGCTTCAGGGTGCGCTGCTAGGCGCACACCGAGGCGCGTCTCCATGGCGCCCTTGCCGTAACTGTCCGCGGTGTCGAACAGGGTGACGCCGAGCGCGAGCGCTCGGTCGATCACGGCGTCTTGGTCGGCTTCGGGCAGCGGTGAGTAGCCGTCACCGGACAGGCCCCACGTGCCGAGCCCGAGCTCGGAAACCGTGATTCCGGTGTTGCCGAGGGCGCGTTGCTCCATGCTCGCGGTATAGCAAAGCTCTGCCGAGCCGGCCCGCAACTTATTGCGCTGCGTCGTAAGACCAATAATGCAGGGAGCTGAAGGTTCCGTTCTCGGCGCTGATCGTAAGCTCCACGGTGCCCGCCGGCAGATCCGCGGGCAAACTCAACGCGCGGTCCTCGAAGTCCGGTCTGCTGACCGTCCAGCGATCGACCTGACGGCCCCCGATGCGCAGCGTGACCAGCAGCGGCTGTTCTGCGCCGAGCCGCGTCACCAGCCGACCGCGGGGTGCCAAATTGAGCCGAAATGATTCGCGGGTTCGGTGCAGCCGCGCGCCGTCGAGCATCACGCCGTTGCTGAGCAACACGTCGTCGCCCTGGCTCGCTGGGAGCAGCGCGTACCCATGAGCGGCTTCGCTGTCCAGATCTGCGACATCGAGCACATCGCGCACTGGCTGCGGCCAAAATTCGATCAAGGACGGACGTTCGCCGGAGCGGAGCCGCGAGTAGTCCGCGCTGCAGGCGACCATCGTTTCACCGCCGAGGATCGTGGCGTGCACGGTGCGCTCCGTCAGACACGGACCGAGCAAATCGGGCAGAGCGAACCAGGGAGGATAGAGAATGAAGAAGTTGGGCAACGCACTCTGTGGCAGACGCTCATAGTGCTCGAAGCGCGAGCCTGCGCCTGCCGACCAATAGCGCGCCTCGCCGAGCGTCGTGAGACCTACGATGTCGAACACTTGGCGACCCGAAAAATAGGCGATCGCGCCGGTGTCGTTGACGCCAATGCGCGCTTCTTTGGGCAGCGCCTGCTCGGCCCATACACCGAGCTCCACGTGTTGCGCAGAGATGGCGTGCGCACTCTCCGCCAAATCGTGCAAAGCGAAGGGAAACTTGGCGAGCAACGCGACCGCGATCGCCGCGCTCGACACGTAGCGCAGCGCGCTGAGGCGTCTCCACGCGAGCGTCGCAAAGTCCGCAATCTGATCGCCCAGCGCCACCAAGCCGATCAACCAAGGGCCGGTGAATGGCCACAAATAGCGCAGCCGATTCCACAGAAAGCTGTCGTACGTCGCGGGCAACAAAATTCCGAGCCCGAGCGCGAGCAAGATCAGGGAACGCGCGTGACGCATCCTCGCTTGGCCAGCAAAGATCAACGCGGGCAGCGCCAGCCAAGTGATGAACTTGGAGTGCTCGGGCACGAACACCGCACTCCACACTTGGCCATCCGCGAGCGTGGTCCAGAACAGCTGCAGATTGTAAGCAATCTGCGCGCGCAGCGACGCTCCGTCCATGTACGGGCTGAACGGCAGCCACTTCACTAGCGTGGTGGTCTGCGTCGCGTGGCCCGTGAAACAGAGGTAAATCAAAGGCGGCACGAGCGGGAAAGCCAGACACAGCGCTGCGTAGCCAACGCGCTGCGCGACAGTCCGTGTGCGCTCCCCACTCCCGCCGAAACCCAGCGCGCAAGCGATCAGCGCGCTACCGAGCGCGCCCTCCGGACGCATCAACGGCGTGACCAGCGCAAGCACGAGCAGCTCCCAAAAGCGCTCGTGCTCGCCCTCGCACCACTGCGCTGCCCGCCTGGCGCAGCGCATCAGCAACCAAGCGAGCGGCACCACTTCCATGCCGCTCGCGGCAAACCAGGTGTTGGCGCTGAACGCGAGTGTCAGTGCACCGGCAAGCCAAGCCACGCGCGGGCTGACGACGCCCTCGGCCGCGCGCGCCGTTTCGTACGCGAGCAGCCCCAGCGCGCCAAAGCCCAACGCCCAGGCGAACGGAATCAGCGCCAGGCCATGCACGCCGAAGCACTGCGGAAGCGCGAGCAGCAGCGGCCAGAGCAAGCTCGTCGCGCCGGCCACCGGCGCAGCCCCCGGCGAATAGACGAACGGCCGACCCTGGGCGAACGAACGCGCGAACTGAAAATGGATGTAGCTGTCGTCCAGCGGAACCGCGGGCGCGCCGTCATTGGCGGCCAAAATGTCGCGAATCGAGAGCGCACCGAGCACCGCCGCAAAAAGCAGAAAGCCCCACCAAGAACTGACCGTCCGAAGCCAGCGAGGGCTATCCGGCTGTGCTAACACCCGCCGAGTCTTAGCATCGACCCCCGCATGAAAACGAACCCGTACGAGCACGCGCCGCGACTTCCCGAAGGTGACCACGTCGATCCCCGGCTGCTCGTTGGCGCCGGTTCCTCGCCGATCGAGATTGAAATTGGACCCGGGCGCGGTGGCTTCGTGTTCGAACGCTTGGCCGCCGACCCTGAAGTGTTCATGCTCGGCCTAGAAATTCGCCGCAAATGGGCGACCATCGTCGACGATCGCGTGCGGGAACGCGGCCTCTCGAACCGCGCCCGCGTGCTCGCTGAAGACGCCCGCGTGGCCTTCCCGCGTTTCCCCGACGCCTGCGCGCGCGCCGTCTTCGTGCACTTTCCCGATCCCTGGTGGAAGAAGCGCCACGCCAAGCGCCTCGTCGTCACGACCGATCTCCTGCCCCAACTGTGCCGCGTGCTCATCCCCGGCGGCGCCCTCTTCGTCCAAACCGACGTCGAAGGCCGCGCCGCCGAATACGCCGCCCTGGTCGCCACCGAGCCGCGCCTCGTCCCCCAACATCAGGGCTTCGAAGCCGAAAACCCCTTCAACGCCCGCAGCCCCCGCGAACACCGCGCCATCGCCGACGGCCTCCCCATCTACCGCCTGCACTACCGCCTCGCGTAGAAACAGCGCTGCAAAGCCATCACCGGTTCTTGGGTTGATGGTCAAGCAACACGTCCCAGCACCCCCCAGCCTTCGGCGTCGCGGACGCAGGAGAGAGGAGGGAGAGACCGCCAAGCCGCCAAGCCGCCAAGCGCTCTACGCGACCCGTTGAGGCGAAGAGCACTGAGGACGCCGAGAAATTTGGGGTTCGCTCTGTGAGGGCGTGACTCGACATGATCTTCGACGCACGCCGTTCGTGTCCCGTTATCGAGTCGAACTTCGGCGAAAATTACGCCGAACGCACCGTTGAGCGCGACCCCCAAAATCTCACGTTTTGAGAGGCACTGTGCTTCACTGTGTCGCCCTGGGTGCTTGGCGGCTTGGCGACTTGGCGGTTTCTCCCCTCTGGGAGCGTCCAATGTCGGGAACTCAGCGCTTTGCGAGGTGCGCTGCTGGGTTGGGAGCGCCCCCTCTCGAATCGCGCTGGAGCGTTGCTGGAGGCTCTTTTTTCTCGGGGGGCGGCCGGGTAGGCTGGGCTGCGATGCGAACGGCTCTGCTTTGCTTGTTGCTGACCGCGGTTGGGCCGGTGGGGTGTGCGACTTATCGGGAGGAGTTGAATCGCGGACAGCGGATGTACGAGGAGAATCAGTACGAGCATGCGCTGGCAATGTGGCGCGTTTTAGAGGAGGACGTGGACTCGCTCAGTCCGAGTGATCGCGCGCGGTACGCTTATTTGCGCGGCATGACCGACTATCGGTTGGGGTTTCGCGCGGACTCGCGGCATTGGCTCGCGCTCGCCAAAGTCACGGATCAGCAGCACGCGGGCAGCTTGAGCGCGGCGTGGGAAGAGCGCATGGAGCAGTCGCTCACTGACTTGAACCAAGACGTGTACGGCGCCGCCGAGAAGGCGGATGCCAGCGACGCGCACGCGGTCGAATATGGCAAGGCCGGGCCGAACGAGGCCGTGAGTGCTCCGCCGAGTTCGGGAGGTGCGGGTTCCGCGGTGCCAGCCGCTGCTCTACCAAACGGGCAATGCCGCTCGAATGCGGACTGCAAGACGGGCGAGATCTGCGACGGTAAGAAGTGCACGCCGCTTTGAGCGGTGACATCACTGAGCGAAGCGTCGCGGTAGTTCGAAATTCCGACGCACAAAATGAAACGAGAGCGGACCAGGTGGTGCGCTCTCGTTGTCAGAGGCCAAAAAAGTCCGGGTTCTTCAGCCCCTCCGCATGCGGCTGAGGAGATCGCGTGTGAGGAGTCTTTCTTTCTTCATCGCAGCGTAAACCAGCTGTTCCTGCGGGGTGAGATAAGCGCGTCGCGCGAAGCGATCGACCTGCTCATTCAATGTTCGATGCTTGAGTTCGAGATCGCTCACGCGCCCGTTCGTCATCGGATCCATTCCTTCTCCTCCTCATTCGGTTTACTGCGTTCGCACAGCCTCGTGCTGGCGACACGGCCTCAGACTAGAGGGCTGGTGCTGAGCGTCAATGCTTAAAGTCCGCGTTGCAAATGTGTATTCTCGGTCGAAATGGGCGAGAAACAAGGTTCGGATCGCTTTCGCTTCAAGTTTCCGCATTGCGTCACGTCTGCTGATGAACGTGAGACAGAGCGCAAACATTCCCGAAGCTTGTCGAGGCTTCGCGTTGCTCTGTTGGTGTTCTCCACAGCGGGTCTCGCCACGGCGTGCTTGAGGCATCAGACCTTGCCGCTGCCGCCGCCTGGAGCAAAAACCAACGTGGTTGCGCCTGGTTCCAAGCCGAACTCGGCTGAAGTGCCGCGCACGGTTGTCACCCCACACTCGACCACCGACATTCCGGAGTTGTTTGCGAAGGCCACCGCGGACGGTCAGGCCAAGCGCTACGAGGCTGCGGCGAGCGGGTTCGAGCGCGCGTTCCAACTCGACCCCAACGGGCCGCTCGCGGATCGCTCGTTGTTCGAGTCCGCCGAGATGTACGACCTCGCCGGCAAGCACGAAGAAGCGCTCACGCGCTACGAGCAGGTGGCGCGCCGCTTTCCGAAGTCGCCGCTCGATCGCGTCGCGCGGGTACGCGCCTTGCGTTTGCTGACTTATCTCGAGCAATATCAGCGCGCGGGCGAACTCGCCGATAGCACCGCTGCCAAGTACAGCGACTTGGTCAGCTTTGACTTGATGGCAGTGCTTGCTGCGCGGGCGTTGTCCAGACTGGCCGCGGGCGACGACGCGCAAGCCGAGACCGCGATCAGCAAAACGCGTGACATCATCGAGGGCGAGAACTTGGACGCCGCGGGACGAGTGCCCGCGGAGCTCGCGCCGGTGTACTTCGCGTTGGGCGAGCTGCGCCGCGTGCGCGCGGAGCGCATTCATTTCGTACCCGTTCCGGAGAACTTCGGTGCGGTGCTCGAGCAACGCTGCCAATTGTTACTCGACGCGCAGAGTGCCTACTCGGATGCGATGCGCGCCTACGATGCGCATTGGTCGGCGATGGCCGGCTACCGCGTGGGCGAGCTGTACCAAAAGCTGCACCAAGAGATGATGCAAGTGCCGCCGCCCAAATCGGCCGACACGCAGGGCAAGCGCGAGCTATTCGAAGGCGCGATGCGGCTGCGCTATTCGATCTTGCTCGACAAGGCGAAGTCGATGCTCGACCACACCGTGGACATGGCCGAGCGCACCGGTGAGCAGTCGCCCTGGGTGCTCAAGTCGCGCCAAGCTCGCGACGCGATCGTCAAGGCGATGGAGGAAGAGCGCCAAGCGCTGGCCCGCTTGCCCTACACCCGGGCTCAATTGCAGACGGCATTGGACGCTTTCGCGGCGGGGAAGGCGCCGCCTCCAGCTGCATCGAAGCCAGCGCCGACGTCGGCGCCGAAGCCACCAGCCAAGAGCCCTCCCGGAGACCCATGCCGTGACCCCCGCATTCCGTGCTTCTGAGGTCGGTGTTTCCGTCGAGCGGCCGAAAAGCGCCTAGGAACCACCTCCAAATCGTCACAGAAAGGGCTGAAATCACTGACTGAATTTTCAGTGACAAGGCCCCCAGAACCGATGTAGGTAAGTTTGCCGGGGTAGGGGCATGAAATATGCTTGACACCCCCATAACCTGGCGCTACCAGAGCGCGGTTCTCCTCGGTCCCTGCCCAAAATATCCCCGACCAGCCAAACAGTGGGCCGGAGGAAGGGTGGGGTGCCCCCTTTGAGTGGCCTTTTACTCGAATGGTGCTAAACGGGGCGCCCGCCGAAGAAAACGACAAACCACTCACCTAGTAACGAGCCCCGGAAATCTCAAGCTCGCCTAGCTCGTCACAGTTGCTCATGCAGGCCTCTCAACAAGTGTCGCTACTCACTCCCCGCCCGACGACTCCGGGTAAGGCGGGATCGGTGCGTGCGCTCGCTGGCGTAGCTCAACTGGTAGAGCACCTGTTTTGTAAACAGGTGGTTAGCGGTTCGATTCCGCTCGCTAGCTCCAACAAGGAACTGGCGACATCGTCGCAAGCACTGTCTGTATCGCTCTCTGAAACTTTGGAAGGTTGCCCGAGCGGCCAAAGGGAGCAGGCTGTAAACCTGCCGGCTCACGCCTACGTTGGTTCGAATCCAACACCTTCCACAATCGTCACGAAGGCCCGCACCGCTCGCGGGTCAAAGGCGGGAATGCGTCGCTCCCTCCAGGGGTTACGTCTTTCCCGGCACTCTGCGGGAGTAACTCAGTTGGTAGAGTCTCAGTTTTCCAAACTGATGGTCGACGGTTCGAGCCCGTTCTCCCGCTCTATGTTTCTCAACGTTTCTCGTCTTCTCTCCAAGAAGGCGCAGAAGCAAACCCGTCCCGCAAGCCGTTTTTCGACGTCGCACCAAACGACGTCGCGGACGCTGAAGGACAGCATCGCTGAGCGTTCCTCGACGTTGAGGACGCTGCAGCAAGCCCGCCGCGCAAGCTTGGTCGCGGCCGAAGCCGAGGCGAGGACCGGAGCGGAGCGTACGTTGGTACGTGAGCACCGGACCGGAGCCGAGGCACAGGCCCCGGCCAAGATCGCGCGGCGTGCCAACCGGTCACGTTTACTTATCACGCCCACCTAGCTCAGTTGGTAGAGCACGTCCTTGGTAAGGACGAGGTCACCAGTTCAAGCCTGGTGGTGGGCTCAACCGAAACCCAACCGTAGTCACCATCCCAGTAAGAAGAGAGTCGGAAAGCAATGGCTAAGGAAAAGTTCGTACGAACGAAACCCCACGTAAACGTCGGCACGATCGGTCACATCGACCACGGCAAGACGACGCTGACCGCTTCGCTGGTGAAGGTGCAGTCGAAGAAGGGTCTCGCCAAGGAGATCAAGTACTCCGACATCGCCAAGGGCGGCATCGTTCGTGACGAGACGAAGACCGTGACGATCGCGGTGAGCCACGTGGAGTACGAGACGGCTGGCCGTCACTACGCCCACGTCGATTGCCCGGGCCACGCGGACTACATCAAGAACATGATCACCGGCGCG
>Ga0164309_10000172_pt1 | contig 39525 bp, 32 predicted proteins | sample Whisoiple_247_MG_FD_109984 | JGI IMG/M metagenome (GOLD analysis project Ga0164309, IMG submission 109984) | Soil microbial communities amended with fresh organic matter from upstate New York, USA - Whitman soil sample_247_MG | ecosystem: Environmental > Terrestrial > Soil > Unclassified >... | reverse complement strand
GCTCGAGAGCCGGGCGCGCTTCATCACGCGCACCTACAACACGCTCTTTCTGGCCATCTCCGGCTTTGCCGGCATCGAGGTCGCGCTGTTCAAGTCGGGTCTGGCCGAGAGCATTGCGCAAGTCCTGCTGGGCGGCAGCTGGCTGCTCGTGCTCGGCGGCTTCATGGTTGTGAGTTGGTTCGGCTCGCGCGTTGCTGCGCGGAGCGAGAGCCAAGGCGCGCAGATCGCGGCACTGTCGGCCTATGTGCTCGCGGAGGCCATCATCTTCGTGCCTCTGCTCTACGTCGCCGACTACTATGCACCCGGCGCCATCCGGAGCGCCGCGCTCGTGACCATCGTCGGCTTCGCCGGCCTGACCGCCATCGCCTGGCAGACGAAGAAGGACTTCTCCTTCCTTGGGGGTCTTCTGCGCTGGGGCGGAATGTTGGCACTGGTGCTCATCGTCGCGTCGGTCCTCTTCGGCTTCGAGCTCGGCACCTTCTTCAGCGTCGCCATGGTCGGGTTCGCCGGCGCCGCCATCCTCTACGACACCTCGAACATTTTGCGGGAGTACCCAGAAGACCGTTACATCTCGGCCGCGCTCCAGCTGTTTTCGTCCGTCGCGCTCATGTTCTGGTACGTGCTGCGCATCTTCATGGGGCGACGGTAGAGCTTCGCGCTACGGGACAGCGGGCGGGCGGTCCGGCAGCGTGAGGCAGAATTTGCTGCCGGCGCCGAGCTCGCTCTCGACCCAGATGCGCCCGCCGTGTCCTTGCACGATGCCCTTGGAGATGTAGAGGCCGAGCCCGAGGCTCCGCCGATCGCCACTGTTCAACTGCAGGAAGCGCTGAAAGACCACGTCGAGCTTATCTGCTGGGATGCCGACGCCGGTGTCCAGGACGCAGAGGCGAAGCTCGTCTCCGCTTCGCTCCGCACGCACCGTGACTCGGCCCCCGCTCGGCGTGAACCTGATGGCATTGCTGAGCAAATTGCAGAGGACCTGGAGGATCCGCGCGGGATCGAAGCTCGTGCCCCGCAGCGGAAGGACGATGTCTGCTTCCAGCGTGATGTGTTTGGCCGCGGCCAGTACTTGAAACGTCTCGACCGCTTCGGACACGAGCAGTGCCGCATCCGCGCTCTCGCAAGTGACCGCGAGCGCGCCAGCCTCGATGCTCGCGACATCGATGAGATCCCCGACCAGGCGACTCATCCGCGCGCCGCTGCGGCGAATGCGCTGAGCGTGCCTGATGACTTGAAGCGAGTGCTCGCCTCCCGCGCCCTCTTCGATGAGCGTTGCGGATAGGACGATCGAACTCAGCATGCCGCGCAAATCGTGACTCACGATGCCCAAGAACTCGTCCCGAATCGCGAGCGCATCGTCCGAACGCTTGCGCTCACGCAGCAGGTCCTCGTCGGTCTCCTTGCGCTCGGTTGACAGCAGGGCCGCTTGCTCGCTGCGCTCCACGCTCAAGGCTTGGTCCGCGTCGGCCCGTTCCTCGCTGAGCAGACGATCTTCGCGGACACGCTCGCTGGCGGTCTCGTGGTGCAACGCCGCGCGAAACGCTTGCTGACCAGATCGGCGGTCCGTCTTGGCGCGTTCGGCTGCGAGCAGTTCGTCTGCGCGCAGTCGAGCGCGGGTGATCACGGCATCTGCCAGCTCGTCGACGCCTTCCTGTTCGTCAGCCAGCACCTGGTCCGTGATCGCGCGCTCCAGGCGCAGGCTCTCGTCGGTTTGCTCGCGCTCGGTGTCCGGCGGCTTCTGGTTCGGCGACACGCTCCGACCCTAGGACCGCCCGCGTGTCATGTCCCGCCTGGGCCGGCGCGAGGCGCACCCTGGCCGGGGCGGCGTCGAAGGCGAGGTGATTCTGAGAGCATTTTTGCAAATCGATGCACTCCGGCCCGTGACAAGGGGAATATCCGCCATCCTGAGCGGTCCGGTTCACATGCCTTTCGATCACCTTCTCGAGCGGCGACAGGTGGTGCCCCAGCCGCGGAGCGCCGTCGCCGCCTTCTTTGAACGACCGGAGAACCTCGAGCGTCTCACGCCGACTTCCCTGTCCTTTTGCTTGCTGTCCCCCTCGCCCGTGCCCATGCAGGTGGGCACGACCATCGACTACCGCATCCGTCTGCGCGGGCTACCGATGGACTGGCGGAGCCGGATCGACGAGTACGAGCCGGGAGTGAGATTCGTCGACGTCCAGGAGCGGGGCCCATACGCCATTTGGCGGCATCTGCACGAGTTCGAGGACGTTCCCGAGGGCACCGAGATTCGTGACCACATCGACTACCGCTTGCCGCTGGGTCCCTTGGGCGAGCTCGCCCACGCGGTCTTCGTGCGCTCCGAGCTCGAACGGATCTTCGACTATCGGGCGCATGTCGTGGCCGCGCTGTTCGAGGCCGCTTGAAAAGGACGAACCGGCGGTCGACGAGGCCTACGGAGCAGTCACGATGACAGGCTCGCTCTCTAGTTGGATCGTGCAGACGCCGGCGGAAAACTCACACGGCTGGGCTGCGACCAGGGGGTCCCAGTGCTGGACTTCTAGCGCTGCCTCCGCCGGTATCGACACCTCGGCGCTGCTGTCCTCGCCGCTTTGACTGTCCGCCCACAGCACCCAAATCGGAGCGCCTTCAGCGCTGGCGAAAGCATACCCTCTGGCGCCGCTCGGTAGGTCCAAGTCGAGGGTTCGACCTTCGTCCCAGCGCGCGCTCCGGAGGTGCCCGCTCAGCCAGGCGTAGGCCTGTCCTGTCACCGTGCTCATGGCCAGGGCGGGAGCGTCGAGTCCGGAAATGTCCTCGTAGAGGCCCATGTTGGCGAAGGCATCGCTCGCATCACTGCCATCCGAGAGCGGAAACCAGTCGATGCCGAAGAACCCCGCCGCCTTGGCCCAGGTGAAGGCCTTGAGCGCGTAGTTGACGGCGTACTCGGGCCCACTCGCAGTGTCCGCGATCGCCACGTGGCTAGCGCCGTTCTCCGTCACCATGTAGCCCTTGCCCTCGATATCGCGACTGTCGAGCACCGCCTGCAGGTCATCTCGATGGCCAATGAAGCTATCCAGGCCAGCGTCCGAGGCCCCTGCCTCGACCAGGTGAGGATAGTGGTGAAAGCTGACCAGCTCGAAGTATGCAGCGCCCGTTGCGGGATACTCGTCCGTGACCTGACCGCCGTCGGGATTGTCCGTGTAGCGAGCGATCGCGTCCAGGAAGGTGGGATAGCCAATGCCGCCCGTCATCACGAAGGTATCGGGTGCGAATTCGTCCCGCACCTCGGAGGCGATGCGCAGCATACGAACGTAGTCGAAGATCGACCCGTGGAAGCGAACGAGCTCCTCCTTGGTGGGTGGCTCGGTGGCCCAGCGCTGGCTGATCGTCCAGTCTTCGATCCAGTCCGGTTCGTTCCAGATTTCCCAATACCTGACCCAGTTCGAGTAAGTGCTGAACGTATCCCGCAGATACGCGGCAAAGTAATTGTTCGGGTTCACCTCGCCTGGGCCCGACCAGATGGGCTCGTAGAGGTTCTTGGGAATGTATTGGTCCCGCTCCCAGTCGGCGCTGCCGGCCGGAGCAGTCGAGTACTCTTGTCGCATGCCGATCACGAACGCGACGTGATCGCGCTGGCCGTTTGCCGCGTAGTGCTCCGCGTCCCCGACTTCGATCTCGGTCCCCCAGTTGAAGAAGTGATAGTCCGGGTACTTGATGCGGATGCTGGTGACGCCAACTTCGCTTGCCAGGTCACTCATGATCGCGTCGGAGAAATCCGGATTGGGATGACCGAGATTGATGCCAAAGCGAAAGCCCGCCCGCCCGAGTCCACTGGCGTCGACCCCGGTGCCGCTCAGGTCGTCGCCCGGAGTCGAGGTATCGCCCGAGCTGCCGCCGAGGCCGCCCGCGCCAGGGTCCGCCGCGCCTCCGCTGCCGTCCATGCCGCCGTCTGCGCCAGACCCGCCGCTTTCGCTCCCGTCATCCCCAGAGGACGAGCCGCACGCCGCGCCCAGCGCCGCCGCCGCAAAAAGACCAAGAAAACCAAGACGCCAGCGTGTCATGCGAGCCGAATCTACTCCCATGGGTGCAGGCAAAGTAGCCGCGGATTCTTTCGGCCCAGCGGCCACCCTCACCGGAATGTTGCAGTGAACGAGGGGGGCGAAATTTCGCACCTCTTCGGACTGCGTACGGACATGTACGCAACGGTGAGGAGATAGGCACCGTGAAGCATTGGATGTTGGTCCTGGGCGTCGGCGCCTCGATGGCGGCGTGCGGCAACGGATCGAACGCGGATGGCGCCTCGAGCGGCGGCAGCGTTGGCGTTGGCAGCGGGGGCCTAGCCTCCGGCGGTGCGGTGAGCGCCGGCGGAACGGGCGTCGGCGGAGGCGCATCCAGCGGTGGGTCGAGCGCTGGCGGCTCATCGTCGGGCGGCGTGGGGAGTGGGGCAACGGGTGGTACGGGGGGGGCCGCAACGGGCGGGCAGCCGGGCAGCGGCGGGAGCGCCGAAACCGGCGGCGCCACGGGCAGCGGCGGCCTTTCGAGCAGTTGCGTCGGCGATGCATTCCCCACCGCCAATCCCACCATGGCGGGCCCCTTCTCGGTCACCGCGGACAAGAACGTGGGGCCCCTGGCGGGAGTCGTCCCCGATCCGATCTACGGCGACGAGCAACAGCGCTACAACGTGTACCGCCCGAGCGACGTCGCCAGCAGCGGCTACTGCCATCCCATCCTGATCTGGGCCAATGGCTACAAGGACAATCCCGAGCAGAAGCCGCCGGACTGCGTCGTCGACTCGGGGTCCAATCAATGGTGCGGACAGTACGGCCCCATGGTGAACCACCTCGCGTCCCACGGTTTCGTCGTGGTGGCGTCGCTCAGCACGGCGACCGCCGAAGGCGACCCTCTGCCCACGACCGCGGGTCTCGATTGGATCCTGGAGCAGGCCGAGGATCCGAGCAGTCCCTATTACCATCACCTGGACACCACGAAGATCGGCCAGCTTGGCCATTCTTACGGGGCCATGTCGACCTGCATCACGGCCTCCGATCCTCGTTTCTCGGCCCTCGCGACGATCTGCGGGACCAGGGCCCTCGAAGGAGTGCACACCCCCATGTTGTTCTTCTGCGGGGGCAACGACACGACCGTGGAATGCGACGGGGTCCACGACGTCTTCGAGACAGTCACCGATCAACCCGCCTTCTTCCTGAACGAGCTCAACTCGGACCACGGCAGTTGGGTGTACCAGGGAGCCGGTGGCGTCTCCTTGTCGTCGGCTGCGGCCTGGTTCCGGGTCCATCTGATGGACGACACGGCGAATCGACACTTCTTCTACGGTGACAACTGCGACTTCTGCACGGATAGCCGCGCGCAAGCCGAACAAAACAGCCTGATGGTCCCCTGAATCGGGACGCAACTCGGCCGGCTAGGGGCTGCCGCTCAGTGCCCGCGTTCTGTCCGGATCGCCGCGACCAGGGCGCCGAGCAAGGCAGCGACCTCCTCTTCGAAGCTCGCGCCGCGCACGATGGGCTCGCCGCCGACAATCGTGGCGCTGACGGCTCGCAATGGCTCGAGCAAGGACGCAAGTCCGCGCCGACCTCGGTCTGGATGGCTGACGGAGGCGGTGACCGCGACCACCTTGCGCTCGAGCTCCCCGCTGCCGATCACCCAGTCGATGGCGTTCTTCAGCGCGCCCGGCAGGCTGAAACCATACTCCGGCGAGGCAACCAGGAGCCCGTCACTGGCACTGAGCGCACTGCGCCACTCCTCGACGGCGGGCACTTTAGCGCTGGCCTCGAGATCGAGATCGAACTGAGGCAAACGCCGCAGCCCGTCGAAGATGACCACCTCGACTTGCGGGGGTGCGCGATTCCGCGCGACCTCCAGCAAGGCCAGGTTCGCCGAACGCGCCTGCAGGCTGCCGCTCACCGCTAGGATCCGCATGCGCGCCAGGATAGCGCCGAGGCGCTCTTTCTCCCCGGTCCGCTGCAGCTTTCGACACCAGAGCGGTGAAATTTCTCCGTCCCTGTCGTGCATGCGCTTCCACTAGTTTGAGGGAGCGATGACCCAGCCGCTCAGTTCCAACTCGCGAAGCTATGTGCGCCTGCTGCTCGGAATCTTGGCTTGCGCCTGCTCCACCGAGCCCAACCCGGGTCCCGACTCGTGCCCCGCCAATGAGGCGCTCTGCGCGGGCGCGTGCACGGATACCAGCGCAGACCCCGCAAACTGCGGCATGTGCGGGCGGGCCTGCGGCGCCACCGAAACGTGCGCGGCGGGCTCCTGCGTCGTCCTGTCGGGGAGCGGGGGGACAGGGGGCCCTGGCAGCGGCGGCACCGGAGTGTCGTCCGGCGGCGCGGGTGGCGGCCCGACGGGCGGCTCCAATGGCTCGGGGGGCTCCGGCGGCTCCGGCGGGCAGCAGCCTCCGGCACCGCCTTTCACCAATCGCTACGATGGCGCACGCGCCACCACCGAGAGCTTCGACCTCGGTTGGCAGTTCAATCTGGGCGACGCAGCCGGTGCCGAGGACCCGACGTTCGACGATAGCTCCTGGGACCCGGTCGACGTCCCCCACGACTGGAGCATCACCCTGCCGTACAACCAGTCGTCTCAAGCGGGAGCTGGGGGTGGGTACCTGGATGGCGGCGTGGGCTGGTACCGCAAGACCTTCACCCTACCGAGCCAGAGCTCGGACGAGCGCTGGCTCGTGCAGTTCGACGGTGTCTACATGGACAGCACCGTTTGGCTCAATGGGGACGAAGTGTGCGTGCGCCCCTACGGCTTCACGTCGTTCGAGTGCGATCTGACGGAAAGCGCGGTCTTCGGCGGCGAAAACGTGCTGGCCGTTCGGGTGAACAACCAGCTCCCGAGCAGCCGCTGGTACTCGGGCAGCGGCATCTATCGGCACGTCTGGCTCAAGACGGTCGATCCGGTCCACGTGGCCTACCTGGGAACGAAGGTCGCAACGCCAGAGGTTTCGGCCACGAGCGCTACGGTGAGCGCGGTCATCACCATCGAGAACGAGGCGCTCGCCGCGCAGGAAGTCTCCGTTTCCCTCAGTGTTCGGGATGCGGACGGGGCCGAGGTCGTGGCGGGAAGCCCTGAGCCCGTCGTCGTCGACGCGGGTGGCACGGCAGAAGTGAGTCACAGCCTCACGGTCCAAAGTCCTGCTCTTTGGGCCCCCGCTGCACCCAACCTGTACTCACTCGTCACGACGGTCTCCGTCGCCGACACACCGGTGGACGTCTACACGACGCCGTTCGGCATTCGCAGCTTCGAGTTCGACGCGAACGAAGGGTTTCTCTTGAATGGGCAGCACCTGAAGATCAACGGGGTGTGCCTCCACCATGACCTTGGGGCACTCGGCGCAGCCGTCAACGAACGAGCGCTGGAGCGACGGCTCGAGCTACTCAAGGAGATGGGCACCAACGCCATCCGCACGTCGCATAACCCTCCCGCTCCGGAGCTTCTGGACCTGACGGACCGCATGGGCTTTCTCGTCATGGATGAGGCATTTGACATGTGGTACGGCGCCAAAACGGCGCACGACTACGCGCGCTTCTTCGACGAGTGGGCGGAGACCGACATCCGGGACATGGTCAAGCGAGACCGCAACCATCCCAGCGTCATCATCTGGAGCATTGGCAACGAGGTGCCGCAGGCCGGTGACCAGGCCGTCGCGCAGGATCTGATCGACGCCGTCCGCCTAGAAGACGATACGCGCGTCGTCGGGCAAGCGTTTGCCCAATTTGCCTACGACGAGGGGACGGCGGGCCTCGAGGATGTCGTGGGGCTCAACTACAATCCGGGCATCTACGACTCGCAGCACGCCGAGCACCCGACCTGGAAGTTCTTCGGCAGCGAAACGTCCTCGGCTATCCGCAGTCGGGGCATCTACAATAACCAGAACACCCAGTGCTCCTCGTACGACGACGCGGTGGTCGGCTGGGGACAGAAGGCCGAGGACTCCTGGCGTGACGTCAACACGCGGGACTTCATCGCCGGCGAGTTCATTTGGACGGGCGTCGACTACATCGGCGAGCCGACCCCGTACGAGTGGCCCGCCAAGAGCTCCTATTTCGGGGCCATCGACACCGCGAACCTTCCCAAGGACATCTTCTACTTCTACCAAAGCCGCTGGAACTACGACGGCCCAACGATGGTCCACATCGTGCCGATGAATTGGACGAATTGGTCCCCCGGCCAGTCGGTGCGTGTGCTGGTGTATAGCAACGCCGACAGCGTGGAGCTCTCGCTCAATGGGTCATCGTTGGGCTCCAAGGACGTCGACCCCACCGAGGGCCACCTGGAATGGTCGGTGCCATTCGCGGCCGGTGTCCTCGAGGCGACCGCCACCAAGGCAGGCGCCGTGGCTGCCACCGACACCGTGCAAACGGCTGGTTCCGCCGACAGCCTCGTGCTGTCGGTCGACCGCAATTCCATTCGCGCGGACGGCCGCGACTTGGCGTTCGTCGAGATCTCCGTCACGGATGCTGAAGGAGTGGTGGTCCCGAACGCCAGCAACCCCATCGCGCTCAGCATCTCCGGTCCCGGTGAGATCGCCGGCGTCGACAACGGCAATGCCATCAACCATGAGCCGTATCAGGGCACCACGATTTCCGCCTTCAGCGGCAAGGCGGTCGCCATCGTGCGTTCGACGACGTCCGGCGGTGAGATCACGCTGAGCGCCACCTCCGACGGCCTGACGGAGAGCGCCATCACGATCTCGACGGCCGGGGAGTAGCGCCGAGTCAGCGCCCCGAACGGGCGTTCCCGGCCCGTCGGCGACCTGGATCGCCTTGACCGTATTTTGAATGGATGACTACCGTGTGGCGTGACTGGCGTTCGCTCACTCCGTCCTTTCCTTCCGGTATTCCTCACGTTTCTCGCGCTCGCCTGCAGCTCCGATAGCGGCGGTGGCGACTTGGACGATGGGAACGGGGGCCAAGGCGGCGAGGGCGGCGACCCTGGGACCACCGGCACCAGCAAGACCCAAAAACTCGGGACCGAGGGCGGCAAGGTCACGACCGATGCCGTGACCCTCTACTTCCCGCCGGGCGCTGTGCGCAAGGCGACCAACATCACGGTGTCGAGCTTGAGCGCCAACGATGCGACGACGCTGCCAGCGACAACCGGAGGCATCAAGCCGGCTGGCATCCCGGTGAAGTTCACGCCCCATGGCCTGACCTTCGACGAGCCGGTGGACGTGGCGTTGAACTACACGCCACCTCGAGACGAAGACACACCGCTGGTGACGATGAAGCTCAACAACGACCAAGACGCGACTTGGGAAGTCGTGCCGGGCGCGAAATTCGAGAGCGGGGAAGCAACGTTCCAGATCAGCGGCTTCAGCTACTACTGCGTCTTTTACGATCCGAACGGCGTGGCCGGGGAGCTCTACCCTGCGCAGGACCTAGGCAGTGGCGGTTCCAGCAACGGCTCGGGTGGCGGTGGCTCCGGCGGCGAGGGTGCTGGCGGCGCGCCCAACGGCGGGACGTCTGCCGGCGGGGGGGCCAGCGGCGGCGGTTCCGGTGGGGAAATCGCCGGCGGCGGGCAGCCGAGCGGGGGCGGGGGCGGCGACGGCGGACAAGCTGCCGGCGGCAGCGGTGGCGTCGGCGGTTCCGGGGGCGGCTCGGGCGGCAGCAGCGCCAGCAACGGCTACCTGCGGACGCCCACGATCCACGGCTACGGCCAGTTCGCCTATGGCCCCGGCGCGACGGCCACGTCCGACGTGTCGAGTCGTCCCACGCCGAACTGCGTGTGGGGAGACACCAGCGCGGCATCCGACTCGTACGCGCTCCTCGGCTACAAGATCAACCAGAACGAGTTCCCGCAGCTGTCGGCGCCCAATCCGCCCGCCTACATGGCCCACGATGGTCTGTGGTTCTCGGTCGATTGGAATTCCACGTCACGACCGATGAAGGTCGAGCTCGTGAACACCACGACCGGAGACGTCTGGTGTGCCCCGGTCGGGGCAACCGGCGCCCTGGAGTTCGTGGGCTGGGAGTTCTTCAACGACAACTGCGTGACGGGTGAAGGGGCGTCGTTCGATCGGCAGACGGACCAGATCACGCACATCTACTTCAAGGTTCCTTCGACGTTGGCCGCTCAGGCCTTCGACTACTGCATCGACGATCTGAGCACCGGCGGGCCCGTCTGGGCGCCCCCCGGCTACCTGAACGGTCCGGAGTGGTTCGGGCACGGTTCCCTGATCAGTGATCCGAGCTCGACCTTCAACGGCGACGACCTCGACACCAACTTGGCGCCCAACTGCGCCAACGGCATGACCGGCGACCTGACGGGTTATGCCGGCATCCAGTACAACCTCAACCAGCCGCAGCAGGGCGTCCCCGCCGAGATCCAGCTGACCGGCGATGGCGCCCAAGTGGGGGTCAACTGGGACGGCAACCGCCAGCTCTATGTCGAGATCTACAGTAGCGAGGACGGCAATACCTATTGTGCTCCGATGCCAGGCCCTGGCGTTCGTTTCATTCCCTACGAGGCCTTCACGACCACGTGCACTGGGGAAGGGAACACTCTGCAGACCGGCGCATTGGCCGACACGGTGAGCGTGGTTGCTCACGGGACCGAGTTCCCGGGCGAGGGCTTCAACTTCTGCATCACGGACCTCGGTCCAGCCACCGCACCGCCAGGGCCTCCAAACGGCTATCTGAACGGGCCGGATTGGTTCGGCTACGGGGCCGTTGCCTCGGGCAGCGTGACGGATTTCGTCAACGACATCGGGACTGCTCCGGCGCCCAACTGCATCGCCGGCACCATGAGCAGCGACACGGGCGGATTTGCCTCACTGAGCTACCGCATCAACGAGTCGATCGCCGGCAACGACAACCAAGCCATCCAGCTCCAAGAAGATGGCATCACCATCGGCATCAACACCTCCTACGACAGTGACATCCGCGTCGAGCTGTTCAGCGCCGCAGAATCGACCACCTACTGCGCCCTAATCCCGCCGGGCTCAGGCACCTTCAACGTCTTGTGGTCCGATTTCAACGACACGTGCTGGACCACCGGGGGCAATACGTTCAATCCGGGTTCAACCGCTATCGACGAGATCGGCATCAACGTCATCTCCGCAGGGATCGTCGATGACCCCTTCGACGTCTGCATCACCGGCATGGAAGAGTTCGTCAATCCATGACGGGCCCGAGGCGGAGCCCTAGCCCCGCGCTCCGCGGCCGAGCCACTCCGGACCGTCGGTGCGGCGCGTGCCGATCCAGACCACGTGCCTGCGACCGCCACGCGCACCACGCGAGCGAACCTCTTCCGGTACGACGTCGAAGCCAGCGCGGTCCATACGCCTCGTGAAGCCCGAGTCGGGAGCAGCGGACCAAACGCCGAGGATGCCGCCGGGTCGCAAAGCCAAGAATGCTGCTTGTAGCCCCGACGCACCATAGAGCCAGTCGTTGGTCGATTTGGTGAGCGCCGTCGGGCCGTTGTCGACATCGAGCAAGATGGCGTCCCAGGCGCCGTGCGCCACGCGGATGACTTCGGCAACGTCCCCTTCGTGCACACTGGCGCGCGGATCATTCAGCGGAAAACCCGCTGCCTCGCCGAGTACACCGCGGTTCCACTTCACGACGGCCGACACCAGCTCGGCCACGACGACCCGTGCCTCGGGACCCACGCGCCGGAGGGCCGCCGCCAGGGTGAAGCCCATGCCGAGTCCGCCGATGAGGATGCGCGCTTCGGGACGAGTGCCGATCCTATCGCAGGCCAAGTCCGCGAGTGCGTCCTCGGAGCCATGCACTTTGTTGCACATCAGCTCGCGACCACCGACGCGCAAGACGAGTTCCTTGCCGCGACTCACGAGTTCCATCAGTTCGTCCTGGTGCGGCACCGGAGAACTGTCGATCAGGAGCCAAGGCTCGGTAGGCATGTGCGCAGCTACGGAACCGTCAGGCCGGAATGCTGCCGCGCTGGGTGACTACGAACTCCTCGTACAGCCCGCGGACCGATTTTTCGAAATCACTCGGGGCGACGCCGATGATGATGTTCACCTCACTGGCGCCCTGATTGATGACGCGCACGTTGGCTTTGGCGCGACCGAGCGCGCCGAACACGCGTCCCGCGATGCCGATCGAATGGCTCATGCCCTCGCCGACGACGGCAATCAGCGCCAAATCCGGCACTAGGGTGACCTTGTCCGCGGCCATCATGCGCTGGATTTCTTCCATGACCTCGTCGGCCTGATCCTTCAAATAGGCCGAATCGACGATCACGCTGATGCCGTCGATGCTGGAGGGCGTGTGCTCGACCGAGATGCCGCGACGCATGAAAATGCCGAGCAGCTTGTGGGTAAAGCCCACTTCCTTGTTCATCAGGCTCTTGTCGATGACGATCATCGAGAAGCCGCTGCGGCCAGCGATGCCGGCGATGGCGGTGCCTTTCTCTTCTTCCTCGCTGAGTTTGGCGACGATGCGCGTGCCCACGTGCTGCGGCTCGTTGGTGTTCTTGATGTGGATCGGAATGCCGACCTCACGCACCGGCAGCGTCGCCTCGTCGTGCAGCACCGACGCGCCCATGTACGAAAGCTCGCGCAGCTCGCGGTAGGTCACCTCGAGCATCGGTAGGGGACTATCGACGATGCGCGGATCGGTCATCAAGAAGCCGGACACGTCGGTCCAGTTCTCGTAGACCATGGCATCGATCGCGCGGGCCACGATGGCGCCGGTGATGTCGGAGCCGCCCCGGGAGAAGGTCTTGACCTTGCCGTCGGGACCTTGGCCGTAAAAGCCGGGGATCACGTAGCGCGTAGCGTCGTCGGACAGGGCCTGGCCGAGCAGCTTGTAGCTCTTCGGATCGACGAGGCCGCTCTGCAGGATGGAGATGGTTTCCATCGGGTCGACGAACACGGCGTTGAGGAACTTGGCGATGATGAGAGCGCTGAAGTACTCGCCGCGTGAGGCCACGAAGTCGCGGGTGACGCCGCCCTCCAGCTGATGCTGGAAGATCTCGAGTGCAGAGCCGATGCGAGCGTCGACGCCAAGCTCTTTCTCGATTTCGAGGAAGCGATCGCGCACGAGGCCGAACGGCGCGGAGAAGTCGGTGCGCATCTCGGCCATGTCCTGGCACAGGTACAAGAGGTCGGTGATCTTGGCCTCGCCCTTGGTGCGCTTGCCGGGCGCCGACACCACTACGGCGCTGCGCCGCGGATCGGCGTCCACGATGGCTTTGATTTTCCTGATCTGGGCAGCGTCGGCGACGCTGGTACCCCCGAATTTCGCTGCAATCCGGCTCATGGGGCGCGTCTATTGGCACAGGCTGGGGACGCACGCCAGCCCCCCGGCGAGAGGCCGGCCAGGCGCGGCGCCGCAGTGCCGGCTCGGCGGTGCTGGCCCGGGCGGCGCCCTTCAGCGGCGGCGGACGAGGTGGCCGGTGCCCCAAATGTCGTCGGCATAGCTGACGATCGTGCGGTCGCTCGAGAAGAAGCCCATGCGCGCGACGTTGAGAATCGACTTCCGCGTCCAGCCGAGCTGGTCCCGGTAGGCGGCCTCGACCACCCCCTGGCACGCCGCGTAGCTGCGGAAGTCGGCCAGGACGAGGAACGGGTCGCGATTGACCAGGCCATCCATGAGCCCCTGGAAGCGTCCCGGCTCGTCCGGGCTGAATACGCCGCGGGCCACTGCGTCGATCGTGGCGCGCAGGATGCGATCGGAAAAATAGATCTCGCGCGGCTGGTAGCCCGCACGCTGGATCGCCGACACCTCACCCGCGTGCAGGCCGAAGATGAACATGTTCTCGGCGCCAATGTTGTCCTTCATCTCGACGTTGGCGCCATCGAGCGTGCCGATGGTGAGCGCACCGTTCATGGCGAACTTCATGTTGCCGGTGCCGGACGCTTCGTAGCCGGCTGTCGAAATCTGCTCGGACACCTCGGTGGCCGGCATGATCAGTTCGGCCCAGGACACGCTGTAGTTGGGTACGAAGATGACGCGCAGCTTGTCCCGCACTGCACTGTCCGATTCGATGACCTGGCCGACCGAGTTGATGAGCCAGATGATGTCCTTGGCCACGTGGTAGCCGGGCGCCGCCTTGCCCGCGAAAAGGAAAGTGCGCGGCACGGCGGACTGCGCCTTGGCAGGATCCGCCTTGTAAGCCTGATACAAGGCCACGACCTGGAGCAGATTGAGCAGCTGACGCTTGTACTCGTGGATGCGCTTGACCTGCCCGTCGAGCAGGAAGGTCGGATCGAGCTCGATCTTGCACTTGTCCCACAAGGCGTGCGCGAGGCGTGCCTTGTTCTCCTGCTTGATCGCGCGCCATTCGTTCTGAAATGAGGCATCGTCCGCGTAGCTCTCGAGCTGCTTGAGACGCGAGATCTCGACCTCCCAGCCTTGGCCGAGCGTGCGGTCCAGCAGCTTGGTCTGGCCGGGGTTGCACTTGTACATCCAGCGTCGTGGCGTCACGCCGTTGGTTTGATTGAGCAGCTTGCCCGGCTCGTACTCGTCGAAATCGCGGAACAGCTCGTCCTTGAGCAGCTGCGAGTGGAGCGCGGACACTCCGTTGACCCGCGAGCTTCCGACCACCGCCAGGTTGGCCATGCGCACCTGCCGCTCCGAGCCTTCCTCGATGATGCTCATGCGGCGCAGGCGGTCGCTGTCGCCCGGGTAGCGCATGGCGACGTTCTGCAAGAAGCGGTGATTGATCTCGTAGATGATCTGCAGATGGCGGGGCAAAACTCGCTCGAACAGCCAAACCGGCCAGCGCTCGAGCGCCTCGGGCAAAAGCGTGTGGTTGGTGTATGCGACCGACTCGCGCGTGATCGCCCACGCGTCCTCCCAGCTGATCTCGTGCTCGTCTTGCAGGATCCGCATCAGCTCGGCCACCGCCAAGGCTGGGTGCGTGTCGTTCAGCTGGAAGGCGGCGAGGTTGGGTAGGTCGCGCACGTTCTTCCCCATCGACTTCATGCGCCGGATGCAGTCCTGGAGGGTTGCCGAGACCAGGAAGTATTCCTGCTTCAGACGCAGCTCTTTGCCGAGCGCGTGGTTGTCGTTCGGATAGAGAACGCGGGTGATGTTCTCGTCGTGCGCTTTGCGCTCGACGGCTTTGGCGTAGTCGCCGGCGTTGAAGTAGGCGATGTCGAAATCACGGTTGGCCCGCGCGCTCCACAGGCGCAGCGTATTGACCACGTCGTTCTTGTAGCCGGGCACGGGGATGTCGTGCGCGACCGCGCGCACTACGTCCGCATCCACCCATTCGTGCACGATGCGACCGGTGGGCCCGGTGTACTGGATCACCCGGCCGCCGAAGTGCACGTCGTAGCAGCGTTCGGGCCGTACCACTTCCCATGGCCAGCCCTTCTCGAGCCACATGTCGGGGGCTTCCTGCTGACGCCCGGCGACGATGTCCTGGCGGAAGATGCCGTAGTCGTAGCGGAGGCCGTAGCCGATGGCGGGCAGGCCGACGGTCGCCATGGAGTCGATGAAGCACGCCGCTAGGCGCCCGAGGCCGCCGTTACCGAGGCCTGCATCCGGTTCCTCTTCCAAGATTTGGGCGAGATCGATGCCTTCCTCGCCGAGGGCGGCCTTAGCCTGGTCATAGATGCCCAAGGACACGAGACCGTCGGCGAGCAGGCGTCCAATCAAGAACTCCATCGACAGGTAGTAAACGTGCTTGGGAGCGGTATCGCGCCGCTCCTGCCACGTCCGCGTCCAGCGGTCGTACATGCGGTCGCGCGCGGACCGCGCGAGCGACACGAAATGGTCGAAGGGCGTCGCCGCACTCGGGTGCTTGCCCTGCGTGTGTTGAACGTGAAGCAGGAAGGACGTGCTGATCGCCGCCTGGTCCATCCCGAGTTCATCGACGCGCAAGTCTTTTTGGCCCATGGTGGGCGCAGGATACACGCCTGAAAGGCAAGGGAGAACGGAAAGGCGCCGGGCCGCTCAGCCCCGACCACGCCGGGACCAGCACCATTTGCCTGCGGTTTGCGGGAGCGTTTCGCGCGGCGATCGGGCCTGATCCATTTCGTCAGTGGCCCGAGCGGCCGGACGTTGCTGGCGGCTGGCGTGTCTGATAGATGGGCCGCCCTCAATGCCGACCATCGAGTTCGAAGGTGTCGGGCTGGCCGCCGACAAGATCACGGATGCCCCGGATGGCGGCGACCTGGTCGACATCTGCGACAAGATCCTGGCACCCATTCCGTTCTCGTGTCGTTCCGCCAGCTGTGGCACCTGCCACATCCAGGTCCTCGAGGGCCTCGCGCTCTTCGAAAAGCCCAATGCCGAAGAGGCCGACCTGCTCGACATCCTGGACGGCGGCGATAATACGCGCCTGGCTTGTCAGGCCCGCGTGAAACCCGGGCCCGGCTTCATTCGCATCCGCCCCGTGACCAGTCGCTGATTGACGCTTACTCGACTTCGCTCGGCGCGCCCAAGCTCGTCAGATACGCCGCCCCGACCACACCCGCCGTGGCGCCGAGCTCGCTGACGACCAGCGGCACCTCAGCCGGCGGCTCGGCGAAGGAAAACTTCCGCAGCCCCTCGCGCACGAGCGGCTCGAGCAAGTCGAACGACTTGGAGACGCCACCGCTGAAGATGAGCGCATTCAAATCGAGCACGTTCTGGATGTTCGCCAGGCCGCGCCCGAGAGCGATGCCCATCATGCGGAACGTCTCTTTCCCAGCCTTTTCGCCGCGGCGAGCGCTCTGAGCGATGTCTTTGATCTCGGTCACGTCGCCGCCACCGAGCTCGGCAAACTTGCGAATCAATGCGGGCGTGCCGGAGTAAGTCTCGAGGCAGCCACGCTTTCCGCACCCACAGAGTGGCGCATCCTCCGCGGGATCGATGTTGATGTGGCCGATCTCGCCCGCGAAGCCGTTGCTGCCTGGGTACAGCTGACCGCCAATCACCAGCCCTCCGCCGATGCCCGTGCCGAGTGTGATCATCAAGAACGACGGGTAGCGAGAGCCGTGCCCATGCAGGTATTCCCCGAGCGCAGCCGTCGTTGCGTCGTTCTCCACCGCCACCGGGCAGCGCAAGCGCTCGCTCAGGCCGCGGCCGAGCGCGATGCCTTTGAAGCCCGGCACGTTCGGCAGTCCCCAGCACAGGCCGGTTGGGTCGACCTCGCCGGGGATGGCCACCCCGACACTCTCGGGCGATGGGTCGAGCTGCTGCACCGCCGAGGCGATGGCGCTGAGTACCCGATCGGGGCCCTCGGTGCGCGGCGTCGGTACCTGGACCGACCGGAGCACGCGACCGTCCTGAACGATGCCGGCTTTGATCGCCGTTCCCCCGAAATCCACACCGATCATGCTAGGCGGATATCGAACGAGCAGGCCTGAGTGTCAAGGTTGACGAAGCGTCCAGTGGGCCATAGGCAAGGCGCATGAAACACTCGGTCCCGCACACACTCGGCAAGGAAAAGGCCCAGACGGTCACCCGGGCGGCGTTCGATGCGTACGTGGCGAGGTTCACCGATTTTTCGCCCAACGCGCGGTGGCTCAGTGATGACCGTGCTGAAATTTCTTTTGCGGTCAAAGGCATGAGTCTCACGGGATTCGTGGCCGTCGCCGAGCGCGAAATCGTGATCGAAATGGAGGTGCCGTTCTTCCTCAAGCCCTTCCAGAAAGTCGCGATGACCAAGATCGAGGAGGAAATCGCCAAGTGGATCGGCAAGTCGGAACGGGGCGAGATCTGATCCGGTCCGAACCAGCAAGACGTCGCTGTCTAGAATTGTCGCTTGGTGTCGAGCAGGATCGTGACTGGGCCGTCGCCCAGGATCTCCACCAACATGTCGGCACCGAAGCGCCCCGTTTGGACGACAACGCCCAGCGCACGACATGCGCTGCAGAATAGGTCGAAGAGGGGCTCGGCCACAGCCGGCGCCATCGCGTGGGCAAAGCTCGGGCGCCGACCCTTGCGAGCGTCACCGTGCAGCGTGAACTGACTGACGGCCAGAATCCCGCCTCCGCTTTCCAGGACGGAGCGGTTCATCTTGCCGTCCGCGTCGCTCAGGATGCGGAGGTGACACACCTTCTCGGCCAGCGCTTCGGCGTCGCTCGGCGCATCGTCGTCTCCCACGCCCACGAGGACGCAAAAGCCGGCTTCGACACGGCCCACCACCTCGCCCTGGACCCGCACCTCGGCCTGCTTCACGCGCTGGACTACGGCGCGCATCTGACCACTGCCCCCATCATGCGGAATGGTACAGCATGAAGTAGAGCAAGACCCCACTGACCGAAACGTAGAGCCAGATTGGTAGCGTGACCCTGGCGATACGCTTGTGGAGCGCGAGGCGGCTCGTCCAGCCGCGATAGATGGTCAAAAGGGCCAACGGAACCACGGCAGCCGCCAGTACGATATGGGGAACGAGCAGGGCGAAGTAGACCACGCGCAGCGCGCCCTGCCCTCGAAATGGAACCGACCCGACCTGCGCATGATGCAACAGGTAGGTGACCAAAAATGCGGAGCTCAGTCCGAACGCCGACAACATGCTGCGCCGGTGCCAGACGATGCGCTTCGTCCTGATCGACCAGTAGCCCGAGAGCAGACACAGCGTAGCTGCCGCATTGAGGAACGCGTTCAAGCTGGCGAGCACGCTCGGCCCTGCGCCCGAGCGCGAGGGCAGGAGGTAGATGACGACGGTCACCCCGAAAAACACGATCCCGGTGAGCGCAATGATCACGAGCCGCGCCCGCGTCGACTCGGGGGCGAGCGTGGGCAAATTGGCGCTCGGAGCTTGGTTCATGCCCCTCCCCCTAGCAGGCCCCCGGCGGAGGGCCCAGGCGGCTCAGGCGTCCAGCTCGACGGTCGTCTCGAACACGGGCGAAGCGTCGTCACTGGACGACAGCCGCAGCTCGGAAACCTGCTGCGCCGGGGAAATTTCGGCCTGCTCGGCCTGGTAGGCCGCCTTCAAGAGCCGCCTGATGTGCGGCCCCATCGTATCGAGCTCGGTGGAGACGAAGGGTGCCGGACCGAAACGGCGCACGTGCTCACTCTGCGCAGCCAGGATGCGCTGGTCCTGAGCGAAGATCATGCGCGCGAAGGGCTCCAGCACGAGGGCCAAGAGGCGTCCAGGTAGCGGGGTGCGAAAGCTGGCCACTGCATAGAGCCGCGTCACGTGGGGGCTCTCCGGCGTGAGGAAGGCGCTGACCACGAAATGCGAACGCGGCCCGAGCCGGTATTCCACTTCGGCAACGCCAGGCAGAAAGAAGCGGTCCCAGTGCTGCACCGCCCCGCGCGCCCGGTCCTTGCCGACGGCCAAGAGCCGCGCCACGAGCCCGCTCGGCGGCGGTTCCCCCACGTACTCCGCCTCGACCCAATGCTTGCGCCGTCGCACCTGGGCGGCGATGCGCGTTCTCTGGGTCTGGCTGCGAAAAAGCCCTCGGTGCAGGATCGCAGTGTGCGGTACGTCGAGCGCGTTCTCTGCCGTCGAGTAGAGGCTGCCCGGGGCCGTGACTTCGCGCAGGACCGACGTGTAGCCGGGGGCACCGAGGAGCGGCGGCACGTAGGGCGCGATCGGCGGCAGTCCGTCTGGCTCCGGACACACGAACACGAGCCCCGATTCTTCACGCAGGGGCAAACGGACGAGGCCGTGCGCGCGTTCGTCCACGGCGACGCGGCCGGGCACATCGATCAAATGCCCGCCGCTGTCGAAGCGCCAGCCGTGGTAGGCACACTCCAGACTACCTTGGGCGTCGCACTTGCCGATCGACAGCGGAACACCCCGATGGGGGCAGCGATCGATGAAGGCCCGTGGGCCAGCCGGCGTCCGATAGAGTACAATGGGAACGCCCAGCAGAGATCGATGCAGTGGTCGAGTGGTGAGTGCAGGGCCAAGACACACGACGTGCCAAGCTCGATAGAGCGGAGTTTCCGACTCTGGCCAATCTACAGCGATGGGCTTGGACATGCCTCGAGTCACATTGTACCAAGAAAACCCCAGTACGCCGCTGGGCGCCGGAGACGAAAGATGAGCGAATCAACTAGCTTCATGCGCCGCCTATGCATGGGTGAGATCAACGAGGACCTCGTGGTGCCGTTCCCTCGCATCCAGCCGGAAGAGAAGGAAACGCTGGAATCGGTCCTGACCTCGCTCGGGCAAATGCTCGAGTCGCACACGAGCGACTTCGTCAAATGGGATCGGCAAGGCGAGTTTCCGGCCGAGTTCATCGCCGAGCTCAAGGAGTTCGGCTTGTTCGGTCTGGTCATTCCCGAGAAGTACGGCGGTCTCGGCCTCGGCTCGACGGCCTATTCACGCACTCTGCAGGAGATTGCCAAACACGATGCCTCGGCTGCCGTGACCGTTGGCGCCCACAGCTCGATCGGCATGCGTGGGCTGCTTTTGTTCGGCACCGACGAGCAGAAGGATCGCTACCTGCCGAAGCTCGCCACGGGCGAGATGATCGCGGCGTTCTGTCTGACGGAGCCAGGTTCCGGTTCCGATGCTGCGTCGATCAAGACGCGCGCGCACCGAGACGGCGACGATTGGATCCTGAGCGGTGAGAAGATTTGGATCACGGACGGCGAGATCGCCGACTTCTTCACCGTATTCGCCAAAACGGGCAAGGAGGGAGAACGCGGCAAGATCAGCGCGTTTTTGGTGACGCGTGACATGGGCGGCGTCTCGCACGGTCACCACGAAGACAAGATGGGCATTCGTGCTTGCCCGACGAACTCGGTCACGTTCGATTCGGTGCGCGTCCCCGGCAGTAATCTGCTCGGCGAGGAGGGCAAAGGCTTCAAGGTGGCGATGAACATCTTGAACAGCGGCCGCACGGGCCTCGGCGGTGGCTCGGTGGGCGGGATGAAGAAGCTGATTCGGCTGGCCACGGAACAGGCCACCGGCCGCGTGCAGTTCGGCAAGAAGATCTCCGAGTTCGGCCTGATCAAGAAGAAGGTCGGGGAGATGGTCATCGACTGCTACTCGGCCGAGGCCACGGTCTCGATGGTCGCCGGCCTGGTCGATCGCGGAGACGACGAGTACGCGATCGAGGCCGCCATCAGCAAAGTCTACTCGACCGAAGCCTTGTGGAGGACGGCTGACGAGGCCTTGCAGGTCGCGGGCGGCAACGGCTTCATGAAGGAGTTTCCATACGAACAGTACGTGCGCGACAGCCGCATCAACCGCATCTTCGAGGGCACGAACGACATCTTGCGCCTGTTCATCGCCTTGAGCGGCATGGACGACGTCGGTCAGGCGCTCAAGGAGCTCGCTGGCTCACTGCGCGGTGCCTTGAGCGATCCGATCAAAGGCTTCGGCGTGCTCCAGAAGTATGCGCTGCACCGAGCGAGCCTCGCCACTGGCATAAGGCGCGAGCAGAGGTCGTTCTCCAAGCTCGCCAAGGAGCTCGAATCCCAGCAAACGGTGTTCGAGTGGGGCACGCGTGAGCTGGCCGCCGCCGCCGACAAGCTGCTCCGCCGCCACGGTGCGAAGATCGTCGAGCGCCAGCTGGCCACCGCACGCGTCGCGGACATCATGATCCACCTCTACGTCCTGGCCTGCACGCTCAGCCGCGTCTCCTCGACCATTGCGGCGCAAGGTGCCGAGAAGTCCTTGCGCGAGATCCAAATTGCCGCAGCGGTTGCAAGCCGCACTGAACGCATCGTGCGAGTCAACGTGGCAGAGATCGAGAAGAACGCCGACGACCAGATCAAAGCGCTCGCCGATCACGCGTTCGAAGCGGGCAAGTACAGCTGGGACACCATCTGACCCGTCATGCGCATCGTCCTCTTGGATGCAGACCCGATCACGGGCTCGGCTCGGGCGACGCCTGGCGAGGCCCCTCCGGCCTCTCTGGCAGAGCTCGCTCGGCTCGGTGACCTCGAAGTCCACGCTCGAACTGCCCCCGGCGAAGTGGTGGCTCGCCTCGCGGGCGCGCCCATCGCCCTCACGAACAAGGTCGTGCTCGGTCCCGCCGAGCTCCAAGCACTGCCAGATTTGCGGCTGATTTCGGTGCTGGCCACTGGCGTGAACGTGGTGGACCTCGCCGCGGCTCGCGCCGCCGGCATCACCGTGTGCAACGTGCCCGACTACAGCACGCCCTCGGCGGCGCAGCATGCCGTCGCGCTCTTGCTCGAGCTCGTGAGCCAGGTCGGCCGGCACGCAGCCGACGTCGCCCGAGGCGGCTGGGAGGCATCGCCCGTCTTCTCGTACTACCTCGAGCCGCTCGTGGAGCTCGACGGGGCCACGCTGGGGATCGCAGGCTACGGGGCGATCGGCCGCCGGGTGGCCCGGATTGCCCGGGCGCTCGGCATGCGAGTCATCGTGCACACGCGGACTCCAAGCAACGACTGGGAGGTCCGCTTCGTCAACAAGGCCACCCTGCTGGCGGAAAGCGACGTCATCAGCCTGCACGTCCCCTTGTCCAGCGAGACCTTCCACTACCTGGACAGGAGCGCCTTTTCCGCGATGAAGCGCACGGCTCTGGTCATCAATTGTGCGCGCGGCCCCGTCATCGATGAGCAGGCGCTCTTGGAAGCCCTGACGACGGGGCTGATCCGCGGCGCCGGGCTCGACGTCTTGGAGACGGAGCCGCCTCCCGCCGATCACCCACTGCTCAAGCTACCGAACTGCGTGGTGACACCGCACATCGCTTGGGCGAGCTCTGCGGCGCGCGAGCGCCTGCTGTCCATCACGGCCGATAACGTCAAAGCGTTCCTCGGCGGGCAGCCCCAGAACGTCGTCTGACGGGCCTTTTCGGACGACGACTCAGGCGACGAGCCGCCGCACCAGGTCGACCGGATGGCGACGACCAGGTCGTGCTCCGGGTGGGGCGACCGGACGGTGCCCGACCGCGCGCCGGAGCAGGAAGCGATCGTATTCGGACAGACCGAGAAACTCGAGACCGAGACGCCGCGTCACCTCGCCGGGGCGCCTCCCGTGAAGCACCCGGGTGACGACCGCCGAAGCGTCGATCCAGGCGCCGTCGGGTAGCCTGAACGAGACGAACACCGTTTCACCCGTCAGCACCGCGTCGGCGGGGCCGACCAGGGCGCCCCACGTCGACAGGTTCTCGATGCGGTCGGCGATGAGCTGGAAATCCCGCTCACGGACGACCTGGCAGCCGAGCCGGATGGTGTGCCGACTTGGCCTCGATGCAGGACTTTTGCGCGTTCTCATGATGCGGACCTCCTTCGAGATCACATCGTCGTCCAGCCCGAGCCGAAATGTCAACAAATGTAGGATACTACCCTACACTTAGCGAACTTCACGGCGCGCATTCATTTCTCGGCCGGGATCTCCAAGGACTGCCTCGCCTCGCGCAGGCGGACCTCGACCTCGCTGCGGCGCAGCCCGAGCTCTACGAGCTCCTTGGTGATCTGATCGAGGCGCTGCGTACCCTGGCGCAGGCGCCCGGTCAGCTCGGCGCGCAAGTCGCCGGCGGCGGCGTTCTTCTCGATGGCCTCGATGGAGAGGCGGGTCTCGCGCGTGCTCTTCTCGAGCTCCTGCTGCTCGCGGCGGAGCTTGGCTTCACCGTCGGCGATCTTCGCCAGCGCCTCGGCCTGGGCCAGGATTTGCTCGAGCGCCTTGCGCTGCCCCGGGGTGCCCTTGCCCGCAGCCAAATAAGCGCTGATGGCCTGCCGGGCCTCGACGGATTCCCAGGCCACGTTCATCTGCACCGGACGCCGCTCTTCGACCTTGACCTCGGCCTTGCCGAATTTCGGGACCGAAGCGGGAACGTAGGCGACGTGCTCGGCCAGGTTGTCCTCCGTACCGGCCGGCGGATTGTGCAGGCGCGCATCGGCCGAACGCGGGTGACGCAGGAGCAGCTTCGCCGGCTCCTGGTCGCCATTCTGAATCTTGTAGGTCGTGAGCGTCGCCTGGTCCTGCTCGACGAACAGCATGCCCGAACGGACGGCGTAGAAGCGCACGTCGCGTTGATCCCAGCGCGACGTGGTCTCAATGGCCAGGTCTCGCACGAGCGCGAACGGAACGATGGCTTCTGCCTTGACGGGGAGTGAGCTCAGCATCCCCTGCCCCAAAAACGCCCCTTCCTCGAAGACGGCGATGGGGCCCTTCTCGAGCAGCCCGCCGGAGGCGTTCTTGAAGCGCGCTACGCGGAACGGGTGCCGCGATGAATCGGGCACGCCGGGGTCCGGAGCGAACAGATGCACGGCCGCCCCGGGGACCTTCTGGCTGACGAGGAGCACCATGGTCGCGCTCTCGTCGGGCACCGTAACGGTGTGCGGGACCTCGTAGCGCGTCGCGCCACTCTGCACCTCGACCTGGGCCAAGCGGCTGCCGTCACGAGGGCCGAGCGTAGCCATCGTCGGTGCAGGCGCCGGCGGAGCTGTCGGCTTGGCCTCCGTGGCCTTGTCGGCAGCGTAGTCGTCCTCATCCACTGACCCGCGCTTGTACCTGGCGCTTGGCTTGGCCATGCCCCCGGCGCTCGAACCGTAGCCGGCCCCTTCCTCCATCGCTTCGGCAGCCGGCGCCTCGGCCGGCGCTGGTGCCGCTTGCTCCTGGTAGTAGGTCGAGCCGCCCTCCGGAACGGCGTAGATGACCTCTCCTTCGTCGCTGACGATGGGTCGCTGGGGCACGACCGGGTCCCCGAGCGTCGACTCGAACGCGATCGGCGCGCCAGCCACCAGAGCAAGCTCGACGTCGTTCCAGTCCTCGCCCGACTGATTCTGGACGATGCCCCAGACCTGCAGGCTGGCCTCGCCCCCCTTGCCGACGATCAAGCGGTAGGACGGGCGCCACAGCGGCGTCTCCGCCAAATAGCCCACGGTGATGTCGTGCTTCTTGCCGTCGAGCTCCAAGGTCACGTTGCGGAGCTTGCGCGGGTCCTTCTTCTCGCCCGACCACTCCTGGAGCGCACGCTCCAACTGCGGATCCGGCGCGTCCTTCTGCTGCTCTGCCATCGACACGGGGAAGGAGGCAGCCTTCACCGAATGCCCTCCTTGCTCCATCACTGCCAGCGTGGCCAGGAAGTCACCGACGTTCTCCTCGCGCAGCTGGAACTCCACGCGCTCGTCGGACACCGTCCCCGAGCGCTCGAAGTAGGCGACGCCGTTCCTGTACACGACCACGCGTTTGACGGGTAAGTCGCCCGATCTGACCTGGGGATGTTTCGCACAACCCAGCAGACTGGACAGAACCAGCACTCCCAATGCCACCTGCGACAGCGGCCCCAAACCCGATCGTGTCATGGCCCCAATCTAGGGCGCAGGGCCTCTCAGGCACAACTCGCCCGCCGCCCGCGCGTTTTTGTCAGAGACGAGCCGCCAGAGTCGGAGCTCTCAGCGGCAAGCATTGCCCACGAGCGCTGGTTGCGCACCGTACGCGTAGTTCACGCAATGGGCCGCGAGGCGTGCATCTGCCGGCCAGCCGTAGCTGTCCAGGCTCCCATAGGCGTAGCCTGCGCTGCACACGTTCGGCGCGGAACGTAGCGCCGCGATCAGACGCAGGCTCGACCATTCGAGGCTGCGCCGATCCAGCGTGCCGCTGTTGACGGCCGCCTGAACGTAGAGGGGAATGGCCGCGTCGCCGGCAGCCTTCAAAAGTTCCTGAGCCTTGCTCAAGGAATCGAGGTTCTTCTCCATGGCCTGGCGCGCATCGTCCTGCTTGCGGCCGTACCAAAGCTCCCAGAAACGCGCGCCAATCCCCTCCACCCGGGCGTCACCGTCGGAGATCTGCAGGAGTTGCGTGTAGACTTCGTAGCTCTTGGTGATGTCGGCCGGGGTTTGCCCCGACTGGCCCTTGGCCAAAATGGCTTCGAGCTCTGCCACGAGCTGTGTGATGCGCCCCTCGTATTGGGCCAGCTCGTGCAGCTCGAGCACACCGATTTCCACCGCAGGCTTGCCGCGATTCGGCACCACATACACCTTGGCCTGCTTGGGAGCGTTGGCGTAGCCCGAGGTTTGCAACAGCTGCTGCAAGTCGCCCGACACCCGGCCGTTTGCGTCGGTCTCGCCCAGCGGCACGCGATTACCGCCGACGTCGAGCAGGACCGACACGTTGCGCGCGTAGGTCTGATTGCAGGCGATGTCGCCCTTCGGATCGGCAGCCACTTGCTTCTTGGTGACGGGAACGCGCTGCACGACCTTGTCTCCGTGGAGCGTCTCTTGATAGCGCTGCACGACCGTGACCGGGATCACGTCGCAGCGCGAGCTCTCGAACACCGTGAGCCCGATGTATTGTTTGCTCGCAGCAACGGTGGCGGAAAAAGTGGTCGCGCGCGGCGCCCCATATTCGATCGCGGTACCGGACGGATCGTCGACCATCCGCGTGCTGGAGTTGGGCCCGCAGCCGACGGCCAGAGCCGGAAGGGCCAGGGCGAAGAGGGACACTGGTACGAGGCGGAAGAATCTCATGGGTGCGTCTCCGGTAGGCAACTCTGACCAGCGTTCCAGACGGAGACCAGAGGCACAAGCCCGAAGCCAACACCGGGTCCGGCGAGAGTCACCATTTTCGCGGCTCTACGCGCACGGACCCGGAACTCTTCCCCCGGCCCTCTTGCCCCCAACCCAAGGACCAGGTCCCAAAGCTCAGGCTTGCGGCTTTTGGGCCGAGTCGCCGGCTAGGACCTTCTGGGCGGCTGGCTTGACCGCCACCCGGCGCGGTTGAGCGAGCGCCGGCTTGGGCACGCGCACCGTGAGCTGGCCGTGCTCCACCTGCGCCTCGACGGTGCCAGCGTCGACACCCTTGGGCAGAACGAACGAACGCTGGAAAGAACCGAACGCGCGCTCGTAGCGGCGATAGCCGTCCTTCTCTTCCTTGCGCTCGGCCTTGCGTTCACCCTTGAAGGTGAGAACGCCGTCCTCCACGTTGATGTCGATCTGTTCCGGCGCCAGGCCCGGTACGTCCGCCGTGAGCACGTAACCATCCTTGGTTTCTTCGATGTCGACCGCCGGCCAGAGCGCCTTTTGGGCGAGCCTGCGACCTTTGAAGAAGTCGTCGGAGAATAGGTCGTCGAACTGATTCCAGAGCGTGAGCATGGTCGTAACCTCCTGATTTCGGGACGTGAATTGTCACCGCCCGGCGATGCCACGGGGGCAGACGGGCGGGCTTTCGGCGCGAGATGCAGCGCCAATTGGGGTCGCCAAGTGCGTCGCGCGAAGCGCCGCGACCGGGCCACCACAACCTAAGTCGCGGCGGAGGGTCGTCAACTGGGGTTGCCCCTGGGCGCCGTGCTAAGGGGCGCGCCGATGCTCTACCGCTGGCTCCGCCCCCTGCTCTATCTCCTGCCGGCCGAGGTCGCGCATCGCCTGGTCGCCCGGCTCTTGCGCCTGGTCCAGGCGGTCCCCGGTGGCTGCTGGTTGCTCAGGGCTTTGCTGGGAGCACCAGGGGAACTCGAGATCACGACGCTGGGGCTCACCTTTCCCTCGCCCGTGGGCTTGGCCGCAGGCTTCGACAAGGACGCCGAGATGTACCCGGCTCTCCTTTGCGCCGGCTTCGGCTTCGTCGAGATTGGAACCGTCACCGGCGAAGGGCAACCGGGCAATCCCAAGCCACGGCTGTTTCGCTTGCTGAAAGACCAAGCACTGGTCAACCGCATGGGCTTCAACAACGGGGGCGCAAGCGAGGTCGCTCACCGTTTGGCTCAGCGAGGCCGCCGCCCCGGCGAGGTCGTCGGTGTGAACATCGGCAAGACCAAGCTCGTGGCCGCCGAGGATGCCGCGTCGGACTACGAGAAGAGCGCCCGACTGCTCGGTCCCTTTGCCGACTACCTGGTCGTCAATGTCTCCTCGCCGAACACCCCAGGCCTGCGTGACTTGCAGGCCGTCAGCGCGCTCGGCCCGATTCTCACCGCGGTGCGCGCCGCGCTCGATCGCGCCGTGCCCGAGCGCAAAGTGCCACTCCTGGTCAAGATCGCGCCGGACCTGGGCGATGAGGACATCGACGCCGTCGCGGACCTGGCGTTGGAGCTCGGCCTCGACGGCATCGTCGCGACCAACACCACGATTTCACGAGCTGGGCTCACCAGCACTCAGGCTGAGGTCGAGCGCTGCGGCGCCGGCGGCCTGTCGGGGCGCCCGGTGAAGGCACGCTCGCTCGAAATCTTGCGGCGCTTGTACGCGCGGGTCGGCCGCCGCTTGGCGCTGGTGTCGGTCGGAGGCATCGAATCGGTCGACGACGTGTGGCAGCGGCTGGAGGCAGGCGCACAGCTCGTTCAGATCTACAGCGCCTTCGTCTACGCCGGTCCCAGCCTGCCCGGTCGCTTGACCAAAGAGCTCGGTGAACGTTTGGCTCGCGAAGGGGTGACCTTGGAGGGGCTGATCGGGCGTGCCGCTATCAGCGCAGACGCGGGATCTGACCTTCGAATTCCGGCGCCTTGAGGATGTGCTGCAAGAGCTGGCGGCTGATGCCGAGCAGCGCCGCCGCCCCGCGCACGCTGCCACCGCTCTTGGCCAAGGCTTCGCTGACCATCGCGCGCCGCACCTCGAACTCGAGCTCCTTGATCCCGATGTGACCGACCGCGCCACGCACCTCGACCATCGGGTCGGGAGACGTGTCGAGGGCTTCGTCCAGAGCGGCACGAATCGCATCGAGGCCGAAGGGCTTACGCAGGAAGCAACGGACACCCGCGCGAGCCAAGCGGAAGCTGTCTTCTGGGGTGGCCTCGCCACTGACCGCGATGACCACGGGTTGAGGGCTCCGAGGGCCGAGAAGATGGAGCACATCGAGCCCCGTCCCGTCGGGCAGCTTGAAGTCCAAGACGACGAGCCCCGGCTGCTTGTGCTCGAGAAAGCTCGCCGCAGCGGCGACGCTCCCAGCGTGGTCCACCGCTAAAGCCCGCTCGCGCACGACGTCGACCAGCGTGGCGACTAGGCCCGCATTGTCTTCGACGACCAGGGCCGAAAGGCCAGTATGATCCATCCGCCGGCCAGCGTGATGCCCCAGCCGGCGGCTCGTCAATGCCTCCGTCCAACTCCCCTAACCCAGCCGAGGTCCCGCCGCCCGGCGAGGCGAACACGATCGAATGGATCGTGAGCGTGACCATTGCCCAGGCGACGACGCGGACGGAGCGCCGGTTCGCCTGGCTGCGCATGGGCTTCTGCCTGGTCTCGCTCGGCGTCTTCCTCTTGCACTTGGTCCGCTACCCCGCTGACGTGCACGCGAGCCAGATTGCGCTCGAGCTGTCGATTGCCGCGCTGGGCGTCTGCCTCTCCGCCTGGGTCCTCGCGCGCACACGCGACCGCTTGGTCGACGATTCGGTCAAGCTCGCCTGTGCCGGGTTGGACGGCCTTTTGGTCACGATCGCCCTGGCGGGAAATCAGCTGAGCCCGGCCGGAACCTACGCCGGGCTGCTGAGCAGCCTGGATGTCGCCATCGCACCGCTCACGATCCTCACCTCGGTGCTGCGCGTCTCGCCACGGGCAGTCCTGACCAGCAGCCTGGTGATCAGCGCGGGCGTGGCGACGCTGTTGGCCATCGATGCCGCGCGCGGCCTATCGGTTTCGCCCAAGCTCCCCCTCTACGCCAGCTACCACGTCGCAGCCGTTCTGCTCGCGCACTACTTCACGGCTCGCGCACGGGAGATCTTCGGCCGCGTTGGCCAAGTCGCACAGCGGGCACAAGGAGCCCGCCAGAGCGTGCGCGCACTGCTCGAGGATCACCACGACCTGCGGAGCATCCTGACCAACCTCCAGCTCGGAGCCGATCGCCTGCACGAAGCGCTCCAGGGCGGGGAGGAACGCGCTCGTTTGGCGACGCTCGAGGCCTCGCTCGGCGCTGGGATCGCAGCCCTGACCAAAGGCGCCGAAACGACCAGAAACCGCGCGCTCCTCGCGCTCGAGGGAACGGATCAACCCAGCCGGGCTAGCGTGGACGAGGCTCTCCACGGGGCCATCGCCGAAGCCAAGAGCCTCGCACCCGACCTGGCGGTCAGCTTCGATTCCGCGCCCGTCGTCACGCCAGTGCTGTTCGGGGGCGGGACGGCCGCGCTGGCGCGCCTTCTCCTCCACCTTCTGATCAATGCACGCGAAGGCAACGGCAGCGCAGGCGCAGCCACGGTGCGGCTGGTGACGAGAGCGCGCCGGGGCGCCGTCGAGGTCGACGTTCTGGACGATGGCCCCGGGTTCTCCCCGGCGCTCCTGGGCAAGCTCGGCCGGGACCGGGGGTACACGACCAAAACGGGTTCTTCGGGCATCGGCCTCTGGCTGGCCCAGTCGTCGCTCCAAGCGGCGGGAGGCTCCCTCACGCTGTCCAATGCGGGCGGCGGTTGCGTGCGGATTGTGCTGCGAGCCGCGCCTTGAGTCGGCCGGACGGGGCACAAAAGGGCAACGGCCCGGGACGAATCCCGAGCCGCTGCTTTTTTTCGGAGAACCTGCCTTTTCGGAGGGGCCAGTTCGGAGGGATCAGGGAGGGAGGATCTCGTTGCCCGAGCCGGCGTCGAAGAAGTCGGACTCGTCGAGCGGATCACCGTTGCCATCCGTAGCCGCGGGCGTATTGCCCTCGTTGAAGTTGCCCTGATCGAGGTCCCAGATCTGGGTGTTCGTCACCTCGACATCTTCGGCGTTATTGCGGTAGTCGGGGCCGAAGTCGAAGCCAGACAGGACGATGCTGTCCAAGCTGCCGGCGAAGTGCTGGCGCAGCACAGCGGCGTAGCCGACGTTCGCGTCGTTGTCGTTGTCCGTGTCCGTGCACAGGGTCGCGTTCTCGAAGTGGCCCGTCGTGTTGATGTCCTCGTAGCCGGGCGCCTTCGTTCCAGCGTCCTGATCACCGTCGATCTCGAAGCCGTTCGGGCTGTCGGTCACCGAGATGACATGACGTCCGAAGATGGTGCTCAGCGTGCCTCGGTAGCCGTCGTCGGCGTCGTAGATGTCATCACCGGCGTTATTGACGACCAGGTGGTCGGCATCGACCGTGCCGCCGAAGAACTCGAAGCCATCGTCGAGTGTGGTGTTGACCTGCACGTAAGAGATGTCCGTCTCCGAGCCGATCGAGCCGAGGCTGAGACCGTTGATCTCGTTACCACCGCCGAGGTCGACGCCGCCGAACTCGATGCGGACGTACTTCATCGTGCCGCTGTCGTCGTCGTCCACGAGTCCGCCGTGCTGGTTCTCCGGCACGGTGGCGAGCCCTTCGATGTTGAAGGCATCGCCGTGCCAGTTCTTGGCCTTGCCGAGCAAGAGGACGCCACCCCAGCCCGCAACGGTCTTGCTGCCATTGGGCGCTGCGGACGTGAAGATGATGGGCTCCTCGGCGGTGCCGACAGCATCGATCTTGCCGCCGCGGCTGATGATCAGCGAGCCCTTGGGGCTGGCTGCGCCACGGATGATGGTGCCGGGAGCAAACTTGATGGTGGCGCCGTCGGTGACGTAGATCTGACCGACGAGGTCATAAACGCCCTTCGGGTATTCGCAGACGCCCGAGTTGCAGGCGAGGATCGGCCCGTCCGAATCGCAACCGGCGTCTTCGGGGGTGCTGTCCATGGACCAGTTGGTCCAGCCTTCCATCCAGTCGCCGCCGTCCACGAAGGCGCCCTGATCGGTGTAGCACTTCACGGCGTCCGTCGGGCCGTCAGCGCCGATGCAATCGCTCCGGTCGAAGAGGTCCGTGCCGCTGAAACCGCTGCAATCGACCTCCGCAGCCGTTTGCGTGACGAAGCAAACTGGCCCGCCGTCGCCGCCGCCCGTGCCGCCGGTCGACGTCACGCCGCCCAAGCCGCCGCCGCCGAGGTTGTCGCCGCCACCGGTGTCGTTGCCGGCGCCGCCGCTGTGGCTTCCCCCCGTGGTGCCCGACCCGCCGCCCGAATGCGTGCCACCGGTGTCACCATCGGTGTCGGTGCCGCCGGACCCGCCCATATCACCATCATCTTTCTGCTCGCCGTTGCAGGCGAAGAAGAGCGCAGGTGTTGAGATGACTAGCGAAGCGAGAAGAACTTTTGAAAGGGAACGCATATTGAATGACCTCCTGTGGAACGCGCCGACTCTTCCCACGGGCCAATGAAGGTCACGTGGGCGCATCGTAACGATTGAGTGGCAAGCGGCCGTTACAATCAGACCGTATGGAAAACGGAAGCCGTACCCCTTTCGGAGGTACGGCTCGACGTCGAGGTGAAACGATCAGAGCTGGTAGCCGAGCGAGAGGCTCGCCACCGTGCCCGTCGTGTAGCGCTGGATGATGTTGTCGTCGCGGGCTTCCTTGCCCTGACTGATGACGGTCGGAGAGTTGAGCAGGTTCTGCAGCTGCAGCTGGAGGTTCCAGTGGTCCAAGAACTTCTGCGAGATCGCGAAGTCGAGGCTGTGGACGGGATGCTGGTACGCATCGGGCAAACCGATCGTGCCCACCGCCACCAGGGTCGCCCCGCTGACCTTGTAGATGGCGCGAGCGTTCAGGCCGAATTTTGCTTCGTAGTTGAGCGAGAAGTTGAAGGTCCAGGGCGCCTGGTTGACCAAAGGGCGCGACGTACTGGTGAGAACGTCACCGGGATCCACCACCTCGACGCGCGAGCGCGCAGCAGTGAAGTTGGTGATGACGCTGAGATCCCGCAGCTTGGGCGTGATGAAGCCGAGGCCCTTGCGCAGCTCGAGCTCGAAACCAATCAAGTCGGCACCGGGGCTATTACGAAAGGTGAGCGTGTTCGTCGAGCTGCCGGGGAAGACCACCACTTCAATCGGATCGGTGAAGTGCTTGTAGAACATGCTGAACGCCGCCACGTCCGCCGCCCCCTCGAACCAGTACTCGAACCGCGTGTCGAGGTTGTCGATGGTCGTGATCGTCAGGTCCGGATAGCCGGACTGGATGGTGCCACCGAAGTAGTCGGTGAAAGCGAAGGGCGCGAGCTCGCGTAGCTGCGGGCGCGCAAGCGTTCGGCCGTAGGACAGACGCGCCTTGGCCTGCTCGGTTGCGCTGTAGACCATGGCGATGCCGGGCAAGAAGTCGGTGGAGTAAAGAGCGGCCGAGTTCGCCGTGTCGATGAGACCCATCGTGTCATACGGATCGAGCGTCTGCTCCGTCCACTCGACGCGAGGTCCCGCGACGATGTGAACCTTCTTGGCGATGTCCGCGTCGAGCATCGCGTAGCCGGCGTAGACGTTCAGCTTGGCATCGTAGCGGTCACCCAGCTGGGTGCCTTCGTTCAACATGATCGCCGAGTCGATGTTCTCGTCCTGGAACAGCTTGTCGGGGCAGTTCAGCTGGTACTGGTCCCCGTGGCAGACGTAGAGATCTTGGATGGCGGGGTCGCCGAAACCCGTGAAGTTGCGCGGGTAGTTGAAGCGGCGGGCCAAGAACGAACGCTGCTTCGCGTTGACGAAAGCTCCGAACTTGGCCGCGAGCTCATTCGCCCCTTTCACGATCGGCTGGGTCCAGTCGAGGCGTCCACCGTAAGCGTTCTCGGTCTGCGTCGACCAGAACGAACGCGCCGAGTTAGCCGTGTCCACGTAGTTCCACGAACCCTCGGTCATGGCGTCGGGACCGGGGATGAAGGAGTAGGCGACATCGCGCTGATCCGGCTGGTCACGGGATGCACGTGAGATCGAAAGGTTCCACTCGACCTGCGCACCGTTGAGGGGGTCGAGCTTGTGCTCACCAGTCAGGATTCCGTAGGAAACGCCGCGCTGCACCCAGCTGAGCTGCGATGCGCGATAGTCGAGCCCCGTGTCCGCCACGACGCCCTTGAACAAGCTCACCGTGTTGTCGGCCAGCTGAGAGTGGAGCCCGCTGACCGTGATCTTGTGGTCCTGGGACGGCAGGTAGCTGAATTTTCCGAACGCGCCCCAGCGCACCGAATCCACGCCGCGGTCGACCAGGTAGTCGGTGGCCTCGCGGAAGCCACGCTGGTCGATGGTGTCGGGCAGGTACTGCTTGAGCACCATGTCGTTGTACTTTTCGAAGTTGCGCGAATAGGTGATCGAACCCAAGAGACCCACCTTCTGGCCATTCTTGAAGGTCCAGGTGTTACCGCCGACGGCCGTGAGGCTGTGGTTGGGGGGCGTCCCCGACATCACCGGCGACCGCTTCCAGTTGATATCCCTGCCGGGCTGAACCAACTCCTCTGGCGTGACGAACGTCCCGTCAGGCTTGGGCGCGCCTTGGGCCGCTGCGTAGTCGCGCGGCACGGACCCGGGCAGCGAGCGCAGCCCATCGTCGAAGCCCAGCCAATCCGTCGATGACGAGCTCGAGCTCAGCCGGTCCTGAAAGGTGGACTGACTGTTGATGCCGCCCTTGAGCGTCACTTGAAACAGGGGTTTGCTCGGCACCGAGCGCGTTTCGATCTGCACCGAGCCGCCGGCGAAGTCAGCTGGAATGTCCGGGGTGAACACCTTCACGATGGTGAGCGAGTCGAGCACCTGGGACGGAAACACGTCGAGCGGCACGGCCACGCGATCGGGCTCCGGGCTCGGCAAGGGGAACCCCGACAAGAGTGCGTTCGTGTAGCGCTCGCCCAAACCGCGCACGTAGACGAAGCGACCGCCCACGATGTTGGCACCCACGACGCGTTGCGCCGCCTGCGCAGCGTTGGTGTCGGCCGTCTTGGCAATTTCTTCTCGACCGACGGCGTCACCCGAGGCCACGGCACGTTGCCGCTTGAGTGCGAGCCCGGCGATGGTCTCGGTCTCGGCGTGGTCTTCGATCACGATCTCTTCGACCGCGCCTTCCTGCGACGTCAGCTGGACGTCGCTCCGGTCCACACGGCCCGCTTGCACGACGACACCGGACAACGTCTCCGGCTCGTACATCTCGTAGAAGACCTCGAGCGTGTATTTTCCCGGGGGAAGCTCGAGCCGGTAGTAGCCCTCGTAGTCCGTGAGCACGGTCTGCCCGGTGCTCTTGACCTTGATCTGAGCCTCGAGCGCCGGCTCTCCGCTGTCCTTGTCGACCAGCCGGCCCCAGACCACCCCCTGCCCAGCCGGCGGCGCGCGCCACGGCTCTTGACCAGGCGCGAAGGTGCCTTCCGAGATGGCCGCTTCGTCGGTGCTGGCGGCGGCGCCCCCGTCAGCCTGGGGCGAATCGGCTACCACCTCTTCTTCGACGACTTCCTCTTCCTCGGCTGGTGGGGCTGCGTCCGAGACGACCTCTTCTTCGTCCGCCGGGGTGACTTCTTCCGGGGCGACCTCTTCTTCGATGACTTCCTCCTGCGCGACTGCGTAGGGACCGATGAGAAGCAGGCTAGAGATCAGCAGGGGACGCGTGATGGAGATGGGTCGCATGAGAACGTCGGTTCTGAGCAAATGTGCGCGGAGCGGGCCGGCCATCCGGCAGCGCACGCCAGACCGCGTTTATTGGATCTCGATGACGGAGCCGTGACGAATGCGCAGAGGATTGGTGCCCTCTTGCGATGCCTCCGCTCCGTAGTCCGGGCGCGCGCGAACGCACTCGAGCGAGCCCGCGTCGTCGCGGACTCGCTGTCGTTTCGCCCCAAAAGGGTGCTTATTTCACGACCGGCTCGGTCAGTAGAGCGATCGAACGCGCACCGGCCGCCCGAGCCAGATCCATGGCTTCCATGGCGGCACCGTAGGGCGTGTCGTTGTGCGCATCGAAGTAGATGATTTTCGACTTCTTGGCCGCCAGCATCCGTGGCAGGCGTGAGGCGATCTCGACCTTTTGCAGGATGGTCTTGTTGATGCGGATGACCCCCGCCTTGTCCACGGTCAAGACCAACGGCTCGTTGTTGGCATTCGGCGGCGGTGCCGGCTTCTTCTCGTCCTGCTCCTTGGGCACGTTGAGCCAGAACGTCTTGGTCATCATGGGTGTCATGACCATGAAGATGATCAAGAGCACGAGCACGATGTCGACCAGGGGCGTGACGTTCACATTGGGCTTTGGGCGCCCGTCGCTCTTTCCTCCGACTGCGAAGGCCATTAGTGCTGCTCGCCCTTCTTCTTTTTGACGGCGCCCCCGCCGGCGTTCTGCTCTTCGACCTTGATGCTGACGCCGGAAAAACCCACGTCCTGAACCTTGGCCATCATGGTGCGGATGCGGCCCCACGGCAGGCGCGCATCGGCATTGAGCCGGAGCTGCTTCTCGCCGTCGGCCTTGTGCAGGTCCTTCAGCTTGGGCAGGACGTCGGCCTCGGCGATCGCCACCTTCTCGAGCAAGATGCGGCCGTTCAACGCGAGAGTGAGCTCGATGGGGTGCAAGTCCTTCGGCTTCTCGTCGACCGCCGTGAGCTTCGGCAGCTCGATGTGCTCACCCTCCGCCATCGCCGGCGTCACCACCATGAAGATGATGAGCAGAACCAACACCACGTCGACGAGCGGCGTGACGTTGATCTCCGGCTCAGGCAGCTTGCTCTTCCGAATCTTGGGCATGCTTCTTGCCATGATTGTTCTCCATCTCGTCGAGCAGCTCGCCCATGGAACGACCAAGCGCGAGCTCGATTCCGGCCACGCGCGCAGACAGGTAGTTGTAGAAAAGCACGGCCGGGATGGCGACCATCAGGCCGAAAGCCGTCTCGATCAGGGCCTCCGAGATGCCGGCCATGACCGACCCGAGGCCAGCGCTGCCGCTCTGTCCGATGGCCTGGAAAGCGCCAATGATGCCGACCACCGTGCCGAGCAGGCCGACGAAGGGAGCCACCGAACCTACTGACGCCAGCACGTTCATGCCGCGCCGCAGCTCGGCACCGGTTGCTTCCATGCGCCGCGCCGCTTCGTTGCGGGCGAGGTCGACCGGAGTCATCTCGCCGGGCTTCTCCACACCGCGCAGGTACGAGGAGGTCATCCGCTCGAAGAGCGCGGCGAGTGGAGAGGCCTTGTGTGCCTGCGCCGTCTTCACCAGCTTCGCGAGCTGCCAGCGCTCGATGAGCGGCATAGCCGCCGCGGCAAAGGCCTTCGAGGCGGCGCCCGACCTGGCGAAGGCGATGAAGCGCTCGACGACCACGCCCACGCTGGCGACAGCCATCACCAGAAGGACGGCCGCGATGGACCGCGCGAGAAGGCCCATGTGGGCCCAGATAGCAACGAGATCGAATGTCATGATCGGATAGACTCCAACTGTGTGCGCCCTATGGCGCCGGAACTCTTTGGGGCTTCAAGTGGTCAGCTTGAAGTTGAACACCTTCGTCTGGATGACGCTCACCGGCTGGCCGCCGCGCAGGGCGGGGGTGAACTTGTAGGTCTTCACCATCTCGATGACGGCGTCGCGCAGTGCGTCGGGCCCTTTGACGACCTGGATGTCGGTGACCGAGCCGTCCTCCTGCACCACGAACTTCACGATGACCTTGCCCTCGATGCCGGCGGCCTTGGCCGCTGCGGGGTAGGTGAACGCCGCGCCCGAGAGCTTTTGCGGGGGCGTGGTGTCGGCGGTCACCCGCGACGGGCCGATCGGAGCCGCAGCCGGTTCCGGACTCGCAGCCTTGACGACCGCGGGGGCCGCTCGCGCCACGCGCCCCTGCGTCGCGTATTGGTAGGGGTCGCCCGACGCGTACGGATTGAAATCGTTCGTGGGTGCGGTCTCCGCGGGTGCGTCTGAGGGGATTTCCGTCGGCACCGCCAGCGTCGGCATGACCGGCCCGCGCGGCTGGGCGGGGGCTGGGTCCGGATCGACCGGCTCCGGCTCGGCCGCCTCGGGCTCCGGTTCGGGCTCCGGCTCCGTGGCCAGGAGGACGTTCTGCACGTCCTCCTCCTTCTCCTCGGCCTCCTCCTTATGGGAGGTGAGCGCGAGTGCCGTGCCGAAGCTGAGCAAGGTCACGAGACCAATGACATAGCCGAGCAGCAAGCGACGGGCGCGCTGCCGGTCGGCGGCACGGTTGGTCCACGCGTCGAAGTCCATGGGGGCGGCCGCACTGTCCTTCGACTTCGTGACGAAAGCATGACGCTCTTGGAAAACGCGCGTGAACGACACCCCGCTGCAGTTCTTGCCGCACCTTCATGGGAGGTTCACGCAAACGTCACAGACCCCGAGTAACCGGTGGGACGCATGGCGAAGATCGTGGTCGTGGACGACGAGCAGGACATTCTGGAAGTCCTGGACTTCAACCTGAAGAAGGCTGGCCACGAAGTGCTGACGGCTTCGACGGGTCGTGACGGCCTGGAAATGGCCTTGAAGCGCAACCCCGACCTGATCATCTTGGACCTCATGCTGCCCGATCTATCGGGAACGGAAGTGTGCCGGACCATCCGCGCCAACACCGAAGTCCGTCAGGTGCCGATCCTGATGCTCAGTGCCCGCGGGGACGAGATCGACCGGGTGGTCGGCTTCGAGCTGGGCGCCGACGACTACGTGACGAAACCGTTCAGCGTGCGAGAGCTGATGCTGCGTGTCCGCGCAGTCCTGGGACGCTCCCGCCCCGCGCCGGTGGCCAAGCGCCCGCTGGCCGTACAGTTCGGCAGGCTGCGCATCGACCGCGAAGCCCATCGGGTCTGGGTCGACCAGGACGAGCTGATCCTGACCGCACTCGAGTTCAAGCTGCTCGTGACGCTCTTCGAGCGGCGCAATCGCGTGCAGACGCGCACCTCCCTCTTGGAGCACGTGTGGGGCATTCACGCCCACATCTCCACGCGCACGGTCGACGCGCACGTGAAACGCTTGCGCGAAAAGCTCGCCGCCGCCCGCGACTACGTCGAAACGGTGCGCGGAGTTGGCTACCGCTTCAAGGAAGACCCTGAAGAGGCTGGCAGCGAGGAGGCCCACGGGTCCCTGGAACCGGACGACGAAAGCCCGACAGGAGCCGGCTACGGGCTCGACCCGGGCGCCCTGGGGCGGCGCTCCGCGGTGGCCGAGCGGCACACGTAAATCGGCCGCCCCTTCAGCTCGTCGAACATCTCGGCCAGGTAGAGCGAAACCACGCCCAGGCTGGTCAGGACGAGACTCCCGAGCAAGAGCTCGACCAAGATGACCGTAGGGAACCCGGCCAACGCGTCCCCGCGCACGTAGCGGTAGAGCGTCCACGAGCCGAGGCCAACGGTGAAGAGGAGCATGGTGAAGCCAATCGTCGCCACCAGCCTCAGGGGGAAAGCGCTGAATGCGAGCAGGTTGCGCAAGGAGTAACGAAACAGCGCACCCAAGGACCATTTTCCAGTCCCCGCCACCCGCTCCTGGACTTCGAACGGCACGGTCTCGACTCGGAAGCCCACCCAGGCCACCAGGCCCCGAAAGAAGCGATTGCGCTCGGGGCAGCTCTTCAGTGCCTCGATGACCTCGCGATCGAGGAGCTTGAAATCACTAGAGCCGGCGAACGCTTCCGCCCGCCCGGTCCGCGGTAAGCTGGTCCCCATCAGGCCGTTGAAGACGGCCGCTGCGGCCCGGTAGGCCGGGCTCTCATTTCCCCGCTGCACTTTGACGCCGTTGACGACATCGGCGCCGGCTTGCCAGCGTCGCACGAACTCGCCCAAGAGGGCCGGGGGATGCTGCAGATCCGAGTCGAGCAGGATGACCGCCTGGCCTCGCGCCTGGTCGAGACCGGCCGCGAGCGCGGCTTCCTTGCCGAAGTTGCGCGAGAAATGAATCACCACGAGCTCTGGATCGAGCGCGGCCTCCTGATCGAGCAGGCTCCCCGTCTCGTCGGAGCTGCCGTCGTTCACGCAAACGACCTCATAGCGTAGTCCCAACTCGGAGGCGCGCAGGCGCACCTCGGTCAACGCCAGGCGGACCACCGCCTCCTCGTTGTACATGGGCAGAATGATGCTCAGATCGGGCGCGTTCACGAGCGTCGGCATCCTACATGGCCCCAAGTCAAAGGCGAAACAACTGCACGCCTCGGTCCCGAGCCAGCTCGCG
>Ga0164309_10000171_pt1 | contig 39550 bp, 30 predicted proteins | sample Whisoiple_247_MG_FD_109984 | JGI IMG/M metagenome (GOLD analysis project Ga0164309, IMG submission 109984) | Soil microbial communities amended with fresh organic matter from upstate New York, USA - Whitman soil sample_247_MG | ecosystem: Environmental > Terrestrial > Soil > Unclassified >... | reverse complement strand
TTCAATTCCCGGCGCCTCCACTGAAAGCCACGGATATCGCTGACATTTTAAATCGTCAGAAGCCGGGAAACGCACCCGGCTTCTGACGATTCGTCAGAAGAACAGCCGGCGTGCGAGCGTGGTGTACCTTCCAAGCATGGTGAAGCCCGCGTCGGAGATCGTGTTCGTCGACGTGGACGATACGCTGGTGCGATCTGCAGGCACCAAGCGCATGCCGATCTCCGCGGTGGTCGACCGCGTCCGGGCGCTGAAGCAAGCGGGCGCAACGTTGTATTGCTGGAGCACTGGCGGCGCCGAGTACGCCCGTAACTCCGCAAAGGAGGTCGGCCTCGAAGACTGTTTCGTGTCCTTCCTACCGAAGCCAACGATCATGATCGATGATCAGCCGCCCGCTGAGTGGAGGCTTTGCCGATGCGTGCACCCGTTCAACGTGGCCAGCATCGATACCGAATCGTGAAAGGCTAGCGGTGTCGCCCACGCGAAAGCGAATCATCATCCTCGCGGGTCCAAACGGTGCCGGTAAGACGACCTTCGCGCGAGAGTTTCTGCCCGAAGAAGCGGAGTGTCCGTCGTTCGTGAACGCAGACCTCATCGCCACTGGGCTCTCTCCATTCAATCCTGAGGTCGTCGCGATGCGAGCGGGGCGACTCATGGTCGAGCTGATTGATGAGCACGTGGCACGCGGGGATATACCATGTGAGCCTGCTCTTTTTGGCATTGCCGTCTGCGGAGGCTGCACTGCAGCGCGTTCGCGAGCGAGTAGCGCAGGGCGGCCACTCCGTTCCTGAAGCTGTTGTTCGACGCCGCTTTTTGGCTGGAAAACTCAACTTCGAGGCCGTGTACCAGCCGATCGTGGACGCTTGGGCGCTGTACGACAACTCGAACGGTGAGCCAGTTCTGCTAAGTTGGGGCGAGAGATGAACCCGAAGCCAGTCGAACAGGCGAAGACACCCGAGCTGGCGTTGGCGCTACCCGCCCTTCGGCGTGCACGGAAGCGGGCCGAAGAGATTGCCATCGCGACCAACACTGCGCTGATTCAGGTCGAAAACGGGCAGGTCGTACGAGTTCTTCCTGGCGCAAAGGGTGAACGCCCTGTGTCCAAATAGATTCGTTTCTGCAGCTCGGTGGCGTCGTCGATGTGCGGGACGAAGCCGAGGCACGGGTTGTCGGTGCGCACGCGGAGCTTCTTCGGCTTGTCTTTCTTCCACTGCCCGGCGGCTGTTTTGGCGGCTGTCGTGAAGACCGTCCAGGCGTTGAACATCGTCTTCGGCGAGGTCATACCCTCGAGTGCTTTGGCGTCGAGCGCGTCGCGCAGGCGTTCGGAATCCTCGGGAGTAATGTGCTCCAACGGCTTGTCGAGTACGGGTCGGATGCCACGCTGGCGGAACCGAACGCCGCTGGGGAGAAAACCACGGCCGATTTCGTGGAGTGTTGGTCGCCGCAACCCATTGACCTCGCGCGCGCCAGCGTCGATCCTGGGCGCATGCGCCGAGCGGGAGCGATCCGAGGGCTGATAACCTTACCCAAAGACGCCACGGCGCTCACGGCGCTCACGGCGCTCGCGGTGCTCACGGTGCTCACGGCCTGCGGATCCGCGGATCATGCGTCGAACGTCGCCTCCACCCCACCCCCCACGCTCGCCGTCGGAGAAAAAGGCGGAGCGGCTGGCGGTTCACCGAGCGGGTCTGTCGACAGTTTGCCGGGCACGTGGACGAACCGCACGCCGTCGACTCTCCCCATGGACTGGCCGCTTCCGGGCCAGGGTGGACAGCTTGCGTACGACGGGGCGCGCGGAGCGGTCGTCCTGTTCGGCGACCCGCGCGATCGGCCTGCGCGAGAACTCGGCACGCTTCGCGAGTGGAATTCGTCGTTGCAGCAATGGACCGACCTCACGCCGGCGCCGCTTCCCGCCGTCTGGCCGCCTTCCCGCTCGGGCCATGCGATGGCGTGGGACAACCGGCGTCGCCGCCTGGTGGTCTTCGGCGGATACGCTGACAAGCCGAGCCAGGTGCTCAACGACCTGTGGGCATTCGACGACGCGACGGGGACCTGGAAAAACATGACCCCCGCGCCGTTGCCCTCGGCGTGGCCTTCGCCGCGATTTCTGCACGCGCTGGCATATGACACCGCGCGCGATCGGGTGATCCTCTTCGGAGGATTTCCGGGCGTAAGCAACTTCGAGCGCCTCGCCGACGTGTGGGAATGGGACGGCGACAGCGGCAGCTGGACGAACGCGACCCCCGATCCGCTCCCGGCGTCGTGGCCCACCGAGCGGTATTCGCACGCGATGGTCTATGACTCGAAGCGGCAGCGCACCGTCGTCGTCGGCGGATACGCGGGCGGTCCCGGGCTGGGCGACGTGTGGGAATGGGACGGCGTCCAGTTCGTCGATCGCACGCCGAGCCCGTTGCCGGCGAACTGGCCAGCTCCGCGCAGCTCGCATGCGATGGCCTACCAGCCCTGCACGGGCACTCTCATCGTGTTCGGTGGGCAAGACTCGCAGGGGACGACCCTTGGCGATACCTGGCAATGGGACGGGACGTCGAATCTCTGGGTGAAGCTCACGGTCCCGAGCCCTCAGGCCCGGCGCGGCGCGGGCATGGCGTATGACGCAGCGCGGTCTCGCGCCGTGCTGTTCGGGGGCGTCGGGCATTACGGCGAGCTTGATCTGAGCGATACGTGGGAATATGCGTTCTCGCCCTGCGAAGTGGCCCCCGTAGACGGTGGTGGGGATCCACCGCCTCGTTAGGGCCGCGCGTCACCGTCTCCAGCGCGACTGCGAACGCCGCTTGCAGGTTCAGGGTTCCGGCAGCGTGGGAAGCTTGCTCACCACGGCCAGGTGCATCAGGGAGGCGACTGCTCGCCAGCGCACGCCGGCATCCGCGGGGTAAGTCTTGGGGTCGTGATAGCTGGCCAACTTCCACAGCAGCGGCGTAGCAGACTCGCCGGGAACTTTGCGGAAGGCGGTCAAGTAGGCCGCCCCATACAAGCTCCGGAAATCGATCACCGCCGCGGCATCGCCCTCAGCGCGGGAGTCGCCAGCAGCGACACTCAAGAACAAACGCTTGGGCTCGTCGACGCGCGCCCGCAGCGCGTCGCGCGCGGCCCCGCTCGCGTCCGCACGGCGGCTCCACTCGGCGGCGATCCATAGCGCGGTGAACTGATCCTCGATGCGAACGTACCAGTTGCTCAGCTGTTCGGTCGCCGCGCTGCCGTCGATTCGACCCACGGCTTTGACCAAAAGCACACACTGATTCAGGCGCTTCTTGTTCGATCTCGCCGCTTCGAACTCGCGCTCGAGTGCGGCCAGATCCGGCGCTTCGGCGACTTCCGCCCAGCGCGCGAACAAGCCGGGCGCAGCGCTGGGGAACTGGGCCATCAGCTGCAGCACCCGTTCTCGATTCAGCTGCTTCAGGCCGCCGAGCACGTGACAAGGGACCTCCGAAAGACCCGTCCGCCCCTCGGCGCAGACTCGAACCAGCGCCATCAGCTCCGGTTCGGATAGCGGGCGTGCTTCAGCCACCCCTGCCAGCAATTTTGCCGCATGGTAGCGAACCTCGAAAGACATCTTGTTGTCCAAGAGCACGCGAGACACGAGCCCTGGCTGCACGCGCTCGAGCAGGTGCCTCGGCAAAGCACCCATCAGACTCAGCGTGAGCCCGCTCAGCGCGGAGTCCGACGCTTGCGCCGACTGCTCGAGGTTCGCCAGTTGCGCGTCGTCACCGAGACGCGCGAGAGCGAGCCAAAGCGAGGCCTGGACGCGCGGCTCGCGCTCTTCGCGCAGGGCCGCCTGCAAGGCTTCTCGAGCGCTCGCGTCTTTGACGATGCCGAGCAGAAACGCGGCAGCGGAACGGTTCTCGGGCCGCGAACTGCGCAGCGCAGCGAGCTGATCCGCGCGCAGCGCGGCTTGCTGTGACCGCGTGTCAGGCACCAGTGTCAGCGGGTGAAAATCCCGCATCGTGACCAGCGCGGCGCGCCGAAAACTCACGAGCGGCACCGTCTCGAGCCAGCCGCGGTTGTACTCGCCGCCTTGCTGCTCGTCCGCCTGTAAGCGAGCAAGGTACGCCTTCGCGAGCTCGGGGTGCGCCAGGCGCTCGTCGCTGCTGCCGAGAGGATAAGGCTCATCGACCGTGTCGGGCTTGTCGAACACGGGCTTGGGTTGCGCGACTCCGGTCGCCGTCAGAGCGCGCAGATACACGCGCACCCCCGCGACTTCACCCTCCATGGAATGAGTCAGCATTTCGCGTTCGAGACTTTGGAACCGCGCCCCTGCGCTGTTGCCGACCGAAATCTCGAGCTCGGTCAAACGCGAGGCGCGTCGCATCTGTTGTCGATAGCGATACGTCGCAATACTCAACAGCAACGCCGAGTCCCAGGGATTCCCCTGCTCGAACTCGGCAATCGCCATGGCGACGATCTCCTCTGGAGTCACGTAGGTCGCGTCGTTCGCCAGCTCCGAACTCTTGAGCTCCGTCAGCAACGCTGCCACTTGCGCCGCCGTGCTGACCGGAGTCACGACACTTTGGACTCGAACGTGCGCCTCGAGCATGGGCCGTTGGCGCGGCGCCCCCTCGCCGCCCTGCTGCGCGTTGCCCGATGGCGGCACACAAGCGCTTTGGCAAACGACACTCAAGCTCAGTGCCCAGACGCACCAACGGCGACTGAATTTCAAGTTCTTCATCCCATCAACCGAAGAAGCAAAGCGTGCGGCATGTCAGTGGAGCACGACTCGAGCATTGGAATGCGGCGCGCGGAATACCACCAAAGGAGTATCCCGTCGCTCGGAAGAAGCGCCCATATTGCTGCGCAGAAGTGCCCCCATTCGCTTGTTCCGCGCGTTGTCGGGCGCCGCTCGCAGAGTGGCGTCTGCTGTTGCTTTGCCTGGGGCTGCTCGCGCTAACGCGCAGCGCCAGGGCAGAGCCGCCCGAGCGACGCGACAATCAGCGCGCGATCGGCTTTTCTCGGCTCGCCGAGCGGACTGCGCGAGATACGCCCGTGCACTTCGAGCAAGAGGCGTTCCGCGTCTTCATTTTGGAGCACCTACGCAAGCTGGGGCTTCACGCGGTGGGCGGTGAGGAAGACTTGTTCGGTCGCTCATTGGAGGTGCCCGAGCTCGTGCTCGGCGGCGTCGTGCGCGAGTTCCTATGCAATCAGATCAATCGCACCTACCATTGTCGCTTCGGCCTGAACTGGCAGGTGCTCGATGTGCATTCCGGACAGGTGATCTACGAGGCCACGGTGCGCGGCGCCGTGTACGACATTCAAAGCCAGACCTCGGGCACGACTGTCGGCAAACAAATGCTCACCCTCGCGCTCGATTCGCTGCTGCGACGTCCCCGCTTCACGAAGCTGCTCGAGCCGCACGCCGCCGAGAGCGACGCCACGTTTCCGGTGGCTGGCTTCAGGCGTTGCACCTCTGGGGCGCTCGATATGCCTCGCCAAGCGCCCAAGGCGACCGAAGCAACCGTCGTCATCGAGTCGAAAGGCGGCACCGGGAGCGGCTTCTTCCTGAACGACGAAGGTCTGATCCTGACCGCAGCGCACGTCGTCAGTGACACGCCCGAGCCTCGGGCACGCCTGCAAGATGGCCAAACCTTCCCGCTCGACGTGATCCGCTCGAGTCGCAGCGCCGACTTTGCGCTGGTCCGCGTGCGCGGGGGACTCAAATCGCGCTGTCTCGAGCTCTCTCCCAGCGAGGCGACGCTCGGCGCGGACGTGTACGCCATCGGCGCGCCGAGCGGCGGCCAGCTCGCCTTCTCACTCACTCGCGGCATCGTCAGCGGTTTGCGGCAATGGCAGCACGGCGCGCTCTTGCAGACCGACGCGGCGATCAGCCCCGGCAACAGCGGCGGGCCGCTGCTCGGGTCGGACGGGCGAGTCAAAGCGATCGTGAGCCGCAAGGTCGTCGGCGCAGCCATCGAAGGCCTCGCTTTTGGGGTGCCCGTCGCTACCGGCCTGCTCGCGCTGGGCCTGGAACCGGCCACGACTAGCGCGCCGCAGCTGAGTGAAGCAGCGACTTCAACGCCTGCCTCAGACGTTCCCCTGAAGCCCTTCGTCGACCAAGCCGACCCGGTCCCCAGTTTGGATCCGGTGGGGGATGCGCAGCGAGCGTACGTGGCTCGTCTGCGGGCTCAAGAGCAAGCGCAGTCCGCGGCCAACCAACAGCGCCAGTCGGACGAGGCACGGACCGTGGAACAGAACGGCCAGCGCGAACGCGAAGAGGCCGCTCGCCTCTCTCCCGGCTACATTCAAGCCATGAGGTGGAGCGGCTTGGCGCTCGCAGGGGCTGGGTTGATCACCGCGGTGGCCACGGCCGCCAGCTACGATCGGAGCACCAGCACGAAGCAGGAGTACGAATCGCTTCGACTGTGGAACGACATCGGCTTCGTCGCCTTGGGCGTGGGTGCAGCGTCGTTCGGAGCTTCTTTTCTGGTCTCTCCGCGCTCGCCCAACGGCAACACGGACCCGCATGCGCCGGGGCATGGCTCCACCGCCTGGGTTCAAGTTCGAGGCAGCTATTGATGGCTTTTCGGACGACTCCTTACTGGCTGCTGTGTCTGATCGGCTGCGCGTCAGCTTGCCTGCGCGTCATCTCGACGCCCGACGCTTGGCCGTGCCACGACGATCGCGACTGCGGGACTGATGAGATCTGCTTCTTCGGCGCAAACATGAAAGCGTCGGGCGAGCACGGCGAATGCCGCGCGCAGAGTCATCTCGATCCTGGGCCTGGTCCCGTCGCATTCGCCGGCCAAGGCGGGCAACCAAACTGGGTCTCGATGGGAACGAGCGGGACCGCGAACGGAACGGGCAGCTGGATCACGGGGGGCTCGATGGGCCTGGGCCCGTTCGGCGATCCGAGCTTCGCGGGGGCGCTGTTCGGGGGCGGGTATGCGAACGACGTTCCGATTGCGGGCGCGAGCGGTGGCACGGCGTCGCTCAGCCCGTGCGGGAGCGGGCTTTGGCCCCAAGTCGACTCCGTTTCTCCATCTGTCCTGGGCCACCGCAGCACGACTGTGATCATCCGCGGGCATGGCTTCAGCTCGGTGGGCCCAGTGCTCACAGTGAGCCTCGGTGGCGCTACCGTGGGCTCGGTAATTCCGGACAGCGACACACAAATCACGTTCCAGACGCCGGTGGTTCCGGACGGGCCCGCTTACTACCCGCTGAAAGTGAGCAGCGACCTTTGCCCGGGGACCTCGGACGTTCGGTTGCTATTCACCGATCCCGCGGGGCTCTCAGCGCAGGTGATCGACGCGCCCAGCACGCGCGAGCGGCTCATCTTCGATGCGGAGCGGCACATGCTGTACGCCGTGAATCGCACCGATCAAGAGATCGAGCGCTACGCCGAGCATGCCGGCAGCTGGGAGACACTCAAACCGTACGCAGTCCCGGAGCTCACCGACATTGCTTGGACGCCGAATGGTCGCAGTCTGCTGGTCGCCAGCCGCGCGGCCATCTCGGAAATCGATCTCGATGCGCCGAAGTTCGAGGCCACGCAGCGTGCCGTCAGCCCCGACGTATTTTGCGACCAATACTTTCACCAACTGGCCACAGCCAATGACGGCAACGTCCTAGTCGTTACCCGAATGGCAAGTTGCACGGGGTTCACGGCGTCGTTCCTGTACTCCATCACCAATCATTTGCTCACTCGAGCGGGTCCTTCATTGGACTTCGGCATGGCCGCCGCCAGCTTCGATGGCAGCCGCATCTATTCAGGTGGCTCGCAATCGACGATCAACGTGTACAACTCGCTGTCGGGCACGTCCACGGCTGCGTCGAACGTCATGTACGAGCTGCGCAGCCTGAGCGTGAGCGGCGACGCCTCGCGCGTCATTCTCCAGAACACCGATGTGCGCAGTCGCGCGCTGGCACTGACCGGAAAATTGCCGGCTGACGGTGTGGCGCTGGCGTCCATCGACTCGACGCGCGCGTTCGTGTTCCGAACCGACAGCGCCGGCGCCCATTTGGTCATTCACGATCTGAACGGCACGCTCGAAGCGGGCGCCTTGTACCCCGTGCTCAAGACCATCGATCTTGCCCGAAATCCGAGCGCTGCCGACGACATCTACCCTTCGATCGTGATGACGAGCACCCCCGACGACTCCGCGGTGTTCATTTCGGGCACACATAGCATCTTGGTGGTGCCGGTGAATTAGCGGGCTTGCATTGGATACCGCTCAGACCATGATCGCGAGGCTCGTCGAAGCATTCAATCACCCCGAAGAGAGCGTGCGGCGTGGTGCGGCACGTGCGGTCAGGCGCTGCGCGACGGATCCGAAAGAATCAGTGGAGTTGCTCTGCTTCGCGTTGGTCGATGCCGATGTCTTCGCGCATCTGGCGGCGCTCGAAATTCTCGAGGACGTCCAAACTACCGCCAGCGATGCCCTGCAAGCGTGTATCGAACGCGCTGGTTGGAGCGAGGTCCTGCCGGAGCTGCTCTCGGTGTTGACCACTGCGCTGGAGAGCGAGCCAGTTGAATACGCGCATCAACTTGCCCGCAGACTCCTGTCTCGACTGGAACGCAGCGGGCCATTGCCCGCTGAGGTGAGCTTTGCCTTAAAAGCGGGCTCCTCCGACCGGCGAGTGGGACGCGAGATCAAGCGCCTGAAAAAGGCCGGCATTTCCGCTTGCGGCGCAGCATTGGCGGATCCGGATTGGCGTGTTGCCTGCGCCGCCTGCAACGTGTTGAGAGAACTCGGCACTGCAGCAGAGCAAGCGCTGCCAAGTTTGTTGAGCGCGCTCGAGCATCCAGACGCGCAAGTGCGAGGTAGCGCCGCGTTGGCGACTGGCTACGTTTCATCGACGAGCACACGGGGCTTGACCGGACTGACCAAAGCACTCGAGGATGCAGACGCGGAAGTCCGTCGCGAGGCAGCGCACGGACTCGCCTGTTTGGGTGCGACCGCCGCACCCGCGAGCTCGGCGCTGGTTCCTCTACTCGCGAGTCGTGGCAGCCGAGCTTCAGCTTTCGCTGTCTTCGAAAAGATCGGCAGCGCGGCGGTCCCTTCGCTCGTCAAAGGTCTGGCTCACGGCAACGAAGCAATCCGAAAAGGCGCCGCCGACGCGCTGGCGAGAATTGGCGAAAACGCCACGGATGCCATCTCAGCGTTGGTCGCCGCGCTGGCCGAAAATGGCACCGGCATGGGCGTGGAAACGGCGGACGGCTACCGCCCGCCTTGGCCGGACAGCGTGGGCAGCGCCGCTTCGAACGCCCTGGGCCGCATCGGGTTGGCTGCCCTTCCGGCCCTGCTCTCAGCCCTCCGTAGCCCGAACGGAAGCGTGCGTTGCGGCGCCGCGCGCTCACTCGGCCAATTGCGAGCCACGGGCGTCGTGGAGGCGCTCTCGGCGAGCCTGACGGACGAGAGCGTCGAAGTGCGCCGAGCTGCGAGGGAGTCGCTCCGCACGCTTGAACCTGATGCGGATGACGCGGACCCTGAGCCCACAGCGCGAGCGAACTCGTCAATCTCAGCGCTCACGGACGCGCTGGCCAGCAAGGACGTGGGTCTCCGCTCGCAAGCCATCACCGCGCTCATGCTCCAAGTCACGAGCGGACTATCACAGGAGGCCGCCGACGCATTGGCCTCGGCTAGGCACGAAGCAATTCCGACACTCATCGAGGGACTCCGTCATCACCGCGCTCCCGTTCGCAGGCTCAGCGCCGACGCGCTGGGCTCGATCGCAATGAACCACGGCGTATACGTCGGTGGCCCCGCGGATCCACGGCTCGTATCGGCGCTGGTCGAGTCACTCGACGACAGCGAGAAAACGGTGAGCCTGTATGCTGCCGTCGCTCTGCGCTGGTTGGGGCGAGAGGCAGTAGAGGCGATACCGAGTCGCTGGCAGGGGTTCGTTGGACGGGCGTTTATCGACCGGAACTTGAGCTGATTGAGCGTGCGCTACTCGAAGCGGCGGAAGGATCCACCGAAGCTACCCGCTGTCACTGACAGCAAGCGGAGGCTCCCGTCCGATCCCAAGGTTCAGCAAGGGCGCGGGCTCACGGCGAGCTCTCCCGGCGCGGGGCAGGAGCGAGGCGGCGCAGCAACCACTCCGGCGCGTTCACCATCACGTGACGCAAGAGATTCATCTGCCAGGGCAGCGTGTACGTCTTCTCGTGCCGCTCGATCGCGTGTGTCATGAGGCGGACGGCTTCTTCCACGCCGAGCAAGAACGGAAGCCGATTGTCGAGCGATGCGGTCATGGGCGTCTCGATGAAACCCGGACAGAGTGTCATGGCGTGCACATTCGTGTCCGCGAGCTGCATCCGCAGCGCATCCATGAAGGTGATGATGGCTGCTTTCGAAGCGGAATACGCGGCTCGCCCCGGCAGTCCGCGATGACCAGCCATCGAGCTCATGGCGACCAACGCGCCCGAATTCTGGCGCAGCATGGTGGGAATGAACGGAACGATGGTGTTCGTGACTCCCACCACGTTGACGCTCATCAAGCGGGCGATCGACTCCGAGTCACCCTCGCGAAGCGAATCTTTGATGCCGATCCCCGCGTTGGCGATCACGCGGTCCGCACCGCCCGCACGCGCCACGAAATCGTCGATGGCCCGGCGCATCGCCGCGGGGTCAGTCACGTCAGCGGTGTACACGAAGACCTTCGCGCCGCGCTGCCTCAACTCCGCAGCGAGGGCCTCGAGCAACTCGCCCCGTCGCGCAACCAGCCCGAGCTCGGCACCCGCGCTGCCGTAGTGCCGAGCGAGCTCCGCACCGATGCCACTACTTGCGCCTGTGATGAAAACCTTCATGTCAGCACTCCATTCCTCGACGACGGTCCCCCACCGGGCGAGACGGCGGCGATTTCTCAGATTTTTCCACGCTAGTCACGGTGAACCTCGCTCTCGAATTCGCCAATCTCCACGCCGCGGGCGACTCGGTCAACTGCCATCCATGTCCGCCCCTGTGATAGGCCGCTGAAATTGCCATAGAGGTTGGAGCAGCAAGGCGGGCTGTTCCACCCGGCTCGTCGTATTCGCACTGAAACTCAAACAAGATGGTAGGTTCGGCTCCATGAGCGAGCCACGGACCGAGATCGTGTTCGTCGACGTCGACGACACCCTGGTGCGATCGTTTGGGAGCAAGCGCATCCCCATGACGCTCGTGGTTAAGCGGGTTGCAGCGCTCAAGCAAGCAGGCGCCACGCTCTACTGCTGGAGCACGGGCGGCGCTGACTACGCGCGCGAAGTCGCGCGCGAGCTCGGGTTGGAGCATTGCTTCGTCGCCTTTTTGCCGAAGCCCACGATCATGCTCGACGATCAGGCCCCGGCTGAGTGGCGTCTCTGTCGACATGTTCACCCCTTCAATGTCGACAGCATCGAAACGCGATGACGCCAGGCGACGTGGGGCGAACGCTTAAGCGCGTCCTGATCTTGGCGGGCCCAAACGGCGCCGGCAAGACGACGTTCGCGCGAGAATTCCTACCAGACGAAGCGCGGTGTCCGACATTCGTGAACGCAGACCTGATCGCCGTCGGACTGTCCCCTTTTCGCCCAGAAGCTGCAGCAATGCGAGCTGGACTCAGCGGGGTCGATGCGAGCTCGAGTTTGTGCCCAACCTTGCACGGCGCCGATTGCGCCCGAGCTTTTGCGCGTCATGCACGGCACGAACCTCGAGCGCCGTGCTCATGGGTATTCTGATGAGAGGGCGAAAGTCGTGGAATATGTAGTTGGCGTCCTGCTGGGTCTTGCTGTTCCGATTTTCGGGCGCGTCGTCGGCTTCGATCGCGATCGGAGCTTCTATACCGTTGTTTTGGTCGTCACCGCGTCCTACTACGACCTCTTCGCGGTCCTGGGTGGCTCGACGCGGGCGCTGCTGAGCGAAATGGCAGCCACCGCGGCGTTCGTTGTTCTGTCTGCGGTAGGCTTTAGGCGTAATCTTTGGCTGGTCGTCGTGGGGTTGGTCGCTCACGGCGTCTTCGACATCGTTCACGGTGGGCTGATCGAGGATCCCGGCGTGCCGCGCTGGTGGCCGATGTTCTGTCTCATGTTCGACGTCGCTGCCGCCGCGTACCTCGCCTGGCGCCTGCTTCAGCGCTCTGGTGTCAAGGCCGAGCCGAGCCGCTAGCACAGGCGCGCCGTGCGTCGGCAGCCCTAGTCAACGCGCTCATTTCGGCCAACCCATAACATCGAACAGCCCTGATTCAGCCGCCGGCCTTTGCCTGCGTGCCCCCAAGCTGACGACCCTTCGCCTCGGCACTACAGTTGGGCATGAGCGAGACGCTGTACCGCCGGCCCCTACCCTCCGAAGCCATTGCGTTCTCGTCGCTCGACGGTCGTAGGGTATTCGCCGAAGCGCTGTCAGCCGGCGGGCTTGATGGGTATTTCCCATTGGCCGAGCAGTTTCACACTCAGTCAGATCCTGCGTTTTGCGGACTCGGCTCGCTGGTGGTGAGCCTCAATGCCCTCGGGATCGATCCTGGTCGCCTGTGGAAGGGCCCTTGGCGGTGGTTCAGTGAAGAGCTGCTCGATTGTTGCGTGCCACTCACCGAGGTGCGCAAGCGCGGGCTCGACCTCGACGAGCTGGCTTGCCTCGCGCGCTGCAACGGTGCCGACGTGGAACTCGTGCGAGGCGACGCAAACAATCTGGACGCCTTTCGAGCGGCGATCGCGTCGGCCGCAAGGGGCGACGGAGTCCTTGTCGTTTCCTACGATCGCTCGGCGCTCGGCCAGACCGGGAGCGGGCACTTCTCACCCATCGGCGGCTACCACCGAGCCCGCGATCTCGCCCTCATCCTTGACGTGGCGCGCTTCAAGTATCCGCCCCACTGGATGTCCGTCGAACGGCTCTGGCAAGCGACTCATCCCATCGATCCCGCAACGACGCGAGCGCGAGGCTGGCTCGTCTTCAGGCCGCGCGCGCAAGGCATCGCGCTTGGCTTCAGCATCCGCTGCGATGGGGAAAGCTGGCAGGGATTGGCCGAGCGCCTCAGCGGCGTCGTCGCCGACCTGAGCTCAGCGACGGACGTGGCCTCGCTGGCACGAGCGATCGTCCCCTTCGTTTCACACCTCGAGCTGCGGATGCCGAGCGCGCCGGCACATCGTGAAGCGGTCACCAGCGCGCAGAACGCACTGCGCGACCTCCCGCTGCATCGAGAAGTAGTCGAAGCAATTGGTGCAGAGCGGGCCGAGGCCATGACGCTGCTGATGCTGGCCATTGACGACATCCTCACGCCGCCGCAGCGCGCCGCGCTCAGCGAGCTGACCCGCCCCATGGCTGCTCATCCCGCCTTGGCTAGCGAGCTGAGCAACCTTCGAGCACAACTCGCGGCACTTTGGACGCATTCGAGAGTCGCGTAGTCCCCACGCAACGCGAAGAACGGATTCTGCTGGATGTTGGCGAGCAACCGACAAAAAACAGGGGTTGATTCCGAGTCAGCGACGCTTCGCGCAGACGTCTGCGTCAAACACGCAGTAGCCCATTGCTTGGCCGCCTGCGTCACCCATCAAGCAATAGGGCCTCGAGATCGTGATGCCGTCTTGAGTCACGGCCCACGCCGACAATTCGACACCGGTAGAGCAACGCTCGATCGTCTCGGAAAAGGGATGTGCGAGAGCCCACAAGTCTCCGCCCGCGTCCCCGGCATACTTGTCGAACATGTTTGCGCAGCTTGCGAGGCGCGGCGTGCCGCACGACACGAGCGTAAAGGTGAGCGCTCCTGGGGACACCGCGTACGTGTTCGCGACGAATTCCAGCGCGGCAGAGCTGACGGGGCGACCTTTTTCGATCGGCGCACCCTCTACGGGTATGGCGCAGCCGCTCGGCGCGGTCGACTTGGCTAGCGCCGTCGTGAACTCCCGCGCGAAAGCGTCGAGATCGCAACCGTCCGCCGAACCCGCTAGCCCGGCACCCGCGGCACCCGCCGTGTCTGCGGCACCCGCGCCCGCGTGAACCGATGCATCCGCCCCAATTTGAGCGCTGCCCCCGGCAGCCGGACTCCCTGCACCGCCCGCCGTGGCGCTCGCTACAACGCTAGACACACCGCCTCCCTCGGCATCATTGCTCGCCCCGCCGCTCGCCTCCCCACTAGGCGCCCCGCCGGGGGAACTTGGACCGCCAGACGCCGGCTCCGACGAGCACGCGCTGGCCCCGAATGGAACGAGCGCCAGACACCCCCAACACACAAGAGTTCTCGTCATCTGCATGAAGAAGCCCCCAGCAATCCCAATGCCAAGCCGAAAAACAGCCGCGATTGAGGTCGAGTTACCACCGCAGCAGGTCGAGTTACCAGTCGCCGCAAACCGATCCACTCCACCCTCAAAGGACGAGATTTGCGACTAGGCTAGACTTCCGCTCGCCTGAGCCTGAGCGCGTTGCTGATCACGGAGACCGAACTGAGAGGTCTTGCTGCAAGTCGGCTCGGCCCAGGCCGCGCTCGGTCAAGCCGGCAAGCTCGTTCTGCGCTCGCATGTCGAAACGTGCGTGAGCGAGGCGCTCACGTCCGGCAAACCCGCTGAGCGAAAGCAGAAGATTGACGAGTTAATGGAGGTATTTGCGCGCTACGGATGCCTCGGAGGCCGTCCGCTCGGAAGTTAACCCAATGACCTCGACTCGGCGCGCACTGACTAGTCATTTTTACGGCTCCCAGTCAGCGCTGAAAGTGAGCCAGTGGCTCGGGGAGTGTGTATCCCGGCACGCTAGCCGATAGGATGGCGGTCCAGCCGTGCCGACCCGGGATCTCGTCTTCGTCAGCTACAGCCACCACGACCTGGCGTATCGCGAGAAATTGAAGTTGATGCTCAAGCCCTGGATTCGGCGCGGGCTCCAATTTTGGGCGGATGAGTACATCCAAACGGGCAGCGATTGGCAGCGCAACATCGAACAGGCGCTCAGCCGCGCGCGCGTCGGCGTGCTGCTAGTGAGTCCGCACTCCCTCGGCTCGGACTTCATTGTCGAGCGGGAGCTGCCTCCATTGCTCGAAGCGGCGAGTCGCTCAGAGGTGACGCTGTTTCTAATCGCCGTGAGCGCGAGCAGCTATGAGGCTGAAGGGCTCGACAAATACCAGTTCGCTCATGATGTCGAACGACCTCTCGATACTCTGAGCGAAGCCGAGCAAAACCCGGTGCTCGTGACCATCGCCAAGCAGATCGCAGCGGTGTTCGTGCCCGAGCAACGCTCGGACAATCGGGGGACCGCTGTCCGGGGTGAGGTACAGTCGCTCGGCACCAGCGATGCTCGTGCGGCCCAGGCGCCTGGCGCACTGCACGGGGTGCCGGATCTTCCGCGCCTCTACCTGGCACGCCCCGCTGAACTCTCCACGCTCAAGCGGGCGCTACTCGAGGGCTTGGATGCGGCGCTGGGAATCGTCGGGATTCAAGGCTTGGGCGGGATCGGCAAGAGTGTTCTGGCGGCCGCTCTCGCTCGCGACGAGGACGTACGGCGGGCTTTCCCAGATGGCGTGTACTTCGTTGCCTTTGGACAAAATCCGGAGCTGACGCGGTTGCAGACCGCACTGGCGGCCGAGTTGGGCGACAAGAGCGCTGCGTTCACCGAACCGTTCGTGGGGCGCGATCAGCTGCGTGCCTTGTTCAAGGACAAGGCTTGCTTGCTTATCTTGGATGACCTGTGGCAACACGAGCACGCGCTTCCCTTCGACGTGGTCGGGGAACGTGGACGCTCGCTCGTAACCACGCGCGACGCGCAGCTCCTTCGCTCCCTCGGCGCGCGCGTGCACGATCTCGGCCTGCTCGATCTCGAGAGCGCATTGCAAATGCTCGCCGCGGGCGCCGGCAGCGAGGTTGGGGCGTTACCGCCCGCTGCGCACGCCGTCGCCAAAGAGTGCGGCTACCTGCCGCTCGCACTCACACTGGCTGCAGCACAAGTCCGAGACGGAAATCGCTTCGAGGACGTGCTCGCTGCGCTCGAGCGAGGCCGGCTCGAGTTTCTCGATCATCCCTACGGCAGCGTGTGGAAGAGCCTCGGCGCGAGTGTCCGCGCGCTGGGAGAGTCAGAGGCTGCTCGCTATCTAGAGCTCGCGGTCGTGCCCGAAGATACGGAAATTCCCGCCTCGGTCATCATCCGTTGGTGGCGAGCCCAGGCGGGGCTGGAAGGGTTCGAGAGCAATCAGCTACTGGTACGCCTGGCCAACAAGGGCCTCCTCTACCTGCACGAGCGCGCTGGCAAACGCAGCGTGAGTTTCCACGATCTCCAGCTCGACTACCTGCGACTGATCACGTCCCCCAATCGAGCCGCCCTTCATGCTTCACTACTCGACGCGGTTGCCGCCGAGCTGCCGCGAGACGTGTCTGGCGCCCCCGCGTGGTTCGCCCTCGACCGAAATGAGCAGTACCTCTGGCACCACCTCGGCGAGCATCTGCTCGCAGCCGGCCGCGGCGCGCTGCTAGAGTCGCTGGTCTGCGATGTGCGTTGGCTGCAAGCCAAGCTCGTTGCTTCGGGCGTCGCGGAGCTCTTGCGCGAGCTCGTGCGCGCGATTGAATGCGCGCCCAGCAGCACCGTCTTTGGCATCGAGCGCGCGCTGCGCCTCGAGAGCGGATGGCTGTACCAAGATCCAGGGGCGCTCCCTGGCCTTCTGTTCAACCGACTGCGATCGAGCGGTCTCGACGCCAACGCCATCGCGGCAGCCATGCCCGGGCTCGCGCCGCCTGTGCGTCTGCGACACCCGGTTCGGATGGACGCCGGTGAATTGCAGGTGTTTCGCGGGCACGGACGCCCGATAACGAGCTGCGCGTATAGCCCCGACGGTGAGCGAGTGCTGTCCGGATCCGAGGACCATACGCTGCGCGAATGGGACGCCCGGAGCGGGCAGGAGCTGCGGCGCTTCGAGGGGCATTCGGGTTGGATCACGTCGTGTGCATACAGTTCGGATGGCGCGCGAGTGCTGTCTGGCTCTGATGACCAGACGCTGCGCGAGTGGGACGCTCGAAGCGGGCGAGAGCTCACACGCTTCGAGGGGCATTTAGGCACGGTCACATCGTGCGCATACGGTCCGGATGGCACGCGAGTACTATCCGGGTCCGATGACAAGACGCTGCGGGAGTGGGACGCCCGGAGCGGGCAAGAACTGAGGCGCTTCGAAGGGCATTCGGGCTGGGTCACATCGTGTGCGTACAGTCCGGATGGCGCGCGAGTGCTGTCCGGCTGCGATGACGGGAAGCTGCGCGAGTGGGACGTTCGGACAGGACAAGAGCTGAGGCGCTTCGAGGGGCATTCAGGCGGTGTCACCTCATGCGCGTACAGCCCGTGCGGCGCGCGAGTGCTGTCGGCGTCCAGGGACGAGACCCTGCGCGTGTGGGACATTCGCAGTGGGAAAGAGCTGAGGCGCTATGAGGGACATTCAGGCTGGGTCTGCGCGTGTGCCTTTAGCCCGGATGGCGGACGAGTGCTGTCCGGGTCCGATGACAAGACGCTGCGCGAATGGGACGTCCACAGCGGGAATGAACTGACGCGCTCCGCTTGGCATCGACGCAAGGTCACATCTTGTGCGTACAGCCCAGATGGCGCGCGAGTGCTGTCCGGATCCAGGGACTGGACGCTACGCGAGTGGGACGTTCGGACTGGACAAGAACTGAGGCGCTACGACGGACAGTCGGATGCAATCACCTCGTGTGCGTACAGCCCCGATGGCAAGCGAGTATTGTCGGGATCCCAAAAGATGCACCACGGGTGGACGCTGCGTGAGTGGGACGTTCGGAGCGGGGAAGAAAGGATGACCTACGACAGGTCGTGGGGCGGAGTCACGTGCTGTACGTACAGCCCGAATGGCTCCCGAGTGCTCGCGGGGTCCAACGACCGCGCTCTGCACGAGTGGAACGCTCAGGACGGGCGGGAGCTGAGTCGCCATTGGGGACACTCGGATGCAATCACGTCGTGCGCATACAGCCCGGACGGCGTGCGAGTGCTCTCGGGGTCCAATGACGGGACCGTCCGCGAATGGTACCTCACCCACGAGCAAGAGCGCATCCGCTTCGAGGGTCATTCGCGCGCAGTCACGTCGTGTGCGTACCGCCCCGATGGCGGGCGGGTGCTGTCCGGAGCGTGGGACAACACGCTCCGCGAGTGGGACGCGCGCAGCGGGCAAGAGCTGAGGCGCTTCGAGGGACAGTCGATCCGAGTGACTTCGTGCGGGTACAGCCCCGATGGTCGGCTCGTGGTCGCCGCCTCCGACGAGAGACTCATTTTCTGGTCCACCACCAGCGGCAACCTCCTCTACACAGTCTACGGTGTGAGCCGATTCGAATGTTTGGCCCTGGCGGAGGGAGAGCTCGCGGCAGGCGACGAAGCCGGCAATCTGTGGCTTCTCGAATGGGACGAGCTCGGCGCTTGAGGATGCCGGCCCTTTGAGTCCCACTTGCGAAACGCTCGCCAAACGCCGCCGAGCGCGAAATCCGGCTTCACCGAGCGCTCGCGACCAGTAGCACTTCACCAATGGCCTCGCCCCACTTCGCGTCGGGCTACCGGCAGCCCCGATCGCGACGATTCATCACGATCAACGCTACCCGTAAGCCCGACATGTGACGAGCGTCGCCACCATGGGCTGCGGGCAGCCCTGCACGCGAGCGGGCTCATCAGTGTGCGCTGCGCGCAGCCACGATCTTCGTCGGGCGTCGCGATGCGTGGCTGCGGGTAGCCCGATCGACGAGAATCGTCGCGATGCGTGGCTACGGGCAGCGGCGAATGGCGACGACCGTCACGAGCAGGGCTACCGGCAGCCCTGTTGACGAGAATCGTCACTGACTGAGCTACCGGTAGCGCACGTTGGTGACGGGCGTCGCGATCAGGGCTGCGGGTAGCTCTCATTGGCGATGTCGACGGTGCGATCAGAGTGTCTGATGTCCTGATCCACAGACCTGATCAGAATGTGATGACTCGGTGTTTGCGTGTGTGCGCTTTCATCACTTTTGACTTGCACATTCTTGCGCTCGTTCTTATGGTCAGTTCACACCTGGGGCACATGCGTTTTCGCGTGCGTGGAATCGCTTTGTGTTGGTGGACTTTTTTGGCAACTCGGGCGCACCGCGTCCGATGAGGGGAAATCAAGCAGAACGGACGGTTTGAATCACGTGGGAGAGGCCAATGGGCTCTTTGATCGATGGGGCGCTGACGCCCGGCGGAGTGGTGTCGTCGGCGGCAGCCTCGGAATTGTCGCAGCGGTGGGATGAGGAAGAGCTTGGCCAAACTGCCTATCAGCGGCGGATTGGGGAGATGTTGGACTTACCGAATTCGAAGATTGCTGTGGTGAATCTGAACTTGACGGAGGCAATTGCAACGGGCCTGGGTGTCTTGCCGAATGTGCAAGCGTTCCGCGAGGCACTATCGAAATCGGTGTTGGATTGCCGGTTCCAGTGGCTGGATGCGCTGGAGGACTACACGCTCGCGCTGAACTTCGCGCGGGCGCAGTATTTGACCGTCACGCGTCCGCGGCGCTGCGCGCCCGAGGTGTGGCTGGAGGCGCGGCAGGTTCGGCGCGTGTTGATGTATGACTGGCGCGCATTGGCGGCACGAGGGCTGTTGGATGAGTCGCTGCTGAGGGGCGTGCGGACCGGTAAGGGTTACTTGGAGATGGGAACTGATCTGACGGTGCTCGCGCACGTGCATCGTGCATACGCGGCCGCGTCGGGCAGCGCACTATCCGCAGAAGCCGAGCGAGCTTCGGTGCTCGCCCGTTCAATCCTCGCTGCGGGCGGTCGTCCAGATCGCAAGTCAGAAGCCGTGGCGAAGGCGCGCAACATGCAGAATCGAGCCTTTTCTGTGTTCGTGCGCGCCTACAACGAGGCCCGATTCAGCATCGCTTACATGCGTCGTGACGAAGGCGATGTCGACCGCATCATTCCGTCGCTGTACGCCGCCCGGCGCGTCCGCAGCGCCGGTGGACGGCGCGCGAAGGGCGCGAAAGAAGCCGTCAAGGACGCACCAGCGAACGGCGATGCAGAACCAAGCGCGGTCTCAGCGCTGCCGTCCGAAGAGAAGGCGCCGGCTTCACCCAGACGCTTGGAGCGTAGTGAGCTCGTGAATTGATAACGAACAACGAGTGAGGAGAAAATCGAGATGGCAACGAACGTGTCAGAGAACACAGCACCGACTGCAACCGGCTCTACCCCAGGCGTGATGGATTTGATCAACCAAGAGCGGCTGGGAAGCGCCGCCCTGATCCAATTGAAGACAGAAATGGCAGCGCTCGACGCGGGCGCGCTGCTCCCGGTAACGATCGAGATCCCGGCCGGAGTCGCGCTGGTTCTTGGCAGTTTGCCGGACATTCGCGGATTTCGCGATCAGATCGCCAAGGAAATGCCCAGTTTCGACCTCGCTCGCTTCGACAAACTGGAGACCTATACCCTGGCCTTGAACGAGGCACACGCGGGCTTCAAGGTGGCGACTGAGCCGGCGGATGCGTTGGACCAAGCAGTGGCAGAAGGCGAACGTTTGCGCGCGCTGCTGCTGGCAGAAGCCAATGCGCTCGAGCTGCGCGGGCTCTTGGACGGAAAGAAGCTGCGCGAAGTTGGCAGCGGACAGGGTCGCCGCAATTTGGCTTCGGACCTGACGCTGCTCTACAAGGCGATGGACGACAGCTGGCCGGCGCTCGAAGGCAAAGCACGGGTGACGCGCTCGGAACTCGAGACCGCTGCACGCATTGGTCAGTACATCATGCGTTTGGTAGGCCTTCGCGAGGAAGGCACGCAAACGGTCGCAGCCGCAGCTGACACGCGCTCACGCATCTACACGCTATTCGTTCAGGCGTATGAGGACGCACGACGCGCCATCAACTTCTTGCGCTGGAAAGAGGGCGACGCCGATAACATCGCCCCTTCGCTTCACTCGACGCGCGGCGGAGGGCGTCGCAAAGGAGGCGCTACGGAGGACGCGCCTCCAGCGGGGACTACGGGCGTTGGAGGCGGCGTGACGCCAGGAACCGCTGCCCCTGCGACAGGCGCGGGAAAACCGTCCGTGAGCGGCCCTGGCACCGCGCCAGCCACCGGCGTGGCTTCCGGCGCCTCTGGCGCCCCGGGCACGAGCGCTGGCACGGGCACCACTGGCAGCAGCGGTCGCTTGCCGGGGAGCGAGCCGTTCCTGTCTTGAAGCGTGGCCCGCGGTGAGCTGCAGCATGGGGAAGCAACCTACGTTGAACTTGGGCGCCTGGCGCACGCTCGACGGCGTGCCCGGCGGCCCCGTGCTGCACCTGCCACCGCATCACCTGACGACGCATGCGGTGGTGGTGGGCATGACCGGGTCCGGGAAGACCGGGCTGGTTACGGTGCTCGTGGAGGAGCTGCTTCAGAGCGGCGTGCCGACGCTGATTGTGGACGTGAAGGGCGATTTGCCCAATCTGCTCCTGTCATTTCCAAACTGTGACGCCTCGAACTACCTGCCTTGGTTGCAGGGACTGCGCAGTGAGGAGTCAGCCGCAGAGCACGCGGCAGAGCTTGCGCGTGAGCGGCAGCTGGCGCTGGCTGATTGGTCGATCTCTGCGGGTGACGTGCGTTCGTTCTGCGAGCGCACGAGCGTGCGGGTGATCACTCCGGGGTCGAGCGCGGGTGAGCCACTGCACGTCTTGTCGCCGCTGGAGCGGCGCTCGAGCCGCTGGGATACGGATCCGGAGTCAGCGCGGGCGGCGCTGAGTGCGGCTGTGTCGCTCGTGTTGCGGCTGTTGGGTCGCGATCCGGATCCAGCGAAGAGCAAGGAGCACGTGTTTCTCAGCGTGCTCGCGGAACGGCGGCTGATGGCAGGCGAGCAGGTGGATCTGGCCAAGTTGATGCAAGACGTCGCCACGCCGCCCATCAGCGAAGTGGGTGCGCTGCCCATCGACTCATTCTTGAAGAAGAGTGACCGCGCCAACCTCGCCGCGGGCCTGAACACGTTGCTCGCCTCCCCCACCTTCGCCAGCTGGCGACAAGGCACGACACTCGACGTCGGCGAATGGCTCACCCCGCGTGAGGGCCGAACCCCCGCCGTGATCGTCAGCGTCGCCCACCTCGACGACGACGAACGAGCGCTCGTGCTGGGCGTTCTCTTGGAAGAAGTGCTCTCATGGGTGCGCGGCCTGTCCGGTTCGCAAGAGCTCCGCGCGCTGATCGTCTTCGACGAAGTGTACGGCTTCCTCCCTCCCCACCCCGCCAACCCACCCACCAAGCGCCCGCTCGTCGCTCTGATGAAGCAAGCGCGCGCGTTTGGCGTCGGCGTCGTGGTCGCGACACAGAACCCGATGGATCTCGACTACCGCGCGCTTTCGAACGCCGGATTTTGGTGCATCGGACGCTTACAGACTGACGCGGATCGCGCGCGAGTCGTTGATGGGTTGATGGGCGCTCTCGACGTTGAGCGTGGCGACGCCGATCCCGATGATGGCGCGCCGGATCTCGAGCGCATTGTGCAGCGCTTGGCGAGTCGTTGGTTCGTGGTGCAGAACGTGCACGCGCGTTCGGGGCCGATTTTGATGCAACCGCGGCAAGCGTTTTCTTGGTTGCGGGGGCCGATGACGCGACAAGAGTTGCGGTTGGCGCGGGAGTATCGGGGGCGCTTGGAGGGCGGCGAGCGAGCTGAGTCCATGGTGCAGAGCTCTCTCGCTGAAGACTCACGGGCGGGCGCAAAGTGATGCTGCTCAGCGCGCCTCGCAACAGCACAACTCCATCTCGGGGGCCAAGCCACGTCGTGGGAAAAGACAGGCGGCCCGGTCACAGCCCAAGCCGTACATCGAATCCGTTGGACCGATCCTCACGAGGCGGCTATATTTGGCTGGCAATGACCGTGCGCGAGATCCTCGATGCGATACACGCGCTGCCGCGCCCGGATCGGCTCCGCCTGGTGGAACAGCTCAACGACGAAGCATTGAGAGACCGGCTTTCTGCCGGGGAGGTTCAACCTCCGCCGGACTCGATGCTCGAACTCGTCGATGGGTTCTATGTCTACACCGGCCCACTTGCTGATCTGGACGTTGATCATCGCGCCGATCGCGAAGCTCAGGTCGATCATTTGATCGCGCGCCTCGATGCTCCTCGCCCTTGATACGTCCGTCATCGTTGCGGGGGCCCTCGCAGGTCACGCATTCCATTCGAACGACTGGCGATCAGTACCGTGCCGCGCATCGTAGTGCCGCCGGATCCGCCACCCGCTCGGCTTCCGACCTAAGCAAGTCCTGAACAAGGCACCGCACGGGAGCCGCTCGAGGTCCTTGCGCGCAATCCGCACGAGACGAGGGCAATCCGTGAAGAGGCTGAGTCGGCGCGGGCACGTGCCCGGCCTGTGCCCGCGGTGTGCCCGTCTGGCGATGGTTCGGCTCCTCCTCCGCAACTGCGATCTCGCGAGCGTTTTCGGCCCTTCTGAGGCAAAGCGCGCCTGGCACGTGCATTGCTGAGTGTCTGGCAACGGCTGAGCTGTCGGGCGCAAGGGGCGCCTCGAGCAGGCTCGATATGCCCCTTTCCTGCGAGGCACACATGCGCACGCGCGTTCTATTTGGCAGTACCTTCGTTTCGTTGTTCGTGGCTGTAGCGTGCAACAACCAGCTCGACACTGGGTCGAAGGGCGACGGACATGGCGACGCCGGCCGTGCCACCGATGGCGGTGCGGCGAACCAAGCGGGGTATGGCGGCAAGTCGGGACACGCTGGGCAACGCGCGTACGCTGGAGACGCGCCGACGCACGGCGGGGAGGCAGGGGCGGCGGACGATGCTGAGGGCGGAGCGCAGGAGCCGGGTGACGACGCAGCTGGTGCCGGAGGCGCCGACGTCGAGCCGCCTGTGGTCGTGGAGCGCTTCAGTCGCGGCGGGCCCGTCGCGCTCTCACCCGACGAAACGCTGTCGCTGATCGTCAATCGCGACGTCGGATCAGTCACGCTGCTGGCGCTCGATCGCTCGCAGCCGGGCGCTCCGCCGACGCGCGTCGTCAGCGAAATCGCCACCGGGCCCGGCTCCGAACCGTGGCAAGTCGTGATCGCTCCGGACGGCGATACCGCCTTTGTCGTGCTGCGCAAAGATCAGCGGCTCGCGCGCATCCGGTATCTCAAGTCCACACCCGTGGTCGACGCGGTGGCCGCAGTCGGTTCGGAACCGACCGGCGTTGCCCTCGACCAGAGCGGCGAGCGCGTCTTCGTCAGCAACTGGAACGACGGCACCGTGAGCGTGATCGGTGCGTCGGACATGAAGCTGCGTAGAACGATCGACCTCAATCCGGCGCTGGTGGCTGTCGGCTCACTCGGCAACATCTCGGCCCGGCCCGCGCTCGCCCATCCGCGCTCGATCGCGGCGGGCAGCGACGGCGCTGGCAAGCCGGTTCTGTACGTGACCGAATACTTCGGACAACAGCGTGACCCCGAGGCCGCGGACGGTTCGAACGCGGACGTCAGAAATGTCGGCCTCGTTTACGCGGTATCCCTCTCCGACTACTCGGTCAGCACGATCAGCTTGGGCGCGCTAGCCGACATCGGTTTCAAGGACGCGAACGGTATCGCGGCGGGCTGCTTTCCCAATCAGCTCCAATCCATCACGCTCAACGGCAGCTTCGCCTACGTGCTCTCCGTGTGCGCGTCGCCGAAGGGGCCGCTCGGCGTCAAGGCCACGACCACGACCTGCACCGCGGTCGCCGATTGTGCCAGCTTGAATCTGGTCGATCCAGCGTGCGTGCTGCCGTTCGGTGGCGCGGCGAACGCGCTCTGCATCGACAACGCGGGCGTCAAGACGACCACCGCGCCCCTGCTTTCGATCATCGATACCCGCACGGGTAAAGAAGTCCCCGGCAGCGCACGCAACTTGAACGCCGAGTTTCAGAAGTTCTTCGACAAAACTCAAATCGCCCAGGCTGACCGCCGCTTTCCACTATTCGCGAGCGATCTCGCGTTCGTGCCTGAGACCGGCATCGCCTACGCCAGCGCGAACGGCTCCGATGCAGTGTTTCGGCTGGTATTCGACGCGGAGCTCGGCGTGTTAACCGATGTCGGCTCTTCAACGAGCCCGTTCATCGACTTGACGCCGAAGGGGATCGCGGCCGACAAGGCCGGCAAGAACCCGATTGGCCTGGCAGTCGCCTCGAATCCCGGTCGCTTCGCCGTGGTCGCCAACGACGTGAGCCGCAGCGCGAGCATCGTCGAGTTCAACACCCAAGCTGTGGCGGGCGGCGTGCAGGCGCCGAGCGTGTTCGCGACGAGCGCGTTGCCGGCGCCGAAGAGCCCGGAAGATCACGTCCTGCGCGGCAAACGCTTCTTCAACACCGGCACTGCCCGCTGGTCGCTCAACGGACAAGGCTGGGGCGCGTGCCAGTCTTGCCACAGCGATGGCCTGAGCGACAACGTGACCTGGTACTTCGCACGCGGCCCGCGCCAGGCGACCAGCCTCGAAGGCAGCTTCGCCTCCAAAGACCCGAGCGATCAGCGCATCTTCAACTGGACTGCCATCTTCGACGAGGTCGACGATTTCGAGGGCAACACGCGCGACATCTCTGGTGGCGTGGGAGCGATCGTGTCGGCCGTCAGCGCGCCGCCACAAACCTCGGATCGCATCGACTTCGTCGGTTTGAAGCATGCGGGCCTCAACGGCTCGTCCCGTCAGGCTTCTGATCCCGCCAATCCGCTCGGCTTCGCCGCTGCGCCCAAGCTCGAAGATTGGCAAGACATCGAGGCCTACATGCGCGCGATCCGTTCACCGCGCGCGCCCTCGAACCTGGACGCATATGCCGTCGCCCGCGGCGCCGAGCTGTTCAAGACGGGTGGCGCCTGCCAGGGCTGCCACAGCGGTGCGAAGTGGACAATCTCGAAGCGCTTCTACACACCGAGCAGCCAAATCAACGCATTGCTCAACACCACACCGTTCGTGATCCCGAACGGCTTTCCGGGCGCGCTGCTGCCCGCGCAGCAAACCGCCAATCAGACACTCCGCTTTGCCGGAGGCAACGCCGCGGCCTTCGATCAAATCCTGTGCGCGATTCGCCCGGTCGGCACCTTCAACGTGGCCGAAGCCGGCGCGGGCGTGGCAGAGGTTCGTGCCGACATGAAGACCATCGCGCAAGGCGACGGCAACCCCGCGGGCGAGGGACGCGGCTACAACCCGCCATCGCTGCTCGGCATGGCAGCAGGCGCCCCGTACCTCCACGCCGGCAACGCGCGCACGCTCGAGGGCTTGTTCAGCGCGCCCTTCAGCACCCACTTCCAAGCCCTGGCGCCGAACTTCCTAACCGAGAACGATCCCGCGCGCGTCAAAACCCAAGTGTCGGACTTGGTGCAATACCTGCTCTCGATCGATGAAGACACTGCCCCCATCGACACCCCTGCGGCGGGCGCGAGCGGCGGCCCACTGTGCCCGAGCACGTTCTGAGCCGCTCGAGCCACGTTTCACCTCACCTCAGCACCAGCCAGGGCGCGCGCTTTGAAGCATCGAGGCGCGCGCCCGCGACGCTCGACGACGGTGAATGGCTCACCCCACGTAGAACGATTATTTCTTCAGGAAGGCGAGCGCATCAGCCTCGTTCTCGAAGGCCGCGAGCGCTCCGTCGAGCGCGGTTTGGCGGTTCAGGCGATTGGCCTGCAGAATCCCAATTTTCGAGTCGACCACCACGGCTGTGCGCTCGAAATCACGCCCGATCTCTTCGCGCAGCGCCATGAACGCGCTGCTGAGGCGGTCATCCGTGCCCAACGGAGCTCGGCGCGAATCCACCAGGAGTCGCTTGTGCTTTCGCCCCAGTTGGTCGAGCGCGGCACCCACTCGCCTGCGCTCCTCCGCAACTTCGGCATCGTCCACGAACTTGCGCGCCGAACGGCGCACGAGCACGACCTGCGGCTCGAGCATCATTACCTCATGAAAAGGCACTGTCGGAGACGAAGTAGCGCGGAGCGCAGGCTCGCGTGCTGCCGAATCGTGGCTCGATGCGGGTAGGATGCTGCCAGCGCGCTTCGCTGAGCCCGATCGCGCAGCGGTGTCCGCTTCGGTGACGGGGGCAAGCCGGGCACCAGGGCGACTAGCTGTCGCTGGCTCGGGCGGCTCGCTCGGACGCGCGCCGGACGCAACCAGCTCTCGGAGCGCGCGGGCCAACGCGCGCATGCTGAGAAAGCGCCCTTTTGGATCGCGCTCCATGGCGCGCAACACGACTGCATCCACGCGCTGATCGACGCGCGGTTCGACCTGGCTCGGGGGAACGACGGGCGCGGTCAAGATCGCGTGCATCAGCGCGTAGGGGACGTCTGCCTCGAAAGGGCTGCAACCTGTCAAGCATTCGTAGAGCATGATCCCGACCGCGTATTGATCACTGAGCGGGCTCGCGGCTTTCGGGTTCAGTGTCTGCTCGGGTGACAAGTAGCGTGGCGTGCCGACGAACGCACCCGATTGAGTGTACACGCCCGACGCACCTGCGGCGGTCACCAGGTCCTTCGAGATTCCGAAGTCCAGGATCACGGGCGCGAGAGCGCCATTTCGCTCCGTCAACATGACGTTGCACTGCTTCAAATCACGGTGAACGATGCCGGTGTCGTGCAGCGCGGCGACCGCGCGACAAATGGGAATGAACAGCTCCACCACCTCGCCGAGCGGTAAGGCGCCCTGTCGCTCCACTTTGGCGCGCAGCGTTTCGCCCCGCAAAAGCTCCATCGCGATGAACGGGCAATCCTCTTCGATGCCAACCTCGTAGACCCGAACGATGTTGGGATGACGAACGCTATCGAGCAGCCGCCCTTCGGCTCGGAACCGTCGCAGGGCGCTCGTGTCGCTGGACGCCGAAGCATCCGGTAGCTTGAGCGCGATCACACGCCCTGAGGGCAGGTGCTCGGCTTCGTAAACGCTCCCCATACCGCCGCGCGCCAACAGCCGGACGACTCGGTAGTCGCCCAGACGCCGGCCAGTTTGGGGCGTCGGATCACTTTTCATCGCACGAACCGCCATTCTACGGTCTTGCGACGGGTTCAAAAAGAATAAAACGATTCAGACGAGCCCGCGCTGATAGGCGAAGGCCGTTGCTGCGGCGCGGGAGGGAAGATTTGCCTTGGCGAAGATGTTGCTGACGTGGCGATCGATGGTCTTTTCGCTGACGAACAAGGCCTTGGCGATCGCCTTGTTGGTCTGTCCGGTAGCAAGCTTGCGCAGGACCTCGAGTTCACGTGGCGTGAAATACAAGCCTCCTTCGAGCTCGTGTGCGACCGCGTCGACCGAAGCAGCGCTCAATGCTGCCACGTCGGGCGCAGCGCCGAGCTCTTCGAACACCTCGCGAGCGAGGTCGAGCTCTAGCCGAGCGCCGTCCGTGTCCCCGAGCGCGCGGCTAGCGTTCCCTAGCGCTACCCTGACGCGTGCCGCGATGTACGGCGCGCCCACGTGCTGCCAGCCGCGGAGAGCGCGCCGCAGTGGCTCGAGCGCGGCCTCGGGTCGGCCGTCAGCGAGTTCGACGGCGCCGCGCGCATGCGCGGCCATCGTCGCCAGAACGTCCGTGCCGAAGCGACTCGCAATCCCGTCCAGTTCTGCACTCGCATCTTTCGCTGCCTGAAGCTCGCCCACGGCGAGCATGATGTCGATGTACGCGGGCAAGACTCGCGCGCGTGGCAGCGCAGCCGGTATGGCTTGCAGCGCGGCGCGGATAGCGCTCGCCGCGTCGATGGTGCGCCCTTGGGCGAGGCGCAGCAGCGAGAACCCAGGCTGCGGATCGCGACCCATTTGCCGCGCGCCGCGATAGGCTTGCTCTGCGTGTGCGAAGTCACCGCGCAATCGGTGCACCTCGGCTTGCTGATACAGAGAATCGCCCTGCGTCTCGAGGTCGCTCGTGTCGGGTGCACTCGCGGACGCTCTTTGAGCCTCGGTGATGGCGTCCGGCCAAGCTCCACCGAGCTGCATGAGTTCAGCTCGGTGGACGAGACAGGTGCCACTGAACGCCACGAGCTGAGGCTGCGAGTCACACCACGCCGCCAAAGCCGCCGTCCACTCGCGAGAGCGATCGATGGCGTATACCTGTCGGCAGCCCGCAATGGCGCTGCAGTAGACCATGCCAGTCAAGTGTTGCGAGAGCTCGCCGGTGGTTGCCGCCACCATCGCTTCGTCCAGCAGCGAGAGACCATCCTCCACATTTCCCTGGACGAGCAGCGTGCGGCCCTGGATGCAACGCGCGAAGGCGCTGAGATCAGCTTCGCCGAAGCGATCGCCGAGCGCCGCGGCCTCGCGCGCGACTGCGTTGGCGGCGGCCATGTCACCAGCTGCAATGTGACGGTGGGCCACCGTGAGCGCGACGTACCCGCGCTCGACGCAGTCTTTGTCTGCCACCAGCCGGTGTGCGCGCGTCAGCCAACCGCTCGCGTGACCCGCTTGCCTCATTCCCGCGAGACGTAGCCCGAGCCAGAACGCGCAGCGAGCAGCGTGGGCTTCCTCCCCACCTTCCAGACGAACTTGGTAGAGTCGCTCCATCAAACGAAGGAAGTCGTCGACGCGCCCGATCAAGCTTGCCGACCAAGCGAACAATTCCAGGTCGCTGGTTGAAAGCGGCCCCTGCGCGTCGCAGAGGGCGAAGCGACGATGCGCGTCGGTCCACTCGCGTCGCGCATAGCTTTCACGCGCGTGAGAAAGCTCCTCAGACAGGGGCTTGCCCCGAGCCGTGGCTCGCTCCGCCGGCGAGCGACTGACTTTCGGCGACCGCACGCACGGGAGCTTATCACCGCGCCCGAGCAGTAGCAGCAATCGCGCGCGATATCCGTTCGGCGTCGCGCGCCACCCCATGAATCATGCCTGATGAGAAACCATGCAGAAAATGCAGGCCGACGAAGTACAGGCCCGGTGACGCGCGCACCACGCCGCTTTCGTGCACCGGGTGGCCCTGCTCGTCGAATACGGGCAGATCGATCCAGGAAAACCCCGGATGGAAGCCGGTGCACCAGATCACGTTCGCGGCGTCCAGCACTCGGCCGTCATCCAGAACCGGCAAGCCGTCACGGACCGCAGTCACGCGCGGCACGCGCTCGACGCCCAATGCCGAGAGCGCCGTGCTCTTGATGCGGATGAGCGGAGCGCCTTGGGTCGTGAGCCTGGCACGGGCCCTTCTGCCAATGACCGTCTTCGACGTCAGCAGTCGATGAAAGACGAATCGAAGCACGAAACGAGCGAGGAACACGCGCGCCGCCCAGCCGTCAATTCGGAATGGGATTTCACCGGTGCTCCTGCCAGCGAGCCAGATCTGATGGTCCCGCGCGAGCTCCAGCGCGATCTCGGCCCCCGAGTTGCCGGCGCCAGCGACGAGCACTGCGCCATCTCTGATCTGCGTGGGATTTACGTAACGCGAAGAGTGCACTTGAACGATGTCCGCTCGCAGCTCGCTGGCAAATGACGGAATACGGGGCTCCTGATAACTGCCCATCGCAACCACCACTTGCTTCGCTTCGAGTTCTCGGCCGCCGATGTGCACGACGTAGACGCCATCACGCTCGTATAGCCGATCGACGCAAACCCCCGACCGCACGGGCAGCTCGAAGCGGGCTCGATACGCCTCCAAGTAGTCCGCCATCTCGTCCTTGGTGGGAAACGAGTTGGCCGGGGCCGGGAAGCGCATGCCGACCAAGCCCGCGAACTTCGCGGGCGTGAACAGACGAAGGGAATCCCAGCGTTGTCGCCAGCGGTCACCGACCCGCCGCTGCGCGTCCAAGATCACGAACCTCTGTCCCAGACGCTGCAGGTAGTAGCCGACAGACAGGCCGGACTGCCCGGCTCCAATGACGATCACGTCGAACCGCTCCGGCTGAGTACTGATGGCCTGAGCGCCCAAGCGCCTAAAGGCTTCGCCTGCTTCGATCAGAGGGGCAGAACTCGATTCTTGTCTAGATATCTTCATGATGTCTCCTTCTGCCGCAAACGCGAGGAGTGCAGCGCGGCGGGATTGATGACGTTGATGGGCGAGCCGGCGGCGTAGGCGACGATCTGATCGAAGATGTCCGCGAACTGCAGCTCGAATTCGTCGACCGTCACGTAGCCGACGTGCGGCGTGCAAACGACATTATCGAGCGCAAGCAGCGGGTGCCCAGACGCGCCCAGCGGCTCTTCCTCGAATACATCGACGGCCGCCATTGACGGGCGCCCCGAACGGACCGCGGCCGCGAGCGCACCCGGCTCGATCAGACCCGCGCGACTCGTGTTGACCAGAATCGCGTTCGGCTTCATGCGCGCAAGATCCGCCGCCGTGACGATGCCGCGAGTTGCCGGAACTAACCGTAAGTGCAACGAGATCGCGTCGCAGGTTTCGAAAAACGCTTCGCGCGAACGCGCGGGTTCGCGCCCGTCTGCACGGGCACGCGCCAACGAGGGCTCACGCGCCCACACGGAGACCTTCATCCCGAACGCCTCGGCGTAGCTCGCGACCGCGGCGCCGATGCGGCCGTAACCATAAATCCCCAGTGTTTTGCCACGCAGCGTGCGGCCTACCCCGAGCTGCCATTGGCCTCGCTTCAGTGCCGCAGCCTGCTGCGGGATCTGCCGCACAGCCGCCATGAGCAGGCCCCAAGTGAGCTCAGCCGCCGCGTAGCACGGTTCACCGGGATGCTGACTGGACGAGACAACCACGCCCTGCCGCGTGCAAGCGTCGATATCGATGTGCGGATACACGCTCCGTTGACTGATCAAGCGCAAGCGTGGCAACCGCTCGAGCAGCCGGGCGCGCACCGCCGTCCGCTCCCGAATCAAGACGAGCACCTCCGTATCGGCGAGCCGCCGCGCAAGTAGCTCCAGATCGTCGACATGATCGGTCCAGACGACAACTTCGTGCTCCGACAGCTTGGAGAAGCACGAGAGCGTGCGCACCGTGTCGAACGAGTCATCCAAAATGGCAATCTTCATCTCACCCTCACTGAGCGAAGGCAGCGACCGAACGCCGCCAAAACATCGCCACCCAAAGCAGGGCATTGAGCCCGAGCGGCGCCTTCCGCAGCCAAAAATCAGTACCAATCAGGCGACGCAGCAGCTCTGCCGAAAACCCCTCGCGATCGAACGCACGCTGAATCGGGATCTGAATCAACACGCTCGATGCGACTGCAACGAGCACGAGCCCCAACGAAATAACGACGCCCCAGCGCGGAACGTTCGCGCCACCGAGCAGAGCCAGCGCGACGAGGCACGCCACATAGGCCGCGATCGGCAGGAGCATGACCTTGATCACGAGCGGCGTCAGGGCGCGGTGGTAGCTGGGGAATTCGGACGCACCAATGAACGACCACGTCCGATAGTTGACGAACGCCTCGAAGTACGTCGTCCCCAAGCAGTAGAAGGTGAGCGCAAACGCAACGACTAGTAGTCTCTGTGGAAGCATGAGCACCTGCCAGCTAGAGGTTGATGTGAGCTGTTCGCTCCAACACCGAACCTAGTGGCAGCGCCTAATCCGTCGCTTCGGGCGGGTTCCCCATTTTGCCTCAGAAGGCAGTGGGTATTTCTACCCATCCGAGCGCGTTCCGGCGAAGAGTTCGTTGGGGACACCCCGCTCCGTTTTCAAGCCGGAAAGCTCCCCGCTCATCCCTTCGAACGCGCTCACATCGTCGTGGTGACGTTGGCGACGGTGAAGTCGATCGTGCCCGTGCCGCCGCCCACTTCGATCAGGAGTTGAGCTTGGTCCATCTTGCCTAGCGTCATGCCCGCCGCGGCCCAAGCGTTGAAGTGTTCCGTGACGGAGATTTGTCCGCACTGTCGAGCGGTCTGGCGAATGCTGTAGAACTGGATCCAGCTCGTCGTGTTGGGACACTTGGAGCCACCAGTGCCGTTCGTTTGGCGGGTGTAGAAGGTGTACTTGCCGCCATCGATGGTAGCGGTGCCTTTGTTCGTCGTATTGCCTGGGTTGACCGGCATCCCGTTGTATGAGTCGTCGACGATGTACCATTCGACGCACGGCGAGACCGCCCAGCCGTACATGCCGATGTATGAGTAGCCGCCCGCGCTGCCGCTCTTTTTGTAATTGAACTGCGCAGTGATTGTGCCGTACTGATCGTACGTCTTGCTCGCGTTCCATTGCAGACCGAGGCGCGCCAAGAAGTCGCCCGAGTTGTTCCAGGCGGCACTGAATGCCGGCACGCTGTAGGTGGTGATGCTGCCGCCGCTGCCGTTGGACCAGATCGACCAATCGAGACCGGCGGCTTTGCCGGTCCTGTTCGAGCTTTGGACGGTCGTGCCGCCGGTCGGCGGCGTGGTCATCGAGCACGCATCGCTGGTGCTCCCGCCGCCGCCGGAAGAGGCTCCCGCGCTACCGTTTTTGCCGCCGCTGCCGCCCGAACCGCCGCTGCTAGGTTTGCCACCGTAGCCACTGTTTGCGCTGCCGCCGGCAGTGGTGCCGCCGGCGCCGGCAGTGGTGCCGCTACCGCCAGAGCTGGTGCCGCCGGAATGGGTGCCGCCGCTGGCGCTTGTGCCGCCGCTGCCTGCTCGGCCGCCGCTTCCGCCGGAACTCGCGCCAGCCCCCGATCCGCCACTGCCACCTCGGCCAGCGCTGCCCCCCGATCCGCCGCTGCCCGCTCTGCCAGCGGAACCACCGCCGCCCGCTCTGCCAGCGGAACCACCGCCACCGCTCCAACCGCCATTGCCGCCAACGCCGCCATTGCCCGCCGCGTTGCCGCCCGCGCCACTGGCACCGTTGCTACCAGCGCTACCGCTCGCACCGTTACCACCACCGTTGCTACCAGCGCTGCCGCCGTCGCTACCACCCGCCGCATTGCTCCCACCACCGCCGGCGCTGCTCGCTCCGCCACCGCCCGCGCTTGATGCGCCGCTTTGACTGCCGCCCCCGATGTTCGAAATGCCGGCGGCGCCCGCCGCGGCTTGGCCGCCCGCGCTCGGTGAGCCGGCACTCGCGCTCGAGCCGCCCAGGTGATTGTCCGCATCGGAGCCAGCGCCGCCGGGCGCGCCGTCATTCGTGCCGGGATCGTTCACGTCCGACGAGCATCCCAACGCGAGCAGGAGCGTCGCTGAGCAGCAGGCGAGAACGCGGATCGACTTCTGCAAAGACGAGGAATACCTCATGGGTGGTTGCCGTATCGTGCCCTGCGTTCGCCGAACTCAGGCCACACATTCGCGTCGAAAAAGAATACGGGCACGCGCGAATCGCGAACAGGCGCTGCGACGGCGAAAGAGATTTGCAGCTCGTGTGTTCGAAGCGTGTACGCGACCGGAAAATGCCTGCGGCACGACAACCTACCGCAAGGTCGTCAGTTGTCTCGAAAGTCGACTTTGCGGAGCAGCTCGCGAGACCACGCGGCACCGGCACGTGATGCGCTCTCTTCGGTCACGCTGGCGCTCGGTTTGCTCGGGTTGGGACTGTCGCGTGCGCGCGGGGTCGGCGCTTAGCGGATTGGCCGAATAGATCCACTCATTGTAAAATCTGGCGCGTGAAGCCGCAGCAGGATGACAGTGGAAAGCGCGCCGCCGGGTCTCTGGCGCTAGCGCCGCGCGCAATCCCTTTTCCGGCTGAACAATCGAGCTTGCTTTATGCCGTACGTCACTATGGGGGCAATCCGCTGTTGCGGTTTATCGATCTGAGCCGCAACTACCCGGACGTTGTGGGATTCAGATTCATGGGGCGCGATATCGTCGTAATTCACGATCTCGATTTCATTGAGCAGATCCTGCTCAGCAAGCACGCCCTGTTCGAAAAGGACGCTTTTACTGCTGAGCTCAGCGTTGTCTTGGGAGACGGTCTCTTGACTTCCAAGGCCGAATCGCACCGGCTGCACCGCAGACTCATCGCGCCTTCGCTCGCCAGTGCGGAGGTGTCTGAATATGTCTCGTCGTTCTGGGATTGCGCTCAGCGGTTCATTTCCCGGCTCGAGGACGGCGCAGAGATCGAGCTGCAGTCGTCCATGATGCGCCTGACCTTGGAGGTCTTGACTGAAACCTTGTTTGGTCAGGAATTTGAGGAGTTTGCGCTGCTGCACCGCGAGATGGCGCGTGTCATGCGAGCCTTCAATCCGTGGTCGGAAGCGTTACGAGGACTGTTGCCCACGTGGGTTCCAATGCTCAGCCGGCGTGATTTGCGAGTCGCGCGCGAGCGACTCAAAGGTTGCGTGCAACGCTTTGTCGCACGCAAGCGTTCTGCCGGGCACCGGGGCGACCTACTCTCCAGACTAATTGCGGCTCGAGACGAGGGTAAGGGGTTGTCCGACGAAGACCTATGTGACGAGGTGCTGACGCTCATGGCAGCCGGGCATGAAACCACGGCCCTCAGTTTGACTTATGCCTTTCGGCTCTTGGCGCTCCACCCCGACGTTCGGGCGCAAGTGCAAGCCGAAGTTGATGTGTTCACGAGCACTAAGCCGAGTGCAGAGACCCTAGCGGCACTGAGCTACACGCATGCCATGTTCCAGGAGGCGTTGCGCCTGTATCCACCTGCTTGGACCTTGGGGCGCCAAGCGCTCGAGGACTGCACGATCGCCGGTTGGCAGGTGAAGAAAGGCTATCAGCTGATGGTCCCGTGGTATTCGATTCACAGGCATCCCCGGTGGCACGCGGAACCGGATGAGTTTCGTCCCGAACGGTTCTTGCCTGCGTTTCAAGAGAGTAAACCGCCGCGGTTTGCTTATGCGCCGTTCGGGGGCGGGCCTCGAGTGTGTGTGGGTCTTCACTTTGCGATGGTAGAAGCCATGACCTTGTTGGCCGCGATCTGTCAGCGCGTCCAGTTCACGCTCTTGGATACCCGTGAACTGCCGCTGACACCTTCGGTAACACTGCGCCCGGGCAGACCGGTGCGGGCGCGGATCAACCTGCGGTAGTGCGCGTCGGTCGAGTCCGAGCCGAGGACGACGCGCTACCCACTCCGGGGAAACCAAGCATCCTGGCGGATTGCTCGGCCCTACCACGGCGCGGCCGCATGGCGGCCCGTTGGCCGCGTTGCGATTCACCCTTTGGCTTGTCGAAATCCCCAGCCATGGTTCGTCGCCTTCACGGAGAACCATGACCGAGTCATCGCCGAGCGCTGCCGCCCTTCCGTCCCCCCTTCCAACCGCCGAGCCGAACCGGGGAATTTTCCGGCCACTGCTCGATGCCGTGCGCGGCGTCGAGACAGACCTGACGGAGGCGCCACTCGGTCGCGCGCTGCTGATGCTCGCGGTGCCGATGATTTTGGAAATGGTGATGGAGTCGATCTTCGCCATGGTGGACGTGTTTTGGGTGGCACATCTGGGCGCACGTGCCGTCGCGGCCGTTGGGCTCACCGAATCGATGATGATGATCGTCTATTCATTGGCGATGGGGGTCTCGATCGGGGCGATGGCGCTAGTGGCACGCCGCATTGGCGAAAAGAATGGAGATGCAGCGGCGCGCACAGCGGTTCAGGGGATCTGGCTCGGCCTGCTCCTCGCGCTGAGCATTGGCGTATTGGGCGCCTCGTTTGCTCCGCAACTGCTCGGACTGATGGGTGCGGACTCCGAGGTCGTGCACACGGGCAGCAATTTCACGCGCGTGATGTTGGGCGGCAATGCCACGGTGTTTTTGCTGTTCCTGATCAACTCGGTGTTTCGGGGCGCGGGCAACGCCGCGCAGGCCATGCGGGTGCTCTGGCTCGGAAACGCTCTCAATATCGCACTTGGACCCGTGTTCATCTTTGGTGTTGGGCCGGTTCCGGCGCTCGGTGTAACTGGCGCTGCGGTCGCGACCACGCTCGGGCGCGGAATCGCGGTGCTCTACCAGCTGTCGATCTTGCGTCGCGGTACCAGCAAGCTTTCAGTAAAGCGAGCGCACTTGCGCGTGGATCCGCGCTTGATGGCCGCGGTGCTCGAGCTCTCGGTCTCGGCCACCGGTCAAATGTTGATCTCGATGACGAGCTACATCGCGCTGATGCGGATCTTGTCGGCCTTTGGTAGTGCGCCCCTCGCCGGCTACACGATCGGCTTCCGGATTTTCATGTTTGCCATCTTGCCTGCGTTCGGTCTTGCCAATGCCGCGGCCACTTTGGTTGGCCAGAACCTCGGGGCAAAGCGCCCGGATCGCGCCGAGGCATCGGTCTGGCGCGCGAGCAACGTCAGCGCCGCTTTTCTATGCACCGTCGGCGTGGCTTTCTTGGTGGGAGCGCCGTGGCTTGTCAGGTTGTTTACCAGCGAGATCGAAGTGGCGCGGCATGCCGTGAGCTACCTGCGTATCGTCAGCTTGGGCTTCCCCTTTTACGCTTACGGCATGGTCGTCAGTCAGTCGTTCAACGGTGCCGGCGACACCCGCACACCGACTTTCATCAACCTGCTCGTGTTCTGGGCGCTGCAGATCCCGTTGGCCTGGGGCTTGTCTCACTACACTCGCTTCGGCGCGGAGGGTGTGTTTGCGACGCTTGCCTTCTCGTTCTCGATCTTCGCCGTGGTGTCGGTGCTCGCCTTCCGTCGCGGCCGCTGGAAACGCATTCACGTGTGACGGCCGCCCGAGTTGCGGTTGGGCTGGCGGCAGCGCCGGGCAAACTTTCGAGCGCCGGAACGGTAACCTCGCGCCTGGCAGGCGCGTACCAGCCTCATCACGTCCTCCGCCTTCACTCGGTTAGCCATCTATCTTCACCAGTGCGGTGTTGCACTTGGTCTGCTGGCTGGTTGTTCTCGCGCGGGTGAAACGCGGGCGAGTGAAGCCCTGGTGCGCTCCGCAGTGACACCTGAAGCGTCGTCGGTACCTGAAAAAGCGCCCACCTCGAACCCAGGCGTCGCCGTCGTCGAGCTGTTCACGTCCGAGGGGTGCTCGAGCTGTCCCGCGGCGGACGCCGCAGTCGCGCGAGTTGCTGCCGTCGCCGAGCGCCGGGGCTCGCCGGTTTTCACGGTCGAGCTTCACGTCGACTATTGGGACTACCTAGAGTGGCGCGACCCGTTCGACGATGTGCGTTTTAGTGAACGGCAGGCCGGCTATCGCGCGCTTAGCGGCTCGACGTATACGCCACAAGCAGTCGTGAACGGCGTGAAAGAGACGGTCGGGTCGGACGAAGCGCGATTGAATGAGCTGATTTCGAGCGCGCTTGCGGGCCGAGCGAGTACCCAGCTCATGCTCACGGCAGAGTGGAGCGGTGGAAGCCTGCTGGTCCACTGTCACGGCGAGGGGATCGAGCCGGCACAAACACTCAACCTGTTCGTGCTCGAGAATCGTGCGGAGCGCGGCGTGACGCGCGGCGAAAATGCGGGCGAGCGGTTGCGGCATCACAACGTCGCGCGTGCCTTCGACTCGAGGCGCGTTCCAGGAGGCCGCTTTCAGGTAACCTGGCAAGCGCAGTTGCCGGGGGATCTGGGTCAAGAAGGCCTGAGCGTCCTTGCCTTCACCGAGCGAACCCGGCAGGCGGGCGTCACGGGGGCCAACCTCACTGTCCCCAGGTGACGAGGGCCGCACCCCCGCGAGGTTTCATCGGTTCCAAAAGGCCCTGAACCAGGCTTTGCCACGAACCAGCCCAGGAGCCCGAGTAGAGCACGCGGTACGACGTGCCAAGCCAACACGTGCGTCGCGTCGTAGGTGTGGTCAGTCGCTGGCCAGTGCGTAGCGGGCGGCCGCGTCGAACGACATCAGCTGCGGGTGATTGATGAGTGGCCAAAATCGTTCGTCCTTCGGCAGCAAATCCTGCTGTAGGCCCAGCACCAATTCTCGAGCCAGCGCGAAATCCGTGCGTGTGATCAGCCGTAGCCAAAGTGCGGACAGCCGCGGCGACAAGAACGGCACTTTCAAAGCCAAGAAGCGCCGACCGCGCAGCGCGGCGATGCGCTCCAAGATCTGCTGCCCGTTCATGACTTCGGGGCCGGGTAGGTCGAACCACTCACTCTGTGTCAGCGGCAAGTCTGCTGCCGAGACTAGCGCCTCGACAACATCCGACAACGCGACGGGTCGAGTTCGCGAGGCGAGCCACTTGGGAAGCACCATCACTGGCAAGCGCACCGCGAGATCTCGCACGATTTGCCACGAAGCACTGCCGTGCCCGATGACCATCGAGGCTCGCAGCTCGGCGACCGGCACCGCTCCGGCTCGCAAGATCTCGCCAACCTCCAAGCGGCTTCGCAGGTGCTCCGACGGTACTCCCGGTGGAGCTGGGCCGCCCAAGTAGACGATGCGTTCGACTCTGGCCTTTGCCGCGGCCGCGACGAAGGCCTCCGAAGTCCGCCGCTCCAAGTCGCGGAAGTTGGAGCCACCGCCGCCCATGCTATGCACCAAGTAGTAAGCAACTCGGGCGCCCGCGAAGGCGTCGGGAAGTGAGGCGGGCTCGAGCAGATCACAGGTGTGCCACACCACTCCGAGCGCGCTGGCTCGTGGGCGACGGGTAGTAGCTGCGACTCGAAAGCCGCGGGCTTGCAAGGCGGGGATTAGCGCCCGACCGATGAAGCCGCTGCCGCCAGTCACCAACGCCACCCCGCCATTGCTCTTTATCATCGCGCTCGCCTCTCCGACGATGGGCGCGACGCCTTGCATGTGCGCGTCGTGCCGCGGGCCCAGTGTAGCGCACGCCGGCGGCGAGGCGCATGAATGTCTCGCCGACTGGCGTCACCGAGTGAGGGTGCCGCGCCCTGAGTCTTGGAGCTCGTTCGTGCTTAGCGGTATCGTGAAGCAGAATTTGCTTCCCTCACCAATGCGGCTCTCGACCCAAATCCGACCGCCATGTCCTTGCACGATACACTTCGAGATATAGAGCCCCAGACCCACGCCGCGCCGGTCGTTCTTCTCGACTTGCAGAAACCGTTCGAACACCGC
>Ga0164309_10000170_pt1 | contig 39560 bp, 31 predicted proteins | sample Whisoiple_247_MG_FD_109984 | JGI IMG/M metagenome (GOLD analysis project Ga0164309, IMG submission 109984) | Soil microbial communities amended with fresh organic matter from upstate New York, USA - Whitman soil sample_247_MG | ecosystem: Environmental > Terrestrial > Soil > Unclassified >... | reverse complement strand
TTCGACACGGACGGTGACTTGGTGTGGTGGACCCCGGAATCGGTCGAGCACATCTCAGCTGCCCAGATGAGCTGGGACGGACAGGCGATGTGGTACGTCAACGCGAACGGCGGCGACCTCTACAGAACGACGATGGATGGGCTGTCGACTGACGCGTTCGACGCCGGGACTGCGGAGCACGACCTGGTCCCGTTGCCCGAAGGTGGAGTGGCCACGTTCGCGCGCAACGATGACGGGACGTCCGTGCTCATCGAGGTGCAGGATGACGGCACGTTCAGCGAAATCGTCCAGCTGCCGGACATCTACACGACCTCGACGGAGACCTATCACCCGAATGCGCTCGGCTACTACGAGCGCGACGATACGTTCACCATCTCCGACCTCAACCTCGACGGGTTCGTGAAAATCACGCGCCTGGGGGAGCTCATCTGGCAGCTCGGTGGAGAAAATCCCCTGGGCGACTCGTTCGACCTGGTCGGGACGGACCACGCCGGCGGCCACGGTCACGACTTGGGACCGAATGGACAGTTCCTGTTCTTCGACAACGCCTTCGACTCGGCGATCTCCCTGGTGGTCGAGCTCTTGCTCGACGAGGATGCCTGGACCGCCCACAAGACGTGGGAGTATTCGCTCGGCTCGCAGAGCATGTACCTCGGCGCCGCGCAGAGATTGCCGAACGGCAACACGAGCGTCGTGCACTCGATGGCCGGCAAGGTCCTGGAGGTGACTCCAGCCGGTGAGCTCGTCCAAAGCTTCGACAATTCGGTGTCCTTCCAGGAGGATGGGCTCAACGCCGCGGTCTTCGGCTACGTCAGGTTCCGGCCAACCCTCTACGGTCCCCCGCAGAGCTACTGGCCCGACTGACCGCCAACAGCGAGCGCCCTGGGGCGATTTGCCCCTGCCGAGGCGGCTGGCCCCGAGGGGCCACCCGAAAGCGCGACCGGGCGGCTGCTTCGGGTCCATGATTTGGCCCGGAGCGTGGGGAAAACGGAGTAGGCGCGCGTGGCACGTTGCCTGCAAGGGGCTTTGCATGGACCGCCCCACGCCATCGACCAACCCCCTCCTCGAGTATCGAGCCACCCTCATGCTCTACGTGCAGCGCCGTTTCAAGATGAGCCGTCGAGAAGCCCGAGCGTTTCTCACCTCTTGGCTCGAGGAGCTCGATCCCACCGTCGCGAACCGTCCGGAAGACATCCGAGAAAGCTTGGCGCGCTGACGCTACCGAGCAGGAGAAACTGTCATGCGCCTACCTCGTGCACCCGGCTTCGATCGCACGCCATCATTTCTGCGGAACCCATACACGTTCATCAGCAACATGTGTGAACGCCTCGGGACCGACGTGTTCGAGACGCGGCTCTTCTTCCGGCGCGCAATCTGTATGCGGGGGGAGGAAGCCGCCGAGTACTTCTATGACGAGGCCCGATTTGCGCGTGCTGGTGCCCACGCGGGTGGTCTCGTGCCGGCCTGTTTGGATCGAGGCAACGCCCTGGATCTCGATCGCGGCGGGCACCATGCGAGAAAGGCGCTCCTCTTTCCCTTGCTCGGGATGCGCGGGCTCGTTCGAGCAAGACGCTGTTTCGCAGAGGAATGGGCCGAGGCCATGCCGTGGTGGGAAGTCCAAGGCAAGATCGTCCTCCACGACGAGGTAGAGGCTCTGCTGGTTCGCGTCGCCTGCTCCTGGGCTGGCATACCCTTGGCCGAAATCGACGTGGGCCGCCGCACACGCGACCTAGCCGCGTTGACCACGCCCTGGAACGGACTGCCGTCTCTCGAAGCATGGCGCGCGCGCAAGCGAGTCGACGCGTGGCTCCTTGGTCTGGTGCGCACCGTCCGCCAAGGCGGGCCCGTGGAAGAAGCCAACTGCGCCCTGGAGCGCCTGGCGCGCTCCCAACTCGACGACCGAGATGCCGCAGTCGAGCTTCGTAGCCTACTGACTCCAATTGTGGCGGTCGCCGCCTACGTCACGTTCGTTGCCCTCGCTCTCCACCGGTATCCCCAGTCGAGGCCAAGGACAAAGGCCGAGCGATCTGCCTTCATTCAAGAGGTTCGCAGGTTCTATCCCTTCCTGCCGCCCCTGACCGCGGAGGTGCGGCGCGACTTCGAGTGGCGAGGGATGACCTTCCCCAAAGGGCGTCGGGTGCTTCTCGACATCCATGGCACGAATCGTCATCCCGACGCGTGGTTTGCTCCCGACGAGTTCCGGCCAGAACGGTTCGCGAACGTGTCCCCCTCGCTGCACCTGCCGCGCGGCGAACAGCTCACTCTGACCCTACTCGACGAAGCGCTCCTCCAGCTTCTCGTCTTCATGCAGTACAGCCTGCCAGATTCCCAGGATCTGCGGCTCGACCTGCACCGTGGGCCAGCGCTACCTCACAGCCGCGTCGTCCTCGAGCAAGTGCGAGCGCGGTCGATCCCACCTCGGCCCAGCGGGGAACCGCACGACGGCAGCTTCATCAGGCGCACTCTTGCGAGCGGAATCGTGGGCCGCAAGCTGGGGTAGGCCGTCCGCTAGGCAATCCGACCGGCCAGCGAGGCAACGACGACGACCAGCTCTTCCGTTTCGACAGGCTTGGTCACGTGAGCCTGGAAGCCCGCCATGATGGCTCGCGTTCGGTCTTCCTTGCGAGCGTAGGCGGTCAGAGCGGCGGCCGGGATGAGTCGTTGGTATTTCGTGAGCGCTCGCACCTTGCGAATGAACGAGTACCCGTCCTCGCCGGGCATGGCGATGTCGCTCACGATGACGTCCGGGGGACTGGCAAGGATCGTCGCTAGCCCTTCTGCGGCCGATGCGGCCAGCGTCACCTCGGCGCCGTAGAGCTGCAGCACCTCGGCGACGAGCGTTCGGGCGTCATCCTCGTCATCGACGACCAGCACGCGTAGCCCTGCGATCGAAGGAGCTTCGTGCGAGTCGGGTGCGGAGCTCGCGATATCCGCGTCGGGTGGGATTGCGGGCCGCACCGCGGCGACCGGTAGGCGAATCTTGAACGCAGAGCCTGTTCTTGCTCCAGCGCTCTCGACGCGAATCGTTCCACCGTGAAGCTCGACGAGATGGCGAACGATGGCAAGTCCTAGTCCCAGACCACCTTGCCCCCGTGTCGTGCTCGCGTTCGCTTGCTTGAACGGCTCGAAAACGTACGGCAGAAATTCGGGCTCGATGCCGACACCAGTATCGATCACCTGGATCTCGACCTGCGAGTCTGCACGCTCGAGGCGAATGCTCACCGCCCCGTCACCGGGTGTGAACTTGACGCCATTCGATAGCAGGTTCCACAAGATCTGCTGCAGACGTGCTGCATCTCCCGTGGCTGCACTGGCCGACGGATCGATCTCGACCTGCAAACGAACCCCTTTGGCGAGTGCAGCTGGGCGCACCGCATCGGCGGCGGCTTCGATGATCGTCGCCAGATTGACCGGTGTCATCTCGAGTCGGAGATTGCCCGAGATGATCCTCGAAACGTCGAGCAGGTCGTCGATCAATTGGGACTGCGCCTTCGCGTTGCGCTCGATCGTCGCCAGGCCCTGACGGCGCTTTTCCTCCGTCATTTCGGGCGACTGGAGCAGGGTCGCCCAGCCGAGCATGGCATGGAGCGGGGTGCGCAGCTCGTGCGAGATGGTTGCCAGAAACTCGTCCTTCGCCCGGCTCGCCTGCTGCGCTTCTCGAAAGAGTGACGCGTTGTCGACAGCGAGCGCGGCACAATTGGCCAGCTCTTCCGCAAAGGACAGGTCCTTTGGTCCGAAGCGACGATCCGACTCGGCCGCCACGAAAGTAATGGCGCCGAACGTCTTTCCACGGGCTCGAAGGGGCACGACCATCGCCGACTTGAGTCCGAGCTCCTGGATCAAGCGCAAGTGCTCTTCGTCGACGGCGGCGGCGATGAGGATGGTCTCGGGAATTTCCTCCATCAACAGCGGTTTGCCGGACCGGACGATCGACTGAACGCTGTTTGGAGAGGTGGGATCCGACGGGTAGCGCGCCTCGACTTCCTGGGCGAAACGCACCTTGGCTGGGTTCACGTGCGCCACCGCCAGCCGGGCGAGATTTCCACCCCGTTCCAGGATGTCCACGGCACACCAGTCCGCGATGGTCGGCACCGCGAGGCGAGCGATGCTTGCCAAGGTCGGCCCGTACTCGAGCGACGAAGCGAGCAGTGTGCTGGCCTCGTTGAGGAACCGTCGACGATCTTCCTCACGTCGATGCTCGGTGACGTCTCGAAATACGAGAACGACCCCAGTCATACGACCCTCACCATCGAAGATCGGCGCGCCACTGTCGTCGATGGCAACCTCGCGCCCGTGACGACCTATCAGCACGGTATGGTTCGCTAGTCCGACGATCTTCCCCTCACGCAAGACTTTGTCGACGGGACTCTCGACCTCCAGCCGCGTGTTCTCATTGACGATGCGAAAGACCTCGCTGAGCGGTCTCCCACTCGCTTCCTCGGCAGTCCATTGCGTCAGCTGCTCGGCAATCGGGTTGAGGAAGTTGATTCGGCCCCGAGCATCGGTCGCAATCACCGCATCGCCGATACTACGCAGAGTCGTTTGGAACCGCTCGGAAGTGTCCAGCAGCGCTTGCTGCGCCTCCTTCAGGGCAGTCACGTCAGCGAAGATCGCTACCGCGCCAAGCAAAGTCCCCTGGCCGTCCCTGATGGGTGCCGAACCTCCGAGCAGGACGCCATGGCTGCCGTCGAAGCGCTGAATGCGCATCTCCTCTGGCTCGACGGTCACCCCGTCGAGAAGGCAACGCGCCATGGCCCAGTCGCCGCCTTCGTAGGGGCGACCATCGGGATGGAACCCTCGATACTGTCCCCAACCTGCGATGTCCGATGCGCTGGCACTCCCCGCCCAAATCCGCTCGGCTGCCTTGCTCTGCAAGATCAGCTTGCCATGTGGGTCGCTGACGATGATCCCGTAGGGGCTGGCGTCCAGAATGGACTCGATGAGTCCACGCTCCCGCGAAGCGAGCACGGTCAGTCGCTCGATCTCTCGATGGAGCGCTTCGATGCGAGGGTCGAGCGGGCCTTCGGCCCGCTTCTGGTCGGTCGGGTCGTCTTTGCTGCGGGAGTCGTCCGACATCACCCGGGGAATCTGCTCTCGTTCGGCCTTCGTCTCGGCCCCCCCGCACACTCGCACGATGGCTGCGGGCGCGCCAGCCGGCCGGAAACCTCGTCCAAAGCTTCGACAACTCAGTGTCCTTCGAGGCCGACGCCCTCGGCGCCGCCATCTTTGGCTACGTCAGGTACCGGCCGACCTTGTATGGGCTGCCCATCAGCTACTTTGCCGAGTAAGAGACCGGCGAACCAGGGGCTGAGCATCGCCTCGACGTCCGCCCGTCCGGGCCCCCAAGCGACCTCGAGTCCTCGCTCGCGGAGGGCCCGCAGACCTCCACCCTGGACGTGCGGATTGGGGTCGGGGCACAGCGCGACGACCCGAACGATGCCGGCCCTCACGATCTGGTCCACACAGGGCGGCGTGCGTCCGTAGTGATTGCAGGGCTCGAGGGTGACGTAGAGCGTCGCGCCGCGGGCACGCGCCCCCGCGTGGCGCAGGGCTACGATTTCCGCATGAGGCAGACCAGCGCGTTCGTGGTGCCCGACCCCCACCAGCTGGCCCCCCTCGACGACGAGCGCCCCCACGTGCGGGTTCGGATGCGGCTGGCCCCGCCGGGCGAGCGTGATCGCCACCCAGCTGAAGAGCTCGTCCGCCGCATCCCTTCCAATCACGACCGATCGCCCACCGCAGCCACGATCGCCCCCACGCGAGTATCGATCGCGGCCAGGCTCACGGCGCTCAAGGTATTACCTTCATCCGGCGCGTAGACGACCTCATCCGACAAGAGCAGCGGTTCGACGCTCACGCCCACGCGAAAGAACTCGAAGACGGCGCCGAGCGCTCGACCGGTCGCGGCGAGGTGCGCTTGCTGCTTGCCCGTGGCGATACCAAAAGCGACGCGCCCGCTGAGCGCCTCGTAGCCGATCAAGTCGAGCAGGACCTTGAGCGCGCCGGAATACGTCGCCTTGTACACGGGTGTGGCCACGACCAAGACGTAGGCTTCGGCCACGTCCTTCAGGTAGCGCTGCACGCTCGGATCGTCGGTCTTGGCCTCGAGCACGGCCCGTGCGTCGAAGTCACCAACTCCGTAGGTCCTTGTCTGGTAGCCCAGCGCCTCCAGTCGCTCCCGCAGGGCTCGCAGAATCGAGCTCGAGCGAGACGTGGGACTCGGACTACCGGTGACGAAAACTGCCTTCTTGGTCATGGCTTCCTCCTGCGCGGGTGGCTGTTCAGAAATGACCGTGCAACGTGACGTTCAGGCTGGTGTCGTACGGAACCTCCGTGCCGGCCGTCGCTTGGCGCCAGACGACGAACTCACCGAGCAGGCTGATGTTGTCGTGCGCTTTGAACGCGAGAGCTGGCACGTGCAGCCACTCGGTCGTGTCTGCGTCCGCGTAGATGGCGTGGCTCACGTTGTAGCGAGCGGTGAAGCGCCAGAAGGACACCTCGCCGCCAACCTGGATGTAGTGGTTGTCACCGGAGGCATTTCCGGCCACAGGATGGTCCACCACGTGACGGCCTTCCTGGTGCGTGTACTCGCCCCAGACGCCGAGGCCACCGAGGTCCCCAAAGCTGTAGGTGACCTTGGCGTCGGCCCCGAGGCGAGTGACGCCCTCGGCTTGCCCTGGAATGTCGGCGTCGAAGTGCTCGGCGCCAAGGCCCAATCGAGCTTCTCCGTTCCCGAACTTGATGAACGGGCTCACGCGACCGACCACGGTGTTCCGACGCCGAGCGTCGGGAATCGAGATCGTGTCCCGCCCCTGCAAGGACACGTTGGTCCGACCATCGACGGCGAAGAACTGGGCCGCCAAGAACACGCCGACGTCGTCCCCGATCGTACTCTCGAGCGAGGCGCCGTAGTTCGGATCGAGCTTGAGCCCGTCGTAGACTTGGACGTTTCCGTAGAACGAATTGTCCCAGAAAAGTCCGGCATTTTGCTTGTAGATCTTGCCGAGCTTGAGCGTCACCGGCTCGAGCGTGAAGGACCCATACGCCTCCTGCACCCAGACCGGGCCCTCGAAGAACGGCCGCAGGCGCGTGTCACGGAAACGCGGCTCGACGTGCAAGCCGAAGGCGCCCCACTTGCCGTCCAAGATCAGGTTCGCAAAGAACAAGCTGAAGTTGGCGTTACCGCCCTCGGTGGGTTGGTAGTAGTAGAGGATGGCGCCACCGCCGAGCGTGAAGTCGTCCAGCCAATCGGGGATGGCCTTGTGCTTGTGCGGCGGCTCCTCGCCCGCGGGCTCCGGCTCGGGCTCACCGGCGGGTCCTTCGTTCTGCGAAGGAGCGGGCTCGGGCTCCGGCTCGAGCTCGGCAGCGGGCGCAGCGGGAGAGGCAGGAGCGCTCTCGGTCGCCGCGGCGGGTGCAGCGGTCGGCTCGGTCGCCGCGGCAGGCGCTGGCGACGCCGCGTCGGCGGGAGCCGCACTAGGAGCGGCTTCGGGCTGGGTTTCCTGCGCGGCCGCACCAGTCGTCGCGAGCAGGAGCAGCAAGGCGCCGCGTGCCGCCACGTTCGATAAGGACGTTCTCATTTGATTTCTTTTCACTCCAAGGCGATGGCGAGCGAGAGCTCGCGAGATTGACCGCGGCGAGTCGAGCAACTGCGCTCACTCGGCGGCGGTGGGACAGGCGGGGCAGAGGTCGTCCGAATCGGAGGTCATGATCCGACTCAGGCCAGACGCACTGCCGGCGGCAGGCTGTCGCCGCTTCTGCGCGCGCCGTGATTGAGGCCCAGATAGAACTCCTTCACGTCGTCGCGATCGCGCAGCACTGCGGCTGGACCACTGGCGGCAATGCGACCACCCTCGAGCACGTAGGCGGAGTGCGCATAGCGCAAGGCAACGCGAGCATTCTGCTCGGCGAGCAGCACCGATACGCCGTCCTTCTCGTTCAGCTCCCGCACGATGTCGAAGATTTCGCTGGCGATCTTGGGCGCGAGTCCCATCGATGGTTCGTCCAGCAAAAGCACGCGGGGCTTGGCCATCAGCGCCCGACCGATGGCGAGCATCTGCTGCTCGCCTCCCGACAGGTGACCAGCGTAGCCACGGCGCCGCTCCTTCAGGCGAGGGAACCGCTCGAGCACACGTTCAATGCCCTCCTTCGTGTCAGCGCTCGTCAGCCAGCTGCGCGCCCCGAGCGTGCCGCTAGTCAGGTTCTCGACGACCGTCAGGTGCGGAAAGCAGCGCCGACCCTCGAGCACTTGGACATAGCCCCGGCGCACGATGCCCCGAGGATCGTCGTTCGTGGAGTCGATTCCACCGAGCAAGACACTGCCGCGGGTCACGGCCCCCCGCTCCGCCGCCAGGAGGCCAGAAATGGCTTTCAGCGTCGTACTCTTGCCGGCTCCGTTGGCGCCGAGGAGGGCCACCACCTGGCCACGCCCCACCTCGAGCGAGACGTCGCTCAGCGCGTTGATGATGCCCTCATAGAGCACTGCGACGGAAACGAGCTCGATCTCGAGCTTGGGCTCGTCCGTTGTGTTTTCCGAAGTGGAGGTCGTCATGAGAGATCCGAGTCGCAAGGCCGAGACTTGGACGGTGGAGCGACCGAGCGGGCGCTCCACCGTCCCTTTGGCTCAGCTCTCCTTCGAGCAATCGCGAATGGCGATCCCCTTCTCCTCCGCGTACTTCTTGGCCGACTCTTCGATGATCGGGCGCAAGAGAGGCCTGTCCGCAGCGATCCAATCGCTCACGAGCACCCACTTCTCCCCATCCCATTGCTGGAACCGCACCGAACCGCCGCCTTCGTGGTCTTCGCACGAGAGCTTGATCTTCTGCAGAAGTCCGAGCGCCCCGAGCTCCTTCAGCCGCGCGTCGTCGATGTTCAGGTTCTCGAAGCCCCAGCGCACTTCCTCGCCGGACAGCGGCTTCTTGCCGAATTTCGCCTGCGCGGTGCGCACGGCCTCGACGTTCAGGATGCCGTTGATGACGCCCAGATTGTAGTAAACGCTGCCGAAGCGCTTCGGATCCTTGAGGTCACCCTGCCCCTTGTCGATGACGTACTTCTTGATGTCCTGGTGCACCGGGAAGTTCGTGCCAGCGGGGTGCGTGGTGATCGACAGGTAGCCCTTGCCGACCGCGCCGGCGGGGAGCACGTCCTCCTCCGAGTTGCTCCAGATGTTGCCGATGATGTGATCGACGGGAAAACCGGATTTCTGCGCCGTCTTGATGGCGACCGGGTTCATCACGCCCCAGCCGCGCAGGATGACCCAGCTCGGTTGGTAGCGCCGAATCTCGAGCCATTGCGACTGCTGCTCGTTGCCGGGGTGCGGGACCTCGATGTGCTTGACTTCGAAGCCGTACTTTTCGGCCAGGATGTCGAGCACTGGAATCGTCTCCTTGCCGTACGGTGAGCCGTGGTAGAGCGTGACGATCTTCTGGCCCTTTAGCTTGTCGAGGCCGCCCTGCTTCTCCGCGATGTAGTTGACGATGGCGGAGACCTCGCTGTACGGATTCAGCTGAAGCGGGAAAATGTAGGGGAAAACACGGCCATCCGTCGAATCGGTGCGCCCGTGGTTGATGGTGATGAGCGGCACCTTGTCCGTCGTCTGGCGATCGATCGTGGCATAGGCGATGCCGACGCTGAGCGGGTTGGTCGCAGCGACGGGCGCGCCATTGAGCCCCTTCTTGAGGCGCTCGTAGCATTCGACGCCACGCTCGACGACGTATTCGGTCTCGCATTCACTGAAGGTGAGCTTGACGCCACCGACGCCGCCGTCGCGAGCGTTGACGAGCTTGAGGTAATCGATGAATCCGCCAAAGAATCCAGTGCCACCTGCGGCATAGGGCCCGACGCGATAGCTCTGGAGCGGGAAGTACTGCTCGGGCTGCTTCGCGTCGCTGGCGGCCTCGGTTTTCGCAGCCGGCGCTGCGCTGTCCTCCGCCTTTTGTGTGGCGGCTTCGCCCTTCTTGCAACCGACGACGCCACCTAGGGCGAGGGCAAGGACTGCGGCATAGCTGAGGGTCTTTTTGCTGAAAAACACGTTGTTTTCTCCGGTTGTTGGGTAAACGGGGGCCGATTCCGTCGGACCGGGGTCCGGCGGAGCAAAGGCTTTCTGGGTTGAATCGAGCGTCAGTTCGAAACTGCGGGCACGAACCTCCGCGACAGTCGCTTTCGCAGCTTCTCGAAGCCAACTTCGATCAAGCGCGCGAGGCCCTCCGGCTCCTTGACGAGGAACCAGAGGATGAGAGATCCCATGGCGATCTTCTGCAGATTCTCGGTGTTGCTCGGGTCGACGATGCCGACCAAGAACGCGCGCGCCACATGGTCGAGCGCGATGGGCAAAAGCACGATGAAGATCGCACCCAAGAACGAGCCGGCGATGCTGCCGATGCCACCGATGATGACGATGAACAGCACCTGGAAGGAGCGATTCAAGTCGAGGCCGTGCGGCTCGACCGTGCCCAGGTACGCGAATGCCCAGAGCGAGCCCGCCACCCCGCAGTAAAACGAGCTAATGGCGAAGGCCAAGAGCTTGCTTTTGAAGATGGGAATGCCGATCACCGCTGCGGCCGTGTCCATGTCGCGGATGGCCATCCAGCTGCGGCCGGTCGGACTCCGAACCAGGTTCCAGGCTACCCAGGTGAGGAAGGTGACGATGGTCAGGGTGAGCAGGTAACGCCCGACGGGGTTCGATAGGTCCTGGCCGAGGATGACGAGCGGCGGGGCGGAGATGACACCCGATGGATTGTCGTTGGAGAACCAGCCGAACTTGGTCAGCGCCCACTGGATGAAGAACTGCGCCGCCAGCGTGGAGACGATCAGGTAAAACCCCTTGATGCGCAGGCTGGGCAGACCGAACCCGACGCCAATGAGCGCGGCGACCAACCCGCCGAGTGCGACACTGGCGAGCAAGGGCAACCCCGGAATGCGAAGCTCGAAGTTATAGGTAGCGAAGGCCCCGGCCGCCATGAACGCGGCCGAACCGAGCGACAGTTGCCCGGCGTAGCCCGTGAGCAGGTTGAGCCCAAGACCGACCAGGCTGAGCACCAGAAGCGGGATCAAGATCGCGCTGAACCAGTAGTCGTCGCCGATGAACGGCACGACCAAGAATGCCACGGCGAGTAGAACCGCCAGGGCCCAGGTGCGGGCGTGTGGTCGAGCGCTGCGCAGCTCGAATGCGCCCGAGAGATGAGTTTCGTTACTGGACGACACGTTAGACCCTTTCCACGTTGGGCTCGCCGAAGAGCCCGCTCGGACGCACCAGCAGGAACGCGAGCGCCACGACGTACGAGAACCACACCTCTATGCCCCCGTTGATCAGCGAGCCCACGTAGACCTCCGCCAGTTTCTCGGAGGCCCCGACGATGAGCCCACCTACCAGCGTGCCGGGTATCGACGAAAAGCCGCCGATGATCAGCACCGGCAGCGCCTTGAGCACGATGAGCGAGAGCGAAAACTGAACGCCTAGACGCGCGCCCCAAAGTAGCCCCGCCACCAGGCCCACGATCCCCGCCACGGACCAAACGACGACCCAGATCTTGGGCAGACTGATGCCGACCGACAGGGCCGCGAGCGGATCGTCGGCGACGGCCCGCAGCGCCGTGCCCAGGCGTGTCTTGTTGAACAGGACCCCGAGCACGAGCACCAGACCGGCGGCGACCGCTGCCGCAAAGAGGTCGAACTTGCTGACGAACACCCCCGAGAAGTCAATCGGCTCGTCGGAGATGCCGAGGTCGAGCCCGTGCACCTGGGCACCCCAGACGACCTGTGCCACTCCTTCGAGCACGAAACTCACGCCGAGCGTGGCCAAGAAGAGCGTGAGCGGCGAGCGGTTCACCAGGGGCCGCAGGACCGAGCGCTCGATGACGAAGGCCAGGCTGACCATCACGGCCAGGGCAACGGCGAGAGCCTCCCAGGCTGGGACACCGAGCTCGAGCACGCCGACGTACGTCAGGGCCGAAAACAGCACCATCGAGCCCTGAGCGAAATTGAAGACGCCAGAGGCCTTGTAGATCAGCACGAAGCCGATCGCGACCAGTGAGTACATGATGCCGGCCAAGAGACCGCCGACGAGTACCTCGATGAAGAACTGCATGACGGTGCCGGGCGCTCAGGCCGCCGCCTCCTCGTCGTGGACCTGGCCGAGATAAGCATCGATGACGCCGCGATCGTGGCGCACGTCCGTCGGCGAGCCATCGGCGATCTTGCTGCCATAGTCGAGAACCACGACGTGGTGGGCCAAGTCCAGCACGACGCCCATGTCATGCTCGATCAGCACCACCGTGGTGCCGAAATCACGATTGGCATCGACTACGTATCGGCTCATCTCGAGCTTCTCTTCGTAGTTCATGCCGGCCAAAGGCTCGTCGAGCAGGAGCAGCTTGGGCTCGCTCACCAGGGCCCGCCCGAACTCCACCCTCTTCTGCAGGCCGTACGGCAACTTGCCGACCGGGTCGTTCCGGTGCTCGCCGATGTGCAAGAGCTCGATGACTTCTTCGGCCTTCTTGCGCTGCTCCCGGGCCTCAGAGCGGGCACGGCCCAGTCGAAACGCGTGCTCCAAGAACGTGCTCTGGGTGTGCAACGTGCGACCAGTCAGGATGTTCTCGAGCACCGTCATGCGCTTGAAGAGCGCGATGTTCTGGAACGTTCGCGCAATGCCGTGGCGCGCCGCCCAGCTCGGATCCATGCGGCGATGCACCGTGCCGTCGTACGTGATGGTGCCGGCCTGTGGCGCGTAGACACCGCTCACCACGTTGAAGAGCGAGCTCTTGCCTGCACCGTTCGGACCGATGAGCGAGCAGATCTCCCCCCGCGCCACCCGGAAACCGATGTCGGTCACGGCTTTCACTCCCCGGAAAGACAGGGAGATGTGCTCGAGGGAAAGAATGGTCTCTGCGTCGCTCATCGTCGTTCTCGCTGGTTACGCAAGGGCCTTCAGGCCGCCTGGCGTCCGGCACGCTCGAGCTGCCGGACGAGGGGCAGCACCCGACGACCGAAGTATTCGACTTCCTCTTGGAAGTGCAGGAACCCGCCCAAGATGAGGTCAACGCCGACGGCCTTGTAGGCCACGATGCGCTCCGCAATCTGCTCGGGCGTACCGATCAGATTCGTCCGGAATCCGTCGTTGTATTGGACGAGATCCTCGAAGGTGGACGTTGCCCAGTTGCCCTGACCTTCCGGCGATGCCTTCCCCGCCTGCTTGACGGCATCGCCGAAGGCATTGACCGCCTCGGGATCGGCCTTCTCGATGATCTCGGCGAGGACCCGTTTGGCCTCCTCCTCGGTGTCCCGCGCGATGATGAAGGCATTCACGCCGATCTTCGGCGTGCCCGCTGGGCGCCCTTCCAGCGCCGCTTTGGCCCGAATATCGTCGATTTGGAGCTTGATGTTCTCGACGCTGTTGCCGTTGGTGAAGTACCAATCTGACACGCGCGCCGCCATGTCGCGCGCCCCGCGCGAGCTGCCACCCTGGAAGATCTCGGGGTGGGGCTTCTGCACGGGCTTGGGGCGCAGCGTGTAGTTGCGGAAGCGGTAAAAATCGCCGGCAAAGGTGAAGTCGTCCTGCGTCCAAATGCCCTTCAAGACGCGGATGAACTCCTCGGATCGCCGGTAGCGCTCGTCATGCTCGAGCCAAGGCAAGCCGATGGCGTGAAACTCCCCCTTGAACCAACCGCTCACCACGTTGATGGCGACGCGCCCCTTGCTGATGTGGTCGATGGTCGCCAGCTGCTTGGCGACGACAGCCGGGTCCCAGGGTCCGGGTAGGATGGCGGCCAGCACCTTCAGGCGCTTGGTGGCGGCCAGAAGCGCCTGACTGAAACTCACCGACTCATGCTGGTACTCGGCGCCGTAGCCCGCGGTGAAGCGAATTTGACTCAGGGCGTAGTCGAAGCCGGATTCCTCGGCGATCTGGGCGAGCTTCTCGTTGTATTCGAGGCTCCAGCTGGTGCGTTGCTCGATCTTGCTGACGACGAGCCCACCGCTCACGTTGGGGACCCAATAGGCAAACTTGATCGCTTCTTCGCTCTTTACGTCGGTCATTCTTGTCTCCGGATTTCTTGGACTAGTCAGCGGACGAATCCGCGCTCGCGTTCACCCTGCGCGGCTCACGCCAACGGCGGGTAGCTGAATCTCTCCACTCGAGCTGAGTGGGCCCTGGAAGATGGCAGCCAGCTCGGCGACGACGTCGTCGATGCGCGCCAGCACGCTGGCTCCCACCACCTCGCCGCCCGCGAAGTCGCGTTCGGCTGCGTACACACCTGAGGGCAGGACAATCGCCTGGAAGAAGCCGAACAGGGGCTTGAGTGCGTACTCGAGCATCAGGCAGTGCTTTTCCCCACCGCCGACGGCAGCCACCACGACGAAGGCGCCCTTGAGCGCGGCCAGCTCGACCAGGTCGAAAAAGTGCTTGAAATGCCCAGTGAAGGTGCCGCGAAACACCGGAGTGGCCGCGATGAGCACGTCCGCCCGTTCGACCTCCTCCAGCGCAACGGCCAAATCGCCCTTCGCATCGCTCCGTCGAAACGTCGCACCGAGCTCGGCCGCAAACGAACCCAGCTCAATCGACACCGAACGGCCACGTAGACGCTCCGCAGCCGCGCTCGAGATCGCCTGGGACAGGACCGTGGTCTTCGACGGTGTCCAGAGGCCAGCGGAGACTGCGACGATGCTCGGTCGACTCATTGTGAACTCACGCAAGTGCAAACGATGTGCCAGCTCAGGCGTAGCGGTTTTCCGAGATGGGCAGGGCTCGCTGCGCTCCGTCGGACACCTGCTGCTGCAGAGCTGCGTCTGTGGCAGCAACGTCCCCGGGCGCCCGCGAGAGCCCGAGCTCGTGGCCGAGTCGCTCCTGCTTGGTCCGGAGGTAGTGCACGTTCTCGGGCGTGGGCTCGGTGATCAGCGGCACGCGCTCGACGATTTTCAGCCGGTACCCCTCGAGCTCGGTGAATTTGGCCGGGTTGTTGCTCATCAGGCGCATGGTCGTGATGCCGAGATCCGAAAGGATCTGCGCTCCGACGTCGTAGCTGCGGGCATCGATGGGCAGGCCGAGATTCAGGTTGGCCTGCACCGTGTCGAGACCATTGTCTTGCAGCTGGTAAGCGTGCAGCTTGCGAGGCAAACCGATGCCGCGCCCCTCGTGGCCACGGAGATACACGACGACCCCTCGCCCCTCCTTGGCGATCTTCTCGAGCGCCGCGTCGAGTTGATCGCCGCAGTCGCAGCGGGTCGAGCCGAACACGTCTCCGGTGAAGCACTCGGAATGCACTCGAACGAGCACGTTCGGGGCACCGTGAACGTCACCCTTCACCAGAGCGACGTGTTCGAGCCCATCGTGGCGGGAGCGATACACGTGCGCGTCGAACGCACCGTGTCGGGTGGGGATGCGCGCTTCCGCCAAATGTTCGAGCAGCGCTTCCTTGCTTCTGCGGTAGCGAACCAGCTCGTCGATGGTGAGGTGAACGAGCCCGTGCTCCTCCGCGAAGCGGACCAGCTCCTCACCACGCAGCATGGTGCCGTCATCGTGGACCAGCTCGCACAAGACTCCTGCCGGCTCGGCCCCCGAGAGTCGTGCCAGGTCCACCGCGGCCTCCGTGTGCCCACGCCGCGAGAGAACGCCGCCCGCCTTCGCTCGCAAGGGGAACACGTGACCCGGGCGCGCGAATTGTTCGGAGCCGACCTGCGGGTTGGCAAGCGCTCGGATCGTCGCGCTGCGATCGGCAGCAGAAATGCCCGTCGTCCCCGTCTTGAGGTCGACCGAGATGGTGAAGGCCGTCGTGTGACTCTCGGTGTTGTCGCGTACCATGAGCGGCAGCTCGAGCGCGCTGAGGCGCTGCTCGGTCATGGCCACGCACACCAGCCCGCTCGAGTGTCGGACCAGAAAGGCCATGGCTTCCGGGGTCAAGCGGTCGGCACGCGCGATCAGATCGCCTTCATTTTCGCGGCTCGCGTCGTCTGCGACGACCACGAACTCACCGCGCTCGAACGCGGCCAATGCAGCTTCGACTCTCTGTTTGAACATGGTCTTCCTTCTCACGAGTAGAAGCTCGGCAGTGGCAACTGACCGAGCAGGGCGAACTGCCCCAACTCTTTCAACTTGTAATCGACTGGATCGTGCAAGGTGTGGGTTCTGGCGTTGCGCCAGTAACGGTCCTGGCGCAGGCGCTGTGAGGTGGCGCGCGCCCCCATCACCTCGAAGATCGACGAGGTGACCTGAAGACTCGCCCGCGTCGTCGCGACCTTGGCCAAGCTCACCGCCACCGCTACGCGTCCGCGCTGGGCAGGGCTCAGGCCCTCGCCCTGCGCAAAGGCGTGATCCAGGAGCTCGGCGGCCCGGTCGGCCAGCGCGCGACCGGCCTCGGTGGCTGCGATGAATTCGCCGTATTTGTGCAGGTTGAAGGGGTCCTCGCTCGCACTGGCGAGGCCCGACGACGGCCAGGGCCGGGCTTTGTCTTTCGTGTAGTTTCGAGCGTCGATCCACGCGCCTTCCGCCAAGCCCAGGAACACGTTGGCCAGAATCAGCTGCGCGAACAGGGGCCGGAGGCCAGCGTAGACGCTGCCGAGCGGGCCTGGGGACGCGAGGACCTCCGCGCGCTTGACCAGAACCTGCTCGAAGCGGACTCCTCCGCTGTCGGTCTGGCGCTGGCCGATGTTGTCCCAATCTCCGAGGACGACGATGCCAGCGCGACTCGTGGGCACGGCGGCGACGACCAGCTTTTTGCTGGCGGCGTCGGTGGCCGAGATGACGAGCCAGTCCGAATCGACCGAGCCGGAGCTGAAGGACTTGCTGCCCGATACCCGGAAGTCGTCGCCGAAGGGCGTGATGGTCGTGGAGGGATCGAGCGGATTGAGCGCGTTGCCCCAGAAAAGTCGCTGTTCCACGGTCTGTTGGTGGAGGGGGCGCCATTGCTCGGCCGTCCCGAACAGCTGGCAGGTGGCGAGCAATAGGTGATGGAAGCCGAAGACGTGCGCCAGCGAGCTGTCGACCCGCGCCAGGAGACGGACGATCTCGAGGACCTGCGAGAAGCTCGCTCCGCCTCCACCGAGCTCTGGACGGACCCACGCTCCCAGTAGGCCGCTCTTGCGCAACGCGTCCCGTTCGGCCTTGGCTGTCCCGCCTGCTCGATCGCGCTCGACCGCCGTTTCGGCCAACTGGCGGGCAACGGCGCGGGCCGCCCGTTCCAGATCGCCGTCTAGATACCGAAGGGGGGCAACGTCGTCGGCATCGATGACGGGGTGAGGCATCGACGCCCGCTCTGCGAATGTCGTGCCAGCGGCCCAGCGCCCGGGAAAATGACCGCCCCCCGCTGCCGGCGCGCTCACGACTGCACCAAGCTCAGCACTCACTGCACGCCGACTGCTGCTCCAGCAGCAGTGCTCGTCCCGCCCTGGCTGGTCAGGCTGGAAAACCGGTTCGGCCCGGGTCTTGCTCTCCGCAGGCCCATGCAGATTTTCTGGTTTCTCCCGACACACGGGGACGGTCGGTACCTGGGCACGAACGTTGGCGCCCGCAACGTGAACCTGAGCTACCTCGGTCAAATCGCCAAGGCCGCTGACGACCTCGGCTACGAGGGCGTGCTGATCCCGACCGGCCGCTCCTGTGAAGACCCCTGGGTCGTGGCGGCTGCGATGATTCCGCTCACCCGCCAGCTCAAGTTCTTGGTCGCCGTGCGACCGGGCGTCATCTCGCCGACGGCCGCCGCCCGCCTGAGCTCCACGTTCGATCGCTTGAGTGATGGCCGCCTGCTCGTCAACCTGGTTACGGGCGGTGATCCCACCGAATCGGAGGGAGACGGCGTATTTTTGGACCACAAGGCTCGCTACGAAGCGGCTGACGAGTTCGTGCGCGTGTGGCGCGAGGTCTTGCAAGGGCAAACGGTCGACTTGGACGGGCTGCACGTGAAGGTGCGCGGGGCGAAGGTTCTCTACCCACCAGTGCAGAGGCCGTACCCACCCCTCTACTTCGGCGGCTCCTCCGAGCCGGCCCACACGCTCGCGGCGCGCTTCATGGACACCTATCTGACCTGGGGTGAGCCGCCGGCAGCGGTAGCGGCCAAGATTGCCGACGTTCGGCGGCGGGCGGACAAGCTCGGGCGCAAGCTCGATTTCGGCATCCGCCTGCACGTGATCGTCCGCGAGACGAACGAGGAGGCGTGGGCCGCAGCGCACGAGCTCATCAAGCACGTGGACGATGCCGCCATCGAAGCCGCCCAGAAGGCCTTTTCTCGCTTCGATTCCGAGGGCCAACGGCGCATGTCGGAGCTCCACCGTGGGCGCCGAGAGAACCTCGAAGTGAGCCCGAACCTTTGGGCGGGCGTCGGCTTGGTGCGGGGCGGCGCGGGGACCGCCCTCGTCGGTGACGCTGAAACGGTGGCGGCCCGAATGCGCGAGTACCAGGCGCTGGGCGTCGAGAAGTTCGTGTTTTCCGGCTACCCGCACCTCGAAGAAGCGCACCGGACGGCGGAGCTCTTGTTCCCCCATCTCGCCCTCGATCGGCCTCTACGCCGGCTCGAAGGCAACCTGACGGGGCCCTTCGGCGAGCTCATCGCCAATCAGATCATCCCCGAGCGCCTCTCGGCGAGCGGCGGCTGAAACGCGGCCCGTCGGAGCTCAGACGGCAACACCCGGTGACCACTGAGCATCGGCCACGCGGACCCGGTTCGAGACGAGGTTCAGACCGAAAAGCCGGTCCGCAAGTCGCTGCTGCGCCTCGACCTTCGCCCCCGTCATCGCTCCGGCTCGTTTGAGCCCCGACAGCCACGTCTCGAGCGCCGCCGCATCCATCCCGCATTCGGCGGCCAAGACAGCTGCAGCCTCCGCGGGATGGTGCTGGGCAAACGAGGTCACCTGTTCGACGGCCGCCAGGACGGATTCAACGACCTCCGGCTCCGCCTCGGCCCATTGCTTGCGGGCAACGTAGTACGTCTCGTTCTTGGTGAGCCCACGCCCATCGCGTAGGACGCGGGCTCCCATCGTCTCCTGCACAGAGGCCAGCCACGGGTCCCAGATGGCCCAGGCGTCGACCTGACCCTCGCGGAAGGCCACCTCGGCTTCCTGAGGCGCCAGAAAGCGAACGTCGACGTCGGCGGCACTCAGGCCGACCTCCTCCAGTGCACGGAGCACCAGGTAGTGGACGTTGGCGCCCCGATTGAGCGCAATGCTGCGCCCGCGCAATTCAGCCACGGAGCGCACGCGCGAGTCACGCGGCACGATGATCGCCTCGCCTTCGGGCGCAGCGGGTTCGGACGCCACGTAGACGATGGGCGTGGCGGCCGCCTGGGCGAAGACGGGCGGGCACTCGCCGACGACACCGAAGTCGAGTCGCCCCTCGTGCAGGGCGTCCACCAGCTGAAGCCCACCAGGGAACTCGAACCACTCTAGCCCGACGCCTTGCACGGCCAAACGGCGCTCGAGGTCGCCGAGCGCCTTGACGAGCACCAGACGCCCGAAGAGCTGGTAGCCGATGCGCAGGACCGACCGTCCGCGGCCGGACGCAGCCGGCGCGTTCGCCAGCTCGATTCGATCGGACTCGAGCGGCGGTTGACTGGGTGGTCCCGAGCCGCGCCGAGCGCCGGATAGCACGCCGTGTTGAATGAGGCGCGCGCGCACCACGTTGCGGCTGATGCCCAGGAGGCGCGCGGTTTGCAGCTGATTTTGCTCGCAAAACCGGTAAGCCGCCGCCATCAGCCGCTCGTCGATGCGCTGATGGAGATTCTCGCCGCCGACCTCGAACACCTGGACGAGCGCCTGCTCCAGCCGTGAAAAGGCCTGCTCCGGTGAGGCGTCTAAGCCCGGAGCCTCAGGTGCAGGTGGAGGGGTCGACAGCCGTCGACCCGGGTTGACGCTGACTCGGACGTCGTCGGCCTCGATGCGCCCACCTCTGCAGACGAGCAGGGCGTGGTGCACCGTGTTCTCGAGCTCGCGAATGTTGCCGGGCCAGCTGTGCGCCGAGAACCGCTGCACGGCCGCCGGCGACAAGTCCACCCGCTCGAGCCCTAGCCGCTTGCGGTAGAGCTCGACGAAGTACTGGGCGAGCGGCTCGATGTCTCCCGGGCGCTCGCGCAGGGGCGGCAGGTTGAGGGACACGACGTTCAGACGGTAGAACAGATCCTCGCGGAAATGACCCGCTGCCATGGCCTCTTGCAGGTCGACGTTGGTCGCCGCAATGAGCCGCACATCGACGGGAATTGCCTGGCGCGAGCCGAGCCTGACGACCTCGCCCTCCTGCAGGACCCGCAGCAGCTTCACCTGCAGCGAGAGTGGCAGGTCTCCGACTTCGTCGAGGAACAACGTCCCTCCCGACGCTGCCTCGAACCAACCGGCCTTCGACTCGAGCGCGCCGGTGAAGGCGCCCCGCTGATGGCCGAAGAGCTCGCTTTCGACCAAATTCTCCGAAAACGCACCGCAATTGACCGCGATGAACGGTCCTTTCGCGCGGCGGCTCAGCTGGTGGATCTGTCGCGCGACGATTTCCTTACCGGTCCCGGTCTCACCGGTGACCAAGATGGTGGCTTCGCTGGGCGCGACTTGCTCGATGCGCGAGAGCATCGCGCGCGAACGCGGGTCCTCGAAAACGATGGCTTTTGCGCGGACGGTAAGGCTGGTCGCCCCGTCAGCGGGCAACGTGAGAACTGGCATGTTTTTCCTTCTCGAATCGAAGGGCACACCGGGTGGTGCGCCCTTCCATCAACAGTGCGCGAGGGCGCTGTTGGTCGAAGGAGGAGCCGTCATCGCGGCTCGGATCTGCCTGGTCTGAAGGACCATGAGTCTACAATCCAGTAGACTCAAAACATGGCCGAGTCAAGCGCGGGCAACCCCACGCCCGACTCGGCGAGCCTCTGCAAAAGCGATCAGCTGAGCGCGAGTGCAGTTTCGCGAACCCGCGCCGAGCCTTCGGGGCTCAGCTCGCGAATCGTGCGCACGAAGTTCTCCTGCTCGAGGCCCGAGACCAAGAAGGTGTAGCGGTAGGATTTGAGCTGGCTCGCCTCGAGTTCGGCAATTTCTGGCTCGGAAAGCCGGCGTCCGCTCGCCTTTTGCAGGGCGACGGCATCGAATTTGACCTGCTGCGCCAGGCCGCCGTCCAGCAATTGGCCGATCTCCAAGAACTCGGAGAACGCCTGCTCGATCTCGGCTCGACTGGCCGTGCTGGCAAGCTCCGCCAGAACGAGGGTGTCGATCTTGGCGTGCTGCGCTTCCTCCTGGAAGTGATGCTTGAGCAGACTGACGAAGTGTTGATCGAGGCCTTCGTCCGCCTTGATGCCCTCGACGTAGTGCCGCTGCGTCAACCACTCGAGGTGGAGGATCAGGACTGCAACGGACAGCGGGCTGTGAGCCAACACCGCGTCCGCAATGGCGCGCGGCGGGCCGATGAACTCGATGTCGGTCGAGAAGCCCTTGCGAAATTCCTCGGAAAAGCGCGCAAATAGCTGTTGGTGCTTGGCCTCTTCTTCGGCGAAGGCCAGGAGCGCGCGCGTGCGGTCCTTGGGACCATGGGCACCGTCGCGCGCACGCTCGATGGCGAACGGCAGGATGAACTCCTCGACCAAGCCGAACAGGTAGAGGTAGGTGGCACCACGGATGTGGTTCAGGATCAGCTTCTCCCGAGCGTTCAGGCCGGGTGCTTCCTTGGTGCGGGCCAGCGAGTTTGGCAAGAACGGGCGCGAGAAATCGAGCGTCTTGCCCTCGCCGATCAGATCTTCGACGCGCCAGTTGATCTTGAGGGAGTCCTGAAGGGTCGCGGCATACGAATAGGTGTGTTGAATCGTCATGGTCGGTGCGAGGTCACCCAGCGAAGACCGTGCCAAGGTTGCAAACGCCCGCTCTAGCCGAAAAGGGCTACCGAAAGCAGAAGTGGGTTCGACGGCTTACGTCCCTTGCTGCCCACGCAACAGCACGCGCGCAGCGGCTGCTGCCCCGTGCGCAGTGACGTCACGGAGCCGGAGGTTTTCCATCCCGATCAGCGACGTCGCGTCCGGCACGCTTCGTGCAGCCCGACCGGCCATGAGCAAACGTACCGCGCAACCCGCCGTTCAGAGCGTCCCCGGAGTTCCCCGTCCGAGCCAACCTGCACACGTCATCCAGACGGACCAAGAAGCCATTTCGGTCGCCCAGGACCTCGCCCGTGAGTTTGCCCGCACCGCCTCCGAGCGCGATCGGAACCGCACTTGGCCGAGCGCTGAGCTCGATGCCTTCTCCCAGAGCGGCCTATGGTCCATCAACGTGCCGAAAAAGTTCGGCGGGCCCGAGGTCTCGTACGTCACGCTGGCCAAAGTCATCGAGATCATTTCCGCAGCCGATCCCTCGCTCGGCCAGATCCCGCAAAACCACCTGGGCGTCGTGGCAGCGATTCGCACCGTGTCCGATCCCGCCCAGCAGAAGTTGCTCTTCGCAGAGGCGCTGCGGGGTGTCCGCTTCGGCAACGCCTTCTCCGAGTTCGGGTCCAAGCGCGCCGTCGACTTCGAGACCAAGTTCGTGGACGCCGGCGACCACGTCATCGTAAACGGTCGCAAGTTCTACTCGTCCGGCGCCTTGCTCGCGCACTTGGTCCCCATCGTCGCGCTCGATGACCAGGGGCGCGCTTGGTACGCCATCGCCGAGCGCGACGCGCCCGGTCTCAGCGTCATCGACGACTGGTCCGGTTTCGGTCAACGGACGACCTTGAGTGGCACGGTCATCCTGGACAACGTTCGCGTGCCCAAGACTCACCTGGTGCCCGGCTACAAGGGCTACGACCATCCTACGGCCGATGGCGCCATCTTCCAGATCATCCAGGCGGCAGTGGACACCGGCATTGCTGCCGCGGCGATCGACGACACCATCGACTTCGTGAGGAACCGTACGCGCGCCTGGGTCGACAGCGGCCAGGAAAAAGCCACGGAAGACCCGTACACGATTCAAGCCATCGGCGACCTGAAGCTTCGGCTCAGCGCAACGCGCGCCCTACTCGATCGCGCTGGTCTGGCCGTCGACCGTGCCGTGGTCGAGCCCACGCAAGAGAGCGTGGCCCAAGCTCAGATCGCCGTTGCCGAGTCGAAGATCTTCTCGACCGAGACGTCCCTGCTAGCGTCCAGCAAGCTCTTCGAGCTCGCCGGCACGCGTTCGGTCCTGGCCGAGCACAACCTCGACCGGCACTGGCGCAATGCCCGCACCCACACGCTGCACGATCCAGTGCGCTGGAAGTACGCGATCATCGGCAACTACCACTTGAACGGCATCAATCCGCCGCTTCACGCCTGGAGCTGAGCTACTCGCCGCTCGGGCAGGCCCGGAACACGACGGACCCCCTCACCGGGGTGCTGTCGCCGACGAAGCGCAGCAGGCGAGAGCTGGAAGGCGAGCCAGAGCACACGGTCGTGTTCGGGTTCTCGCAATCCTGCCAGGTGTCTGGATCCTCGGTGCAGTCGTCGCCCAGGCCACCGGCGGCCGGACCTTGGGCAGGGTCGATGAAGCAATAGCCCGCCGGTTGATCCTCGGCCGAGGTCGAGCCGAAGCACGGCTCCACGTCGTCCACCCGAGTGATGGCGCACAGGCCAACGTCCTCACAGGGGACGTCGCCGCCTGGAGAGCAGTAACCCTGTCCTTCGAGGTAGGACAGCGCGCCGAGAGCGAGTCCGTCGTCCAGCTCGGCACGACCCTCGCGCGAGCAGTCGAGCGCGACCTCCGTGGCCTCCACGATGGCGCAGGATCCCCCAGCTTCGGGCTCCTCCCAGTCGGTGCTCGACTCGAGGCAGAAGGCGCCGCGCGTACCAGCGAGCCGCTCGACAATCGCATTGAGCGCTGGGCTGTAGCCGTAGGCGGGGATATTGGGATCATAGGTGATCTTCGGGCAAATGGAGGCCACGATGGAGTTGTCGCCGAAGCCCTTGAGCACCTGGAGCAAGCGCTTGGCCGGATAGGCCTTGCCCCAATACTGCGTCGTCGTCGGGGGCGTGCTGGCCATCGAACCCGGCAACTTGCAGAGGGGGCGGCTCTTGTTCGGCTCTTCTCCGCAATCGCAGGACGCGTCCGCAGCGGTGCAGTCGACCTTCGCCGCAGTCTCCGCCAACTGGAAGATGCAGGCGTACTGCAGGTCGTCGCTCGAGGGAAGGTCGTCGCCGGCGAGGACGGAGTTGTCGTATTCGCTGCCGTTGATGGAAGACCAATCGTCTGCCCCAACGTCCACGATCGCGTCCCCGGTCAGCGGATTTTCTCCGCTGCGCGGCTCGATGGAGTCGATCATGAACGGATCGAGGGGTGGGACCGGCTCCTGTCCGCAAAGAGCGGGAGGATCGTCGCCCTGGCACTCGGGCGCGGCCGCGGAGAGGCCCGGCTCGCCGAGAATGAGCGCCCAGCGGTCCTTCCCACCGAGTGCGTCGTCGGGCAGCGCGAGACCCTTCGCGTCGAGGTATTCGAGCGCGTTCGCATCTTGGCGGGTGGCCGGCGTTGCGATGTCCTGCCAGGGCACGCCGACGATGCCGGCGAGGAACACGCGCTCGGGCGGACGGGGTGAGCGCTCGTCCGGATCGACACTGGCACCGAGGAGTAGCGGGTTCGCCGCTAGCACCGGATCCTCGGGGTCCGTCGTGGCCTGGCTGTCGACGATCATGGTCTCGGTCAGCCCATCGACGTAGCGCGAAACGGGGTAGAGCAGGTCGATCCCGAACCGCCGCTGACCCTGGAAGCAACGCACGTTTGCGCGGTCGTCCTCCAGGGCGAGCTCGACGCCTCGACCCTCCGAGTCCCGCTCGCAGGTGTCGGTGCAGCCGTCGGGAGGAGCTTGTTGCAGGCAGGAGAAGCAACAGGCGTCGTTGGGGTTCGCCGCGCATTCGGGGCTGGCCGTCGCGAAGGTTCGCTGAATCTCAGGCACGAGCCAGCCGAAGGCAGCGTTCGGGTAATAGCCGCCACCCTCCATGGCGGAGCAGTCATCCTCGTCGGTGAGCATCACGATGCCGACCAAGCTATCGGGTCGCAAGAACTGGGCGCGCTGCTCGAGGATGGCCTCGTCCACGCCCGTCGAGACCGTTTCGTTGGAGCCGTTGCGCTCCAACCCGGCAGGCGGGCTCGGATCGACCAAGAAGCGATACCAGGCCTCGAGCGGCGCTTCGAAGCCGCAGCCGGTTTCCCCCACCGCACCGAGCTGCCCGACGAAATCGGCCTTGAGAACAGTCACGGCCGCTGCGTCGCCTCCGCTCCAGGCGAGAAACCCGAGGCCACCGGGATCGGGTGCGCCAGAGCGGACCTTGGGGATCAGCTGGGATTTGTCGGCGTCGTCGTCCCCAGTGCACATGCCGGTGCCGAAGCCACCGAGTGACGAGCTGATCACGCCGATGTGCAGATCGTCGACCGGATCGATCTCGAGCGTCGAGCCGAGCGGACACATCCGGTCATCACTCGGTGTGCGCTCGCCATCCTGAAGGTCGATGCAACCGGGTGTCATCAGGCGCTCGATGAGCTTCGGCACCGCCTGCACCAAAAGCGCCTGCTTGTCCGCCATGGACACGGAGTTATCGATGACGAAGAGCATGTCGACCCGGTCGGTGCTGCGAATCGACAGCTCGGTGACCGACACGCTGTTCGCACCGCCTTCCGTCGAACCGCCGCCGCTCCCTCCCGCACCGGGATCCCCACCCTGACCGCCCAAGTTCCCACCGCCCGTTCCGCCGGAACCTTCGTCCGCGGGTGGGGCGGTCTGTCCACAATGCAGCGCGGACAAGGCCAGGATCGCGGCGAGCAAAACGCGGCTGCTACGGCCGCGGATCGAATGAAGCATTATAAGTTTCCCCCCAAGGCGGGAGAACATCGAGCCGGGGCACACGCGCCGCCGGCCAACTCCCCGCCATCGAACGCTAGTATTGCCCGGACGCGCCGGGACACAAGCGCCAATGAAAACGGCGGGGGCACTTTGGCGCCCCCGCCTTTCCCTCTACGCGACTCCTTCGCGGTGTCTTCCTCGCGCGGTGTAGAGCTAGCTCAGTACGTCGCCACGGCGCTCACGACCGTCGGCAGGGTGCTCGTGCCGGGGGCGCGGTTGGCGCAGAAGCCGATGTCCCGATCCTGACCTGCCCCGGCCGGCAAGACGCGGAAGAAGTCGTTGATCGGCGTCAGCGTGTGATTGCCCGTCCCGGTCAGACCGCTCGGATTCCACGACGTGTAAATCGAGCTATTGCCGGTGCTCACCACGACCGTCCAGCCCGTGGTGGGAACCGGGGCGGGGTTGGTCAGGCGCACGCGGGCGCAATAGCCCGTGCCCCAATCGTTGAAGACCTGGATGTTCGTGGTGAGGTTCGCGGTGGGCGGAACTCCGCACGTCTGGCGTGCGTCCTTGACGACGATCTTGTCGATGAAGAGATTCCGGTCGACGCCATTCACGAAATAGTCGTTGGTGAAGGCGACCTGGATGTTGGCGGTCCCGGCCGTCGCGGGATAGGTGAAGCGGTACTCACCATACGTGCCGCTCGACACCGGATAGGTCACGTCGACGTCGTAGCGGACCACGCCGTTGATGGTCACCCGCATGTGCGGCCAGCCGTTGCCATTTTGGCCCGCGGCCCGAATGACCACCTCTTGCTGACCGGCCTGCACCGTTTGGCTGAACGAGATGTAGCCGTTGGAGTGGAGGTTCCAGCCGCCAGGATGCGGACCGCCGGCCTGATGGTTGACGTTCTCCGCCTCGTAGAGTTTGTCGCCGACGTAGTCGACGCCCGTGGTCCGGATCCATTCGAGGTACGCCGACACGCGCGTGCCCACGTCGTAGTTCGAGCAAGTGAAGTCACCCCAGAAGTGGACACCGACCTGCTCGTAGCACCCCGTGATCGGCGTGACCCAAGGACTACCGCTGTCGAAGTAGCAGGCGCTCTGCGGATTGACGCCGTCGTACGCCAGCATGGTGACTTCCGTCGCCGGCCGGACGGGCCGTTGCGAGGTCAAGACGCGCATTTCCTGATAGAGGACGTCGTTGGCGCTGCCGAGGCCGGGTACGTCCTGATCGGGATCCAGGATGTCGGACTCGAGCTCCTTCAAGATGGGGGACTTGTCGGCGGCACTGAGCGTCTGGTTGACGCCGCCCCAGCCGGAGAGCCAGGCGTCGCGCCCGACATCGTCGTTCTCCCAAGTCAACTTGATGAGGTTGGCCGCCGCGTTGAGCGTGACGTCCGACGCGAGCTCGATGAGCGCGATGTCATTGTCCGGAATGTTCGAGTAGACGCCATCGGTGCGCTCCGACCAATCATCGGGAAAGTCGACGAAGCGTTCCTCGTACTGCCAGTCCGGGTGAATGTGCACCGCGGCGATGGCCGGGGCCTGTTCATCGGACTGAAGCGTGGCTTCACTCCAAGTGTCGTACTCACCGAGGGTGACCCGCAACGTCGCCGGGTTCGTCGGCAAAACCGCATGAGGCGGATTGTTGTCGATTTGAGCCACGCAATGCGCGGCCGTCAAAATCCAGCGTTTCGCGATCAGCGAACCGCCGCAGATGTGATTGTACCAAATCGGAGTGCCGTCGGTGGGCGTGACCTTCTGCGAGATCTGCGCCATCCACGGATAGTCCTCTTCGGCGGCCACCGCGCCGCCCACGATCGTCTGCTCCGTCTGGCGCAGCTCCGACTCCGCGCCGGTCTCCATTTGGCAGCCCAAGACCAGCAGCAGCGGCAATGCCACAAGCCCGCCACCCATTAGTGTTCGTTTTGCCATGTTCCCCACTTTCGTTTCGCTCATGCCTTCTCTAGCTCCCAAGCGCACGCGTCAGCACGCGATCAAGGCAGGGTCGCTTCTCTCAATTCGCTCTCAATTCGTCAACGCTCATATCGCCGGTTCGAGAAGAACGGCCGGCCGACAGGCACACGACCGATCGTTCGGCCGATTGTACGAGTGCTGCTCCTGCCAGGTGATCAGCATGAGGCTCACTCTGGTCCACCTTTTTTTAGCTCGGCCTTCGTGTGCGCGCTCGAGGCGTTTGGAGGCGCATTTGCGAGCATCGATCAGGCGTTTGGCCAAAAGGCGGAGAGCGGGCACCATCGAAGGACAGCGCATGACGGAGGCAGCAAGGTTGGAGCGACAAGCCTCTGCCGAAGGAACGCGCTTCCGCTTGCTCAGCGAGACCGTCGACGCGGTCGACGACGTCGAGTTTTCCGTCCTCGTGGCCGGCGCGCACAAGCTGCACTGCAGGACACTCGACCTATCCGGTTCGGATTTCATTGCGACCTTCAGCGGCCAAGCCCTCGCGTCGGGGGATGGTCTGCTTGCCGTCAGTCAGGGAGGCGTCCAGGGCTCCGAAAGTCGGTTCGTCTCCGACGACCCACGCGAATTCGCGTTCGATCGCACGACGCCACCATTCCTGCTCAGTCGCGCCTCGAGCGAGTTGGTGCACCGCGGGCAGCCTCTCTCACTACGCTTCTACGACGAGCTCGACGAGGGCGCTGCGCCGCGCCGACTCCTGCCGTCCGGACGAGCGACACGCACGCTCGAGGTGAACGGTGTGCCCACCGAGTTTCCCGTGATCCTGTATTGGGATGCCGAACACGACGTCGGGCTCGAGGTCCTATCCGGGTCGAGCTTGGTCCACCGCGTCCTTCGGATGGACGGCGAGTATTCGATGCGGCTCCTGGCGATCGACCTGCCGGACCCGTGAAAGGTCCGGGGCCGAGCACCGAGCCATGGCCCCGCTACGGCTGCAGGGCGGCCTGCCCGATGATCTGCACGAGCCAGATCTGCACCGTGGCCGCAAGCCCCGCACCGACGATGGGCGCGACGACCGGGATCCAGGCGTAGCTCCAGTCGGGGTCGCGCTTGCCCGGAATGGGAAGCAGCGCATGGGCGATGCGGGGCCCGAGGTCGCGCGCCGGGTTGATGGCGTAGCCGGTGGTACCGCCCAGTGAGAGGCCAATCGCCACGACCAAGAGGGCGACGGGGACGAGACCCAGGGTGCCGAGGCCGACTTTCACTTCCTGCCCGGGGACCTCGAGCGTCGGATCGACCATGAGGAAGATCGGCAGGATGAGGCAGAAGGTGCCGAGGGCCTCGCAGAAGAACGACTGGGCGCTATTGCGAATGGCCGGTCCGGTGCAAAAGCAGGCCAGCTTCGCGTCGGCGTCCTCGGTGGCCTTGAAGTGGTCCCGGTAGAACAAGAAGACGAGCACGGCGCCGAGGATGGCCCCCAGCATTTGCGCCACGATGTAGCCGAGGACCTTCGCGGCGCCGAGCTTCCCGGCCATTGCCATCGCGAGGGTCACCGCGGGATTCAAGTGCGCGCCGCTGAACTTCGCCGAACAGAAGGCGCCGATGAAGACGGCGAGCCCCCAGCCGATCGTGATCACGATCCAGCCGGAGTTATTGCCCTTGGTGCGGGCGAGTACCACGTTGGCGACGACGCCGTTGCCGAACAAGATGAGAAGCGCCGTGCCGACGAACTCCGCGAGGTAACCGCTGCCGATCACGATGGAATCCTGAAGTGACGCGCCGTTTCTTCGAACGCCGCGAGTTGTGAACGCTGCCAGGCTTCGTCACGACCGAGCTCTTGCGCGAGCTCACGGGCGACCACCGGTGCCCGCTCGAGCGCCGCACGCACGTCCAGAAACAGGAGCCGCGTCCGGCGCGCCAGCACGTCTTCGACCGTGCGGGCCATCTCGTTGCGCGCGAACCACCCCGCGCCACTGTCGTGATGGCCCGGATTGTGGATGGGCAGATTGCGGGTCACGCACGGTTGGTCCTCCAAGCGACCGAGCACGATGGCGTGGTCGACCGCGTCTTCGGCCATGTTGCGATACGTCGTCCATTTGCCGCCAGCGATCGTGAGCAGGCCCGAGCCGGAGATCTCGATGGTGTGCTCACGGGACAAGGACGAGGTGCTGGAGTCGGCGCTCGCCTTCACCAGGGGACGAATCCCGGTGAAGACACTGAGGACGTCGCTATGCGTCGGACGCTTGGCCAAGTAGTCGCTGGCCGTCTCGAAGATCAGCTCGATCTCCTCGGGCGTCGCGTCCGGCTCGAAGGTCGAGGCCGGAATGGGCGTGTCGGTCGTGCCAATCAACGTGTGTCCATGCCAAGGAATGGCGAACATCACGCGGCCGTCCCGGGTGTGGGGCACCATGATCGCCGTGTCGCCCGGCAGGAACTCCTTGGGCAGCACGATGTGCACGCCCTGGCTCGGCGCCAGAATCGGCTTGGACTTCGGGTCGTCCGTTCGGCGTAGCTCGTCGCAAAACGGGCCCGTCGCATTGATGACGCTGCGCGCTGAAAGCTGGTAGTCGGTGCCGGTCTCCTCGTCCTTGAAGCCGAGACCGCACACGAAGCCGTCGCTGTCCTTTTGCAGCGAAACGACGCGGGTGTAGTTCAAGAGGCAAGCGCCATGCTGGGCCGCCGTGCTGGCGAGATCGATCAGGAGGCGCGCGTCGTCGAACTGGCCATCGTGGTACTTCACGCCGCCCCGCAGGCCATCCTGTGACAGCGTCGGAATGCGCTCGAGCACCTCCTCGCGCGACAGGACTTGCGACGGACCAAAGCCGAACTTGCCGGCCAGCAGGTCGTAAACCTTCATGCCGATGCCGTAGAACGGCGCTTCCCACCACAAGTAATTCGGCACCACGAACTCGAGGTCTTGCACCAGATGCGGCGCGTTCTGGCGCAAGAGCCCGCGCTCCTTGAGCGCCTCCATCACGAGCGAGATGTTGCCCTGCTGGAGGTAGCGAACCCCGCCGTGCACCAGCTTGGTCGAGCGACTCGACGTGCCTTTGCCGAAATCGTGCTGTTCGAGCAGGACCACGCTGTAGCCCCGGGAGGCGGCGTCGACGGCTATGCCCATCCCGGTCGCTCCACCGCCGATGACGGCGATGTCCCAAGGATCGCTGCGTGCGGCCACGCGCTGCAGAAAAATGTCCCGCTTGAAGGGTCGATCGGTCATCAGTCGTGGGTCTCCCAATCGCGCGCGCGATCCAAGGCCTGATTCCAACGGGCACGCCGATGCGCCGCCCGGTCGGCGCTCATCTCCGGCTCGAACGTCCGGTCCACCTGCCAGGAGCGCGTGAGCTCGGACCGGTCCTTCCAGAAGCCCGTGGCGAGCCCTGCAAGATACGCCGCGCCGAGCGCCGTCGTTTCGACGACTTTGGGCCTGACCACGGGCGCCTGCAGGATATCGGCCTGGAACTGCATCAGCATGTCGTTCTGGGAGGCGCCGCCATCCACGCGCAGGGCGCTCATGGAGATCCCGCTGTCGTCCTTCATGGCGTCGAGCACGTCCGCGACTTGAAAAGCGATGCCTTCGAGCGCCGCGCGCGCGAGGTGAGCCTTCGTCGTGCCGCGCGTAATGCCGGTGATGGTCCCGCGTGCGTACTGGTCCCAGAACGGCGCGCCGAGGCCGGCAAATGCCGGGACCAGATACACCCCACCGCTGCTCGACACCGTTTTTGCCAGCTCCTCCACCTCGGCGGCCGATTGGATGATGCCGAGTCCGTCGCGCAGCCATTGCACGACCGCGCCACCGATGAACACGCTGCCCTCGAGCGCGTACTCGGTGCGCTCGCCGACACGCCACGCGACGGTGGTGATCAGGCGGTTCTTGGAGATGAGCGGCTCGTCGCCCACGTTCATCAAGAGGAAGCAGCCCGTGCCGTAGGTGTTCTTGGCCATCCCGCGCAAAAAGCAGTTCTGGCCGAAGAGCGCAGCCTGTTGGTCGCCCGCGATGCCGGCGATCTTGATCGATCCACCGAGCAGCTTCGTCTCACCGTACACCTCGCTCGAGGAGCGAACCTCGGGTAAGAGCGCCCGCGGCACGCCGAGAATGGCGAGCAGCTCGTCGTCCCAGTCGCCGCGCAAACCGTAGAGCAGCGTGCGCGAAGCATTGGTCGGGTCGATGATGTGCCGTGCGCCGCCGGTGAGCTGCCAAACGAGCCACGAATCGATGGTGCCGAAGGCGAGCTCCCCGCGCTCTGCCCGCTGCCGGGCCCCCGGCACGTGATCGAGCAGCCAGCGGACTTTACTGCCCGAAAAATACGCATCGATCACCAGGCCCGTGCGTTTCTGGATCAGCTCCCCGTGGCCGGCGGCCTTGAGCCCGTCGCAAAACTCCGCCGTCCGCCGATCCTGCCACACGATGGCGTTGTGGATCGGCTGACCGGTCTTGCGGTCCCAGATCACCGTGGTTTCGCGCTGATTGGTGATGCCAATCCCCGCGATGTCCTCGGGCCCGAGTCCCGCCTTCGCCAGCGCAGCACGCGCCGTTTCGAGCTGCGTGTCCCAGATTTCGATCGCGTCGTGCTCGACCCAGCCCGACTGCGGGAAGATCTGTCGAAACTCTTTTTGCGCGAGGGCGACAATGGTGCCCTCGTGATCGAAAACGATTGCGCGGGAACTCGTCGTTCCCTGATCCAATGCAAGGATCGCTCTCATGCTTGGTCCCCCCGGTCCGCCGCCTCTCCCATAGGCGGCTATCCCCCCACGGATACCCTTACGGCGCACGGACCGCAATCGGCCAGTTCGCGGAGCCGGCTATTTCGACAGCACTTCGGCCGTCCCGTAGTACGTGCACGAGTCGCCGGGGGTCACCATGCAGTCTTCGCCGCTCGGCACCGCAGACAGCGGGGCGAAGCCGGCCAGATCGCCCCGTTCGAAGCTGCACGGCACCTCTTCCAGCGATTGGACGACTTCCTCCACCCGGCACGCGGACGCAGCCACGCACTGACCGCTGACGCAGGTGCTCCCGACGGCACACAGCCCACAGCCCGCGCCGCATTCGCCAGCGGCGCAGGGCACGCACTCCTGGGAGTCGGCGGCAGGTCGCTGCCCGTCCGTGCACTCCGAAGGCGGACGGCAGACGACCTGCTCGGACACGAGGGCGAGCGCCGCATCGATCCGCCCATCGAAGCTGAAGACGGCGTTCTCGCCGCAGTCGCAGTACGCCCCGCCCGACGCCCCCGGCTCACAGTCCGCGCACTCGAGTGCCCCGGCGACCAGCACCTGGCCCGACGGGCAAGCGCAAACCCCGGATTCTGGCGCTGACTCACCGGGACACCCGGGGTGCAGCACATCGACGGGAAACAGTGGCTCGATGATGGCGCTGTAGTCGCACTCGTCTTCCGTGAAATCGCAGCGGGCTCCCGGCGGGAAACCGGAAGCACGTACGTAGTCGGCCACGTCATCGGGCCCGTAGGTACACGTGTACGAAAGAGCGTCGTCCGGTTGGACCACGCACACCGACGCCGGTGCACACTGTCCGCTCACGCAGGACTGCCCGACCGGACAGCCACCGCAGCTGACGCCGCATTCGAGCGGCCCGCAGGCGACGCAGCCGTCCGCCGAGGCGTCCCGCTTTTCGCCCCTTGGACAGTCGGAGCGGGGTTCGCAGGTGACCTGGTCCGACGTGAGCGAGAGTGCCATGTCCAGTCGACCGTCGAACGACAGCACGGCGGGTACGTCCGTACATTCGCAGTAGGCGCCGCCCGAGGGCATGGGATTACACGCTATGCACTCGAGGTTGCCCGATCGCAAGACCTCGTCGTCCGAACAAACGCAATCGACGTCGCTGCGCGCGCTGCGGAACGACTCACCCGGACACCCGGGATGCTCCTTCTCGGGACGACACGCGACGAGAACCAAACAGCAGAGCGGCAGAACCACCTCGAGCCGCGCACCGCGGGCTCCGAGGCGCCTAAGCCACATAGTCGAACACCTCGCTCAACTTGGTTTCTCCCAAAGCCAGGCCAGAAATGAGGTGATTTCCGGTGACCTCGGAGACGAGCCCGTCGAACAGATACGGAAAGTCGAGCTGCCCACCCGGAACGGGCACCAGGAACTCCTGTTCGTCCTCGACCGTACCGTCTTCCTCATCGTCTCCGCTGAGTAGGCTGGTCAGGAGCTGGGCCTTCTCGCGGCTTTGTGAGTTGTTAGTGAAAAGGGCCGTGCCGCCGGCCGCCTCGAAGATGGAGTAGACCTTCTGAGCGGAGTTGATCGCTTCGAAGATCAAAGGGAGGAGCGCGCAGCTCGCAACCAATGGGGCCGCAGTTCCGAGCGCCAGAAGCCGGAGCAGATCGCGACGTCCAGCGAGGATCTGTTCGCGCAAGACCGGGTTCCGGTCGACCGCGCCCACCCAAGGCGAGCTCGGAAACCAACGGATCAACTCGCGGCGAGCGTTCTGACCAAAACGCGAGCCCTCGAGCAGGTCGCGGATTTCGATGCCGACGCCCCGCACCTGCCCCCTCCTCCGACCCCTTCCAAGCCCCCTGGCCATAGTGATTCAGCAAATAAGTGATTCTCCGACGCAAAGCAAAAGCGTCGTGGAACATCTTCACTACGGCAGTCGCAAAAACGCGTGATCGGAACCTCACGACCCGGCATGAGTGTCCTGTGTGTTTCGTGGATTCTCGTGACAGGCGATCAATCGAGCGAGCCGGGGAGCTCGAGCACCGCTGGCCGACAAACCAGCACACGTGGAAAACTGTGATTCGTATGAAGCTTAGGTCAATCCAGATTGTTCAGCTCGCTCTGTGTGCCGTGGCGTGCTCTCCCAACCCCGGCAACGGCGACCTCGGGGGCACGGGCGGCACGGCGAGCGTCGGTGGGACCGGGGGGACGCTGGCCACAGGTGGTTCGCCCTCTGGAGGTGCGGCGACGGGTGGCGCGGCAACTGGCGGCTCGATCACCGGCGGAGAGGGGGGCGCAGGCGGGAGCTCGGCAGGGGGGACGATCGGGACTGGGGGCAGCGGCACGGGTGGCGCGGCCTCAGGCGGGACCGCCAGCGGCGGCGCGGAGAACCTGCTGGACATCGCCGCAGACATCGATGGCTTGCGCGTGGACGACCCATGCACCGGCACACCCGCGGTCTCCGTAGGCGCGACGTGCGACCATGTGGTCCTGACCGGAGCCGGATTCGTGGCCGAGCAAGAGGTGAGCATCGGTGGGGCCCCTGGAACGACCTACGCGGTCACGGTGCGAGTGCGCGGCGTCACTGAGCCGACGAACGTCAGCGGTGGAGAGCGCCAGTCGACCGAGACGTTCTCGTACATGGACCTCGACTGGCGCACCGAGCCGCTCACGATCGGCGGGACCGTCCCGGTGGACGACGCCGACTATTCGCAGTGGAGCATCACCGTCGGCGAGCCGGCCGCGGTGTACACGCTCAACGACTACCAGCGCGTCGGTCACTACATCTTCGAGCTCGACTACGAGGTGACCTTGCCCATGCAGGCGGGTACCACACTGACTCTGGCCGGGGTCGACGCGAATGAACGCCTCATCCTGAACTACGAGAGCTACGCCCCGGAGGGCATCGACGGCTCGATGAATCACGGCCAGTTCGTGGAGCTCGAGCTGGTGTCGGTGAGCGAGGAGTAGGCCGCACGCATTCTACGGCAGCGGCACCAGCGAATTGATGTATTCCTCGAGATTGGTCCAGCCGTCGCCATTGCGGTCGAGGTTGCGATCGTTCGCATCGGCAGGGTCGAGGCCAACCGAAGCTTCCCAGCTATCCGCCATCCCATCCCGATCGACGTCGGGCGGCGCGGTCCCGCCCGGAGTATCCCCCACGATACCCGCCAACCCGAGGCTCGCTTCGTCGCTGATGGTCGCTCCCACCTGGCCGAGCGAATCCAGCTCGGCCACGACGTAGTCGTCGACCTCATCGCGCCAGAGTGAGGCGCCGGCGTGGTCGCGAACGTAGGCGAAGGCGTCCGCGGCCGGCATGATCGGGACCTCGGGGAACTCGATCAGCGGCTCGGTGAGCCAGGTGACGGAGCCGAAGTCGCCTTCACCAAGCAGGCGGCCGTCCAATAGTCCGTTCTTGTTGCTGTCATACCAGTTGTCGTCGGCGACTAGATTGTAGGACGGTGTTGGGCTGCTGAGTGTTCCGCCGTCCGACTCCGGCCCCGGAATGAGCCAGTTGCCAAGCATCATGCCATCCGAGCGCCCGCTGGTGTCGCCCAGGATGTAACCGGAGACGACCCAGTTGTAGACCACGTTGTTGACGAACTGCAGCGTGCCTTGCGCTTTGGGATTGCGCGAGTTGTTGTCGATGTAGAGTGACCGAATGATCGACGTGCCGCTGGTGTTGACGATGCCGCCCGTCGAGTGCGTCTGTAGGCCTTGCGCCACGATCGAGTCCTGCAGGGTCAGATTGTAGAGCTCGCTGCCACTTTCGCGATTCAGGTCGAACGTGCCGTCGCGTCCCCAGCTGAGCGAGCAGTGGTCCCAGATCACGTCGTGGCCATTGGCCATGGTGACGGTGTCCTTCCCCGATTCGCCGACCTTCCCCATGCGGAAGCGCACGTAGCGCACGATGGTATGATGGGCGGCGGAAAACGAGGTGCCGTCCCCGTACAGCGTGATGCCGCCGCCAGGCGCAGTTTGCCCGGCAATCGTCTGGTTGTTCTTGAACACCAAGCGCGATTCGAGCCGGATCACGCCACCCACTTCGAAGACGACGGTGCGATTGGGCTGACTGATCGCGTCGCGAAGCGAGCCAGGACCCGAATCGTTCAGGTTGGTCACATGGTAGACATCGCCGCCGCGCGCTCCGGTGGCGTCCTTGCCGAACCCCTGCGCGCCGGGGAACGCAGCGAGCTCGAACGACGGCCCCGCACCGCCCGTCGCCACCGTTCCCCCAGACGCTCCACCAGACCCAGGCAGGCCGCCGGCGCCCGGCGAACCACCCGAGCCGGCGCTGCCGCCCGCATTCGTCGAGCCACCCGACGAGTCGCCCGCTCCCAAACTGCCACCGCTCGCTCCACCCGAGGCGCTGCCGCCATTGCCGACCGGGCCATTGCCGACCGGGCCATTGCCGACAGGGCTGGAGCCACCGACCGCCACCGTGCCTCCTGCGGCATCCACGGCGCCGCTCGGGCCCGAGCAGCTGGCGAGCAGCAGGGCGATGGGGCTAGCGAAGGATCGAAGCGCTCGAAAGGCCATGGCATCAGCGTGCGCCAGCCCCGGGGACCCGTCAGAAAACGTGATCGCCGGAGCGGCCTACGGCATTGAATGAGCGCGCACGCTCAATCGATCACGATGCGCTGCTCCTGCTCGGTATGTACTCATCTCGCCTCTGGTCTCTCGCAATTCCGCCCGTGCTCTTCGCGTGCAGCTCCGGCGATCCGGGGACATCCCCGGGCTCGGGAGGGTCCGCCGGGACGGGCGGGATCAGCGTGGGAACGGGCGGGCAGATCGCCGGAGTGGGTGGCAGCTCCGCCGGAGGCAGCAGCTCCGGCGTGGGCGGCTCGAGCACTGGCGGAGCCACCGCGAGCGGAGGGACGACGCAGACGGGCGGCGCAGGCGGCTCGGAAGCGTCCGGCGGCGCCCCAGGGGGGAGCGGCGGCGGTGGCTCAGTTGATCCGGGGCAGATCAGCATCACGGATGCGGTGCCCGGCTTCGCGAGTGTCGAGGGCGGGACGACCGGTGGAGGGACGGACCTCGGGACGGCGATCGCCGTGAGCACCATGTCCGAATTGCAGGACGCCGCAAAAACCTCCGGTTCCGCCATCATTCTCGTGGAGCCGGGAACCTACGCGGGCAGTCTGAACGTGACCTCGGACAAGACGATCATCGGCACACTGCCCGGCGTTATGATTCAGGGCAACGTCTCGATCTCGGGCAGCGGTGTCTCGAACGTGATCGTTCGCAACCTAGCCATTCGCGGCAATCCCTGCGCGACGTACGACGAATGCAAGGCTGGCGCAGACGCCGTCTACGTCGGCAACGGTGCGCACCACGTGTGGCTCGACCACCTGGACATCTCCGACGGCCAAGATGGAAACTGCGACACGACGCAGGGCGCGGACTACATCACCGTATCTTGGACAAAATTCTACTATACGTATGACAAAGAGCACCGCTTCTCCAACTTGATTGCCGGCAGCGACGACGAACCCAACAGCGTCGGCAAGCTGCACATCACCTACATGAACAGCGACTGGGGAGAGCGCGTCGACACACGCCAGCCGCGGGGGCGCTTCGGCAACATCCACATGCTCAACAACTACCACCATACCGGTGGCGGCCAGATCCATGGCGTCGGCAAAGACATGGCGCTCATCGCAGAGCATTGCTTTTACGATGAAGGCATCTCGATCTGGACGGACATGGGCAGCCCGCGCGGCTGGAAGGGTGTTGGCAACGAAGGGACGGCTAGCGACCTGAACGCGACCCTGGGGACCGTCTTCACCATCCCGTACAGCTACACGCCGCTGCCCGCATCCGAGGTCGTGGCCGCGGTGACGAAGGCCGAATGCGGCGCGGGCAACACCTGCACGCTCCAGCACTGAAGCGAGCCGCGCGAGGCTACGGGGCGTAGTCGTAGGACGACGTGCGAACCGATGACTTTTTGATGGTCAGGTTGCCCTGCGCACCCTGTGCCGTGATGGTCGCTGTCTGCTCGAAGCGTGCGCCGTAGAACTCCAGCGTGCGCGGGTCGACCACGAGCTCGTCCTCGAGCTTCAGGTCCGTTTTCACCACCTTCACCGAATTGGGGTCGCCCCCCTGGCTCGAGACGTATTGCTTGACCCGCCCTTCGGCCGCCTGCCAGATCAGGTTCTGGTCGACGTTGAACTTACGGCTGACGACGGCGCAGCGGGGAGCCGCGCAGTCGGCCTCACCGACGACCTCCAGCTGTTTGGCCACGGGATCGTAGCCGCTCTCGGCACCTTGCCGCGCACCCCAGGAGTTGCCGACGTTGGAATGGTTACCGATCAGATCCGCCGTGCGCTCGACCACGCGCACGACCAAGAGCTGCTCGATCGCCCGCGGCGCGTAGATCTGGGCCACCGCCTCGCGCCTGTCGGGAGGCGTCAAGGCCACCAAGGCCTTCGTCAGCGTCTCGGCACCGCTGATCGAGGTGACCACCGCCTGGCCATTGATCAAGAGCGCAACCTCCGCCCCACTGGTCGAGAGGTCGGCCTGACCCCCGGGGCTGTCGAACACGGCGGCACCGTTGAGGACGATGCGCAGGCTGAGCGGTCGCAGCGTGTAGCGGTACTGATTGTCCTCCGGCGTGATCGTCATGCTCAGCGTGAGCTCCGTTTCCTCCGTCTCGCGCACCGGTGTGCCGACGATCTCGAACGTGTCGACCTTCTTCAGCGTGTGCCGGAACGCCGTGCCGAGGCGCGGCTCGAAGGTGAAGGTGCCCGCGAGCTGCTGGATGGGGCTGGGAGGCGGGGCCGGGGCCGGCTTGGAACCGCAGGCCACGGTCCCCGTGAGCGCCAGGATCGACAGGGCCGTGGCGAGGGAGCGAAGCGAGGGCGCAAGCGAGGTGGAGGTAGGCATGACGCAGGCGCTCCTAACGCGATTGCCAGGCCCAGGTCGAGCGGGTGAAAATCGCCGGGAACCAGGGGACCTTTTTGCTGTCCTACCCGTAGTACCGGCATGCGGTGGTGGAAAAGGCTGTCTCGGAGCGCGTTCCTGGCGGCGATGCTGCTGGGATCGGTGCTCATCACCCTTTCGAGCCTCGTCTATTTCGAGCCCGGCACCGTCGCTCCGTTCATCCTCGAGAAGCTGCCGCTGCGCTTCGAACGCCTGTGGCGGCTGGCCCTCTTCGTGCACGTACCGAGTGCGCTCGTCAGCTTCCCGGCCTGCATCCTGCTGATGACCAAGGTGGTCCAGCGGCGGCGGAACCTGCACCGCTGGCTGGG
>Ga0164309_10000169_pt1 | contig 39696 bp, 29 predicted proteins | sample Whisoiple_247_MG_FD_109984 | JGI IMG/M metagenome (GOLD analysis project Ga0164309, IMG submission 109984) | Soil microbial communities amended with fresh organic matter from upstate New York, USA - Whitman soil sample_247_MG | ecosystem: Environmental > Terrestrial > Soil > Unclassified >... | reverse complement strand
TCGAACTCGTTGCAGTAGGTGCACGACAGGTTGCAGCGCCGCACGACCACGAGCTGGGCCAGGAAAGGTCCGTACAGGCCGCGATTGAGGACGCCCATGCGGGCGTTTAAGCGCAAATCCGAGCCGAATGCAAAGATCGGCAGCCTAGGGCCCGCGAACGGCCAAGTTCAGTCGCGGGCCTCAGACCAGGCCCGACAGCGGGCCATCGCACAGATTGGCCTGGCCGAAGGTCGTCGCGGGCACACCCATCGCGTTCAACACCGAGACCAAGAGGTTGTTGTGAGGGGCGTTGGTGTACTGCAGCGTGCGCCCCGTTCGGAAGTACCAGCCGCCGCCCGCCATCAGGAACGGGATACTCTCATGGGAATGGGTGTTGCCCTGGGAGACTTCATTGCCCCAGAGCACGAGCGTGTTGTCGAGCACCGTGCCCGAGCCTTCCGGGATCTGGCTCAAACGCGTCAGGAAGTTCGCGAGCATTTGGCTGTGCCAAGTTTGGCGGGCAACCAGCTCTTGATGTGCATCCTCGTCGCTCGGTCCCATGTGAGACAAAGCGTGGCCCTCGCCCAGGCTGTTTAGCCACGGATAGCGGATGTGATTGAGCGAAGTCGAGATCTGCAAGCTCGCGATGCGTGTCAGGTCACACGCGAACGCGGTGGCCAGCATGTCGAGGTGCAGTGCCGCAATGGCCGGCATATCGTCCTCGCTCGTCGGATCCTTGGCGGGGGGCACCGCCGGAGCGACGCACGCGCTGCTACCGTTGCCGGTGACCGCCATGCGCGTCTCGAGATCGCGGACCAGGGCCATGTGAGCCTGCAGCTTTTGCCGATCTGAACTGCTCACTCGATTCGATACAGCGTTGAACTGCCCCTGGACGGTATCGAGCACTGACTTGCGACGAGCGTGCAGCTCGGCCAGCTGATCCGTATTCTGCCCGAACCCGCTGAACAGCCGTTGGAAGACCTCGCTCGGATCGTTCATGGGCGGCAGCGGCGCGCCCGGCCCGGCGTAGGCAATGCGACCTTGCACGTCGTTTTCCGTGGCGCGCACGCCGAGCTCCAAGCTCTTGATCGGTGTGCCCACCGCGACCGTCTTGGCGATTTCCTGATCGACGCTGATGCCGTTTGCCCAACCCGCGCGCTGACCGCAACCGTCGACGAATAGATCGCCGCTCTGCAGCTGCTGACCCGTGAATAGCCCGCCGATGCCCTTTTGATGCAATCCGCCGGGGCCGTCATTGGTCACGACCAAGTCGACGCCGTTGAGGAACAACAGGCGATTTTTGAACGGCGCGAGCCCCTGGTGGATCGTGTTCAAATCCCAGCTGGTCTCGCTGGTTATGTTCTGCGGCCACCATGCGTCCGGGATCACGCCATTCGGCGTGTAGATCAGCAGCAGGCGCTTCGGGAAGCTCTCCGCCTCGGCCCTCGCGCGCAGTGAGGACAAGAGCGGCAGCGCAACGGCCGCGCCGCCCGCCGCGCGCAGGAAATGCCGACGGCTAAGGTCCGAATTCTTGGGCACGCGATTCATCACTGGTCTCCCGAAATGGCGGGGCGGTAGCGGAAGGCATCAGTCAGCGTGACCGCAACCAACAATTCTTTGAATTGGCCGCCGGAGGCGGTGAACTTTTGCTCGACCTCACGCAAGCTACAGCCATCCGCTTCGCTCTCGACGCGGCCCATCGCGTAGCGATACCAATTGGTTGCCAGGCAGCGCTCGACACGCGGGCTGACGGCGAGGCGGTTCGAAAGCTCGACCACGCCGTCGTACGCCCCGTCGACCGCGGGATCATTGGTCCCTAGCATCTCGCCGGAAGTGTCGACGGTAAGGCCGTTCTCTTTGGTGCGGTAGCGCCCGAGCTGATCGTAAGCCTCGAAGCCGAAGCCCGTGCCGTCGATCACCTTGTGGCACGGCGCGCAAGCCGGCGATTGGGTGTGCACCGCGAAGCGCTCGCGCGTGGTCAATTTGGGATCGGGATCGGGCGGGACGGGGTTGAAGTTGGGCGGCGGAGACGGGACATCCAAACACAGCAAGCGTTGGCGCACGAACACGCCGCGTTGCACCGGTCCGGATTGATCGGAGTGCGCGAGCATCGCCATCAGGCCCGGCTGTGACAGGAGCCCAACGCTACCCGGCATGTCCGTCACGGAGACGAAGCCAGTGTCTGGCGCGGCCGCGCCGAGCACGAAGGCCAGCCGCCGATTCACGAAGCTCACCGGCGACAGCAAGAGCGAGCGCAAATCCCCTTTTTGCCAGAACGCTTGATCGAGGAATTGCAGCAGCGACTCGCGATAGTCTGCCCCGATGCCTTTGACGTCCGAAGTGGTCTCGGGCGGATTGCGAGCGAGGCCCGACAGCCCATCGAGCATCAGCCACTGCTGATGAAAGTCCCGCACCATCGCCTTGGCCCGAGGAGTTTCGAGCAGGCGCCGAGCCTGAGTCTCGATCTCTGCGGCACTCGACAGCGTGTTTTGATCTGCCGCCGCGAACAATGGCGCGTCGGGCATCGAGTTGGTGAGAAAGTACGAGAGTCGCGAGGCGACCTGGTACTGCGTGAGGGCAACCGCGCCGGTTTCAGGCGTTGGCGCGCGCTCCGAATCCATTCGGTACAAGAACTGCGGCGACTGCAACATTGCCTGCAGCGTGAGCTCGACCGCCGTCGAGTAGCCGCGCGTCGTGTTCAGACCGCTGAACAGCGTGTTGAAAGCAACCGACTCGTCGCTCGTGAGCGGACGCCGAAACGCGCGTTTGCCGAAGTTCGTGACGAACGTCGCACCGCAGGCGTTCTGATCCGTAGTGCTCGTACCGGCGCAAGGCGCAAGCGTGTTGAGGTTCGCGGCGATCGCTCGACCCGCGATGCCCTCCGCGGCGCCCATGAACTGCTCGACCAACAGCGGGTTGGCGATGTGCACTTCCGTATTGTTGTTGTAGCCAGAGACTTCGTTCTCGGCGGGGAAGGCCTGCGAGGGCTGGCTGGTGTCGCCCAACAAGTCGGCGATCGTCGCGTCGTATTGCACGCGCGTGAGCAACGACAGCGGCGCAACCGCGTGCTGGTCTGCCTTGCACACCAAACCATCAGGCGCCGGCTGCTCCTGAGTCGGCGGCGGATCGATCACGGGTGTCGGTGAAGCGCTTGAGCAAGCGGCGGCCAAGGACACTACCGAGGCTTTTGCCAGCAGACGGAGGACGGTGCGCATGGTGAGAATTTGGTGTCGCTAGCGGGCTTTAGCAGTCGCCCGGGGTGAAAAAGCGTGCCCTTCCCGACGCACTCCGTCAAACCGTTCCGCGCTGCCGCGAACTTTTCTAGTCCGACATGAGAAATCCCTCATCCGGACTCCCCCTGACACACACTCGTTCCTGCGAAAATGCCCCTGTGTTTGTCGCGTTAACGAGTCAGTGCACGCGCTGCCCGGGCTTGGCGCCGGTGTCGGGTGCGAGCACGTAAACTTCACTTGCGCCGGGCCCGGCGGCGATCACCATGCCTTCGCTGGTGCCGAACTTCATTTTGCGGGGCGCGAGGTTCGCGACGATCACCACCAACCGCCCCACCAATGCCTCGGGCGCATACGCAGATTTGATGCCCGCGAAGATGGTGCGCGTGGTGCCACCACCCAAGCTCACGGTCAGCTTGAGCAATTTGTTCGCTTCTTTGATCGCCTCCGCACTCAAGACTCGCGCCACGCGCAAATCGACCTTGGCGAAGTCGTCGATCGAGCACTCGGCGGCAAGCGGTTCGCTCTCCAATGCCGAACCGTCATCGACGGGCAGCTCGACGGTTGCAACGACCGCACTCGGCGGCGCCGCAGGCGCAGCACCTTTGGCGGCCTGAGCGTCCGTCGCGGCGTCGCGCGTTGCCGCGACGACGGCTTCGAGCTTCTTGGGATCGACCCGCTGCATCAGGTGTTCGAACTCGCCCACGGCAGTGCCGACCAGCGGCTGTTGCGCAGCGTCGAAGCGATCGAAAGAAGTGGAGAGCAACTTCGCGCTCTGCTCCGCCAGCTTCGGCAAAACCGGTGCGAGGTAGACGATCAACTGCCGATACAAGTTCAACGCGACCGTGCACACGTCGCGCAATTCGGCCGCTTTCTCGGGCTGTTTCTTGAGCTTCCAAGGCTCTTCGCGATCGATGTATTCGTTGGCGCGATCGGCCAGCGCCATGATTTGCCGCATTGCGCGCGCGAAATCACACGCCTCGTAGGCCTCGGCGATTTCCTCGCCGCGCGCCGCCGCTTCGCGGAACAGCCCGCCATCATCCGGATAGTGCGCGGAGAGCCCGCTCTCTTTCACGAAACGCGCGGTGCGGCTGGCCAAATTGACCACCTTACCCACCAAGTCGGAGTTCACTTTGGCGGTGAACTCCTCCAAATTCAGGTCGAGGTCGTCGACCTTGGCGCCCAGCTTGCTTGCATAGAAGTAGCGCAAGTACGCGGGATCGAGGTGCTCCAGGTAAGTCGCGGCCTGCACGAAGGTGCCCTTCGACTTGGACATTTTTTCGCCGTTGACGGTCAGGAAGCCGTGCACCTGCACGCGCTTCGGCAACGGAAAGCCGGAGGCGTGCAGCATCGCCGGCCAAAAGAGCGTGTGGAAGTACACGATGTCTTTGCCGATGAAGTGATAAATCTCGGTGTTCTTCGAGCGCCACCAGCTATCGAAGGTCTCACCCTTCAGATCGCACCATTCGCGCGTGGCTGCCATGTAGCCGATCGGCGCATCGAACCAGACGTACCAATAGTTTCCGGGAGCATCCGGAATTTCGAAGCCGAAGTACGGCGCTGGACGCGAGACATCCCAATCGCGCAGCTCGTCGGACAAGAAGTGACCCTTGAGGTAGTTGGCAATTTCGGGCTGCAAGCGGCCCGGCTCCTGCGTCCACTCGGTCAAGAAGCCGCGCAGTTTTTCGATCTGCACGAACAGATGCTGCGCGCTCTTCAACTCGGGGCGCGCGCCGCTGAGCGTGCTCACCGGATCCTTGAGGTCGGTCGGGCTGTAGGTGCTGCCGCAATGGTCGCAGGAGTCGCCGTATTGATCGGGCGTTCCGCATTTTGGACAAATCCCCTTCACGAAGCGATCGGCCAAAAACACGCCCGCTTTGGGATCGAAGAGCTGTGAGATCTCGCGCTCGGCGACGTAGCCGTTCTTGCGCAGTGCGCTCCAAATCTCGGCGCAGTATTCGCGATTGCGCTCGGAGTTGGTGCTGCCGTAGTGGTCGAACGCGATTTGAAAACCAGCGAAGTCTCGGCGATGCGCTGCGTTCATGTCGCGGATCAGTTCGACTTCACTGCGCCCCTCCTGACGCGCGCGGATCATGATTGCGGTGCCGTGCGTGTCGTCGGCACACATGTAGATCACGTGCGCGCCACGCATGCGCTGAAAGCGCACCCAAATATCGGTCTGGATGTATTCGACGAGGTGCCCCAGATGAATGTGTCCGTTGGCGTACGGCAGCGCGCTCGTCACCAGGATGCGGCGCGCGCTATCGGCGGACGAGAGGGACGTGCTCGGTGTCGGGGAAGTCGTCATGGCAATTGTAACCGTTTGTGAAGCTGAGCCCCGCTGACGCGCCGGAAGGCGAGAGGAAGGCGAGGAGGCAAGCAATGGGACGAGAGAGCGGCGCGATGAATGCCACAGAAGGCGGACGCGGAGCGTAACATTCCTCTCTGAGCGGCGCTCGGGCCCTCGACCCGAGTGCGACCGGGCTCCTCGGCCCGGTTGCGACTACGCGCGCGGAGCGCTACATTTTGGCTCTCTTGAAAGCTCTACGGCTCGCGCTCGCTGGTTTGCCCTTGGCTCTCGTCAGCGTCGTTGCGTGCGGGAGCGCGGACGAAACCAACATCAGCCAGGAGACGCGACCAGGCGCCGTTTCGAGTTCGGTCGTCGGTGGCTACTTGGACACGATGACCAAGGGCGTGCTCGCCGTGGGGTTGACCGCGCACGGTCAGGTCGCGGTCACGTGCAGCGGCTCGTTGATCGCGCCCAATGTGGTGCTCACCGCGCGCCACTGCGTCAACCAAATCGGCGACGGCTCGAGTCCGCAGGTCATCTGCGGCACGAGTCAATTTACCGCCAGGTACGAGCCGCGCGTGATGTTCGTATCGACGGATGCTCAGCCGACAAGTGACAGTAAGCTCTATCCCGTCAAGGAAATCCACGAAGCACCCGGCAGCAATGAGGTCTGCGGCTTCGACTTGGCGTTGATGGTCCTGAGCAACGGTGGCATCCCCGAGACAGAAGCCACACCCATCGAGCCAGTGCTGGACCATGCTCCGGGCGCCAAGCAAGCGTTCGCGGCTGTCGGCTACGGCCTGCAGGATCCGAATGACGAACTGAGCTCCGGCACACGCATGCGCTTCGACAAGTCGAGCGTCACCTGCGTCGGCTCGAAGTGCCCACTGGGCTACGAGGCTGAGGACGACGAATGGGTCGGCAAGAGCCCGGTCTGTTCCGGTGATTCGGGCGGTCCCGCGCTCGACGCCGAGGGTCGCGTGTTCGGCGTGACCTCGCGCGGCGACGATCAGTGCACCTTCGCGATCTACTCCAACGTCGCCAATTGGGCGGATTTCGTGCGCAGTACGGCGCTCGCGGCCGCAACTGCAGGGGGTTATACGCCTGCCCCTTGGGTGACCGACACGAGCAGCGTTGGCTCCGGCGGGGGCGGCGCCAGTGGTGCGTCGGGCGGCTCTGGCGGAAAAGCGCACGGCGGCACATCGAACGCGAACGGCGGCTCGTCGCCAATCGCCAACGGCGGCTCTCCGAGCGCGGCGGGCAGCGATTCCTCGGCGACCGCTGGCTCGAGCTCCGACCCGTTAGGCATGTCCTGCACGGGCAACTGCCCGGACGGGTACCAGTGCTACTCGGCGACCGGCACCCCACCGGGGATCTGCGTCCCGCCCTGCGGCGATGATGCGAACAGCTGCCCCGAACGCTACTCGTGCTCGGCGTCGCTCAAGGTCTGCACGCCCAAGCAAGCCACGACCAAGACCGCGCACATCGAGGGCAGCTGCGCCGTGAGCCCCGGCGTGAACTCAGCGCGCGGCACTTCGGCGTTTGCGTTACTGCTCGGTCTGAGCGCAGTTTGGCTGGGCCGTCGTCGCCGCCAGCTCGCATGATTCGCGGTCTCATCGCGCTGTTCGCGTTCGTGCTGGCATTGGCGCCACGCCGCGCCGCGGCGAGCGACTCCGATCCCTGGTTTGGGCCGGACAAAGCCCTGCATTTTGGGGTGTCGATGGGTCTCGCCGCGAGCGGCTACGCCGCCGCGAGTCCGTGGCTGGAAAAGCGCAGCGAGCGAGCGCTGGTCGGCGGCGCCTTCTCGCTGACGCTGGGCGCTGGCAAAGAGCTCTGGGATCTCGCGGGTCACGGCGACCCCTCTTGGCGGGACTTCACCTGGGACGTGATCGGTACCGCTGCGGGCCTCGCGGTCGCGGTCGGTATCGACGCGCTCGTCGGCCACGGCAAGGACGCGCCCGCCCAGCACACGGCGCAAGGCCTCGTGTTTCATTTCTAACGGGCGCGATAAAATCTACACTCCGCCGCCATGGGACTTCTCGACGGCAAAGTGACGGTCATAACAGGCGCAGGCAACGGTATCGGCAGAGCCAGCGCGTTGCTTTTTGCGCGTGAAGGCGCGCACGTGCTGGTCAATGATTTGGGCGGCGCACGAGATGGTTCCGGAGCCGCCACCTCTGCCGCAGACGCCGTGGTCGCTGAAATCCGCGCGGCGGGCGGTAGCGCCGAGGCCAGCCACGACAGCGTTTCCAGCAAGGAAGGGGCGGACGCCATCATCGGCAAGGCCATCTCTGCGTTCGGACGGGTGGACGTCCTGCTGAACAATGCCGGAATTCTGCGCGACAAAACCCTACTCAAAATGAGCCGTGAAGAATGGCAAGCCGTGCTCGACGTGCACCTCACGGGCAGCTTCTTCTGCACCCAGGCGGCGGCGCAAAAGATGAAAGAGCAAGGCAGCGGCTCGATCATCAACACCACGAGCGTATCGGGCATGTTGGGTAATTTCGGGCAAGCCAACTACGCCGCGGCCAAAGCTGGGATCTACGGTCTCACCCGCACCGCGTCGATCGAACTCCAGCGCTACGGGGTGCGCGTCAATGCGGTAGCGCCCATCGCCAAGACCCGCCTGACCGAAGATCTGCCGATGTTCGAGACTATCGAGGATAGCTTGTCGCCGGAGCACGTCGCGCCGGCGCACCTGTTCCTGGCGTCCAGCCTCTCGCACGACGTGACGGGCGTGGTGCTGGCGGTGGCCGGCGCTCGGGTCAGCGTGTTCAAGGTGGTCGAGAGCCCCGGCAAGTACAAGGAGAGCGACGGCGGGGTATGGAGCGCACAAGAGATCGCGGACCATTTCGAGTCGATCAGCAAAGTGTGACGCGCATGTCACGCGCGTCGCGGCGCTAAAATCGCTTAAGAGTCGCCCGAATCAGCCGATAAGCCCGCGCAATTGCTACCGAACATTGCTGGGCGGGCCGCGCGATGTTAGCTTTTTTCTGGCCGATCGCCATGATCCGGCCTGCCCCGGAACATGCGTCGCGAAGCGAACATCCCGCTCTTTTTGTGGATCACTACCGCAGTGGTGGTTCACCTTTTGTGGAGCGGGGGGGCGGACCAGACGGCGAAACTGATCGAGCAACGTTTGGACATCCAACGCTTCGCGCGCAGTGTGCAGAGTCACGTGCGCGGCGTCGGTGGTCCGACCGAGATCGAAGTCATCTCCGAAGAGAAGCCGACCGAAAAAGAAGAAGAGCAGGACGATCCGGACAAGCCCGAAGACATCAAGGAGCCGGAAAAGAAAAACGCCGAGAAGGACGACCCCGAAGCCGAGAAGAAACCGCCGGTGAAGGAAGTCGTCAAACCGGAAAAGGTCGAACCGCCGAAGGTCGAACCCAAGAAGCCGGAAGAGAAGAAGCCGGAAGAGAAAAAGGTCGAGCCCACCCCGACCCCCGCCCAGCCTCCTCCCGAGCTCACCGTTCCGAAGAAGATCGCCGTTCGCCAAGTGGTCGAAGACGAGAAGCAGCCGGACAATCCAAACGCCAATTTCATCGCCGACAAGGCGAACCACGTAGCGCAAGAGACGCAGGCGCGCCTGACCAGCAACGACCAGAACGACGCGAAGCCAACACCCGGCGGTGAGCACTCGAGCCCGGACAAAACGCCCGGTGATGCCGATCACTCGAAGGTGATGCAGTCCGAGGACAAGCCGGGCGAAAAGGATCACGCTCCATCGGAAAGGCCTGCTTCAGATGCGGAGAAGTTGGCGTTGCTGCGACCGCCCGCAGCTGAGCCCGCGCATCAACGCAGCCCAGCGCCGGCCCAAGATCAGACGGGCGCTCGCACGGGCGCCGCTCGCTCGCAAACCACCGCTCCCGCGCAAGAAGGACAGAAAGCGCAAGCCGAGTCGAAGCAGAGCGAAGCCAACCCGGATGTCGTGAATTCCGAAAACGGGCGCTTCACGGTCCCGGGCCCTCGACAAGCCATGGTCGATCAGGCGGAAGCCAAAGCTCGCAAAGCACGACCTTTGCCCCAGCGTCGCAACCGCGGCGACGCGCTCTTCGGCTACGGCTCGACCGGCACCACGGCCAACGGCATCAACTTGAACTTGGCGCCGCGCACTGCGGTCGCGGCTATCGGTTCGGACCAACTTGCTCGTGAACGGAAGGTCGACGGCGAACGCCGTCGCAGCGCGCACCTCGGCTCATGGCACCCGATGGATCCGAGCCGCTGGCGCAGCGCCATCGAAAACTACGTGCCCAGTGTTCAACTCGGCAACCAAACGGCGCTCAACACGGCCGCCTCCGCGTTCGGCAGCTATTTGAGCATGATCCACAACCGCATCCACCCCATCTTCGCGGATTCGTTCTTGGGCTCGCTCGACAACTTGCCGGCTGGGCACCCGATGAACAACAAGGATCTCAGCACGGAGGTCGAAATCGTTTTGGATCAAGAGTCGGGCAACGTGGTGCGTATGGGCGTGACCAAGTTCAGCGGCATCACCGCTTTCGACATCGCCGCGCTCGACTCGGTCAAGCGCGCAGCGCCCTTCGGCACGCCACCGCACGAAATCGTGTCGCCTGACGGCAAGGTGTATTTGCACTGGGAGTTTCATCGCAACGAATACGCTTGTTCGACGCTCAACGCGCGACCGTTCCTGCTCAAGGCGCAGCCGGGCACCGCGCCCACTGAAGTGACACCGCCGCCAGCGCCCAGTGATCCTACCGAGACGTCTCCGCGTGAGCGCCACGGTCAGAACACGCCGCGACGCGGCAGCGTGTTCGCACGGAATTGACCGAGCAGATCTTGGCCGGCCCTGATTCAGAAGAGACCTCCGGGGTCTCTTTGCCCATGCTCACGTGGGCCGCGCTCTTGGCGACCATCGTCGGGCGTGGCATTGCTCCGGCCATTCCAGGGCTGGCCGTGGGCATCGCGCCATTCATCACGCTCAGCGGACGAATCGCAGCCTTCCTGAGTCAGTTGGTTGCCGCGGGCGGCGTCGCTGCCGCGATCCGTTTGGCCGGCGGCGCATTGCGTCTGCCCAAGTTAGATTTGGGCTATCGCTTGGTAGCGTTGCCGGGCAGCGCCATTGTGGTCGCGCTAGTAATGGCGGCGTGGGCACGCCCGCTCGCGCCCGAGCTGTGTCGCATGATGGCCTTCGCGGCGATCGCAGCGTCGCTGTCGGGTGCCATTGCGAGTGTACGCGTGCGCGAGAGCCGGGCCAGCGGACTCGTGCTCGGGGCAGCTGGCTTATCGGGGCTCGCGCATTTGCTGGCACGCGAGCTGATGAGCCGCGCCGCGGAGCACCTCGACGTCAGCCTCAAACCTTGGGTGATCGCCGTATCCACGTTGGCGACCGCGCTGGACTTAGTGACACTCGGCTTGAGTTTGACCTACCTCGGTCAGGGCAAGCTGCGGAAGATCGCGATCACCGCGGGCTTGGTCCTCGTCCCGGCACTGGCGCTCGGTGTGTTCGCGGCTCATGGCAGCGCTCCGGGCGCGAGCGTCGTGCGCGTGCTCGCAGAACGCGCCTTGGGACAGCTGTCGCGCGCGCAAACGACCTTCGTGCCCGGCGTGTTGCGCTTCACCGTCACCACCGCGTTGCTGTTGACGGCGGGCGTGTGCGTCGCGAGACCGCGCGAACGAGGTCGCGCCAGCGTGGTGCTTTCGATGTCTCTCTTGTCGCTCGGCGCAACGGACATGCCGTTGCCGGCGCTGTGGCTAGTCGTCGCCGCACTGCTGTCGCCCAAGCAGGTCGCGCTGCCCACGGTGGCGTCAGCGCGCGCAGTCCGAGCCCGCGAGTAGGCGCTGCAACCACCGATGCGAGCGTGCAGTATCGCATCAACCTCGGCCCCATAACTTCTGGCAATCAAAGACGATTGGCGCCGCGCATAGAGAGCATATGTTCAGGCAGCAGGCGATTTGATAAGGTCCGCCCACCTCGCGCATCGAATGGGGTTCGGAATGCAAAGTCTGCCGCGGCTGCTGGTTGTCGAAGATGATGTGACCGTCGCGCGCGCGCTTTCGCGGACTCTGGCAAGGGCAGGCTTCTCGGTGGCTACGGCGCGCTCTTGTGGCGCAGCTCGCGCACTGGCTCAAAGCTTCGACTTCGCGATCCTCGATCTGGATTTGCCCGACGGAAACGGGGTCGACTTGGCGCGCGCCTTGATGAGCGGCGGAAAGGTGCCGAGCGTGCTTTTCTTCACGAGCTGCACTGACTCGGCGCTGCTCGCGCGAGCGCGCTGTATGGGCTCTGTCGTGATGAAGCCGCTCGGCACGAGTCCAATCCTCGCCTGGCTCGCCGCGGCCACCGCAGACGTTCCACAGAGCGGCACCGCGCGCAGCTCGCGCGCACGCGGCGAGCGCACTTCGTCTTCGTCAGCGCTGCGCCGCTCGCGAGCTCGCTAGTCGGCCGCGGCGCACTCAGCTCACATGGCGCTGATCACGAGCGCCGCGTAAACCAGCACCAGGTACGGCAGCGAGGCCAGGAACAATTGCTTGGCCCAGCGATCCACCGTCTTGGTGCCGCGACCGAAGGCCGCAAAGCCGAAGAACGCGAGACCGAGCGCGACCGCGACCACTGCGTACCAAAGCCCAGCCATGCCCAGATAGAGCGGCGACAGACTGACCGCGAGCAACAAGGCCGAGTAGATCAAGATCGAGCGCTTGGTGGCCGCGAGACCGCTCGCGTTCGGCTGGACCACGAGACCCGCGCGCGCGTAGTCCTCGCGCCGGAACGTCGCGATCGCCAAGAAGTGCGGCAGCTGCCAAACGAGCAAGATCAAGAACAACGGCCAGGCGCGCGGCGCGAGCGAACCAGTCATGCTCGCCCAACCGATGAGCGGTGGAATTGCACCGGGCACCGCGCCGACGTGGAGCGCGTAATCCGTGCTGCGCTTGAGCGGAGTGTAGGCGAGCACGTAGCTGGCGAGCGCCGCGAAGGCGAGCCCCGTACTGGCCAGATTCACGAACAACGCGAGCACGCTCAATCCGACGACGCCACATGCCAGCGCGAACCACAGCGCAGCTTCTGGCGACAAGCGACGGCTGGGCAAAGGACGTGACGCCGTACGGCGCATGAGCGCGTCCGTATCGCGCTCGATGTACATGTTGAGCGCGTTCGCCGCGGCGACGACCAACGCCGTTCCGAGCATCGCGATCAGCAGCCGTCCGAGCGGTCGCGGGCCTGGGGCCACCAGCGCACCGCAAAGCATCGTCACCATCACCAAGCCGGTAATGTTCGGCTTGCCGAGTTCGACCAATGCCGACCACGAGCGACCACTCACTTGGGCGGAACTGTCGCGTTCGCCGCTAATACCCGGCACGCTCGATTGCATCCTTCAGCACCTTCGGCCTTTTTTGCGCGGCTCTCAGCGGTGAAAACTCAGTGACGCCTTAGCAGCAACGCAAGGCCCGCGCCTCGTACCACCGCGTGCCGAATCCAGCAATCAGCTCGGTAATTATGCGTATTTGTTAATATTTTTCAAGGACCCACAGGGGTACCGGGCCGCCGGCCATAGCGCAGGCGGAGCCGTTGAACGGCCAGTAGGGCCAGGCCGGCCAGGGCCGCCGCTGCCAAGCCTGCTGCGGGCAACGCAAGATAGGTCAGCGAGTGCGGCTCTTGGCGCTCGAGCCAGGCCATGGCCCACCACAGACAGATCGACGCCCACGCACCGAGCAAAGCCCCGGCCCACGCCGGCAACCATGGGCGAAGCGACGCCAGCCGACCCACGCCGTACGCCGAAAGACCAGCGCTCAGCGTGAACAAGCAGACGCGCAGCGCGAGCGGCATGCGACGAGAGCGTCCCCACGGAGGCAGGCCACTCACCGTCGCTTCCCGGGTGTGGACCTGCACTTGAAGCTTCAACGCAGTGAGCGGAAAGGCCAACGTGAACCGCTCGAACGCGATGCGCTTGAGATCTTCACCGAGCGCGATCGCCGCTGCGCGGAAAGTCGCCTGCTTGCCGATCGGCGCATGGCCCTGCAGCTGCGGTGCGTGCCCAGCCTCGCACACCCACGCAAAGCCGAGCATCGGCACGGTCACTTCCGCGCGCGGCGCGCTCTCGACGCAGCTCTCGCGCGCCGAGGCCACCAACTCAGTGGCCAATTGTCCAGGGGAAGTGCCACGGCCATCGAGCCACGTAGACACGCCAAAACTGAACCCACCGAGTGCGAGCACCAGGCCACAGGTTGCCGACGCAAGGACGTGCCACGGCAGGGGCGCCGCAGTGCGGGCGGATCGCACGCTTGCTGCAATGCCCAATGCAACCGGCACGCTGACCAAGAACGACACTTCGAGTGCCGCGGCCAGTAGCGGACGAGCGAACGGCCAAATCAGCGAGGGTGGCAAATGTTGCCCCGAGATCCTCGGCCATAGCCTCAAACCACCGACACAGAAAAAGAGCGACAGCGCGCCCACGAAGGCCGCCAGGCCGGCGAATGCAGTGCGACGAGCTACGACGCTCACTGGCCGAAGCCTAGCTGGGACCCGCGCCCACCGCGCGGCGAATGCGAACGGGCCCCGCGCGTTCCGTGGCAAATTCCCCCGGACCGCGGGCCAGCCATTCCTTCCACACTTGCAGGGCGCGCTGGACCGCTGTGTTATGGTCTGACGAACATTCGCACCGGGTCGGGCAACCCAGGTAATAGCGACGTAGCGGAGGATTCCATGCGCATCCAAACTTCATTCCTTGGCACGCTTACTCTGGCGACCCTGTCCCTTGCGTCCACAGCACACGCTGAAGAAGTGTCGACCACGGGCAAAGGCATCGTCGGCGGAGCCCTACTTGGCTCCGAGGTCGTCTTGGTCACCGAAGCGGCATTCAAAGTGCAGCCCGCATGGGCTTACGTCGTCGGCGGTGTGGGTGGTGCCGCAGCAGGCGGCGTCGGCGGCTATTTCATCGAGCAAGATGCGAATCCGAAAACCACGATGTTGATGTTGGGCGTCGGCATGGCGCTCGTGATCCCGACCACCGTGTTCGTGCTCAGCGCCACCGCTTACCAGCCGCCCGCGAACTACACGCAAGACCGAGCTCCCGGTGACGAGCCCGTTGCCGAACCGCCGCAACCGAATGGCGCAGCCACTCCCGCGGCCGCACCGTCACCGACCACCACCTCGCCTTCGGGCAACGAGGTGACCGCCCCAACCGAGGCTCCGCCGCCAGCTCCTGCTCCTGCTACTCCTCCAACGAGCTCGCTTCGTAAGCGCAACTCGCATGCGCATGACAGTCGCACCTTGCCGCTCGACTACCACCTCAGCCCACCTGCACTCATCGGCGTCTCGTCGGACGCTTTGACGCTGGCTGTGCCGGCAGTCGAGGTGCGTAACGTGTACAGCCGCAAGGAGCTTTCACTTTATGGCGTCAACCAGGCGACCGAATTCCGAGTGCCCGTGCTGAACGTTTTGTTCTGACTGTTTGGCTCGACTGCCCAAACCGAAAAAACTCCGCTAGTCGGGCGCCTGATTGGTGATGCTAGTCTCTTAGGTTGCGGCTAATCTCAGCCGTTCATCCGCTCGGGATTAGACGACAAAACATGGCACAACCTGCTCAGCAGAAGCCCGCCGTGGCGGCGCCACGCTCCAAAAAAGCCGATGACCCGGCGCTCGGCAAAGTCATTGCCGGCCGCTATCGCCTCGAAGCACGCATCGGCGAAGGCGGGATGGGAATCGTTTACCGCGCGCGACACGTGCTCATCGATCGCGTCGTCGCGGTGAAGTTGATTCGCCCGGACTTGCGCGGTGAAACGCACCTTCGCGCGTGGATGTTGCGTGAAGCGCGCGCCGCCAATCGCGTCGACCACGCGCACATCATCGACATTCACGACATCGGCGAGACAGACGACGGCGAACTGTACTTGGTGATGGAGTACTTGGTCGGCACTCCGCTCTCCAACGAACTCGCGCACGGCCCAATGCCGTTGAACCGCGGGGTGGATATCTTGGAGCAGATGGGCGCCGCTCTCTCTCGCGCGCACGACTTGGGTGTCGTGCATCGCGATCTCAAGAGCGACAACATTTTGCTCACCCACCGGGGTGGTCGCAAAGACTTCGTGAAGATCTTGGACTTCGGGTTGGCCGCATTGGCGCACGATCCGCGGCTCGCGCCCAAGGGCGCCGTGTTCGGGACGCCGGAGTACATGTCGCCCGAGCAAGCGCGCGGCGAGCAAGCCGGACCCCATTCGGATCTGTACGCGCTCGGCGTGCTGTTCTTCGAGATGCTCACCGGACAACTTCCGTTCCGCGCCGGCGATCGTGACAGCTTGCTCGAGATGCAGCGCACGGCGCCTGCCCCGCGCCCGACCAGCATTCGCAAGGATTGTCACCCAGCCGCGGAACGCATCGTCCTTCGCTTGCTGGAGAAGGATCCGCGCAAGCGCTACCGCGACGGCCATCACCTGCTCGAAGAGCTGAAGGCGCTACAGCGCTCGCTACCCAGCGCGTCTTGGGAGAAAGAGGGCACGAGCGGTGGCGAGACACCGCCCGCGGCTGCGCCCTTGCCGCCGCCTGCGCCCCGCGCACCGAGCGTGATCGAGTGGGCCGGCCGCGCCGGCTTGTTCGCGCGCATGGTTGCTCGCGCTTATCCATCCGGCAACGCGGCCCCAGAGGTCGCGCAAGCCCTAGCCACGCTTTGGGATCTGGCTGCGAAAGCCAGCGGACTCGAAGGTGAAGTCGCCAGCCACACCCGCAAGCTGGAAGCGCTCGAACGTCGCGGCCGCGCGCTCCGCGCTGAAATCGGCCGCAAAGTTGAAGAGCTCGCACACGAGGAATCTCGTGTGTTGCGCGAAGCCGCAGCCTACGGTGAAGAAGAGGAAGCCGCGCGGCGTGAGCTCGGCCGAGCCGAGCAGATCGCCGAGGAGCGCGTAGCGAACGCCGATCGCGCCGATCGCGCCGGTATCGGTACGCGCGCCATCTACGAGCAGGCGGGCGCAGCGCACGCCATGGTCGAGGCCCAACGTCAGTGGCTGAAGACTCGCGAAACACGCCGCACGGGCCGTGAAGCCAGCGCCGCCGATTTGCGACGCCAGATCGAGGAGCTACGCGGTCAGCTCGCGCGCTACGCCGAAGCGCTGGAAGAGGACTTGGCAACCGGCCGTGAAAAGGTGGCCGGCCGCGCGCGTGAAGGGCTCAAGTACGAAAAGAGCTTCTTCGAAGCTTCCAACGTGCTGATGACCCACCTCAAGGGCAAGCCGGAGTGCCGCGAGCTGATGAACGAGCTCACGGCGGGCGAACATGAGCCTCCGCCGCAACCGCCCGGTCCGTCCCGCGCCGCTGAAGCTTGAGTTCGAACCGGGTTCGAATCACGGGGGCGGCACGGCTCGCCCCCGGACAATCGCAAACGTTCGAGCTCGAGCAGGGCGGCGAGCGTTTGCCTGGCTTTTTGTTGTGTCACGCCAAGGCCGGCCTGGTCGCCTACGTGAATCTGTGTCCGCATTGGTCCGTTGACCTGGACATGGGCGACGAGCGGTTCTATGCCGAGGACATCGACCGCATTTACTGCAAAAACCACGGCGCGCTGTTTCGAGTCGAAGACGGCGTGTGTGATTGGGGTCCATGCCTGGGTAAGGCCTTGCTATCTTGCGAGGTGGAGCTCGAGGGTGATGACGCTTGGGTTCGTTTGGCTCGGCAAGCATGAAACCCAATTTCGTTAGCCTCGGTGCGGCTTGTGCGGCGCTTGGTGTGGGCCTGGGCGCTTTTGGCGCGCACGGTCTGCGCAGCATGATTGGCGAAGCGCAGCTTGCGTGGTGGGAGACAGGGACACGCTACTGGCTGATCGGTGCGCTCGGGATCTGCCTCTTCGGCGTGTTTCGGAATCAGCGCGACACGAGCGCGCTCCCGGGTTGGCTGCTCTTGGCCGGTAACTTGCTCTTCGCCGGCAGCTTGTACGCGATGGCACTGGGGGGACCGCGCGTACTCGGAGCAATCACGCCTCTCGGTGGTCTTAGCCTGATTTCCGGCTTTTTGAGCTTTGCCTGGGCGGCCAGGCAAGGTTAACGCGAAATACTTGCAAGAAATTTGGGGTTGAGCCGGGGTTTGGTGTCTACCAGTGATGCCCCCTCATGCCCGCGCTGTCTTCGCATCCTTTGCCGCCGGAGCTGATTCCAGAGCGGCTACGCGGCATCCGCGTTACCCCTGTTTCGTCGATTGCGGTGCCGCGGGAGGCTGCGCCAAAGTCGAAGCCGCGCCCGCGGGCGCCGCTCCTGGCCGGTAGGTACGCGATCGATCGCTACTTCGATCGCGGAGGGACGTCGAAGGTTTATCTGGGCTGGGACGAGCTTTGCGAAGAAGACGTCGTCATCAAGATCCTGACCGACGCCGCCGCGGGTTGTCCGGTGCTACGCGGGCACTTCTTGATCGGTTCGCGCGCCGCTCTCGAGGTTCAGCACGACAATGTCGTGCGAACCCTTGCGGTCCGCGATCCCAATCCGGGCACTCCGTACATGGTGATGGAGCGGCTGCGCGGCGAGTTGATGGCGGACTTCCTCTTCCGAGCGCCGCAAATGTCCTGCAAAACCGCGCTCTCCTACGCCGTGCAAACTGCGGCGGGCCTGACGGCGCTACACCGAGCCGGCATCATTCACTGCGACATCAAGCCCGACAATTTGTTTTTGACCGTGAAGCAAGGCGAGCCCAGTGCGCTCAAGATCTTGGACTTTGGCCTCGCTGAAGTCGAGGGCCAAGCGGTCGAGAGCGAGGCGCACGCCGTGCGTGGCACCGCGCAGTTCATGGCTCCAGAACAAGTCTTGGGTGACCCAGTCGACGCACGCACGGACGTTTACTCGTTGGGCGTCGTGATGTTTCGCATGCTGACCGGGCAGCTCCCTTTCGATCTCAAGCTCAGCACCACTCTGCTCCGCCATCAGCTGTCCTCACCTACCCCACCTCCTTCGTGGCTGTGCGACGAGCTCGACCCGAACGTGGAGGGCATCGTGCTCAAAGCAATGCGGAAAAACCCCGCCAATCGCTACGCCTCGGCGCTCGAATTGGAGGAAGATCTCCGGCGAGTCCAAAACGGTGAGCGCCCGGTCACGGACTTCTCGAGACCCCCGCTCGACGTGTACACCCCGCAGAGCGCGCGAGCTGTGCAAGCCGCAGGGTTACTCGGATACTCGCCCCAGCGCTAGTTCCACCCTTCGGGTGATTCGCGAAATCAGGCTGGTAGCTTGGCGAGCAAGAACGAGCGCAGCTTGACCAGGTTGCGCTGGTCGCGGCCGAAGCCGGGTACGGCGTAGCTCTCCGCCCACTGCCGAACCTCGCGCACGAACTCGGCGCGTGCGTCGGCGTCGGTCATGATCGTGGCGACGCTGCGACCGCGCGCCGAGCTTTGCTCTAGGCCGGCAACGTATTTGCTCAAGCGTCCGTACTCACTGCCCAAGAACTCTTGCACCAGTTCGGCTTCACTGGCCAAGCGCGCGAGTGCACCCGTCGCATCGGCGGCAAGCTCGGACTCGGCTTCCGCGCGAACGGCGGCGGCTGCGGCGCGAAGCACGAAAGCGTCGTCGATGAAGCCCAGATCTTCCAAGCCATCCGGGATGAGGTCCAATGACTTGAACAAGTAGTTGAGCGCCGAAGCCGAGCGGAGCTGCGCCACCGGATTGCCTTCGCTCTCGAGCACTGCGGCGAGCGCGCGAGCGTCCTCCGCTAGTGAGCGTAGCCAATTCGGGAAAGCGTCGAGACAGCGAGCTTCGAGCGTTGACATGCGGTTTTCCGCTCTATCAAGGGCCGCCCGCGCTGTAAAGGACGCGCTCAGGGCCGCACAGCACGTGCAGCGCATTCTCCGCGAAGATCTTACGGACGTCGGCCGTGCTGAAGCCAGCTCGCACGAGCGCCGCGGCCAGCACCGGAAATCGACTGGCGTCGCGCAGCTCCTCGGGCGGCCGAATATCACCCTCGAAGTCCGAGCCGATAGCCACGTGCTCGATCCCCGCCACGTCCCGCAGGTGCGCGAGTTGCTGCACGACGTCGCGCAGGCGTGCCGCCCGCTTCCTGGCCAAGAACGGGCCGTGGAAATTCACGCCGATGACTCCACCGGTTGCCGCGATTGCTAGAAGCTGAGCATCACTCAGATTGCGCGGGTGGTCGGCGAGTGCGCGAGCGTTGGAGTGTGTCGCAACAACGACCCCGTGCATTTCGTTGGCCAATGCCAGGATGTCATTTACCGCGCGGTCGGACGCGTGAGAGACGTCCACGACGAGTCCGAGCTCGAATGCCCGACGCACGAACACACGCCCCTTTTCGGTCAAGCCGAAGGGCTTAGGATCGGCATCGCCAGAGGAGCTCGCGAGTTCGTTGGCAAACGTGTGCACCAGGCCTACAATGCGCAGGCCACGCTTCACCCAGACCTGCAGGGAGTCCGGATCGTCTGCTAGCGGACCTGCTCCCTCGAAAGCGAAGAACGTGCGCACGCGGCCCGGTTCCGCGTTGCAGCCCGCGGACGCGAACGGCGGAGTGTGCTGTAGCGCGTCGCTGACCCGCAGGTACGAGCGTTCGAGATCACGGACACGCGGCCCAGTCGGCGAGGCGTCCCGCGGAACGAAGAGCGGCAGCACGACGCCAGAGACGCCACCGCGCCGCACGGCCTCGACCGAGAATTGTCCATGACTCGAGGCAAAGTCGCGAGCTTTGAAATTGAGCTGGTACGACAGGTCTACATGTAGGTCGACCACTGGCACTGGCGGCTCCGCAGCCGCAAAGGACGAGTGCCCGCACAGCAGCAGCACGGCGAGCGGCAGAAAGCGGATGCACTTGCCCAACGTTCGTTCAGGGTAAGGCAAAGTGGGTCTGTAGTCTCGCGCCACGCTCGGGAAAGTGACTCAGATTGCTACGCATTTATTCAAGCCCCGGGCTTGGGCGCCGTATCTTTGAAGCGGGCAATGCCTGTTTCGAGCCAAATTCCGCCCTCCTCTGAACGACGTAGCAGTCGGCGGGAACCCGAAAAGCAACGCATCTTGTTCGTCGACGACGACGAGTTGATTCTGCGCAGCATCAACCGCGTCTTGCGGCGTCAAGCCCAGGAGGCGCGCTGGGAGCTTCACTTCGTCACCGATGGCGATGTCGCGCTCCAGCGCTTGGAGCAAAGCGCATTCGACGTGATCGTAGCCGATGCGCAGATGCCACGCATGACCGGCACCGGCCTACTCCGTCGTGTCCAGGAGTTGCACCCCGGCATCGTTCGCATCTTGATGTCCGGCGATACCGCTCTCGAAACGCTGCGGAGCGCATTACCGCTAGCTCATCAGTTCATCGCCAAGCCGTGCGAAGCACAGCAGCTGAAGGCCACGTTGGAGAATGCTTGCGGTTTGCGCGACATTCTTCAGCGCCCAGAACTCCGCACCATGGCCGGCAGTAGCAACGAGCTGCCTTCCGCGCCGCGGATCTATCTCGAGATCAGCAACGCGCTGAGCAACTCGCACGCGAGCACGCGCACGGTGGCCGAGATCGTGGAGAAGGACATCGCGCTTTCGGCGCGCGTGCTGCAACTGGTCAGTTCGGGGTTCTACGGACTGCCACGCCAGGTAAGTTCAATTGGCGGCGCAGTGGCTTTTCTGGGCATCGAAGTGATCAGGGCGATCGTGCTTTCGATCGAGGTTTCCAAGATGTTCCCGGTGTCGCGCGCGATTCCGGATTTCTCGATCGAGGCCCTGCAAAAACGTTCCGCACTGGCCGCGCAATTGGCCAAACGCCTCTTGGGTCATGAGTCGGGCGGTGAATCGGTGGTGATCGCGGGCATGCTGCAGGACGTGGGGCAGTTGATCTTTGCGGCTCGTGCGTCGCAGCGCTTCGCGATTGCGCTGTCCAGCAGCGCGCGCAGCAAAGCCCCGTTGTACGAGGTAGAGCTGGAGCTATTCGGTTCGACGCATGCGGACCTGGGTGGCTACCTGCTCGGGCTCTGGGGTTTGCCGCAAAAGATCGTGCATGCCGTGGCGCACCATTTGGAACCGGTCGCTGACGCGAGGGTCTTCGACGCAGCTGCCGCGCTGTACGTCGGCAATCTGCTCACACAAGACCCCGACATGCCCGCGTTGGAGGAGATCCCCCCGCGCACCACGGCCATCGACCTGACCTATTTGAGAGCGCTGGGCGTCGCCCATCTGCTCGAAGATTGGCGGCGGATCGCCCGCGAAATTGCCTCGGGCGGCGCACTGCCCGCGCGGTTTGCTGCGCGCGCCTAACGCGCACCCAGCGCGCAGATCGGCAACGTCTCACTGCACGGACGGAACGATTACACCGCACGGGAAGTGTCGTGGTCGCCGTTACTCTTGAAGGTGTTGCAGGCTTCGCCTTGGATCTGTAGCACCGTGGGCGACATCATGAGCCAGCCGTCCTTGTCCTGGTAGATCAGCGGCTTGCCATCCAAAAGCACCGTGCCGGTATCGGCGCGCTTGTCGTCGACCATGCCGTTCAAGGTGAACACGCACGAGCGCACACTACCTACGATGGTGTCGAAGGCTTTCGACAGCTCTGCCTGATTGTTGGTCAGGTAGAAGCGATCGGTCATATCGACGTCTACGGCCAAGCCTTGTCCCGCGTTGGCGACGGCGCGCAAATGATCCTTACCCACCTCGTCGCCGACGCTGATCACGAACGTGGAGATTTGTTTTTGGAACGCGTCCTGCACCGCGTTGACGGAAAGCTAACGAGCGGCGTCGTGACCCTTGTCGTCACCCGGATTGGGATCGGCGCAGCTATCCCACCATCGGTCGCGAGCACGAGCACTTGGGCCCCGGATCCGTAACGGCATCCAGAATTTTCACCGCGGCTTGGATGCTTTCGCCCGTCGGTGTGTCGCCCTTCCAATCATTCGGCAGGTACTCGGCCGTGATCCGACACGCCGCGCCCGGATGGGTGATTACCCTTTCCACTTGATGTTGCAGCCGATGCTCGGAATTTGCTCGCTCGCTGGCAATTTTCCGGCAATCAGTGCGTCGACGGCGGCGCGTGCGTCATGCCCCGTGACAGGCACGTCATTTCCTGGACGTGCGGCGTCGAACTGACCGCGATAGGCGAGCTTGCCGTGCTTATCGAAAATATATAGGTCCGGAGTACAAGCCGCGTCGAAGGCGCGAGCCACGGCTTGGCTCTCGTCGTACAAATACGGAAACACATAGCCCGCCTCGCCAGCCTCGATCGCCATTGCAGGGGGCGCATCCGCCGGGTAGGCGATGGCATCGTTCGAGCTAATCGCGACCATGGCGACTCCCTGCTCGCGGCAATAGCGCCCAAAGTCCGCAATTCCGGCGCGAATGTGCTTCACGAACGGGCAGTGATTGCAGATGAAGAACACGACCGCCGGCTTGCCAGCCAAGATCGAAGCATCAACCACTCTGCCACTTACCGCGTCGGGCAGCGAAAAAGCAGGAAGTTCAGTGCCGAGCGGCAGCATGCGCGAGGGGGTTCGGGCCATTTACGCGCAAGCCTGTCGCCGCACGCGCGAGGCGTCAACCGTCACTGAACTTTGTTAGGCAGCACCGCGAACTGTTCGAACTCGTCGCGCTGATAGAGGAAGGCGTAGGTCGCGCGGCTGGAGAGCACGCGCTTCACGTAGCGGCGTGTTTCTACGTAAGGAATCAGTTCGACCCACAGATCGAAATCGGCATTCGGGCGGTCGCGCAGCCAGCGCTTTGGGTTGCCCGGTCCAGCGTTGTACGCCGGGATCGCCAATAGCGCGTTCTCGGGAAACGCATTGGCGAGCCGAGCGAGTTCCCCCGTGCCGAGCGCGATGTTCACGCTCGGACGCTTGAGCGACACGCGATCTGCGGGCAATCCGAGTGGACGCGCGATGCTCTTCGCCGTCGGTACGATCAGCTGCATCAAGCCGTAGGCATCCGCCAGGCTCACCGCGTCCGGATCGAACGCCGATTCCTCGCGCATGATCGCGTAGATCAGGGCCGAATTTTGACCAGTGCGCTTCGCCTCGCGTTGCACGATTTGCTGAAACGGCGCCGGATACGCCAACTTCCAGGCGTCGATCCAAGCATCCGCCGGCCACGTCGAGGGCGCCGCCGAGAGCGCGCGTCGCGCCGCCGCATGCGATAGCTTGACCGATCCCGCTTCCGCATAGAGCTTGGACAAGCCCCAAAGGATCTCCGGGCGCGAGCTATCAGCCAGCCCGAGCGCGTCCAACTCGCGCGCGCCGTTTTCCAGATCGCCCACGCCAAACAGCTCGAGCGCTCGACTGAAACCAACGCCCGAGAATTCGCTGCGATTCGTCACCACGACCGGACCGCTCGGGACCGCCGCAATGGCACTCGCCAAGACCGCGCGCGCACGCTCCGCCGACGCCGCGTGCAATGCGCTGTACGCGCTCAACATGTAATACGAGAGCGGTAAGTCACGGATCAGCGCCTCGTATTCGCCGAGCGCTCGCTCGGAGTCCCCGCTGCCGGCGAGCGCACGCGCGTGAAAATAGCGCTCGCGGCCGGCAAAATCCGCAGCCCGAGCCGTGACGCTGAATTTGTTGGCGAGCACCCGCTCGAGCACGCGCGCGGCACCTTGGTAGTCCTGTTTATCCATCCGACGCAAAGCGAGCCGGAAGGTGCCTTCAGGGACCATGTCGCCATCGGGGTAGTCGTCGGGGAGTGCGTTCAACAGCTCGGTGAAGCGCGCTTCAACGCCGGCCTCGAGGTACGCGAGCGCGCCGAACAGCCGCGCATCGTCGGCCAAGGAGTTCTTCGGCGCGTCTTGCTCGAGCGCCGCAAAGCGCTTGGCGGCAAGCATGTGCTGCCCATCACTGGCCGCGGCTTTGCCCGCCATGAACTGAGCACGTGCGCGCAGCTCGGGATCTTTACAGGCACCGAGCAGCCCTTCGTAAGTATCGCCGGCGCGCGCATAGGCACGCTTGGCCGACAGTGCTTTGCCCAGCAGGAACTGGATCTCGCAGCCCACGCTGCTCGATCTTTCAGACTCGGGCAACGTGGCTAACGATTGCTGCGCAGCCTGTTCCGCGTCCGCGAAATGACGAGCGTCGAACAACGCGCGTACACGTTCGAGCTCTTCTGCCGCATCGCGACTTTGATGCTGCGCCCGCACGGGCTCTGGCAAGAGAGCGAGCGCGCGTGTCTCCATGGCTTGCGCGCTCTGTAGAGTCAAACGTTGCGCATTGGGCTCGTTTTGAATCCGCCGTGACAGGCTCAGCGCCTCCAATATTTGCAGAGACCGCTCCGTCTCGGCAGCAGCGGGAGCGTCGAGCAAAGCCGTCGCCAAGCGCAGCTCACTGTCCGCGCGCTCGCTGCCCGCCGGCAGCGCTTGCACCACGTGTTCATAGGCTTGGATGGCCCCGCTGCGATCGCCGAGCACGCGCGCGGCTTCGGCCAGAACCGGCCACTTCAGGCGAGCTGCAGGTTCGCCATCTGGCACCGCCGCCGTGCGAGAAGCCACTTCTTTGGCACGACCGAGCGCAAGCAGCGCACGCGCCTCGCCGACCCGGGCGTAGCCCGCGAGCGACGAAGAACCTTGGCTGACTCTCCCGTACGCGACTAACGCAGGCGCGAATTCGCCTGCTTGTTCGTGAAGCCGCGCGAGCAGAAAGTCGTAACGAAAGCGCTCCGCGGGCGGGGGTGGCGACTTTTCGAGCCAGTTCGCGAGCTCGCGCGCGGCGACCGCGGGCGTGCCCGCGTCGAGCGCCGCGGCGACCGCGGTCAGCTCCGGAATCGTCAACAACGGACGAAAATCGCTGAGCGAAAACGTGGCACTGGGAACGTTCTGCGGCGCACTCGCGACCGCAGGTGCGATACGAAATGGCGGCGATTTGGCCACGCGCCCTTCCGGCTCGTGTCGCGCCTCACAACACACGAGCAGACTCGCGAGCGGCACGAGCGCCCAGAACGCGGTACGCGCGCGCATCAGCTGCGCCGCGGCGAAAAGTGACTGGCGGTCCATTGCTCCGTAGCGGCCTCTTCCTCGGAACGCTCCTGCTCGGCGGCACGCTGAGCGCGAAAATCGTCCCGATGCCGATCGATGATTTTAGCTTCGTTGCTAGCGGTAGAAAGCGCGCGGCGAGCAGCGAGCTCCGCAGCTGCAGCCGTCGCGTGCGACTCACGTGCGCGGCGCTCGAGCTCGGCTTTTGCGGCGAGCTCCAGAGCCGCGCCCTTCTGCCACCCGGCAACCACTTCCAGATCGAAAGCCCGCACGAGCCCTTCATCCAAGCGCGCTCGCTCAGCGGTTGCGAGCTCGGCGACAGCCAGCTCCGTGCTTCGGCGCGAAGCCTCCGCGCGCTCCGCGTCACTCTGCGCCCGCGCAGCGCGCGCGCGACTCTCACCGAGCAGCTTTGCTTGACGATCGACCCGCTGACCACGAAGCCAATGCAGGGACTCGAACGGATACCGGTGACGCACGGCCCAGAGTCTAGCAAAGCCCCGAGCAGCGCAGTCGAGAGGCGAATTTGTGCCGTATTTTTCGAGATCTCCGTGAGTCAGCCGCCGTCGACGACTTCGACGGCGGTCTCGGCGCGCAGCTTCGCGATGAAGCTGTCGAGGGCTTTGGTTCGTCGTTCTTGGTACAGACGTTGGCGGATCAGGCCCTGTACGGCGCTGATGGGGCTGACGACTGCGGCGCGACGGATCGTCAAGCGGAGGATTTCGTAACCCGCGTCGGTTCGAATCGGGCCAGCAACGTCACCTGGCACTTTCAGGCTCAGCGCTGCGTCGACCATTGGCTTTGGGAGACGTGAATTTTTGTCGATGAAGCCGAGGTCGCCACCGGTGGCGCGAGTTGCGGGGTCTTCGGATTTGGTCGAGGCCAGCGTGGCGAACGCGGCGTCGTCGTTGGCTGGCATGGCGCGCGCTTTTGCGGCGAGCTGTTCGGCGAGGGTCGCGTCCGAGACCAGGATGTGTCGCACTTGCGCGGCTTCGGGCAAGGTGAAGTCACTCGCTTGGCGAGCTGCGTAATCGCGTTCCACGTCGGCTTGCGTGATCGATTCAGGAGTGCCGGCTTCGCCAAGGGTGCGATTGACGAGCTTGGTCACGGCGATCTGTTGCAAGGCGTGGATTGCGTCGGGATCGCGGGTCAGGCCCTCGCGTTCGGCGGCTTGCACGAGCAGCTCGAAGCGAACCAATCCGTCGATCAAGTCGCGACGCGCGGAGGGCGTTTTGAAGCGCTCGGGCGCAGCACCCGGGTCGCGCGCCATCGCCCGCTGCAAATCGTCCTCGCGGATGTCGACTTTGCCAACGCGCGCGACCAGTGCGCCGGCGTCAACGCGTTCAGCAACGGCGTGCTCGTCCGATTCTTTCTTCGAGCAAGCCGCGATCAAGAGCACGAACAGAAGTCGGAAACGTCGAGTCGACATGGGTACAGCGAATAGAAACGGGCGGGCGCGGCGTCAAAGCCGGCCCACCCGTTGTTCGCGCGGAGCGCGGAAAGAACTCAGGGTTGCTTGACGATGCGACCCATCACCGGCACGGGCAGCGGATTATTGTGCTCCGTGTACTCGATCAGCGCGTCCAAGTCGACGGGGCCGCCGATCGGGTTTGCGCCGGCAACGAACGCGGTGAACCCATCGCCACCGGTGGCCAAGAAGTTATTGCAAGTGATCGAGTAGACCGCCGCGGGGTCGAGCGGAGTGCCCGCAGCGTCGTGGATCTCGACGATGCGGCTGCCGATCGGGGCCGACGCGCTGAACGTGTAACCGAAGCCCGAGATTTGCAGAATGCGCGTCGTGGAGGCCGTCCACTGTTGTTCGAGGACGGCTTTGATTTGCGCGCCCGTCAGGTTCATCTTCACCAGCGTGTTGCCGAACGGCTGGATCGTAAACAGATCGTTCCAGGTGATGTTCGCGCCACCCGTCGGCACCACGAGATCCGCGCGGATACCACCCGGGTTCATGAACGCGAATTGCGTTCCCTCAGCCACGTTCTGCGAATCTGCGATGATGTCACCGAGGCTCGATTCTCCGGTAGACCCGCCGTCGCGCGTGTAGCTCTTCGTCGCGAAACCGACGACCTGAGTGGTGAGCGGGGCAACCTTGGCTTCGGCAGCAGCCGTGAGCGCCGCAGCCGCGGGATCCGGCGCGTTGCCCGGCGCCACGTCCGCGAACGTAGTCACGATTCGTGCCGACTTGGTCACCACGTCCTTGGTCACCGGATCGATCGTCAGATCGATGTCGTCGTAGGCGGTGCTGGCCGAGAACGCTTGCGTGAGCAGGATCTTCTTACCAAGGTTGTTGGTGACGAGCAGATTCGTGAACGAGTGCGAGTGACCGCTGACGACCACGTCGAACTCGCTGTCGAGGCGAGACACGACGTCCAAGATGTCGCTGCCGGAGATCGCCGAGTTCGTCAGATTCGTGTTGGTCGCCGTGGTGTATGAAGACTGCGACGTGCCTTGGTGAATCAAGAGCACGATGGTCTTCACGCCCAGCGCCTTGATTTCCGGCACGTAGCTGTTGGCGGCGTCCGCCTCGTCCAAGAACTTCAGACCCGCGACACCCGTCGGAGTGACGATGGTCGGCGTGGCCTCGAGCACCGCACCCACGAACGCGATTTTCACGCCCTGAACCTGCTTGATCACGTACGGCGGCAAAATCGGGCGATTCGTCACTTCGTCCACGACGTTGGCCGAGATGTACGGCACGCGCGCGCCCTTGTACGGATCTTCGAGGAACGGGCCGGACAAGTGGTTGCCGCCATTGAGCAAGCGCAAGAGCTCGGTCTTGCCCTCGTCGAACTCGTGGTTGCCGAGCGTGCCGACCACGTTGCACGCCGGGTTCAGCTTGTCTGCATAGCTGCAGGAGCTATTGGCCAACATGTTCAGCCACTGAATCGAGGGCTCGTCCTGGAGCAACGCGGAAGCAGCGGGCGAAGCGCCCACGTGATCGCCAGCGTGCACGATGATGGTTTGGTTCTCGATCCCAGCCTGCGCTGCCTTCAAGTACGACGTGAGCACGCCAGCGCTGCCGACGGGACGGCTGCTCACCAACTTGCCAGTCGACAGCTGACCGTGGAAGTCATTGAAGCCGAGCAGCTTGACCTTGAGGTTGCCGCCTTGGCAAAGCGAGCCATCCGCAACCGTGGTGTGGCTGCAGGTCGAGTTGGCACCGCACGTGTCGGTCGTGCACGGGTTGCCGTCGTCGCAACCGCCAGCACACACGGGCTCGCTGCACGTGACCTTGGCCGTCGCCGTGTCGGCGCAATCGGGCGTCGAATCGCCGTCCGTGACCCGGAGCGTGAGCGTCGCGGTGCCGGCCGCAGTGCACGTAAATGTGGGATTTTGTGCGGTGGCGCTGCTCAGCGTGCCGCTCGTGGTCGTCCACTGATAGCCGAGCGCTGCAGGGGCTGCGTCCGAGTCGTGCGCCGTGGCGTTGACCACCACCGACCCGCCGACAACGAGGTCGCTCGGGGTCACGCTCAAACCATCGACCACCGGACAAACATTGAGCACGCCGTTGACCAACACGCTGCCCGTCTTCGGCGGCTCCTTGCAGGTCACGGCCACACTCACCGGAGTGGTCTGGCGCGCGGTCACATTGAAGGTCGCCGAACCACCGCACGTGAGCGAAGCGTCAGCCGTGCTCGCCGAAAGCGTGATCGCGTAGCCCGTGCCGGCTGGGATGCCGCCAATGAGCCCCGAGATGGTCGTGCTGTTGCTGACGTCGAGCGCACCGGTCTTGCTGTACGAGGCCGGGCCGATGATGGTGTAGTTGACCGAGGTGAGCGTCGCACCAGAGCTCAAGGTGAGATCGAGCGAACCTTCAGCTACTGCCTCCTCGATTGGCGAGTGGCCCGATTGGGGCGCGCTCGAGCTGCAACCAGAGACCGCCAACAAAAGGCCCAAGGCCAGGGCGGAAGAGAGAACGGAAGTCGACGTCAATTTTCGCGCTTGCGTCACGGGGACATCCTTTAGTTTCGGGAGCGCGGCACACGCGCCGGGCGCTCGGTTTGTTCTTTGCAAGCCGAGGGCCACCCCGCGTTGCCGCAAGATCACGGGCAATTCGGGCAGTAACTCGGGCGTGCCGTCCGATTTCCGGAAATCCCTCTCCAGATTTCAGAGATTGGGGGCGCCCGCAGGTTCACATCGCAGCTCACTTGGCGGCACTGGGCATGCGCGCATCGACAAACGCAGAAAGCGTCGCTGCCTCGAGGCAGCGACGCTTTCACGTCGCATTCGCGTCAATCGTTTACGGCGCGGGCGCCAAGGCCACACCGCGGAACGCGGTGTTCGCGGCAGCAGTCACCAACAACGTCGGTGTGCCCGTGAATCCACCGCTGTAGCCAGTGGCATCGCTCAGTAACACGAGCTCGCCGCCGCCCGCAGCCGCGCTACCACCCTTACGGGTTGCATAGAGCGTCACGGTGCCCGCGTTCACGACCGCCGTCAGACCGCGATACGCATCCGCCGCGGTGCCCACCGTGCCCTTGGCAACCCAGGTGCCCGTGACCAATGAGTACTTGGTCAGGCCCACGCCGTCGTCCGCCACGTACAACACGTCGACGCCGGGAACCGTCGCATCGAGATCGGCAAAGTAGAACGCATACGGACTACCAGTGAGTGGGAAGCCCGAGATGTTGCTGATCACTTGACCCGAAGTCGTGGGCAACCCCGCACCGACCGCGCCGAGTCGCACCGCAGAGCCCGACGAATCAGAAACGTACAGCTGTGAGCTGAAAATGCTGACCTGACGCAGATTCGTGACCGTCGTGCTGAGCTGCGTGGTGGTCGCGCTGGTGTTGCCGAGCGTGAGGAAGCGCACACCACCGGCTGCGCCCGCAAACCAGATCTGGTTGCCGTCAGTGCTGGCGACGCCGCGCGGATTGTTGCCACTCACCCCGTCCATCACCTGAGTCGAAGTGTCGACGCTGCCGTCAGCCGCAACGCGACCGACGATGCGCGGCACCGCGGTGCCCGTGGTTCCAGCCAGACTCGCCGTCGGCAGCGGCGCGTCATAGCCAGTGAGCATCACGAAGTGCCCATCGGTGGAGCGCGTGATCAGCCCTTCGGAGGTCGCCGTCCCGCTGGCAACCAAGCGACGGTTGGCACCGATGACCGCGAGCGGCATCGGGATCGAACGCACCAAGGCGCCATTGCTCGCGTACTCATCGATGAACACGGGATTACCGGAGTTGACGAGCGAACCCGATCCATCACCCACGCGGTATACTACCAAGTGATCCCCCGCAGCGCCTCCCGCGCCACCGCTACCTGCTGTTCCCGCACCAGCCGCGCCACTCGTTCCGCCCGTTCCGGAACCAGCCGTTCCCCCAAACCCACCGCTAGTTCCACCCGCCGCAGTTCCACCCGCCGCAGTTCCACCGCTGCCCGCGTTCGAAGCGCCGCCGGCTGACGAACCCGCGCTTCCGCCGCCTCCTGGAACCGAGCACTGCACGGTGATCGAGCGCGTATCCGCGCAACTCGCGAGCGGATCACCGTCGGATGCGGACACACTCAGTTGCACCGAGCCGGGCACCAAACAGGTGAACGTCGGGTTCGCACTGTTCGCATCACTGAGCGAGCCCGACGCGGCGGTCCAGCGGTAGCTGAGCGCGACAGGGCCCGCATCCGAATCGTGCGCGCTGACGGATAGCGCGATGGTCGTGCCCACCAGCACTTCGGCGGGATTCGCGCCGACCGAGTCGAGCGTCGGGCAGATGTTCAGCGCGCCGTTGATCATCACGCTGCCAGTGCGCGGTCCCTCGTGACACGTCAGACCGATCGGCACGGGCGTCGTCTGGTGCGCAACGACGTCGAACTGCGCGCTCCCCGAACAGCTGCTCGTGCCTTCCACCGAATTGGCGTTGAGCGTGATCGTGTAACCAACGCCGACGGGAAGCGGGCCGATCAGCGCGCCAATCTTGCTACTCTGGCTGACATCGAAGCTGCCGGATTTCGAAAACGAAGCCGGACCGATGATGGTGTACGAGACGGTATTGAGCGTGACCCCCGACGCGGCTTGGAGCTCGAAGGCCACGTCACCGCGCGTTTCCGCGGCCGGTACGGACTGCGACCGGTCCGCAGAGCACGCGATCAACACGGCGGAGGTGGACAGTGCGGCGGCTGCGAGAAACGAGAACTGGAGTTTTCGATGGCGCATGCTGGGTGGCTTCCTCTGCTCGTGCAGGCGAGCGAGCCACCCCTAGCAATTTCGATTCCCAGCCAGCGCGCGGCGCAAATTCGCGAGAATTCCGCGATTTTCTGACGCTCCATCGCTGCCGTGGTCTCCCGTTTTCGAAGACCACGACCGATTTCCGAATGGCCTACTCGCCCTCGGCCGAGCGCGAGTGCCACTCCTGCAAGCTCTTCACCAATTCGCCACGCTTCAGAAGCGCGGTCACCTCCAGCGCATCCACGGCGGCAGCGCCCGCTGCCATGGTCGTGAAGTAGGGCACGTTCGAGAGCAGCGCGTTGCGGCGAATCGAGTAGCTGTCCGCGATGGCTTTGGCGCCCTGAGTGGTGTTGATCACGATTTGCACGCGTGATTCGTGAATGGCGTCCACCACGTGAGGCGAACCTTCGAGCACCTTGTTCACCCGCTCCACCGGAATACGCGCTCGCGCAATCGCGTTGGCGGTACCACCGGTGGCCATGATCGAGTAGCCGAGATTGCGCAGTCGGCGCGCGACCTGGCAAGCGAGCTCTTTGTCGTCGTCCTTGACGCTGATGAACGCCACGCCGTGATCGGGCAGCCGCACGCTGGAAGCGGCGAGCGACTTGCTGAACGCCAGCGCGAAGCTGCCAGCGATGCCCATGACCTCGCCGGTCGAGCGCATCTCGGGTCCGAGAATCGTATCGACGCCCGGGAACTTCTGGAACGGGAAGACCGACTCTTTCACGGCCACGTGCATCGGTAGCGCGCGGTCGAACACGTTCAGCTCGTCGAGCGTCCTGCCCACCATGACTTTGGCGGCGATCTTTGCCAGCGGACGGCCCGTGGCTTTGGCCACGAACGGCACGGTGCGGGACGCGCGCGGATTCACCTCGAGCACGTACACTTCGTTGTCCTTGACCGCGAACTGCACGTTCATGAGGCCAACCACGCCCAGCTCGAGCGCCAGCTTGCGAGCTTCGTCCTCGATGCGAGCGACGACCTCGGTGGGGAGCGTGTGCGGCGGCAGCACGCTGGTCGAGTCACCGGAGTGGACGCCGGCTTCCTCGATGTGCTGCATCACACCACCGATCACGGCGCGCTTGCCGTCACACACCACGTCGACGTCGACTTCGGTGGCGTTCTTCAAGAACTGATCGATGAGCAGGATCTGCGACCCGCCTTCTTCACGTGCCGCGTCGATCGCGAGCTGCACGTAAGCGTCGAGTTCACTATCCGACCAGCACGTCATCATCGCGCGACCGCCAAGCACGTAGCTCGGACGCACCAACACGGGGAAGCCGATGTCAGCGACGATCTTGCGCGCCTCTTCGATGCTGCGCGCGATACCCGCGCGTGGACGCTTGAGGCTCAACTTGGTGAGCAATGCGTCGAAGCGCTCGCGATCTTCCGCGCGGTCGATGGCATCGGCGCTGGTACCCAAGAGCTTGATGCCCGCCTTTTCGAGCGGCACGCTGAGCTTCAGCGGCGTCTGTCCGCCAAACTGCACGATCACGCCCAGGAGCTCGCCCTTGGAGGCTTCCTCACGGCAGATGGCCAGCACGTCTTCGAGCGTCAACGGCTCGAAGTACAGGCGATCCGAAGTGTCGTAGTCCGTCGACACGGTCTCCGGGTTGCAGTTGACCATGATCGTCTCGAGCCCGAGCTCGCGCAGCGCGAAGACGGCGTGGCAGCAGCAATAGTCGAACTCGATGCCCTGACCGATGCGGTTCGGGCCACCACCCAAGATGATGACCTTCTTCTTGTCCGAAACTTCCGCTTCGGATTCGGTCTCGTACGTGGAGTAGAGGTACGGCGTCCGCGCCGGGAACTCGGCCGCGCACGTGTCGACCCGCGCGAACACCGCACGCACACCGAGCTGATCGCGCACTTTGAAGATCTCGGTTGCAGGCTGGCCGCGCAGCGCGCCGATCTGCACGTCGCTGAAGCCGAGGCGCTTGCTCTCGCGCAGCAAGTCCGCATCCAGATTCGGCGCGTTCTTTAGCTTTTGCTCTTGTTTCACGATGCGCTCGAGCTGCGCCAAGAACCACGGGTCGATGCCGGTGATCTTGTTCAAACGCTCGGTCGAGATGCCGTGACGAAGCGCATCACCGACGTAGAAGAGTCGCTCGGCGGTGGCCACGCGCACCGCTTTCTCCAGCGCAGCCCACAGCTCGTCGCCCACGGGCGGCGGCAGCGTCGGCTTGGGCGCGGCGAGGGGCGGCGGGTCGTGCGCGAGGTTGCGCGCGGCGTCCGGCGAGAACTTCAGGTTCCGGTAGTCGATGCGATCGAACAAGCTGACGAAGCCGGCCTTGCCCGTCTCGAGTGAGCGCGCGGCCTTCTGCAGTGCCTCGGGGAACGTGCGACCGATGGCCATCGCCTCGCCGACGCTCTTCATCTGCGTGCCGAGGCGCGCATCCGAGCCCGGGAATTTTTCGAACGCGAAGCGCGGCCACTTGACGATCACGTAGTCGATCGTCGGTTCGAACGCGGCGCTGGTGCCGGTGATGTCGTTCTCGAGTTCGTCGAGCGTGAAGCCCACCGCGAGCTTGGCGGCGATCTTCGCGATCGGATAACCGGTGGCCTTCGAAGCCAGCGCGCTGGAACGCGAGACGCGCGGATTCATTTCGATCACGAGCACGCGACCCGTCTTCGGATCGATCGCGAACTGCACGTTCGAGCCGCCAGTTTCGACGCCGATCTCGCGCATCACGCCGCGCGCAGCGTCACGCAGGCGCTGGTACTCGCGGTCGGTGAGCGTCATCGAAGGCGCAACGGTGATCGAGTCACCGGTGTGCACGCCCATCGGGTCGAGGTTCTCGATCGAGCAGATGACGATGAAGTTGTCTGCAGCGTCGCGGATGACCTCGAGCTCGTACTCTTTCCAACCGATCAGGCTCTCTTCCACCAAGCACTGATGGGTAGGCGACTGCAGCAGCGCCCACTCCAACTTCGGAGCGAGCTCGTCCGCGTTCTCGACCACTGCGCCACCGGAGCCACCCATGGTGAAGCTCGGGCGCAGAATCACGGGGTAGCCCGTCTTCTCGACGACCGCTTGCGCTTGCGCCAAGTTCTCGCAGTGCGCGGAGACTGGCGACTCGAGCCCGATCGCCGTCATCGCGTCTTTGAACAGCACGCGATCTTCGGCTTTGCGAATCGCGCCCACCTGCGCGCCGATCAGGCTCACACCGTGCTTCGAGAGCACGCCCTGGTCGTGCAGCTCGAGCGCGAGGTTGAGCGCGGTCTGCCCACCCAACGTGGGGAGCAGGGCGTCCGGACGCTCGCGCTCGATGATCGCGGACACGGTCTCGACCGTGAGCGGCTCGCCGTACGTGCGCCTGACCAGCTCCGGGTCGGTCATGATGGTTGCTGGGTTCGAATTCACCAGCACCACGTCGTAACCGAGCCCCGTCAGGGCCTTCGCCCCCTGGGTCCCGGAGTAGTCGAACTCACAGGCCTGCCCGATGACGATCGGGCCAGAACCTAACAGCAGAATCTTCCGTATATCGTTCCGACGCGGCATCGAGGTGCGCCCTTACCACACGCTGCTGCGCGCCTAGTGCTAAAAACCTGCCGAGCAGCGAAACCGGCCGGCGCAGAAATTCCGTTCACAACGCCAGCACCCAAGCACCACCCCCTCGTCACGAAGCGCTCGGATCCTCCATAAAACCGCCGGCCACGCGGCCCAACCAAGGTTTCCTGGGCGTTCCGAGGTAGGTCGGCCATAAAAAAGCCAAATCACTCGCGACCTATGCTTGACGAGCCCTCAAGCTTCGTCCATAAGTCCGCCCCCCGGCCCCTTTTTGCGGTTTGTCCGCGCGCCGGCTTTGCGAAGGTGCTAAGCGCCCCTCGCTCTCGGAGTCGAAATTCCCATGCCGAAGATGAAGACCAATCGCGCTGCCGCCAAGCGCTTCAAAGTGACTGGGAGCGGTCGCGTTCGCCGCCCGAAGGGCAACGCTCAGCACGGGATGATCGGCAAGTCGCGCAAGCGCCGTCGCCGCCTGCGCGACAACGACATGGTCGATACGGCCATGGAGCACCGAGTCAAGATCATGCTCCCCTACGGGTGAGCGGGAAGTTTTAGGAGAAGTTTAGAATGTCTCGCGTCAAACGAGGTCCGTCTCCCCGCCGCCGTCACAAGCGCGTCCTAGATCAGGTCGAAGGCTTTTTCGGAGGCCGCAAGAACCGCTATCGCCAAGCGATGCGCGTTCTGTGGAAGTCCTGGCAGTACGCCTACGCTGGCCGCAAGCTGCGCAAGCGTGATTTCCGGGTTTTGTGGATCGCCCGCATCAACGCGGCTGCTCGTGCCAACGGCACCAGCTACTCGCGCCTGATCGCCGGCCTCAAGAAGTCCGGCCTCGAGCTGGACCGCAAGATCCTGGCCGACATCGCGATCAACGACACGGGCGCGTTCACGCAGCTCGCTGCCCTGGCCGTCGCCAAGTAACCGGCCGCCCGAACGCCGTGTCCGACCCGACACTCGATATCGAGGCGGGCCTCGCGGCCTTCGGGCCTCGCGCGCGCGCTGCTTTTGAAGCTGCTGCTTCCGAGCAGGAGTTGCGCAACGCGCGCGCGGAATTGCTTGGGAAAAAGGGCGACCTCACTGCCATTTTGCGTAGCCTGGGCCAGCAGCCCGCTGAAAAGCGGCGCGAGTTCGGTGAACGCGTCAATGGCGTGCGGACCGAGGTCGAGTCGGCGTTCGAAACCCGGCTGGCCGCGCTGCTCAGCGCCGCTCGCACCGCCGACCTGAACGCGCCGCCGTTCGACATGACGCTGCCCGGCCGCGTTGCCGAACGCGGCCACCATCACCCCATCACTCAAGTCACGAACGAGATCCTCGACATCTTCCGTTCGCTCGGCTTCGAGGTGGCGTGGGGGCCGCAGATCGAGCTGGAGAGTCACAACTTCACCAAGCTGGCATTCCCCCCGGACCATCCGGCGACGGACATGCAGGACAGCTTCTGGGTGAAGGTCGACGGAAGTAAGCCTGACGCGCGGGTCCTACTTCGCACGCACACTAGCAACGTCCAGGTGCGCGAAATGAGCACGCACACCCCACCCATGGCCATCGTCAGTGGCGGCAGCGTGTTCCGTCGCGATGATGACGTGACGCACTCGCCGATGTTCCACCAGATCGAGGGCTTCCTCGTGGGCGAGAAGGTGAGCTTCGCGGAGTTGAAGGGCGTGCTGACCGAGTTCGCTCGTCGGCTGTACGGGCCTGGTACGCCTGTGCGCTTCCGTCCAAGTTACTTCCCGTTCGTCGAGCCCGGTGCCGAGGCTGACGTGGGCTGCGTATTTTGCAGCGTCGAGGCCGGTACGCGCGCCACCTGCCGCGTGTGTAAAGCCACCGGTTGGCTCGAGATCCTAGGTTGCGGAATGATCCACCCGGACGTGCTCACCCACTGTGGCATCGATCCGGAGCGGTACACCGGCTTCGCCTTCGGAATGGGCGTCGAACGCGTGTTGATGCTTCGTTACAACATTCCGGACATTCGGTTGTTGTTCGAGAACGATCCGCGATTCATCGCGCAGTTCTGAACCCGCGCGCGGAGGACGTTTTTGGGGCAGGCCGCTGCCCGGTAATAAAGCGACACAGAGGTCGTTGAACTTCACTGAATTGGAATCGGGTCGAGCGGGTACCACCAAGATTGGATGCCACGCTGCCGTCGTTCAATTCCTGGGGTGAGACGCCTCGGGTCTCAAACCCGGACGCGCGGCACCCGGATTTTGATCACATCGCTTCTGCCGCGACATTCTGATCCTAGTGCAGGTGGGATCGCCAACTGATGTGCCGCTTGGCGCACATCGCAAATCTTGCGGGGCCGCGCGCTTCGTGCGTCAGGCCTACATCAGGATTTGGCGTTTCTGGCCCGCGAGCCTTGACGCACTGCTGAGCGAGCCTGAAATGAATTACACGAATTTTCAAGGGCGGAACTAACGGCGAGGAACAAACCAGCCGTAGACTTTGTCTAAGAAATCGAGGCCCCTTGCCGCTTCACGAGGCCTCAGTCAAGCCAGTTTTAGGGATTTTTCAAAATCGGCCCCCTGGCCCGCGTATTCGATGAATCTGTTTCGGCGCGTTGACCGTACTGTTAATTGAAGCGTTTTTTTCAACCACGGCCCCAAATGACCTCGAGAGCTCCCCAAACCAAAAACCCCGCCCCCGCGCCAAACGCGACCGGTGCGAAAAAACTGGGTGCGCCCGCGCAACTCAGTAGGGAAGCAGCTCCCGCAAGTGTCAAACGCCCGGCACGCAACTTGCTCAAATCTCCGCTGATGACCGCAACCAAAAAAGAATCGACCGAGCGCCGCCCCGCCACCGGCGAGGCAGCTCAGCCGAGCGCGGCATCTAGCAGCTCCTCCCCCTCATCCCGCAAGGCAGCCATGTCCAAACAGACCGCTTCCGCGAAAGACACGACCCAAGAGTACCGTGAGGATTCCAGCGAGGATACCGCGGTCCGTCGTTCACCCAAAGGGGCCGGTTCCGAGGCACAGTCGTCATCCGACGACGGACCGGAAGAATCCGTAGACCTCGGAGCAGACGCAGGTGGCTTCGCTTCCGAAGCTCCCACGCCCGGCGTGATCGACGGCTCGAGTGACTCGATGCTTTCCCGCTACTTCCGGGAGATGGCCACCCATCAAGTGATGGGGCCGGATGAAGAGCTGCAAGCAGCGCAAGCGGTCGAGAACGCAGAGATCGATCACTGGTCCGCTCTGCTCGCGTACGTGCCCGCCGCGGAGCACGTGCTCGAACAACTCGAGCGCGACGTCACCTCGATGAACCCGGAAGAACGTCCGGAGCTGTCGCAAGTGGCCGAGTTGCGCAAGCTGACCAAGGTGTATCGCAAGCAGCGTTCGAAGCTGCACGCGGATCAACTCCGTCAGTGGCACGAGCTGACTGACACGCTGGCGCGCGACATCCGCTTGCCGGATTCGGATCGCATCTGGATGTCCAACGCCAACCGCGCCGCTCGCGACGTGGTGAACGACGCGCCGGAAGAAGATCCGGAGCGCGTGGTGGTGCCGGACACCCAGGCATACCGTCGTTACCTCGAGCGCGTGAAGTCCACGGACACTACGCAACGCTTGGCCAAGAACCGTTTCGTAAAGGCCAATCTGCGACTCGTGGTCAGCATCGCGCGGCGCTACAACCGCGGTCGTCTGCCGTTGATCGACCTGATTCAAGAAGGCAACATCGGCTTGATGAAAGCGGTCGAGCGCTTCGACCACGCACGCGGTTACCGCTTCTCCACGTACGCTTCGTGGTGGATCCGGCACGCCATCAGCCGCGCCTTGGCCGACAAGGGCCGCGCGGTTCGTATTCCGGTGCACATGCTCGACACGTACAACCGCGTCGCGCGTGCAACGCAAACCATCATCGCGCGCACCGGTAAGGAGCCGTCCGTCGAGGAACTCGAGAAGGAAACTGGAGTTCCCCGCGACAAGCTCGACAAGGTCCGCGATCTCTACGCTGATACGCCGTTCTCTCTCGACCGCCCCGTGGGCGACGAAGACGGCCGCCGCTTCATCGACTTCCTGGTCGAGGAGAATTCGCTGTCACCGTACGAGAGCCTCGCAAACCAAAAGTGGGCCGAGGAGGTCAAGCGCTTGCTCGACACCCTGACGCCCATCGAATCGCGCATCATTCGTTGGCGCTTCGGCCTCGACAACGAGGACGAGCTGACCCTCAAGGAGATCGGCGACAAGTACAACCTGTCGCGCGAACGCATCCGTCAGCTGCAAGAACAGGCGATCGGTAAGATTCGCCGCCAAATGCGCGATTTCTAAACCAAAAGTGGGGTAACGCCGGCTTTTCCTCCGGGCTGGCAGTTACCTACACTTTCCCAACCGAACCCCCGGCCCACCTTGGGCTCGGGGGTTCCTGCTTTTGTGTCGGGGAAATGTACCTCACGTGAAGCGCTCCCGAAACTTGTTTCGGCCCCGTGCGCACACGACAAAACTGAGCAATTTCGCAACATTGTAACCTAAAAGGCGACCGCGAAACGAGCTTCTCTTTACATTTTGGGGAGGCGAGCGCATAAGCGCGCACGCGCAAGCGGAGATAGCTCCGAAGGCGCCGGACCCGTTCGCTCCTTGCGGCACCACGGGCAACCCCCAACAGGCTCGCTCTCGTAGCCCGCGGGTGCAGGGATCCGTCCGAACCAGTTTCGGCCTCGCCAATGCTCCCTCCTCC